>Ga0187878_1002666_pt1 | contig 15547 bp, 10 predicted proteins | sample June2016WEW_17_1_FD_132979 | JGI IMG/M metagenome (GOLD analysis project Ga0187878, IMG submission 132979) | Peatland microbial communities from SPRUCE experiment site at the Marcell Experimental Forest, Minnesota, USA - June2016WEW_17_150 | ecosystem: Environmental > Terrestrial > Soil >...
GAAAAGCAGCAAAGCCATCCCGGGGTAGACCACGATGTACCAATACTCGGCAAGAGTCGGGATCCAGTTGCGTGCCAGGCTCAGGAGCTGCCCCCAGTCGGCATATCCCTCCGGCGCCCCGAGCCCAAGAAAGCTCAGTGCGGCGAAGGTGAGCACGTTGGTGCCAATGTCCAGCGTCCCAACCACCAGGAGCGAATACATCGCATTGGGGAGAATGTGCCGAGCGAGAATCCTCCAGCCCGGCACCCCTACCGTTCGGGCCGCAAGCACGAAGTCGCGCTCCTTCACCGTCAGGACATCCCCGCGGATAATGCGGGAGTAGCCCGGCCAGGCAAACGCGATCAGCGCGATCATCCCGGTGATCAACCCGTTGTGGACCGACGCGGCGAGCACCGTCGCCAGGGTCAAGGCCGCCAGCAGAAAGGGAAAGGCCAGCACGATCTCCACCACCCGCTGGATCACCTCATCCGCCCAACCCCCGAGAAAGGCCGATATCGCGCCGACGAGCCCCCCGAACACAACCGTAAGAGCGGTGACAATCAGGCCGATGCGGAACGCGGTCCGCGCTCCCCACACCACCCCGTAGAAGAGGTCATACTGCCCTTGGGTTGTCCCAAAAGGATAAGTCAGGCTCGGCGGTTGGGGCTCGGCCAGGAACCCATTCCGCGGGATCGCGTACGGCTGAGAAGGATCCCGGGGCGGCGCGATCAGCGGCGCGAAGATCGCAATCAGCGCAAAGCCCACAACGAGCAGGATCCCCGCCACCGAAGTCGGATTGCTGACCATGATCCGCACCCAGTCCGGTACCCGCGACTTGGGGCGAAGCTGGCCCAGCGCTGCGGCTTGCCCAAACGCCCTCTCCGCTACCGCCATGGCTCCCCTCCGATCCAGACCGGCTTTTCTACCCTAGGCCAGGCGAATCCTTGGATCCAGATACGCGTAGGCCACATCCACCACCAGATTGGCCGCGATGTACAACAGCCCGGCCAGCATGGTCACCCCCAACACGCTCACCGCGTCAAAATTCAGCGCCGAACTGGCCGCCCACCAGCCCATGCCGTGATAGTTAAACACCGTCTCGGTAATCACTACCCCGTTAAGCAATCCCGCCAAGAGCAGGCCCCCGATTGTCGCTACCGGGATCATCGCGTTCGGCCGCGCGTGTCGGTTGATCACCAAGTTCTCCGACATCCCCTTGGCCCGGGCCACCGTCACATAGTCCTGGCGAATCACATCCAGCATCGAGGAGCGAGTCACCCGCAGGATCAGGGCCCAGTCGACGTACGCCAGGGTTAGGGCGGGCAGAAACAGGTGGCGCAGCGCATCCGCGAAGATGTCTGGACGCCCATTGAGCAGAGCGTCCACTGTATTCATCCCGGTATAGGCATGGAACGACGAGGAATAGACGATGGTCGTGGCCCAGTCCGAGAGTCGCCCCGGCGGGAACCACTGCAGCTTGGCATAGAACAGCATCAGGACCAGAAGACCAAAAACGAAGGTCGGAAACGAGTAACCCACAATGCTGAAAACGCGGGTGAGCTGGTCCAGCAACTGATCGTGGTGAATCGCCGATTGAATGCCCAACCAAACTCCGATCACGATGATCGGAATAAAACTCCACAGCGCCAGCTCGAGGGTGGCCGGGAAGTAAGTGCGGATGGCATCGAAGACCGGCATCGCTGCCACCTTGGACCAGCCCAGGTTGCCGTGAAACACGCGCACGATCCAATGGAAGTACTGCACATAGATCGGCTGGTCCAGCCCGTACTTCTTGATGATCTCTTGCAGAGCGATGGCGGTCTTGGGCGGGCTGGTGACATACAGCACCGCTCGTTCGCCCGGGGTCAGCGCCATGAGCATCCCGAAGATCAGCACGCTCAGCCCAAGCAGAACGACCGGCAGAACCAACAAGCGCCGCACGATATATCGGAGCATGCCCTTCTGCCTTCCACGAGGGGTGTCGGGCAGGTTTCTAGCCTGCCCGACACTTATCTCGGCTCAACCCACTAGCCCTTGGAGAGCGCGTAGAAGTACTGGTCCGAGTAGGCCGGGTTGTAGTACCACCCCTGCACCCACTCCTGTTCGTAGTGCCGTCCTTGCGGCTGGTCCACGTAGATGTCCAGGTAGTTCTGGTAGGCCAGGTTCTGCAGCTGCCCGTAGACCTTCGCTCGGGCCGCCGGATCAGCCTCAGTGACGCCCTGATTGATCAGCTGGTCGAGCTGGGTCTGCAGGTCCTTGGGGAATGACTGGAAGCCGCTGTACGTCCCACCGCTCGCCAGGTACGGTACGACCCAGTCCTGGGGATCGTGGTAGTCCTCCAGCCAGCCGAGCATGAAGAGCGGCAAGCGGCTGGACGCCTGGTCCGCGAGTTCCACCGCGAACGGCTCGCCCAGCACCGCCATCTTGAATTTTGGATTGACCTGCTTGAGGTTGGCCGCCAGCAGGTCCCCCGCACTCTTGCGCTGGTCATTCCCGATGTTGTAGATGTACTGGACGTAGAAGCCCGTGTCCCACACGGACTTACCGTCAGCCGACTTGATTGTGGAGGCCTTGAAATCATTCGTGCATTGGGTCAGATCAAAGGCGGCTTTGGCCTGGGTTGAATCGAAGCCCAGTTCCCCATCGATCACCGGCCCCAGAGCCTGCTCGGCCTCACCCTTGAAGATCTGGGTGATGTAGGTGTTATAGTCGAAGCACTCGGCAAAGGCCTTGCGGATGTTCAGGTCCGAGAAGAAGTTCGCCGGAATCCCGTTCCCATCCAGTTTCCCCGTGCCCAAGTAGTTGTTCCCGCCCGTTATGTTGACATTCTGGTTGAAGAAGATGTCGTCCTCGTCAAGCGTGGGCAGGCCCTTCCAGACTCTTAACGTCCCGCTCGCGTTGGCAGGCGTGCACTTGCCCGTGACGTCGCAGGTTTCCTTAGCCAGCGGATCTACCTGGGAGATGTACTGCCGGTCGACATAGGCAATGTCGGCATCCCCGGTCTGCAACATCGCGAAACGGGTGCCAAACTCACTCACATTCTTGATCACTGCGTGCGCGATCTTGGCCACGCCCGAAGGACCCCCGTCCCAAAGCGGGCTCGTGGCCCAGTAGTTCGGGTTGGCGTCCATGTCGACCTCTGTCCCCGGCGCCCAGCGAGTGAACATGTAGGGGCCGGTTCCGTTCATGACCTTGAACAGAGGATCCGCCTCAGCCGCCGGATCGTGGTACTTCTGCGCGTCCTCAGGCTTGCCGTCCCAGTCCCCTTGCTTGATCGCCCACGGCATGCTGATGACGGAACCCCAGGCGCCCGCCAGGAGGTTCAGAAACGGCCCATAGGGTTGCATGAGATGCATGGTGACGGTCATGGCACTGTTGTCGTACGTCACGGCCTGTTCGACCGCCTGAGTCGCCTTGACCCAATCGCCGCCAAACTGGCCCTTGCCCGGCCCAGATCCCACCACGTCTCCCGCGTAGCTCTGGACGCTCAAGCCGAAGAATGGTTCGAGCATGATCCACTGCGGGCCGCCGGAGCGATCCTGCACCATTCCCCGCCAGAAGCTGTAAGCCACGTCCTGCGGGGTCATCGGCGAACCGTCGTGGAACTTGACTCCCGGGCGAATATGGAAGGTGTAGGTCTTTCCATCCGAAGAGATATCCCAGCTCGTCGCCAGCATCGGCACGAACTGGTCCACGCGCTCTCTCTTGAAGAAGACCAGGGTCTCGTACACGTTCTGGATCACCCCGTCGCTGGCGGTGTCGTAGGCCCAGGCCGGATCCAGAGATTGCGGATCCCCGATGGTCACATCGACGATCGTGTCGGGGTTCTTCACGGACGGGGCCGACGTGGCCGCAGCCGTGGGGGCCATCGTCGCGGATTCGGTCACGCCCACCGGTGGTGCGGTCGGCGCGGGCGTTGCCGTAGCCGCGGGGGCGCAAGCGGCCAGCACCATGCTTGCAATAACCAAAAGCGAGAACGCAATTAGCGCTCTGGTGCGCATAACTTCCTCTCCTTCTCAGGGTCGTCCACTAGGCGAAGATCACGAATGGTACTAAGGAAGCCGCATGCGAGACCTCGAATTGCATCACCTCCTTCCTCATAAGCGCTGCCCCTATTGATCATACCAAGTGACACGCCACCCAATGCTCAGGAGAAACCTCCCGCCAGTCGGGGACCTTCTCCGCGCAGATCTCCCGAGCAATCGGGCAACGCGTGCGGAATCGGCACCCCGAGGGAGGGTCAACTGGGCTGGGCACATCCCCTTCGAGAATGATCCGATGGCGCCTTTCCTCGACTACGGGGTCGGCCACCGGAACAGCCGAGAGCAGAGCCTGCGTGTACGGGTGCAGGGGATGGCCATACAGGTCATCCCGCGTGGCCAGCTCCACAATCACCCCCAGGTACATCACCGCCACGCGACTGCTGATGTGGCGCACCATGGACAGATCGTGAGCGATGAAGAGGTAGGTCAGTCCAAACTGCTGCTGGAGATCCTCCAACAGGTTGACCACCTGAGCCTGGATGGATACGTCCAAGGCTGAAATCGGCTCATCGCACACGATCAGCTCGGGCTGCAAGGCCAGGGCGCGGGCCACCCCCACGCGTTGCCTCTGGCCGCCGGAGAACTCGTGAGGATATCGGTCGGCGAAGGCCGCGCTCAGTCCGACAATGGAAAGGAGGTGCTGCACCCGCTCGGTGACTTCCGACCCCTGGGCGATGTGATGAACCGTTAAAGGCTCGCCAATGATCTCGGCCACCGTCATGCGGGGATTGAGGCTCGCGTACGGGTCCTGAAAGATCATCTGCATGTGGCGACGCATTCTCCGCAATTCCTCTCCCCGAATCCGCGTCAGATCGGTCTCCCCAAAATACACATGCCCCGAGGAAGGACGATACAGCTGCAGGATGGTGCGCCCCGTCGTGGTTTTGCCGCAGCCCGATTCCCCCACCAGACCGAACGTCTCCCCTTTGCGGATGAAGAACGAAACCCCGTCGACAGCGTGGACTGCCCCCACCTGGCGCTGGAAGATGATCCCGCGGTTTATAGGAAAATGCTTGACCAAGTTCTCGACACGCAACAGAACATTGTCCTGCGTCATTCGTGCGCCCTGCCCTCCTTGACATCCCACCAGCACGCCACCGTGTGCTCAGGGCCGGCTCGCATGAGAGGGGGATTTTCCTTCCAGCACCGTTCAAAAACGTAGGCACAGCGGGGAGCGAAGGGGCAACCCTTGGCTTTTTCGTACATAACCGGAGGAAGTCCGTCGATGGAGGTCAGCCGATGCCGATCCTTGCTGTCGAGACGCGGCAGGCTTCCCATCAAACCAATGGTGTAAGGATGGAGCGGGTTCTTGTATAGCTCCTTGACGGGAGCCGCTTCGATAATATATCCTGCGTACATCACCATCACGCGTTCCGCCAGGCCTGCGATGATTCCCAAATCGTGGGTAATCCAGATCACCGCCATGCCGATCTCGTCTCGCAGGTGCTTGACCAGCTCGATGATCTGCGCCTGGATGGTGACATCCAGAGCCGTGGTGGGCTCGTCTGCGATGAGAATCTGAGGCGTGCACGCCAGCGCCATGGCAATCATCACGCGTTGGCGCATTCCACCGGAGAACTGGTGAGGGTAGTCATTCAGCCGTTCTTCCGCCTGAGGAATCCCCACCATCTGCATCAACTCGATGGCACGTCCCCGGGCCTGACTCCCTGACATCCCCATGTGTAATTCCAAAGGCTCCGTCAATTGCCTGCCGATGGTGAGCACAGGGTTAAAGGAGGTCATCGGATCCTGGAAGACCATGCTGATTCTCGCCCCACGGATGTGTTGCATCTCCTCCATGGGGAGCTTCAACAGGTCGTGGCCCTGGAAAATCGCCCGCCCTGCGGCAATCGTGCCTGGCGGGGTGGGGATCAGGCGCATCAGCGAAAGCATTGTCACGCTTTTGCCGCAACCGCTTTCTCCAACGATCCCGAGGGTCTCCCCCTCCTTGAGACTGAAATCGACTCCATTCACCGCGTGAACCACGCCATCCCGGGTCTTGAATTGGGTCTCCAACCCTTGCACGTCAAGAAGATCTGCCATCAGCATCCTCGAGTGACCAAAATCTTCTTAAGACCGGAATCAACAGGGCTGGCCGGAGGTAGGGCCATCTCGGGACAAGCCAATGATTGACGAGGGCCCCTGATTTTCATGCCCGACCCCAACCTCAAACCCGAGTTGTCGCGATCTACTGCCTTGAAAGGGACTGGGGTGGCTCTACTCATTCCCGAGAATTGTTATCGTCGGGAACATCGGCACTCGCGCGGATTGAGATCGTCGCCAAGGATACTCACTCTTGCGCTTGGGCCTCTCCGTCCGCGCTGCCCTGGGGGCTCAGTATATCACAAGGTATTCAGCCGTTTTCGAGTGATTAGCGCTGACCCGGAATGTCAAACTCCTCAATGTTCCACATGTCGTCGGCTGCCGTCGGGTTCATGGTCAGCCCGGTCAGCCCAGGGCGGGTGATTGCTACCTTGACCTTCAGGTAAAGGGGCACGGAGGGCAGGTTTTCGGCAAATATCGCCTGGGCACTCTTGGCATTCTGGGCATAGCTTTCGCTTTCGTGAAGACTGCTCTGGGAGAGGAAACAGGCCTGATCGAAATCGGCGTTGCTGAATCCGGTATCGTTTTGGCCCTGCCAACCGTTAGCGGGGCCGGGGATCTGGCTCGAGAGATAGATCTCACAAGCCGGATCGGGCCCGCTGATCCACCCAAACTGCGCCATGTCGAATTGCCGCCCAAATACCGGGCTGTCGGAGCCGCCCTGCAGCAGGGAGCTGCCGAAAAACTGCACGTCGGTTTGGATTCCGCAGCGGGCCAGACTCGCCGCGAGGATTTCCACTACCGCTCGGCTCTGGAGGCTGTCGATCGCCCAATAGTTGATGCGCAGCGGGGTCCCGGGGGGAACGGCGGCGACCCCCACCGCTACTCGAACCGTCTGTGGCCCTGCTTGCGGCAGACGCCACCCCATCGCGTCCAAGAGCTTCATGCCTTGCTGCGGGTCATAGAGGTAGGCCGGGACCTGGGGGTTGTAGACCGGGCTCAGGGGGGAGACGTAACTACCGGGGACGAGGCTCTCCCCGGCCAATACCTGGTCGACGACCGCCTGCCGGTCCATACACAGCGCCACCGCCTGGCGCATGCGAACGTCTGAGAACCATGCCGGATGCTGATAGCTGTAGGGGGCAGCCGGGGCAATGTCAAAATCGGCGTGCACCCAGTCCGTTCCCGTCGAATCGGCAAGGGCGAGCAGTCCGCGGTTCTTGAGCTGCTTTAGCAAATCCAGACGATCGTCCAGCGGGACGGTCTGATCGACCACATAGCATTCGCCGGCCAAGAGCGCGGCAATCCCGCTGTCGGCATCAGCCCCCACGAAACGAAACTCCAGCTCATCAAAATGCGGAAGCCCCTCGGCCGCACGCCAGTAGTGCGGGTTCTTTTGGAGAAGAATGTAGCGGCCCGCTTGCCAATCCTTGATCTCATAGGGCCCCCAACCCATGGGCTCATGCGTGGTAGCCTCGGACGTGAGCAAGTCTCCCGGGGCCACCTTTTCCAGCTGGTGCGCGGGCAGCGGGGTCCAGAACCCCAAGGAGTACTCGGGGTCAAGGTAGCCGGGCAAACCAATCCATTGAACGGTTAGGTCATCGACCTTCTGATAGCTCTGTGTGCCTTCGATTCGGTCTTGTTGGAACGGGGTAAGGTGGGCCTCCGAACTCTTGGCGACTTCGAAGGAGAAGACCGAGTCCTCCGAGCTGAGCGCGACCCCATCCGACCATTCAATTCCTGGTTTGAGGTGAAACGTCGCCTTCATCTGATCCATCTGGATCTCGCCACCGGAATACGATACGGCACAGCCGGAACTGTGGCAGCCCGCGGGTCGCACCTTTGCTCCTTGAGCCAAGGCCTCGGCCAGACCCGCGTCATCGACGACCAAGTCTCCTGCTTTCACCGTCACCGGGGAGAGCACCGCGTCCCCATCGACCAGGCTGGGCAACTTCTGCAAAATGACTGGTTGATACGAGAAGGAGTTGGAGTCGATCGGCCCGTCATAGATCGCCTCCAAGACCGTATTGGAGGCCAGATTCGTGCCGCCGTAGATATAGAGAGATTGGGGTTCCTGGGCAATGCAGATCGTCAGAAGCCGAGGAGGCCGAGGGATCGGCGTGGGGGTTCGCGATGCGCTCGGAGAGGGCGTGCCCGGGATCAACGGGGCCCGGGCCACCAAACCGCAGGAGGCCAGGAGCAGGCAGAACAAGCAGGCCAAATGGAGTCCGAAGCCGCGCAAGACCTTGGGCAAGAGTCCCACCGGTTTCTGGCTTCCAACAGCCTTCCTTGCTTTCATCTCCCTCCGTCTTATCGGAGCAAGACCGATCGAGCCGACTCTCCGAGGTCAGGCGAATGTAACATGGGAGCCCCCCCGTGGCAAGATTGTTATCCCCAAACCCAAGGTCAAGGGTCCCATTCCCGACCCCCGCCCAAGAACCTCCCCGTTGCGAGTGCCTCCTTCTCCCTTGTCAGACGATGGCTTTCACGACCCGCAACCCGTGCTGGAGGGGCGCCTGGCGTCAGCCTTTGCCCGGGTCTCCCTCTTGGGCCGCGTGCTCCTTCCGTAGTCGGTCCAGGGCCTCCCGATCCGAAACACTGAGCGGAGCCCGGGCAAGCAGATCGGGCCGCTGAACAAAGGTTCGCCACAAAGATTGCTCGCGGCGCCATTGGCGGATCGCCGCATGATTTCCCGAGAGAAGCACCTCGGGGACGTGCCAACCACGGAACAGAGCCGGGCGGGTATAGTGGGGGTATTCAAGCAAGCCACTGGAGAGACTGTCGTCGACGGCGCCATCCTCGTCTCCCAGGGCTCCTGGAATCAGTCGGACGACCGCCTCGATCACGACCATCGCGGCCAGCTCCCCTCCACTCAAGACGTAGTCTCCGATCGAGAGAGCCTCGGCCGCTAAATGGTCACGAACACGCTCATCGACCCCTTCGTACCGGCCGCTCAGGAGAGCAAACCCGCTTTCTCTCGAAAGCTCCCACGCTCGGGCCTGGTCGAAAACCTTACCCTGAGGAGAGAGCAGTAGGATCGGCAGGCGCGGGGGACTGCCCAGGGCGGATTCGACAGCTGCGAAGATGGGTTCAGGTTTCATGACCATTCCGCCTCCGCCGCCATAGGGGGCATCGTCGGTTACCTGATGCCGGTCGGTGGCATGGTCACGGATGTTGCGAACACGAATCGACACCAACTCTTTGGATTGGGCCCGCCCTAGAATAGTCTCCTGCAAGACGCTTTCGAACATGCCGGGGAATAGGGTGAAGACTTCAATCTCAAGCATGCGCGGGTCCTCAGATGATTTCCGACTGCAGCCGGTCTGGAGAAGAGGCCATGCCCTGGGCAGTCTGGACGCTCGACGGCGCCCGAGACGGTTTCGAATGGCCTGTCCCAACCCTACCGCCGCACCTTCGTCCCAGCACCGCTCCAGATCCAGAAACTAAGCCCTCGAGATGGCATTCCATCCTCCCCTCAATTCTAGCCGGGTCACTGGCACGCGACAACCCCGCGACGAGCAAACCAGGATGCGTCGGAGCTACGGCCCCGGAGAACACCCATCCGGCGAGGACATCCGCAGGCCAGGATCAGGCCGCCGGGCGCGGCCTCACCTCCCTTCAATCACCGGCGTGGTTCCTAGAGGCCGGGGTGGGCCGAATCATTCTCGAATTCCCCTTGCTCGCGCTATCATCAAAGAGAACTGGCGACGTTCCCTCTTTAGTTTGTTACAATTGCTGCTTATTGGAGTCGCCACGGCGTCCTTTTCCGCGGGGATGGGCCTGCTGACCGGCAGGTTAGCCCGAAAGAATTCCGCAGGATGGGGCGATTGCCTCTGGGGGCCCGAGCGGACATTCCAGTAGAGGGGGCAAGAGATCGGTTGTCTGGCCACTCTCCAATCTCCCTGAACGTTCCACTCGTCCTCGCCTCCGCTTCTCCTCGTCGGCGGGAGCTCCTTCAGCTGGCTGGATGGCCTTTTCTCACCGCCTCCGTCCCCATCGACGAGATACCGAGGCTCGGAGAGTCACCCGAGGAGCTGGTGCAGCGCCTAAGCCTCGAAAAGGCACGTGCGGTCGCCCACGCTCGTGAGAGGGGTCGAGAGTGGATCCTCTCCGCGGACACGGTCGTTGCCGATGGGCAACGTGTCTTGGGGAAACCGAAGACTCGAGCTCAGGCGCGGGAGTTCCTCCGCCAGCTCCGGGGTCGCAAGCATCGGGTGCTAACCGGACTGACTCTCTTGGAAACCTCAAGCGGCAATTGCTGGACGGAGCTCGCCCTCACTTCGGTGCGAATGCGGGAGTACTCGGACGGGGAACTGGAGAGGTACCTAGAAACCGGCGACCCGATGGACAAAGCAGGAGCGTACGGTATCCAGCACACGGAGTTCCATCCCGTAGCCGAGATACAGGGCTGTTACGCCAATGTGATGGGGTTGCCGCTCTGTCATGTCCAGAACCTGATTCTGGCGGCTGGGCTGAGCGCGCCCGCGGATCTCCCGGTCATCTGTCGCGCCCAGCTGGGGCGCCAGTGCTCCGTTCGGGAGGCACAGAGGAGCGCTGCGCGACCAACGAAAGGATCGAAAAAGACTTGAGCCGAGCGGGCCATTTTCCGCCAAATCCTATGGACCGAATCCAAAGCACATCCCTCAAGAAACTCTTACTCGCGATCGCTATGATCACCGCAGGGGCCCTGGCGGGCTGCGGGGTTCCCGGATTGCCAAATCTAATCGCGCGGCCTACCTTGCCTCCCCCTGTGATTCACACCGAGGTAGCTCCGGACCCCGAGGCGGCAGCTCGTGGATTCCTCGAGGCGTGGAAACAGGGCAACTTCCCCAAGATGTATGCCCTGCTCACCCGGCTGAGCCGAGCCGCGCTGAGCCAGGATGACTTCACCAAGCGCTACCAGGACATTGAGGACACGGCGGCCCTCTCCGGCGTGGACTATCAAATCCTCTCCTCGCAGAAGAACCCCGATTCGGCCGAGGTTAGCTACAAGATCACATTGCACTCGGCTGTTGTCGGCGATATTGCCCGACCGACTTCCATGCTCCTGAAGTACGAAGACGGAAATTGGCGTGTGGCTTGGGACGACTCGACTATCCTGCCCGAGCTGAAGGGCGGCAACGAGCTTGTGATGGATCAGCAAGCCCCGGCCCGGGCCAATATCTATGACCGCAACGGGATGGCCCTGGCTTACGAGACCCAGGCCGTGTCGCTGGGCGTCATCCCCGGACAGATCACAGACGAGGAGACCCTGCTGTCCCAACTGAGCCAAACCCTCGGCATGAACCCCGAGGTGATTCGCTCCAAATACGCCACCGCGCAACCGGACTGGTATGTTCCGCTGGGCGACGTGTCCATGGATGAAGTTAAGAGCCGCTATAGCTACCTCAGCGGCCTGGGGGGCTTGGTGATCCGCACCTCCCAAACCCGCTATTACTATGGCGGCGGGATCGCCTCGCATGTGGTCGGGTATGTAGACGATATCCCCAAGGAAAACCTTCAGGCCTATCTCGCCCAGGGCTACCCCCAGGACGCCAAGGTCGGCGTCATGGGCCTGGAGAAATGGGGGGAGTCCTATCTGGCAGGCAAGCGGGGAGGGACCCTGTACGTTGTCTCGCCCTCCGGCCAAGTCCTGGCCACCCTGGCCCATAGCGACCCGCAGCCAGCCGATGCCGTCTACACAACGCTCGACCGAAGCTTGCAAACCCAAATCCAAAGGTACGGGATGGGCTCTTTCTCCGGGGCGGTGGTGGTCCTCAATCGAGACACGGGCGAGGTTTTGGCGATGGTGTCCAGCCCAGGCTTCGACAGCAACCTATTCGACCCCACGAATTACAACAGCCAGTTCCTCCTTTCCACACTGCTGAACGACCCGCGAAATCCACTCCTTAACCGGGCCACCCAGGGCCTCTACCCCCTCGGATCGGTGTTCAAGGTGATCACCATGTCGGCCGCTCTGGAATCGGGCGCCTTCACCCCCAACTCCTCTTATACTGACAACGGGTACTTCACCGAGTTGCCGGGGTATACCCTGGAGGGCTGGACCGTGACCTGGAAGGCTCCTCCGATCGGAACCGTCAATCTCATTCAAGGCATGATCCAGTCGTCCGACTCCTTCTTTTGGCATATTGGCCTGGCCCTCTTCAACCGTGACCCGTGGATTGTCCCCAACATGGCGCGTGGGTTTGGCCTTGGCAAAGCAACCGGGATCGGCGCGGTTGCTGAGGCGACCGGCTTGATCCCGGACCCCGCCTGGAAGACGCAGACCACGGGAGAGTCTTGGACAGCCGGAGATGCGGTCAATTCCGCCATCGGTCAGGGGTACACCCAGGTCACCCCACTGCAGGTGGCGGATTTCATGGCCGCCGTTGGGAACGGCGGGACCCTCTACCGCCCACAGATTATCCAGTCGATTCAGCCCCCGATCGGGAATCCGCTGTTCACCTTTTCCAAACAGGCGAACGGGCAGCTCCCCGTCAGTGCCGATACCTTGGCCGCGGTGCAGGCCGGGCTGAGAGGCGTTGTTTCAGATCCGAAGGGCACGGCGCGATTCGATTTCTATGGCTGGGAGAACGAACTGGCTGGCAAGACCGGCACGGCCGAGAACTCGGGAGGAGATCCTCACGCCTGGTTCGCAGGCTATACCTATTTGAACCGACCTGACCTGCCTGACATCGCCATTGCCGTTATCGCTGAGAATGCGGGGGAAGGATCCCTGGTGGCTGCACCGATCTTCCGGCGCGTGCTCGAAATTTATTTCTATGGAAAGCCTGAGTCGCGATACCCCTGGGAGTCGGAAATTGGATTGACCGCCACACCCACCCCGGAGGAGAGCCCCACCCCAGCGCCGGAAGCGACCCGAACCCCCAAGCCGAAATGAGACGCGCAAGGGTCCCCCTGGGGGTCCCGCCTGACACTCCAACTCGTCGGATGAACCCCGCCTCCGTCCCCTTGGTCGAAGGGCGAATCGTCAAGGCCCAGTCGGGATTCTTCACTGTGGAATCCGAAGAGGGCCGATTCATCTGCCACCTGCGGGGACGTCTCAAGCAAAAACGGTTGGCAACCGATGTCGCTGCCGTCGGTGACCGAGTCCGCATCCGACGCGCCTCCGATGGGACGGCGCGGATTGAGGAGGTTTCCCCGCGGCAGAGCGTCCTCTCGCGCCGAAGCCCCCGGCAGGAGGCTCGAAAACCGGGCCCCGAACAGGTCCTCGTCGCCAATCCGGATCAAACCCTGTTCGTTTTCGCTTGCGCGGAGCCCTCCCCTCATCTGCGCATGCTCGACCGGTTCCTGATCGCCGCAGAACGATTTCACCTCCCGGCTCTGGTTTGCGCCAACAAGATCGATCTCGTTGGGCGGCCGGAGGCAGAGACCCTCTTCGAACGGTACCGAGCCGCCGGCTACCCCGTACTCTATACCTCGGCGCAAAGCGGTGAGGGGGTGGAGCAAGTTCGAGAGGCCCTGTGCGACAAACTGACCGTCCTCTCCGGCCCCTCCGGGGCGGGGAAATCGAGCCTCCTCAACCGACTCTGCCCAGGCCTCGGCCTCAGGGTTAGCCGGATCAGTCGAGCGACCTCGAAGGGACGTCACACCACGGTCGTGCCGGAGATCTTTGCTCTCGACTTCGGTGGCTATGTGGCGGATACCCCCGGCCTAAAGGCAATGGCGCTGTGGGATGTTGGGCCAGAGGATCTCGAGGAATACTTCCCCGAGATGCGGCCCTTCCTCGGAGGCTGTGCTTTCAACAATTGCACTCACGACACTGAGCCGGGCTGCTTGGTGAAAGAGGCTGTCCTCCAGGGGAGAATTCACCCCGAAAGATACGATTCCTACTTGCGCCTGCGTCGAGGCCAACCGTAGGGCACGAGAGCTTGGCCTCGGCAGGATCCTTACTCTCCCTCGCTCCCGGGGAGTTATACTGCCTTCGCGCTACTTCCCCCCAGCGCTCCGAAGGCCTGTCCCATGCTGCGGTGGCAATTCCTCAGGCAAAGCCGAATCACTGCCCTCGCAGTCCTAGCGATCCCCAGCTTAATTGCCAGTGGCTGTGGGTCACCCGAAACCGGCAACCTCCAGTCTGGTGCGCTCGGAAATGGGGGCCCTGCCGCCAACTCCTCTTCGGTTCCCTCGCAACCGCAGGTCGACACGTCCTTTTCCCAGGCCTACGCCCGATTGGGAGGCACAACTTGGCTTGGCCATCCGATTAGCCGGGCCTTCCTGGATCCCGACCTGGGATGGAAACTGCAAGTCTTTGAATTTGGGGTCTTGGCTGAGGATCCCGGTACCGAGACGGCCTTTCCGCTATGGGTGAACAGCCTGCTGGGCCGGCAGACGGCTCCGGTATCGCCTTCCGCCGATCCTGGCTGCAAGTACATCGGTGCTACAGGGCACAATGTCTGTTCTGGCTTCCTGGGATTCTACCAGGGTGAGGCGGCCGCTCATCTCGGTCCGCCCGTGGCGGAAATGGGTCTCGACGCGGTCGGTGTCCTCCATCAGGACTTCGAGTACGCGAGTCTGGATTGGATTGACCAGGCTGTCCGGCTGGCACCTTTGGGCCAATCCTTCTTTGCCGCGCGCGGCTATGATGCCTCGCTACTTCAGCCCGAGTCGGGGCTGGCCGTGGCCTCCACCGAACCCACGCCGCGAGAGGCCGAAACGCAAGGGGAACCGTCTCCTTCCAAGGGCCGGATGTCCGCCTCGCCCACCGGGAGCCCAACTCTGCGGGGTTCGGGGTCATCCCCGACCACTCTCCGTCCGCTCGCCTTCCCTAATGGTTTCTCGGTCGAGGAACCTTTTCTTTCAGCTTACCTGCAGGCGGGCGCAACGGCTTGGCTGGGGACGCCTCTTTCTCAACCCTTCACGGATAATGATCTGGGATGGCTGATCCAGGTTTTTGATTATGGCGCTCTGGCTCAGGCACCCGGCGGTGACCATGCCTTCCTGGTTGAGATCAATACCTTGCTTGGAAGACAGACACCGCCTTCGCCGCCCAAGGTGGACCCAGCCTGCAGCTACCTTCAGGCGAGCGGACACAATGTCTGCTACCAATTCCGCACTTACCTCCAACAGCAAGGGGTCCAGCGCGTGGGTTTTCCCATTTCGGAAGTCCAGGAGGACCCAGGCGGCGTGCTGTTTCAAGATTTTGAATACGTTCGCTTGGAATGGCTAAACGGCCAAGTGTACCGAGAGGCCTCAGGCCGGCTGTTTCTGCGCGAACATGGTCTAAGTGAGGGGAAGGGGTCGTAGGCCAAACCGAAGGCAGCGCTGCGGGAGGCAACAGAGGAAGGTACAGCCGCCGGCTGCGTGACGCTATTGACTTGACGGGTCGACTGTGCTACGATCCATTTTGTGGGACGCGGAAGTTAGGACGGACGTAAGACCGGCCGACCTGGAGCAAGGCTCAGGCGGCTTTTCTTGTTTACTCCACCGCTGGCTGCGCCCTACAAGCGAACATCTTCTCTCCCTGCAGTAGGAGGAAAGGGCAA
>Ga0187878_1002667_pt1 | contig 15541 bp, 16 predicted proteins | sample June2016WEW_17_1_FD_132979 | JGI IMG/M metagenome (GOLD analysis project Ga0187878, IMG submission 132979) | Peatland microbial communities from SPRUCE experiment site at the Marcell Experimental Forest, Minnesota, USA - June2016WEW_17_150 | ecosystem: Environmental > Terrestrial > Soil >...
CGATCGTGGACAAAACGACGCGCCCCCCACGCCTCCGCCTCACAGCGCTCAGTCCACAGATGAACTCCGCGACACGAGCGAGGGATCTTCCTGCACACCAGAGACTGGTAGGTCCGCTTCGGCTTGCGCGCGAGCGCGACGGCGGCGGCCGCTACGATGCCCCCGAGAGAGGACCAGAGGAACAGTTTCCTATAGTTCGCTTTCATGAACGTCCAATCCGGAATTTAAGGGATCCCGAATGCGGGCTCCTCGCAGTCTCCCGGCTCGCCTCATGCTACTAAACCGTATGCCTTGAATCAAATATTTCCCTCTCGATACCGTGATTCAGTCAATGTAGGAAAAAGACGGGATGTGAATAACGCGGAGAAGCATGGTCGCAAACAAAAAAACTTAACGCAGAGGCCACAGAGGCTGATGCAGAGGCCGCGGAGAAAACTCGTTTTGGGGTCGTTTTTCTATCCGATTTCCGCGGCCTCTCGGTTGATCTCTGCGGCCTCTGCGTTAAGCTTTTATGTTTGCAGCTGTGCCCCGGCGTATTATTCGTGGCTATGTTCTCTCCCACTGTCTGAATCGCAGCTCTCTATACTTTGTCATTGCAGGACGCTGCGCTTTGATACCTCCTGCATCAGTACTTCGAGAAAACCCACAAACTTGCGCAGCAACACGCGAACCTCCATTTCGTTCCCGGCTGTAATGAGGGCGTCGGAGAAACGCTCGAACTCGCCCCAATCCTGGTACATCAAGTATCGCAGCGACGCTTCTCGAAACCGCGCAATCCGGTCCAGCATATGACTGAGGTCGAAGCCCGCCGACCTCTCCAATTCAGCCTTCAAATCCTGCCGCAGCTCCCAGAGATCCTTCCGCAGCTTTTGGCCCTGCTGCAATCCTTCGAGCATGGAAGGAAAGAGCGCCTTGGCATCCACGGTTTCGTCGAATGCGTGGACGAGCGTAACGACTCCACTTTGATAGGAATTGTGAAGCAGCCCATGGCTGTTTTCGATTTTGGCGAAGATTGCCGCTGCGTCTTTCTCCGACGAAAGCGAAGTGAGTTCACGCTCGAACGTCCGTTGTGTCTCCATCCTGAGCGAGTGTAAGACCAGGTCGGCTGCGTTGCGCAGCCTCACATTCTTTTGCCGTTCTTTCAGGAAACGGGACTTGAGAAAATCGCACAGCGAGTTTGTCTGCTCGTGTAGCAATGAAAAAACTACGAGAAAGCGGAGCAGTGGCCGGTCATCCCTCTGTGCCGCCGACACCAGCTTCAAATACCGCAGAAACCGATAAAGATAGAGCAGGGCCAGCGCCATGTTGCGGCGCAGATGCTCCTCGGGAATCGACCGCAGGACTCCGCTCAGGATGGCATTGTCCATGCGGTCATACTGGAGGCGGAACCGCTGGCTGAGCAGCATGTCGATGTAACGGCAGTTGCGCAGATCGCGCTGGAATGTTCGGCCCAGGCTCAGATACACCTGAAAACCTTGATGGGAAGGGTCGTTGAGGGCGTCGAGCATGGCCTTCATGTCATTGATCGACTCGAGCACGCCAGCCAGGCTGTCCATTGGGGTGGACTGATCGAACTGCTTGCCAGCCTGGAAATCCAAGATGTTGGCCCTGTAAACCTGGGTTTCGACCAACGCTTCCAATTCAACTGCAGCATCCTGTCCCAGGCGGCAAAGCTGAAGGGCGCAGCGCTCGCACTCCTGGAGTGCCAGGCGAAGGATGCGGATCTCGGATGCAAAATTGCGTGTGACGAGGGTGGACCTTTCCTTCTCACAAAGTGGCAGGTGGCGATAATCCAAATATGAGCACAATCCTCTCAGCCAGGTCTCGAACTCAAAGAGAATCTCAATACCCTCCTTCGCCTGCAAGTGCGCAATCCACGAGGAAATGATTCCTGTTCCGGCGACAAGCTCCGAGCGGAGAGCGTCCAGAAACGAATCCGGTCCGATGCGTGTTTTTATTTCCGCAACCATTTGGGTTGTCCGTCCTGGGTCCGGGGCTTGCTCACGAGTGACGAAACTTCTGGAATTCTTCCGTTTTCTTGCGCAGCGCGAGCCAATCACAGAAGATTTCCGGAGTCTCCAGCCAAATCCGGAACCAGAGCGCCACCTCTTGCTTTTGGCGCCGCTTGCTTGGGTCGACTCGCCGATTCCGAGCGATCATCTCAGCCCGCTGGCGTCCAAGAACTCCCAGACGCCTGCAGTACTCCACACCTTTCTTATCGCTGGCTGCGAGGAAACGTTGACGCAAATTCTCCAGTCTTGCGAGGGTTTCTTCAGTCTCGGCAAAAGTTCCAAAGGAAAGGACTCCAGTCAGGATTCTGTCATAGGGGGGATCAAAATCGGGTTCCCGAGAACGGGACACGGTCATTTTCGGGCTGAAGCCTCTATAGCCGCCTTAAGATCGATTTCAAAAAACATCAAGCTGTCGCCGCTGTCTCCGCGGTATATATGGGGAATATAGATTTTGGCGTTCGCTAGATCCTTCCGCAAGCTCGCGGCATCAGTAACCGGCACATAAAGGAAGCCGCCCGCGCTGGCGTGGGGTTCAACGCGCTTGACCGCCAGAAACTTCTCCTTGAAATCCTGGCAGGCGCCGGCGTGACTTTTTGTGACTGTAATTTTGGGGAGCGGTATTGGACTGGGAAGCACAATCCGGGTGGGTTTGCTTACGTACACGCACTGGACAGCCAGCAGCGGGTCTACACTCCGAAGGCGATGTTCGTTCTCAAGTAGCTCGATGCTCGGCCCTTCCACCTCGACCGCAAAGTCGTTGCTATTGAAAATGATGACTGCCAACGGCATAATCCCGCGTGTTACCATGTCGGACTTGTCGAAAACCTGAGCTGCTAGTGCGTCGCTAAACAGCGGATCGATCGCGATTGTTATCCCCTCGCTGGTAAGCCTCGCCGCATAGGTTTCGATAGCGCGCGGAGTCCAGGGATGCACCTTGTATTCCGCCGCGAGTCCGGAAAGCGCCGTCAGGAGCAAGAGCGGGATCAAAAGCCAGCAGGATTGTCTCACTGAGAATCTCAGAATCATGACGACAGCTCCGTCAGCAACCGGCAATTCGTGGGGTCTTGGGCTCTTTGCGCTTTGGGCGTGATGAGTATAGCATCGCTCCGGGAAATCGCAAGTTGGAATCCTATTTGGTGTACCTGATATCGCGTCTCACGATGGGCTTGGTCCGGCGTTTGCCCCGTTTGAGCGCGATCCGCATTCTGGATGCGCTTGCATCTTTGACCTATCTGCTCGATGCATCTCACAGACGCATTGCACGTGTTAATCTGACGATTGCGTTCCCCGAGTTGTCCATGCGCGAGCACGGTGCCATAGCCAAAAGAAGCTTCCAGAACACGGCACGCAATCTGCTCGAAGTCAGCCATATGTCCCGGCTTACCCGAGAACAGATCGGCAGCCTAGTCGGGTATGATCCTGAGTCCGGACTGAACAATTTTGAAAGAGCCCGAGCCAACGGAAAAGGAATCCTCTATCTGACAGGGCATTTCAGCGCTTGGGAATTGCTCCCCACGGCCCACGCTCTTCACGGGCATCCTCTGAGCTTCGTGACCCGCCCGCTGGACAACGCTCCCCTCGAACGATACCTGTGCAAGGTCAGGGAATCGGCCGGCAACCAGGTAATCTATAAAAAGAACTCGGCGCGTCACATTCTAGCGAAACTCAAGGCGGGAGAGGATGTGGGCATCCTGATGGATCAGAACACAAGCCTGCAGGAGGGAGTTTTTGCCGACCTGTTCGGCCTTCCTGCCGCCACATCGACCAGCATTGCATTGCTGGCTCTGCGCACCGAGGCTGCCGTGCTTCCTGGCTATCTCTACCCCAAGCCGGAAGGGCGTTACACCATTAAATTCCTCCCCCCGGTCGAGTTGATCCGTACCGGCGATACGAACCGCGACATCTCAGCCAACACCCGCAGGTTGAACCAGATTCTGGAAGGCATCATTCGCGAGCAGCCCGATACCTGGCTTTGGGGACACATGCGCTGGAAATACCAACCCGAAGGGACACCGGACTTGTACCACCTCTCCCCTGCTGACCTGCGCGCGTATTTGGCTCAGAATGCGCAGTATCCCAGCAATGACAGCCACGAATAGCACGAATCAGACGAAAAAATAAATTCGTGTGATTCGTGCTATTCGTGGCTGCTTTTGTTCTTAGTAGGCCCCGAGGGGGGTCCACCGGTCAGGAGACGGATGAAGGCGTCCTTATAGCGCACGCTGTCCAGGACGGAGTGGACATTTTTCAACTCCTCGCGGAGGATCTGGCGGTACTTATCGGGCTCGAGCTGAATGGCCTTGGAGAAGTTTGCGATGGCCGGATCAGGCATGTTGGCCTTGGCGTAGAGTATGCCGAGCCGAAAGAAGTTCGCAGGTTGCCCTTTTCCGAGAGCAACGATTTTTTCGTTAGCCTCAATTGCTTCCTTGTCGAGCTCGAGCTTTTCGCAGACAACTGCGAGGTTGGACCATGCCGCCGCATAATCGGGATCGAGATCGGCTGCCGCTTTCAGCTCGGTGCGTGCCTCGCGATAATGTTTACTCTCCGCGTAAAGTGTTCCCAGGTTGTAATGCACGTCTTTTTGCTTGGGATCCAGCTTCAGAGAGGTGTTGTAGGCAGCGACGCTTTCGTCGAACCTCTGAAGCTCGGAATATAAGTCGCCGAGCAGATAGTAAGCGTCCGCGCTATGCGGGTCGAGGCTCACGGATCTTTCCAATGCGACAACCGCCTCCGGGGCTCGTTTCAATCTTGCCAGGGCGAAGGCAAGCTTGGAAAGCAGGAGGGGGCGATCCGGTTCTTTGACCGCCGCGGCTTGGTAAGCTTGCGCTGCTTTGCCAAGCTGGTCCTGAAAGGAATAGGCATCGCCAAGGCGCTCGAGCACATCGGCATTCCCGGGCGAGATCTTATCAGCTTCTTGGAATTCCCGCGCCGCGTCCGCGACCTTGTTTTGGCGCATCAGCAGGAGCGCAAGGTTGTAGTGCGCATTGAAATCAGTCGGATTGAGTTCCAGAGCCGAACGGTAGCTTTGGGCGGCGTCGTCCAGGCGATTGAGTTTCTGGTACAGGATTCCCAGGTTGAGAAGTGCATCTTCGTCTTTGGAGTCAATCTCGAGAATGGCCTGGAAGGTCGGAAGCGCCACAGTATCATCCCTTCCATGCACCTGGAGGAAAGCGAGTGCTTTAAGCATTCGCAGATTCTTCGGCTGCTTCAGTAGCCCTTCCTGCAAAGCGGCAATTGCCTCGTCGTTGCGTCCAAGCTCGCGGTCAGCCATGGCCAGGAGTTGATAAATGCTTTCCTCGTTTGCCTCGAAGTTCGGGTTGAGTTTTCGGACCTCCTCAAATTCATCCGCAGCCTCCTTCAGCATCTTCTGATTTATATAAATGAGCCCGAGGTTGAAATGCGCTTCGATAAAATCAGGCTTGATGGCAAGTGCCTTGCGGAAGAGGTCTGCCTGTTCCTCGCTGTTTTCCTTCGAGGTTCCGATCATGGCCTCGGCTTTTTTAAACCAGCCCATAGCCTCCTGGTACGCCTTAACATCTTGGGGGGACGGCGGCTGCTGAGCCTGTCCGAGGGCGAGGGCGACGCCGAAGGCAATCAGGAGAACAGCGACACAGGGTCGGGCCAAGGCGGACGCCAGATTTGCCCAAAGCTCTTCCCATCCGGTTCTGCCGACGAGGCTCATAGGTCCTCAAAATGCGTGAGGGCGCGAAACTCCCGGAAACGGGCTTCAATCTCGGCATAGGTTAGAGCAGCCAGCCGGCGCGGCCCGAACTCACTTACGTTAAAGGATGCCATAACTGATCCGAAAACGACAGCCTTGCGCAATGCGGCCTGATCACAGGATCGCTTCGCTGCCAGGTATCCGACAAATCCCCCGGCGAACGAGTCCCCCGCGCCGGTGGGATCGACTACCTCTTCGAGTGGAAATGCCGGGGCCCCAAAGGCCGACTTTCCGTCGATCATTAGGGCGCCATATTCTCCCCGCTTGATCACGATGGTCTTGGGCCCCCAGCCGAGAATGATCCGGGCCGCCCGCACCAGATTCGCCTCACGGGCCAGTTGGCGGGTTTCGGCATCGTTGACGAGGAGGATGTCGACCTGAGCCAGTGTCTGGCGCAGCGAATCCGGTTTTTTCCCGATCCAGTAGTTCATCGTGTCACATGCAATCACGCGCGGCCGCTCCATCTGTTCCAAAACATTGCGCTGGAGATCAGGATCGATGTTACCAAGAAAGAGATGGTCAAGCGTTCGCTGCGCCGCGAGCAGCTTGGGCGAAAAATCGGAAAAGACATTGAGCTGCGTATCCAGGGTCCTCGCAGTGTTGAGATCGAATCCGTATTCACCTTTCCAGCGAAAGGTCTTGCCAGGCTTTCTCTCGAGACCGGAAGTGTCAATCCCCAGTTTTTGAAGCGAAGCCACATGATGCGCAGGAAAATCCTCGCCCACCACGGCGACGATGCTGACATCCGTGAAGTAGCTCGCGGCGATACTGAAGTAGGTGGCAGACCCTCCCAGGATTTCCTCCTCTCGCCCAAAAGGCGTTTTAACCGAATCGAGAGCTACAGATCCTACCGCCAGAACACCCATTTCATTCTCTCCCCAATTAGTCCTGAATGACGCCTATCTTACAGAATCTGACATGCCCTAATGCGCAGCTGTCCGGATGCTCGCCAACCCTTACTGGGTTCGTTTTGTGCGGCCGGCGATAAAAGCAGGCCCAGAAACTCGTGCTATTCCTGGCCGGCCGCTTTCGGAGTGCGGCGGCATGACGCCGCTTTCTGATTTTGGGATGCCCAGAGCGGCGTCATGCCGCCGCACTCCACGGCGCCTTCGGCGCGGAAAAGCGGAATGGTCATGGTTCCCTCCCATGTCCCAACACCTGGCGATTATCCTGAATTTTTGGGGCACGTCAGGCGTTCTGACCTTTATCGCGATTCCCTGGCATTTACTCAGAAACGTATTTGCCGATGATGCAAGCCAGTCTCTGTTTCGTCTCCGCGGGAATGAGCGATTTGTCGGTTATGATTGCATTCTTGAGCGCCTCAGCGCAGCTGCAATTGCGTTGGTCACGCATGTCCCGAACGGCTTGCACGATGATGGCCTGAGCGTTGCGGCTGTTCTGAACCAGGTTACTGACAATCATATCAACCGTGACCGATTCGTGCGACTCGTGCCAGCAATCGAAGTCGGTAATGAGCGCCAGCGTGACATAGCAGATCTCGGCCTCACGCGCCAGTTTCGCCTCCTGGAGGTTGGTCATGCCGATTACATCCGCTCCCCAGCTGCGATACAGATGCGACTCCGCCTTGGTTGAAAAGGCCGGGCCCTCCATGCAGACATAGGTCCCTCCTTTAAACACGCAGATGCCCGCGCTGCATGCCGCGGCGTGGACCTGCTCGATCATGTCAGGGCAGATTGGGTCGGCAAAGGTTACGTGGGCAGCAATTCCGTTCCCAAAGAATGTCGAGATCCGGTTTCGTGTGCGGTCGATGAACTGGTCAGGCAACAAGATGTCGAGCGGCGCCAAGTGCTCCTTGAGCGAACCGACCGCGCTGGCAGAAAGAATGCGCTCGACCCCGAGCATCTTCATCGCATAGATGTTCGCGCGGAAATTGAGTTCTGACGGGAGAATCCTATGCCCCCGGCCGTGGCGCGCCAGAAATGCGACTTCTTTGCCTCCGAGCTCCCCGATGATGAAGTTGTCCGAGGGTGGGCCAAATGGAGTTTCGATGTGGACCTCCCTGCGGTCCGTCAGTTCGGCCATGTTATACAGACCGCTTCCTCCGATGATTCCGATCCTGACTTGTTCCATGGCGTCCTATTCTGAAGTTGTATGTGTGTCAGTCAGTTCACGAGGTTGAGACAGTTCGATCAATACGCCGGCGGCACTCGATGGATGGAGAAAGGCGATCAGACACCCGCCGGCTCCGATCCGTGGGCTTTGATCGATGAGGCGGAGTCCGGCCACCCTGATTTTTTCCATCTCCTCCCCCAGGTTTTCGACCTGAAAGCATACGTGGTGAAGACCCTCTCCCCTTTTGGCAATGAATCTGGCAATGGGCGAATCTTCTGCCGTGGCCTCGAGCAGCTCGATGCGGCTTTCGCCCATCGGAAGCACGGCAACCCGGGTCTGCTGTTCCCGAACCTCCTCGATGCGCCAACCGGATAGCCCCAGCGCATCCTCATAGACCTTTATCACCGATTCCAGGGAACGCACCGCAATTGCGATATGATCAATTTTCCGAAACAATCATCACTCCAGTCCATGCAAACCACAAACACCAAAAAGAATCTGTTTCCATGCTCTGAAGTCGCAGAGGTCTTTGCGGTTTGTCTTTATATCCCAGGCTCGCTTGATTTCCAGGCACGTAGCAGATCATCGGCAGCAGAGAAAGGATCGATCCGGCGCTCGGTCATCAGGCGTGCGAGTTCCTCCAGCTTGGCCGAGGCGCGGCGATCCCGCAGCAGGCGGCGCTGAATCTCAGAGCGCACCATCTCTAGGAGGCGCCCCTTCTGAATCTGAAGCGCTTTATCTCGCTGGAAGTTTGAGTTTTTCTGAAGTTCGAGCCATGAATCGATGGCTTGCGCGCACTCGTCGATCCCTTTTGCCTCCGAGGCAACTGTTTTGACGACAGCTGGTTTCCAACCATCCTCCCTGTTCGAGAGGGCAACCATCGCGCTCAATTCCGCTTCGATCCGCTCGACGCCCGCATGATCGGCTTTGTTTATGACGAAGATATCGCCAATCTCCATAATCCCGGCCTTCATCGCCTGAACGTCATCCCCCATGCCAGGCACCAGCAGCACCATCGTCAGCTGGGCGGTGCGTGCAATTTCGACCTCATCCTGGCCAACCCCGACAGTCTCGATAAAAACAGCCTCGAATCCGGCGGCATCCAGGATCAGCAACGCGTCCGCCGTTGCACGCGACAAGCCACCAAGGTTCCCACGCGTGGCCATGCTGCGAATGAAGGTGCCATCATCGAGAGCTCGCGATTGCATGCGGATTCGATCGCCAAGAATCGCACCCCCGGTAAAAGGACTGGTCGGATCAACGGCAATGATTCCAACCTTCTTCCCCTGGTTCCGGTAGAAGCTTGCCAGCCGGTCAACTAGTGTGCTTTTGCCGGAGCCCGGCGCTCCCGTAACGCCGACGGAGAAGCAGCGCCCCGTGTGCTGGAATAGTTCGCGCATGTATGGCACGGCTTCCGGCGCTCCGTTCTCCACGAGCGTAATAAGCCGGGCAACGGCACGAAAATCGCCGGCAAGGACCTTCTTAACCATTGTCTCAATCACAGGAGAAACCCGAATCGAGAATCGTGCATGAGCGACGCGCGCACCTACTCAAGTATATGGCGCGCAATTACGAGCCGCTGGATTTCACTCGTGCCCTCGCCGATCGTACACAGTTTTACGTCGCGGTAGTATTTTTCGACCGGGAAATCCTTGATGAATCCATAGCCGCCAAGGATTTGAACCGCCTCGTTTGCGACTCGTACGGCAACCTCTGAAGAATAAAGCTTCGCCATCGAGGACTCCTTCGGCGTTCGCATTCCTCTCTCTTTGAGTTCAGCAGCATGCAATGTCAACAGCCGGGCGGCTGCGATTTCGGTTGCCATATCCGCCAGCTTGAACTGGATGGCCTCGAAATCGGCGATGCGTTGATTGAACTGGCGTCGCTCCTTGGCATATGCCAAGGAGTGTTCATAGGCCCCCTGCGCCATGCCTACAGCCAAGGCCGCGATGGAGATCCGGCCTCCATCCAGAACCTTCATCGCATCCGGGAAACCCTTTCCTTCTGATCCCAAGAGATTCTCCGCCGGCACGCGGCAGTCCTCGAGAATGATGCTGGCCGTATCGCTCGCGCGCATGCCGAGCTTGTTCTCCTTTTTGCCAATAGAAAACCCGGGGGTGTCACCTTCGATGATGAAGGCAGACAGGCCGCGATTGCCGGCCCCGGGGGTGGTCACCGCGATCAAGACGCAGGTCTCGGCCAGAGATGCGTTGGTGATGAAATTCTTTGAGCCGTTCAAAATATAGGTGTCGCCCTTCTTGATTGCCGTCGTGCGCGCGCCGCCGGCGTCGCTTCCCGATTCTGGTTCGGTCAGGGCCCACGCCCCGATCTTCCTTCCTGTACCCAGGTCGGGGAGATAGCGCTGTTTCTGTTCCTTGGAGCCGAAAAGATAAATGTGGTTGATACAGAGGGAATTGTGCGCGGCCAAAAAAAGTCCGATCGAACCATCCACGCGAGAGATTTCCTCGATTACAATGACATATTCCGGGTAGGAAAGCCCGCTTCCGCCAAACTCGGCCGGGAGAACCGCCCCCATCATGCCGAGCTCGGCCAGTTTTGGCACCAGCTCGGTCGGAAACCGCTGGGCTTCATCCCATTCCATGACACAAGGCGCGACCTCGCTCTCGGCAAATTCTCGAATCGATTGTCGCAAGATATCCGTTTCTTCCTTCAGATCTGGGATCATGGCTCTTACCTCCCCATGACGTCCCTAAAAACCTGGGCCGTCCGATAAATCTGATCCTGGTTTACATCCAGGTGCGTTAGCAGCCGCAAAGCCGTTTCATCGACCATTCCAACGAGAACTCCGCTGTTTTTCAGCAGTCCCGCGAGGGCCTGGCTGTCGTGCCCCGTGCGTGTGACGCCGACCACAACAATATTGGTGCGGACTTGCTCAGGATACACATCAAGGCTGGGGATTTCGCTCAAAAGCTCCGCGAGCAGTCTTGCGTTTGCATGATCTTCCGGCAGCCGCGCCGGCATTTTCTCGACGGCAATGAGTCCCGCCGCCGCAAGGACGCCGACCTGGCGCATGCCGCCTCCCAGCATTTTGCGAATTCGCCGCGCCTTGTCAATGAAGTCTGCTGAACCGACGAGCAGGGAGCCGACCGGAGCAGCCAGACCTTTGGATAGACAAAACATCACCGAGTCGCAGGAGCGGGTGAGCGTTGACACGTCGGTATTGAGTGCGGCAGCCGCATTGAAGATTCGTGCTCCATCCAGGTGAACCGGCAGCCCCAGTTCATGTGACTCATGGCAAATACCATCGATTTGCGTCGCGTCATAGACCGTCCCGCCGGCCATGTTGTGCGTATTTTCCAGAGTGATAAGTCCCGTGGGTGCACGGTAATAGATTCTCGGAGCCAGGGCGGGTCGGATCAAATCCCAGTCGAGAATTCCAGCAGGGGCCGCAACTGGCCGCGCCAGCACGCCGCTGATCACCGCCATTGCCGACAGTTCGTAGTTAAAGATGTGCCCCTGCTTTTCGGTAATCACTTCCTGTCCCGGGCTGGTATGCAGCCGGATGGCGATTTGATTTCCCATGGTCCCGCTCGGGACAAACAACGCCGCTTCCTTACCCAAGATCGCAGCGGCACGCTCCTGCAATCGGTTGGCCGTGGGGTCTTCCAGATAGACGTCGTCACCCACGTCGGCGGCAGCCATCGCCGCACGCATTTCCGCCGTCGGCTTGGTAACCGTATCACTCCTCAAATCGATGATTGCATCCAGCATCTTATTCCTCACAGGTATTCCGCGGGTGCACAAACATCTGGAAAACCTCGTTGGACAGCAGCATGCCGCGATGCGTCAACCGCACCATGGAGTCACTCCATCGGAGCAAACCCATTTCTGCCATCTCCTTCAAGGAAGCCTCGCAAGCCTCCAGCAGATCTGCTTCATAGGTTCGGCGCAGTTGATCCCAGTCCAACCCGCGGTTGAGGCGCAACCCCAGAAAAATTGTCTCTTCCAGCTCACGAGTGGAATCCAAGGATTCTCGCCACGCTCTCGGGGATCTGCCTTCTTCCACGGCACTCAGATAGTCGCTCAGGTTCGATACATTTGCGTATCGCGATGCTCCATCATGCGAGTGGGCAGCCACCCCAAAGGCCAGCACCGGTTCGCGCCGCCAGTATTTCAGATTGTGCCGGCATTCGCAACCAGGACGCGAAAAATTGCTGATCTCGTATTGAAAATAGCCGCGGTCTTCGAGGAAATTGATCGCGTACAGATACCCGTCAGCCACCGAGTCTTCGTCCGGCACCTGGCAATGCCCGGCCGTTACGGACCGGCAGAGCGGCACCTTCGAGTCAAGTTCCAGCATATAAATGGAAAGATGCGCCGGCGCCAACGCGACCGCGCACTCCAGGCTTGACGCCCAGTGGGGCTCGGTTTGCCCCGGCAAGCCAAGGATCAAGTCTAGGTTCAGGTTTTGAAAGCCGCAGTCGCGCAGAAGCTTGGTCGATTCGCCTATCTGCGAGGCCGTGTGGATCCGGCCAATGGCGGTAAGTTCTTCATCGGAAAAACTCTGGGCGCCGAGCGAAATGCGGGTCACGCCCAGGTCGTGATAGATAAGCAGCTTTTCCGCGGCCAGAGTGCCCGGGTTGGCTTCCAGGGATATCTCACATTCCGGCTCGACATTGAATATCCCCCGGCACGCATCCAGGATGGCAGCGACATGTCCTAGAGGCAGCAGACTCGGCGTGCCACCGCCAAAGTATATGGTGTCAACCGTGTGTGTTCTGCCGGAGATCTGCGCACAGGCCTCCAACTCTCTAATCACGGCACGCCGATACCTCTCGGCCAGCAGTTCGTCCCATGGTATGGATACAAAGCTGCAATAGGCACATTTGGAGCGGCAAAAAGGGACGTGAATATAGATGCCGGTCTTCATAGATGGATGGGTCGCAGGAGAGTCCGTCTCTCCCGCCTTATCCCTCGGTCAAGGCCCCCAGAAGCACCTCCAGCGTGATGAACTCTACGCCGGCGCCGCGCATCGCCGCTTCTGATTTCGCCGCATCCCGCGGCTCGAGAGAGAGTGTGGCATTCTGGATCAGCGCGGTCTTTAGACCCAGGCGGCGCAATCCAAGCGCCGCCAGTTTCACTGAATGGTCCATAGGCACCCCAAAAAGAATTGCATACGGCGGCAACACACGCAGCAGTTTCTCAACCACAGGGTTGCTGAAAACATCGAATTCCTGCTTCTCCACAATGATCTGCTGATGTTTTCGCACCAGATCGACGAAGCTGCGATTGACGGGCTTGTTTTCAAGGACAAGCGGGTGGAGCAGGAGAGTATCGTCAATCTTGCGCTGACCTTCGGTATGGCGCACACAATGGGGAGGATATTTTGTTGATTTGGGATCATTGGGAGGATTGGCGTTTGCCGTGGAGACGACGATGAGCTCATTGGCCTTGGCGAAATCGAAAAGCCGCCGGAGCTTTGGAATAAGCCGCTCGGCGCCCGGCACGTACAGCTTGCCGTCGGAAAGCATCAAATCCCGCTGCGTGTCGACATCAAAGAAGAAGATCCCTTTCATCAAGCACCTATTCCCAGTAACGAGATTCTATCACAGGATGCCAAACCGGTGATGAATCGGCATCTTACTAATCAGTTCATAAATATGCGGACATCTGATCTAAAAATGAGGATCTGGACGGAGGTCGCGTTCGCTTTGGGTGGCAATCATCGGTATCGGAATCGGGGTCGCAATCGCTATCGGTCTTTGCTGAGCCATACAACCGACTGCGATTGCGACCCCGATTCCGATACCGACCCCGACGGATATAGTGTTCTCCTCTCTTTTTGATGTCGCCCAATTTCCACCTACTTATGAACTGATTGGTAACAGCCATCGGTGATTCTGGCACTGAAAGAAAATAAACAGCCACGAAAAACACGAATGGGGTAGAGGCAAACGCGGAACCTACAAGATGCAGAGTTTCGGCGAGCGCTGTTCAGGGTCTGTCAGCCGCTCCATCTTCACGAAGGTCACTCGCCGGAGTCCTGAAGCTGCCCGGCGTCGGCGAAACTGAAGTAGTCATCATGGCCCAGGATGATGTGGTCCAACACTCGAATTCCCAGGATCCTTCCGGATCTAAGAAGCCGTTGGGTGCAATCGCGGTCCTCGCGACTGGGAGTAGGGTCACCAGAAGGGTGATTATGCAGGAATATAAGGGCAGCCGTGCTATCCCGCACCGCGGCGGAAAAAACCTCGCGTGGATGGACCACGGATGTGCTCAGGCTTCCGACCGAAACCAGAACCTCGCGTATCAGCTGATTCTTGGAGTTAAGGTGCAACGACAGGAAATGCTCTCGGTTCGCCGCAAAGAATTGGGCTCGATAGCGGAGAAAGAGATCCCGGCTGTTTGAAAAACGCTGTCCTGCTTTCAATGGTGCTGAGCACAACTGGCGCCCAAGCGAAAGCGCGGCTCGAAGAGCTGCTGCCTGCCTTGCGGATATCTTCCCGCTGTGGCGAATCTCTTCCAGGGAAGCCATGGTCAAAGCGCCTGCCGTACCGAAGTGCCGCAGAAGCCTGCGTGAAGATGCTTCGGCGGCAGCGCTGTTTCGTCCGTGACCCAGGATGGTAGAAAGGAGTGCCAGGGTTTCCTCCGGTTCTACCTGGACTGTGGCGTGCTGCTCCTGCATCTGATCCGCACAGGACACCATCATCTCGTCCAATATCGAGTTCCTCCCTGAAATCTAACGGCGCAGGCGACGGAAGTGCCAACATTTTCTGATTGCTGATTGACGGTTGCAAAACTGGTCGCTCGTCAGATTGCCAGACCGCCGTCGACTTGGATCACCTGTCCGGTGATGTACTGGGCAGCGTCTGAGAGCAGGAAGGCTGCGATGCGGCTGATCTCCTCCGTGGTACCAAATCGGCGGAGCGGAATCGCCTGAAGCATTTTTGCCTTGTGTTCTTCCGGCAGGGATTCGATCATATCGGTCTCAATCAATCCCAGGGCCAGGGCATTCACGGTGATATTGCGGCTCGCCACTTCCTTCGATAATGCCTTGGTGAACCCGATGATGCCGGCCTTTGAAGCTGCATAATTGGTCTGACCCGGCATCCCGACAATGCCGCTGATCGAGGTGATATTGAGGATGGCGCCAGAACGGGCCCGGATCATGAGACCGACGACGGCCTTGGAAAAGTTAAAGGTTCCCTTCAGGTTTGTTTCGATCACGTCGTCCCAATCACGTTCGCTCATCGCCAGAAGCAGCTTGTCACGTACGATGCCGGCGTTGTTAACCAGATAGTCTATCCGGCCGAACTCCTTCTTGACGGTTGCGATCAGGCCATCTACAGCCGCGTAATCCGTAACGTCGACAGGATATGCGCTTGCCTTGCGCCCCAATGCGGCCAGCTCCGCACTGAGCCTCTCGGCTTGCTCCGAGCTGTGCACATAATTAAACGCGATATCGCAACCCTGCTTGCCCAATTCGAGGCAGATGGCGCGGCCAATTCCCCTGGCGCCTCCCGTCACGACGGCCGTTTTGCCAGCAAAGGTCATGGCACAATCCATCCTCTTGTGAACCGCGGAGATCTAAAAGGCCTCGAAGAAATCGCTCCAATCTCTTCCTTGCCTTCGAGGTTTTTGCAGCTTAATCCTAGGAGCCCGTCCGAGAATTAGGAGGGGCCGCGTTCCGAGCGCCGCGGGGGCAGATGCAAGGCGGCGCGACGCAGGCGATGTCTTGGTACATCGTCGAGGAGCGCCAACGCCGCAGATGCCC
>Ga0187878_1002668_pt1 | contig 15540 bp, 15 predicted proteins | sample June2016WEW_17_1_FD_132979 | JGI IMG/M metagenome (GOLD analysis project Ga0187878, IMG submission 132979) | Peatland microbial communities from SPRUCE experiment site at the Marcell Experimental Forest, Minnesota, USA - June2016WEW_17_150 | ecosystem: Environmental > Terrestrial > Soil >...
TATTATAATTGGGTATTACGAGGGATGGGACTGTTTGGCGCCCCGCGGGCGTTCGCGGCGGTTGCCGGGTTCAGTTGCCTGGGGGAGCGTCAGGGTGTGGAGGGATCAAGGATGAATCGGCCGCGCGTGTTATTGGCAGACGACCACACCATGATTCTGGCAGGACTGACCAGCCTGCTCGAATCCGACTTCGATCTTGTTGGAACGGTGGCGGACGGACGTGCCCTGATCGACGCGGCCGTCCGGCTGAAACCCGATATCATCATGATGGACATTTCAATGCCATTGCTCAACGGCATCGAGGCGGCACGCCAGTTGAGGAAGAGCGTGCCTCAATCCAAGATCATCTTCCTTACCATGCACGGGGATATCGACTACGTCAGGGAGGCGTTCCGGGCGGGGGCTTCAGGATATCTGATCAAGCGTTCGGCAGCATCGGAGCTGGTCACTGCTATCCACGAGGTGCTTAAGGGCCGAACCTACGTGACGCCGCTGGTTACGAAAGACATGATGGGGTCTTTTCTCGAGCCCACCGACTCCGCGGAAAAGCTGCAAAGCCGCCTGACGCCGCGCCAGCGCGAGGTGCTCCAGTTGGTTGCGGAAGGGCATTCGAATAAGGAGATTGCCGCAGTCCTCAAGGTTTCCACCAAGACGGTGGAGTTCCACAAGTACAACCTCATGCAGGCTCTGGGTATTCGAACAACGGCCGAACTCACCCAGTACGCTATGAGGCACGGATACATCGAGACATAAAACAGGGCTGCGATTGAGACAGTGGAAGAAAACCCTCAGCCAGGAAGAACCTGGTGCAGCATAGCCGTAACTAGATTTTAACGCCAAGACGCAAAGACTCTAAGACGCCAAGAAATCAAGGATTAAGACTTTTGGCGCCTTAGAGTCTTGGAGTCTTTGCGGTTAAAATCCTTTCCGCTTTCTCAAAACATCTTGTCGAACCAAGCGTCATCGAGAATGAGGGTCTTTTTCAACAGCGCCTTGCCGGCTGCGCGGATGACAATTATGTAATCTCCCGCATTCGCCGGAGTGGAGCCGCCGAAGGAGGAGATGGCCGGCCCACCTCCGCGCCCGCCGCGCCCACCGCCGAATCCACCTCCCCCGCCTCCGCGACCCTGGCCGGTCTGCGGTGCTCCGGCAATCGTGGTCGGGGTCGTGCGCATGGTCCAGAGCACCTGGTTGAGGCCGGCTACATTCGGGCCCTTGGTCTCAGAGACCACGCGTGATCCCTGGAGTACTTGGACGACGACATCACCCGAAACCGGCGCCTTGAGGTAGTAGTTGATGACCATCCCGTTCGGCTCGCTCGGTCCGTTGAAGTTGATCGAGGCTGCCACGTTACCCCGGCGCGCTACCCATTTCACTTTGGGCTTGACGTCAAACAGGTAAATGTCCTGCCCCAGCACCTGCTGGTCGAGTTCCTCGAGAGCAGAGATGTCGGTGATGAAGAACCCGCGGCCGTGCGTACCTGCGATCAGATCGTGTTCGCGCGGGTGGATCAACAGATCATGCACCGGCTGTGTCGGCATGCCCTTCATTTCGGTCCACGTTTTGCCGCCGTCGATCGTGACGTAGATGCCGAAGTCCACGCCGACGAACAGCAGGCTTGGATTTTTCGGGTCCTCGACGAGGACGTTGACCGATTTGTTGGGCAAGTTTCCGGTGATCGACGTCCAGGTCTGGCCGAAGTCGGTGGTCCTGTAAACGAAGGCCCGGAAGTCATCATTCCGGAGTCCGGTGATGGTTACGTATGCCGCCCCGGGCTGGTGGGCTGAGGCAATCACGTGGCTCACCCAATAGCCGGGCCCCTTGAGGTTATCGTTGAGCTTGGTCCAGTTTTTGCCGTCATCCTTGGTCACCCAGAGATTGCCGTCGTCGGTGCCCACCCACAGCAGGCCTCTGACCAAGGGCGACTCGCTGACCGTGGTAATGGCACAATATTGAATGTCCCCATCTCCGCCCTTGCCGTCGACAACCAACTTGCTCGGGTCGTTGGTGGACAAATCCTGGCTGACCTCCACCCACGTGTCTCCGCGGGTCGTCGATTTCAGCACCTTGTTTGCGCCGTGATAGATGGTGTTGGGGTCATGCGGCGAGACCAGGATAGGCGCCGTCCAGACGAAGCGAAGCGAAGGATCGCGATCCTGGATACGTTTCGTCTCACCCGTGAGCAGGTCGGTCCGCTCAATCGATCCGAACTGCGACTCGTTGTAGAGGTAGCGGCTCGTGACCAGGTCGACGACATTGTACATCCCGTCGCCTCCTCCAACCGTCTGCCAGTCTTCGAAGACGATCGGCGCGCCGCCCCGCTTGGAGCTTGGTCCGCGCACGGAGCCGTTATCCTGGAGCCCTCCATAAACGTTGTAAGGCACTTGCATGTCATAACCGATCGCGTAGAGCTGCGCGAGCGGGAGGTTATCGGGGTGGAGCCAATTCCTTCCACCATCCCAGGTGACCCCCATGCCGTGGTCATAGCCAAGAAGCATGTGGCTTGAGTTGGCCGGGTCGATCCACAAGCCGTGGTTATCGCCGCCGAAGTTGAACGGGGAGCTCCAGGTCTTGCCGCCATCCGTTGAATGCGTTACGCCCACGCTCAGCACATATACGTGGTTCACGTCGTTCGGGTCGACCCGGATCTGCGTGTAATAATAACCGGGATTGCCTCCGAATGGATTGGAGCCTGTCCAGCCGTTTGGCGGTCTTTCGGGGCCCACCCTGTGCCAAGTCTTCCCTGTGTCGTCGCTCCGGTAGACTTCCTGGCCGATCATCCCTGCGCTCGACTTGCCCGCAAACAGTTCCTTCTCGCGGTCCGCGTCGGACATACCGGGTTTGTTGGCATTTTCGATATTTGCGTAGAGGACATCCGGGTCATTCCGCGCGACGTCAATGCCGATGCGGCCGATCATGCCGCCCGGCAGCCCGTTGGTCAATTTTGTCCAGTTGGCGCCGGCATCGGTGGTTTTGTAGATGCCGCTTCCGGGTCCTCCGAGTCTGAACATCCAGGGCAGCCGGCCCTTGTCGTAGGTTGCCGCGTAGAGCACCTTCGGGTCCCTTGGATCCATGACCACATCGCAGGCGCCGATCGCCCGGTCACCCACCTTGATGCCGAGCGATTTCGTCCAGGTCTTGCCGCCATCGGTCGTTTTATAGAGCCCGCGTTCCTCGTTTTCGGAATAGAGGTGGCCGAGCGCCGCCACATAGACGAGGTCCGGGTTTTTGGGATCGACAATGATGCGGCCGATATGTTGGCTGTCCTTGAGCCCCATGTTGGTCCAGGTCTTGCCGGCATCTGAAGATTTATACACGCCATCTCCCCAGTAGGTGCTTCGTGAGGACGTGGCTTCTCCGCTGCCTACCCAGACAATGTTGGGATTGGACGGGGCAACGGCGATATCCCCGATCGAAATGACCGGCTGGTTGTCGAAGAGTGATTCCCAGGTGATACCGTTATTTACCGATTTCCACATGCCACCCGTGGCCGAGGCCGCGTAGATGGTCGCGGGTTCAAGCTCGGGAACCGCGAAGTCCACGAACCGGCCGCCTTGACGCGTCGGCCCGATGTTTCGGAAGTTAAAGGCCTTGAGGACATCTGATGAGAGCGCTTGCGCACCCAGATCGGGGGCAAGGAGAAGTGCCGACAGCGCGATGAATAGCAAGCTGCCGAGGATTTTAAGATGTGCCTTTCTCATATGCGATGGCTCCTTTAGCGAATGCATTCGAAGAGGCGGTCTGCCTGAAAAGAACATAGGCATAGTATTGCAGGCTCATTTGTAGCGCGGGTTTGTCTGAGGAAGCAAGCTGGAAATCAGAGCCCCGACAATGTCGCATGAGTAACAGCGAGATTGGGGGCAGTCACGAATGGCGCTTAATTCAGACGTCCGATTAGGACCCTGAAAGGGTCTTGCAGGAAAGCCCAGGGCGCAAGCCCTGGGAACTGATGGAGAGCAAGGACCAGCCCTGAAAGGGCGGCGCAGGCTGCTTCGCCCTTTCAAGGCTGGTCTTCCGGGTGTTCAGGATCCCAGGGCTCACGCCCTGGGCTTTCCTGCCGCGCCCCTTCGGGGCTGAAAGACTCAATTTGGCGGCACCCCGAGGTGATTGCGGTCACTATGGATCAGGCGCTATCCGAACAGTCATCTTTTCTCGCTATCCCTTCTCGAATCCGCCGATATTCTCCCGGTGAAAAGGGTGACTGTCCCCAATTTCGCCAGGTCCACGTCCAGGTCCAAGTCCACGTCCACGTGGGGGAGCCGAAGCCGTGGCTGGACGGCGTCGCGGGTTGACTGTCGAACCGATCATGCTAGACTGTCGCCGGCTGGCCAAGCCGATGATTGTGTGACGCTAGGAATCAGGCACTCGAAGGAGTCATTTTTGATGAGAAATTATCGCGAAGAATTATTGGGGGCCGGCGGGGGAGATGCCGGGGATCCTGCAAACGAAGCGCTCCCCGCGCGCGCGCTGGAACGTATCATCGGAAAGCCCGCCGCGGCGTGGAAATCCCAAGATCTGATTGAGCTTTTCCGCTCGAGACGCATCCGACTTGTAAGTCTTATGCATGTGGGCGGCGATGGCTGGCTGAAGACTCTGGACTTTGTGCCCCGCGATCTGCAGCATCTGCAGGACATTCTTGAAGGCGGAGAGCGAGCCGACGGGTCGAGCCTGTTCGCCGGCAAGAGCATCCGCGCAGAGGCCTCCGACATGTTGCTGCGGCCGCGCGTCGAAAGCGCGTTCCTGGATCCTTTCTCCCCAATCCCGACTCTGGTTCTGATGTGCCAACACCTGGGACAGGACGGCCGGCCTCTGCCCGAATCGCCGGACGCAATTCTCCGGCGCAGTTACGAGCGAGTGCGCGCCACGACGGGTGTCGACCTCTGGGCCCTCGGTGAAGTGGAGTATTTCCTGGGGAAGCACGCAACGGAAAGCGATATCTACGGCGCCGATGAGCGAGGTTACCATGCCAGCTCCCCCTTCGTTTTCGGCCAGACGCTTCGGCGGCAGGCACTTCTTACTCTGGCCGAAATCGGCGTTCCGGTGAAATACGGACACAGCGAAGTCGGCTACATCGCCGCGACCGAAGCCGACGACATGATTTGGGAACAACATGAAGTCGAACTGGCTCTGACCCCACTGCCGCAGGCTGCCGATAGTGTCGCCCTGGCCCAATGGGTGTTGCGCAACCTGGTACACCAGCAGGGGATGCGGTGTAGCTTTGATCCGATCCTGCGCAAAGGACACGCCGGATCGGGCCTTCATTTCCATTTCTCTCCCATGCTGGACGGCAAGCATGCCGGGCGCTCTCCAGGCGGGGACCAGCTGACCGCGGCAGGACAATGGCTGGTTGCCGGGCTGGTGCAATTTGGCAGCACACTGATGACGTTCGGAAACCGCAGCGCCGGTTCATTTATCCGGCTGGGCCAAGCCAAAGAGGCCCCCACCGCGGTTACCTGGGGAGCCTACGATCGCCACGCGCTTGTGCGGCTCCCCCTCACGGCCACCACTGCCGAGGGCCGTATGGTCAGTCCGCCAACCATCGAGTTCCGCCTGCCGGATGGTTCGGCGCATCCTCATCTGCTCCTCGCCGGCGTGGCCCAAGCAATGCTGGCCGGCCGCTCGACCCCGGACCTCGAAGCCTTGCTCGCGCGCGCTTCATCACGATCTGCGCCAAAGACCGGAGCAGGAACCAATGGTGGCAGGCTTCCAGCATCCTTCAGCGAGATCGCGGACCTGCTCGCCGCGCACCGTTCGGTTTTGGAAGAGGGTGCTGTCTTCCCCGCCAGCCTGATCGACCAGTTTCTGACAGTCCTGCGGTCATGAGCGCGCGGATCTCAACAGCGGAAAGGATTGTCGCCGCTAAGACGCCAAAAGCATTAATCTCTGGTTAAATTCGAGATTCGAAATTCGAAATTCTAAAATCTCGAATCTCGAATCTCGAATCGCCGATTTCTTGGCGTCTTGGCGTTAGATTTTGGTTTGAGTTTGATCTTGCCGTTTACAACAGCCGAGCATTTCCATATCATTTTGGGGCGTGCCAATTCCCAGTCGGTTCCCGGGGCCGAGATTGTACCAATCGATAAGCTGCCGTGGCACCCTGGAAGCTCAGGGTACAATGAATTTTTTTCCCACGAGGGCTGCTGGGGACAGGAGCACGCAGATCATTCGCCGGCATCATCCGGTTGTTGAGAGCGATCACGAAAATGAAGGAAGAAGGCATCAACCGACGCGATTTTCTGAAAAGATCTTCCCAGGTGGGCGTGGGAGTAGCCGCCGCATGCGGGCTCGGCTTCTGGCTGAGATCACGCAGCCGGCACCCGGGCGAGGAGCTGTCATCGTCCCTGGTGAGAAACTACCGTGTCGATATTGGAAACGACTTGCCCAAAATGGCCGTGGTATCGGGTGGCACGCCGGCCGGGCTTGCGGCCGCGGCGCTGGCCGCCCTCGGCGGGATGCAGAAGTTCGTCTCTCGAGGCGACGTTGTCGTGCTGAAGCCCAACATCGGTTGGGACCGGGTCCCGCAGCAGGCGGCGAACACCAATCCTGAATTGGTAAAGGCAGTTGCCCAGCTCTGTTTCGAGGCGGGCGCCAAGAAGGTGGTCGTCACCGATGTCTCCTGCAACGACGCCAGGCGCTGCTTCATGCGCAGCGGCATAGCCGGCGCAGCCGACTCGGTGGGCGCCACCGTACTTCTTCCCGAAGAACGCAAATTCCGCGACTATCGCATCAACGGCGAACTGCTTTCGGTTTGGCCCATTTTTACGCCGATCATCGAGGCAGACAAAATCATCAACATGCCGATTGTGAAGCACCACAACCTCTCGCGCGTCACCATGGGGATGAAGAACTGGTATGGCATCCTGGGCGGCAGAAGAAACCAATTGCACCAGAATATCAACGTCGGCATCGCGGACCTGGCGACCTTTGTGCGACCCACGCTGACGATCCTGGACGCCTACCGGGTGCTGATGGCGAACGGGCCTCAAGGGGGAAACCTGAACGACGTCCGGCTGCTCAAGACCGTCGTGGCCGGCGTGGATCCCGTGGCGATCGACGCTTATGGAGCCACGTTTCTGGACTTGAAGCCCGAGCAGGTCCCCTACATCATGATCGGCCACGAACGCGGCCTGGGGAACAAGAACTATTCGGAACTGCAGGTGAAGTATGTCAACCTCGAATAACCCGGCAGAGCGCACGGTTTCCCCACTCCTTGTCACACCGGCTATACGAAAACCCAGGTTGTGGTTGCGCTGGCTCCGGCGGCTGTCGCAGGTCGTGTTTCTGGGGCTGTTTCTGTTTCTCCTTTTCCAGACCGAGTTCCGAGGCACTTTCGCACGTGGGGCGGCCGACTCAATCCAGCTCGGTTATCCGGTCAGCATCTTCCTGGAGATGGATCCTCTGGTTGCCTTCTCCACGGCGCTTTCAACTCATGCCCTCTATGGCAACGTCATCTGGGCGCTGGTAATCATCGCCGGGACAATCCTGATTGGAAGGTTTTTCTGTGGTTGGGTCTGCCCGCTGGGCACGCTGAACCATTTCTTTTCGAGCTACAAGCCTGAGCGCAAGGGCAAAAAGCGAGTGGATGCCAACCACTACAAAAAATGGATGTCGACGAAGTATTACCTGCTGTTTGGTCTGATCGCGATGGCGGTTTTTGCCTCGCTCCAGACGGGCATCCTTGATCCCATCCCGTTCCTCGTGCGCTCGCTCGCCGTGTCCATCATTCCGGGGCTCAACTTCGGGATGAGGAGCGGGCTCGATTTTCTGTATGGGACCAACATCGGGGCGCTCCAGTGGATTGCCGATGCCGGATATCATCTCTTCGGCTCGAATATCCTGAGCTTCAAGCCCCAGTATTACCATTTTGCATTTGTGCTCGGGGTGATCTTCCTGGCGGTGGCAATTCTCAATCGTGTCATTACCAGGTTCTGGTGCCGGGGCATATGCCCCTTGGGCGCCTTCATGGGGCTGCTCTCGCGTTTTTCGATATTCGGCATGGAGAAGGACAACAGCAAGTGCGACGACTGCACCCGATGTCTCCTCCACTGCCAGGGAGCTTGCGATCCGCAGGGAAAGGTTCCGTGGAGACAGGCCGAATGCCACCTCTGCTTCAACTGCGAGATGGTGTGCCCGGAGGATGTCATCCGGTTCAAGTTTTTCCCGAAGACCGACGCGATCAACGTTTCGCCCGATTTGAAGCGGCGCCGGGCGTTGGAGAGCGTTGCCGCCGGTCTGCTCGTGCTGCCAATCATTCGTTCGAGTACCGGGCTGGCCAAGGATTACAACTCAGGCGTCATACGTCCGCCGGGCTCTTTGGAGGAGACCGATTTCCTCGCCCGTTGCATCCGCTGCGGCGAGTGCATGAAGGTGTGCCCGACCAACGCGATCCAGCCCGCGCTTTTTGAAAGCGGCGTCGAGGGTTTGTGGACGCCGATGCTGAAGATGCGGGTGGGCTACTGTGAATACAGCTGCGTTCTCTGCAGCCAGGTCTGTCCGACCGGCGCCATCTGGAAACTGACCGAGGCCGAAAAGCTGGGCAAAACCGGAAGTGCGGGTGGGGTGCCGGGTAAGAGGGGATCCGGCCCGGTGAAGATCGGCACCGCCTTTTACGATCAAGGAAGATGCCTGCCTTGGGCAATGGCCACGCCGTGCATCGTCTGCGAGGAGTTCTGTCCGACTTCGCCAAAGGCCATATGGGTGCAGCCGGAAACCGTCCAGCGGCGTGATGGCACAACGGTCACGGTTCAGCGCCCCCGAGTGGACGTAGACCGGTGTGTAGGCTGTGGCATCTGTGAAAATGTCTGTCCGGTCCAGGATCGTCCGGCGGTCTATGTAACCAATATCGGGGAAACCCGCTCACGCAGCAATCAAATCCGTCTGGAGAGCGGTGCCTATCATTAAACCGTTATGCGAAGCGTCACGGGAATTTTATTCGCGTTACACCGTTATGCGCGACAAACTAATAAGTTCATATGGAGGTGGACATTCGATCCAAACATGAGGAGCTGGACAGAGGTCATGTTCGCTTTGGGTGGCGATCATCGGTATCGGTATCGGGGTCGCAATCGCAGTCGCAGTCGCTATCGGCTTTTGCAGACCCACACAACCGATTGCGACTGCGATTGCGACTGCGATACCGATACCGATACCGACCGATATAGTGTTCTCCTTTCTTTTTGATACCGCCAAATGTCAACCTACTTATGAACTGATTAGCAACTTTTTCGAGAGGTCTCTGATGAAACGGATCACCCTGCTTTGCCTGCTTCTAGCAGGTTTCGGCCTTGTTTCTTGCGCTAAAAAAGAGAGCAGCACCAAGGAAGAACCCAAGACATCCGCTCCGGCAGATGCGTCAGATGTGTCGCCGCAGCTATTAGCCCTGCTCCCCGCCAAGAACGAGGTGCCCGGATGGGCAATGTCGCAAAAACCCCGTTCCTTCACTGCCGGGAATCTCTGGGAATTCATCGACGGCGCCGCGGACGGTTACCTGACATACGGCTTCCAGGAGGTTGCCAGCGCCGACTATAAGCAGGACGGAACGGGCTACGAGGCGGTGGTGGACATCTACCAGATGAAGGATCCACTCAACGCCTTCGGCAAATATGCGGAGGAGCGCAATCCGGAGTATCAATTCCTGAAGGTCGGTAACGAAGGGTATTCAGGAGGCACCTCGCTGAATTTCTGGACCGGCTCCTACTATGTGAAGATCACTACCTACGATGAAAAGGAAGCGATCCAGCAGGAAATGGCCAAGCTGGCGAATGCCGTCGCGCGTAAAGTGGGGGCACCCGGAACGGAGCCCATCGAAGTCTCCTACTTCCCCAAAGCAAATCTGCAGCCCCATACGATTGTGTATATTCCGAAGGACGTGCTCGCACAGAGCTATTTCACCAATGGGTTCGTGGCGAAGTACAAGGCGGGCGACCAGGAATCCAAGATGGTCTTTATAACGCTGGACAACGCTTCCGCGGCGCAGGATGCACTCGCGCTCTACAGACAGTATCTTTCCAAGGCCGGTAAGAACGTCAAGGACCTCAAGGCCCCGGGAGAAGGAGGTTTTTCAGGCGAGGACAGTTTTTACGGCAACATGGCCGCCGTCCGCGCGGGCAAAAACATTGTCGTGGCGCTAGGATTCGCCTCCGACGATGCGGGAAAGAAATTGATCGCCGAGCTGTTGAGCAACGTCAAATAGTACGGAAGTCCAGACGGGATGTGTCGATGGCTTTGAGACACCTGCTCTTCGAATCTAGTGTTGTGTCCAAGCAGTTCTGTGGTTTCCTTCCGGCAGGGCCTTGATGCTCCCTGTCGATTCGCTCGACGAGGACTTTGCGGGTATCCGAATCCGGCGGAACCGGAGATTTCGGAGGAAGGCGGGCGACAGCAACTTGTGTCAGGAGAATGGTTCCAATCGCGAACCATGAAAAGCACTCTTTACAATCGTCATTGATCCCTTTGAAGACTCTCCAGCTCGTTGATCTCACGCTGGTACTTGCGCGAAATCCTCAGATTCAGCGGGATCCCCAGCGCGGCCAATATCAGAAAGAATGCCATTTCAGCATAGACTATAGACGCGGCCTTCGGATAGGCAATTTGAAGGCCAATCATAAACACAAGCGGTCCAGGGACTATGATCACCAGCCGCGACCAGAGCCAGATGCCGCAGGTAAAGTCGCGAAGTCGCTGAAGTTCGGATCGATAAAACTCAGCCGATGCTGCACTACCCTTCCTCGCCGCCGTGGTTGCTGCTTCCTTCCTGTTAAGGTGGTACAAACGTATCTGGTATAACACATACCCTAATGCCACAACGGTAAGCACGCACCCAATGCGCTGAATCAAGTTCGGAAAAAGAAAGAAAGACAAGATATTTAATGCAATCCCCGTTAAACAAATGGCATACCCTATCGGTTTCCTTTTGCGCATATTCTTATCGAGCTGTTTGATTCGCCTGCGAATTTCATCAAGCGACATATGGAAAGGGGCCACATTCTGGTTCTGCCAGGCATCTTGGGCAGGATCGGGAGAAAATTCATCGCTCATGGCGGCCTCCTTTCCAGAATCGGTCGGCAATAATGCTCTTGATTCTGTGCATCTTGGTAAAAACGTTGCCTGGGGAAACACCCGTGATTTCACCAATCGATGTTGCGTCCATTCCTTCGAGGTACAGGAGCATGATTTGGCGATCGATCGGACGCAACCGCTGAACAAGTGTCAGGAGCTGTTGAACTACCTCGTGTCGATCCGCGGCGGCTTCGCTATCATTTTTATCCTGGACGCCTTCCAGTGCATCCAGACTCAGCAGCGTTCGGGAGTTTGTGCGGCGATGGCGGATCACGTGCGAGGTAGCCACGTTGTGTGCAACTCTATAGACCCAGGTGCGGAGCGAACATCGGGAATCAAACCCCTCGAAACTTCGCCACAAAGCCAGGTGAATCTCCTGAAGAAGATCCTGCCGCTCTTCCGAATCGGCTTCGTAAGATCGTGCAAGTCGGTCGATGGCCGGGCCGTAAGCGGCTATTGCTTGTTCATAAAGATCATTCTGGGCCGGCTTTCCATTGGACATCGCCCGAAGTCCCCTCCCTTATAAGGTAGTCGTTAGCGGCAGGATTTTCTTACAGAAAATCGGTGCCAGGAAGCTGTGAAAAAATGGGGGACTGTCCTGGAGCGCCCAACGCAAACGCACGAGTTGCAGCATGTTAAGCCGGGCGCGGAGGGACAGTCCCCGATTTTTTCACACCTCCCTGGCTACTATTTCACCAATCTCGCACGGAGGCATCTGCACCAATCGCGGCTTGGAAATTGGTGAAATAATAGTGGCACAGATTTTGATCCAGTCTGGGACGGGAACCAGGCGTTGAGTCCATTTAGATGGTGATGGGGGCAGCCAACCGTCTTCGAGGTCATGAACAGGTCTCGAGGGCAACCCGGTCAGCGCCGTTTCTTGATTTCGTTTCGCGCGACCCGCGCCTTCACCAGTTTCTTAACAAGCGCAGTCGGCAGCGGCTTGTCCGTGGGGAAGTGGATGGTCCCTTTGGATGTGGAGAAGCCCTTAAGTTCGTCCTTAAACGCTTCGATGACCGAGGCAGTGGGGAACAAACTGCAGTGATTCGAGAACGCGGCGAACCACACCAGCACTCCTTTGTACTTAAACGCAGGAATCCGATAGCTGATGGTCTCGGTAGCCTCCGGTGGCACAGCGGACCGAATCGCCGCGCGAATCTTGTTTAAGGTGGTGCGGGCGGGTTCCGGGATACCAGCAAGGTATTCATCAACGTTTTTGGGAGCGTCGTTGCCTTTCGCCGCAGAACTGCGATTGCCGGATTTCACGCTTGTCATGCGGGCAATGCTACAAGAACTTCCACTTCAAGTCCATGCCCCAGACCACCGTGCAGCCGTTCGACATGAAGAATGCCATGGCTTGTTCTGACAGACTTTCACTTGCCCGCATAGTCGGTTGCCGGCGAAGTAGCGGGACGGGGGTTTCGCTGCGGACACCCTGCCAGCTCTACAAAATCGGTTTGTCAACTTGCGCAGCATGTGAGCAGACGGATGCGGGCCTCACCATTTTCCCTATGCCGGCACTCTCTGGCTGACGGCTTCGGTGCGCCGCACCCTGACCTTCACTTCGATGCGCGATCCCAGGCGGTTGAGGATCGACATGAGTCGATCGACGGTGAACCGCGCGAGGTCTGCATTGCGGATGCGCGAGAAGTCGGCCGCTGCGATGCGGGTTCGGTCATGTGCAGCGCGAACGGTCAATCGCTCCCGATCGAGCGTCTTGATTATTTCGGCGGCAAGGATAGCCTTGAACTGTTCGGCGTCCGCGTTTTCATGTCCGAGATCGCGGAATACGTTGCCGCTGCCTCGCACCACCTCCAGCGTGTCTTTCATGGCAACACCTCTTTCAGTCGCTTCAACCGGTCCCTAATGAGGTCGATGTCGCGCTTAGACGTCTTGATGCCCTGCGTCGATTTCTTCTGGAATGCATGCACTACCCGGAGCGATATGGTTGACCCATTATAGGCGCGCCCCAATCCCAAGTGCATCCCGGTTTGATCATAATTTGATCAGGGATTGAGGGACCGGCGATGCGATTCCGGACTGGAGTTCACACGAATTCCGAGGTTGCGTTGCTGGTCCCCGGATGTGAAGCCATTAGAGCTCGAACGGCTTGCTGCCGGCGGGTCCCTTGCGGGCACGAAGCGCGGGTAATGACAGTGGCGCGAAATTCGCAAGGAATTCCAGGTAGCCCGCGAAACTCAACCATCGAACCCCCCGGGCGCGCCTCAAAGCGAGGATATCCTCCCGGCTGGTGGGAAGATCCTGTTCCAGGTCGAGCAATTTATAGGATTTTGCGGATGTCATTGTATTTTTCGATCATCCCCTGTTTTTCAAAATATCCCCTGATCTCTTCCTCGTCAATCTCGGGCAGACGGAGTAGGAATTGGATGTCTGCCATTTCCTGGAAGGTTCGCTCAGGATCATTCTTCATGGCTTGAATCTTCATCGCCGCGAGGTGTTCGGCACGCGGAACCGCAAGGGAAATCCCTTTCATTACCGGCATGATCCTGGTGGATCCGAACAGCTGCCGGCTGGTATCGCCGCCGACATAAACAAAATCGAGCCGGCCCATCGCGGGATCGGCATGCAGGTGATTGGAGTAGCCGGCGGAGAGGTGGAGTGTTTCATAACCTAGTGACTCGAGGAATGGAACCAGCCTGGCTTGCGCGGAAAATTCAGTCACAAAGTCCAGATCCGAGGTTGCCCGACTCAATCCGTAGGCCTGAAGGCCGAATGCACCAATGACCGCATGGGGAAACCCCTCGCGCTCGAAAAATCCCAGGACCTCTCTGATCACTCTCGCAAAGTCCAACTTGCCCTCCGGAAGTCATAGGATGGCTGCATTACGTGTCTGCCAGCAGCATACTGAAATGAATCTTGTCGGGCAAGAGCAAAGGCAACGCCGCCGGCGCCAGGTCGGACCGCCCCCAGCGTTGCCTGAGGGTCCGTGGCTATCCTTACTTCTCAGCAGCGGCGGCTTCAGCGAAGCCGCCAGCTTTGTCCGGCTTCTCGAGCGATTTGTTCAGAGACGGCACATCTTGCTAGAGCGAAGGCGAGAGCTTGAATGGACGCGGGCTTTTCCATGAACCGCGTGTCTCAGTGAGCACCTGGTTGATTTCCGCCTCGTCAAAATCACCGACGATTGAGAGTTGCCCGTTGGACGCGCCGTAAGAATCCGCGTAAAAAAGTATTGCATTCGGCCCGCGCCCCATGCTGCGTCTCCCACGGCCTTCGGAACGCGCCCCTGTGTGCAAAGGAGTTACGGACACTGTGAGTTTCCCGCGCCTGACTGCTTGAGATGTAAAGTATTTTTGACATGGGTGACAAGGATACTTTACACTGGCGGCCGTGGATTGCTGCTGTCCCGCGAGGAGGAATCATGCCGTCGAGGAGCCCGTTTAACTGCTACAGTCCATGGTTTTATGCATTGGTCGCCCTGTCGGTTGCGATGATAGTGATCGGGGCGTTCGTCGGGCATTCGCTCCCGCTTGGCTCGGCCGCGCGCATCATCGTGGCACTGATTCAGGGCCTCAGCACGTCGTCGGTGATCGTGAGCGTCTTTATCTCGCTCAGGCGCCTCGACGAGCTGGAGCAGCGCATCCAGTATGAGTCGCTGGCCCACGCCTTTGCGGCCACGGCAATCGTGCTTTCGGTCTACGGGTTTTTGGAGCGGGCAGGACTGCCCGCCGTCCAGTGGGCGCTTTGGGTTTATCCCCTCATGTTCGCATTCTGGGGGATCTCCTGGGCCATCGTGGTGCGGCGCTACCGATGAAAAACCGGCTGAAGGAACTTCGCGGCGGGCACGGCTGGTCGCAGGGTGATTTGGCCGAGCGGCTCAAGGTCTCGCGCCAGACCATCAACGCGATCGAGACGGAAAAGTACGACCCGAGCCTGCCGCTTGCCTTCAAGATCGCACGGCTTTTCGGTCGCCGCATCGAGGAAATCTTTGCCCCTTGAGTGGAAAAGGAGGAGACGTGGCAGGAAACGTCGTGGTGAGCCGCTGTCGTTATTGACTATCGGGAATTCAGGCCGCCCGTGTGGCGGCACGTATTCACGAGGAACTTGGCATCGAGGTTGAGTTGAGGGACGGCCCCTTCGGCCGGGCCGACGTGATCGTGGATGGGGAGACGGTCGCGAGCACCGGCCTGAGCGGATGGCTGCCCCGGACGCGCATTGTGATCGACAGGGTGCGAGTCAAGCTTACTCGCCCAGAACTTCCCTGACATTTTTCAGGAGCACATCGGCCTTCACCGGCTTGTCGAGCCAGCGGTCGTGAGGGAAGAACGATTCCTCTATCTGCGACCGATAGTCATAGACCTCGCTGACGCTCGTCATCATGATGACTGGGATGTCCTTTGTTGCGGGATTCTGTTTGAGAGTCCGGAGGCAATCGAGTCCGTCGCCAAGGTGCATCATGATTACGTCGAGGAGAATGACGTCGGGCTGCGTCGTCCCGACGAGGTCAAGGCATTCCTTCCCCGA
>Ga0187878_1002669_pt1 | contig 15540 bp, 13 predicted proteins | sample June2016WEW_17_1_FD_132979 | JGI IMG/M metagenome (GOLD analysis project Ga0187878, IMG submission 132979) | Peatland microbial communities from SPRUCE experiment site at the Marcell Experimental Forest, Minnesota, USA - June2016WEW_17_150 | ecosystem: Environmental > Terrestrial > Soil >...
CCATGGCAGTAGCTCCATCGGCCTCCGCGGCCCCAGGGAATGGGTCTCTCTCGGGCTCGGTCATGGCGCCTGACGGCAAGGGCCTGATCGGCGCCGTGGTTGCGCTGTTCAAACAGGACGATGCCGGTGCCGTCATCTCTCTCACGAAATCCGACCAGCGCGGGACTTATAGTCTGAACGACATTGCTCCCGGCTTTTACTCTCTGCGGGTAAGTCGCATAGGTTACCAGGTACTTAACTCGCCTCGTGTGACTATCAATGCCGGCAAGACCACCACCGTCAATTTTGTGCTCCAAGAACTCCTGGACTTTATTTCAGTACGGAATGATCCCCGCAACTGGGACCTCAAAACGGTGATGCGGAGCACCTCAGATCGGCGTTTAATTTTCAGGAGCTTGCCGGGGTCGACGAATCCGGAGGAGAGCGGCGAAGCATTTCGTCGTAATGGCAGTGTGCAGGTAGTCTCCAATGGGATTCTTGGTGGAGACAATTATGCCACCTACCCAAATCAGGGGGACGCCGGCATCATCTCCAATTTTGCTTTCTCTGAGCCGGTCAGCCAGCACAGCCGCATGATCTTGTCTGGTCAGCTCACATCGGGCTACGATTCGCTCTGGAGAGTGCGAAATACTTTTGACTACCGTCCGGAGCCCAGTCGGGACTTGAAGTTTTCATTTGGTTATGGGCGAATGAACCTTAATCGCCTGAGTGCAGGCACGGCGGCTCGTCCGGCGGATTTCTTTAGCCAGGATCCCGCTGTGCGCGATTCCGGCATGGAAACGCTAGCCATGGGGTTCCAAGCCAGCAACGAGTTCTTTAACACCCTGGCGATGGAATATGGCCTCGATTTATCCCGCGTTAACTACGGCACCACAAGAACCATGTGGAGCCCGTATTTTCAGGTAGTTGTCACCCCCTATCGAGGCTGGCTGCTCAGGACCTTGATGACCTCCCGGCGAGTCAGCGACAATGACAGCATCGAGCTTCCGGATGGCGAGACGGTCAATTTGCTGGAGCCTGCGAACGTTTCGAAGATCGACAACCAGATCAATATCAGCCAAGTCAGGCACTCCGAGCTGGCGGTAGCCCGGAAACTTGCCGAGGATACTTCCCTGGAGGTGACGGTTTATCGTGATCGCGTAGACGGACCTGGCACGCCGTTTCTGATGAGTTACACCACCAAGAGTGGCAAGAAGTCGAGCGCGGTTCAGCTGAGGAGTGACCAGGATGCCCAGCAGGGTCTGAGAGTCGCTTTCGCCAGCATGTTAATGAGTACCGTGCAGGGTTCAATCACCTACGATTACGGTACGGCGGCGGCGATCACCCGTCCGAGCACTCCGGTGTCCACTGATCTCATGGTGACGCGGTTATTGGATTATATTCACCGTTCTTACTACCACTCAGTGACCAGCCAACTCGAGGCTAAGATCCCACAAACAGGGACGCATGTGCAGGCAACCCTCCGCTGGTATCCTGGCGACCCAATCAGCCCGATTGATCTGTTCGCGGACAGATTGGACACCTTTACGAAAGGAATGAGCTTTTCTCTCAGGCAGGCTATCCCGCTGCCGGATTTCCTGGGCTGCGCCGGACATTGGGAGGCTCTTATCGACCTGCGAAATCCGTTTAATCAGGGTTCAAGCCTGATCCCCACCTCTGACGGAGAGCTCACTCTGACCCGGAACCCACGTACGCTTCGCTTCGGATTGAACCTTAATTTCAACTAGCGATACCCTGCCGCTCAACGGAAACCAAAATACAGACGAAATACGTGAAAGATCGATTTCATGTATTTGATGATTTTGACATTCTTGTCGGCAACTATTCAGTGCAGTTATGCTTGTCGGGACAAGGTTGCTGTTGTCCAAGATGTTGGATTTGAATCCAAAGCATTGAAGCCACATTCGCACAAGCTTTGGGGCCCGATCGGCATTTCAAGGTAACTCACGCCAGCTCAATATTTATGGCGATTGATGGCGTGAGGGTTGACTCGAGTCATGGTACAGATATTGCTTATCCTTGCCTTGGATAGTCTACCCAGTTACCAGGGTTCAAGATGAAAAGGGTTCCCGTTCCGTTCAAGACCGTCGCCACAACGCTGCTCACGATATTCATGGTGACGATCGGCATTGTAAATTTGCGCGATCGGGCGTCCTGGACTGACCCGACGGACGGAGTATTCTGGGTGGAATCGGGATCCGGTCTTCAGGCGGCCGAGGTTACGCAGGATGGGCCGGGGGCGATGGCCGGCATCACGCAGGGAGATCGGCTGATTTCCCTGAACGGCAAAGCAATCGCCAACCTGGGTGAGTATTCCGATGAGGTGTACCGTATCGGGCCGCATGGGTCCATACTCTACGGGGTGATGTCCGGATCCGAGGTTCGTGAGGTGGGGTTGCAGCTGGCTGCCAAGCAGTTCCTGCAACCCAAGGACGGGCTGCGGATCACCCTGGCTTTCTTGTATCTGGGCATCGGGATATTTGTGATTATCCGCGGCCGCAGCCTGTCGCGCTCCTTCCACTTTTATCTGCTCTGTCTGACCGCGTTTGTTCTGTACCTGTACAGCTTTACGCCTAAATGGGGGGCTTTTGATCAGTCGGTCTATGGCCTTTCGATATTTGCGTGGCTGTTGCTCCCGGCACTTTTCATCCACTTTTGCCTGCGTTTCCCGATCGATCCCAAACCGGTGCGCACCAGGGCGCCGCTGCTTTACGCACCGGCAGTGGTGCTAATGATCGCGCAGGCGCTTTGGCTGACCGGCCATCTGGCCAACATCGGGCTGCCGATCAATGCCCGTGCGGACGAAATTATTGGCCGCATTCACCTCGTTTACCTGTGTGCCGGCCTTCTCGTGGGCGGGATATTTCTCCTGCGTCGAAAGCTGGCGGCCAAGGACCTGACGACGCGCCAGCAGATGAAATGGGTCAGTTATGGGACTCTTGCCGGCATCGTGCCGTTTACCGTGATTTATGGGCTGCCGGCGCTTTTCGGTGCGCGCGCTAACTTTGCCATGCTCTCTTCGCAGCTTTTCCTCGGCCTGATTCCCCTCTCCTTCGCCTACGCGATTCTTCACTACCGTTTGTTGGATGTTGAAGCCATCGTACGCCGGGGTACAGCCTATCTGGCAGCCAGTTCGCTCCTGCTCGCCCTATATCTCGTCTTTGTTCTGGTGCTTGGGAGGTGGCTACAGCCGTTCATACCCAACGCCGAATTTGTGATCATCTGCGTCGCCGTTCTGGCGATTGCCATGATGTTTGCCCCACTCCGCAACTTGTTCCAGGCGCGCCTGGACCGCAGTTTTTACAAGGAGCAATTCGACGATCGGGCCAGCCTCCTCGATTTCGCCCGCACGCTAGGTACGGAAATCAGCCTGTCGCGCCTCTCCCGGATAATTCTCGAGCGGATTGCCAAGACTTTTCAGATTGACCAGGTCGGCTTGTTTCTGCAGGATCCTGCAAACCCCGGCCGCTATCGCCTGGCGGACACTATCGGATTGGATGTGCCCGTGACCGCTGCCTGGTTCATTGAGGAAGCCGACCTTGGCGTTGAGGTCCGCCCGGGCAGCCTCGAGCCAACAGTGGGCGTCAATCGACTGCGCCGGACAAATCCGGCTGTGACCGCAAAGGGGCTTCATTACCTGCAGGATTTGAGGGTGCGCGGCCACCGCATCGGTGTAATTGGCTTGGGGGCACTCCCGCGAGACCGCCATTTCTCGACGGAGGACCTCGACCTTCTGGATGCCCTTTCCCGCTATGCGAGCATCGCGCTGGAGAATGCCAATCTTTATCGTTCCGTGGAAAACAAGGCGCTGGAGCTTGAACGACTCAAGATTTATACGGAGAACATCATCGAGAGCATCAACATCGCAGTCTTAGCTCTCGACTTGAACGGTTTGAGCACATCCTGCAATCGGGCATTTGAGGAACTCTGCGGGATCGGCCGCGTGCGGGTTGTCGGCGCCAGCGTGGAGAACCTGCTGGGGAAGGAAGTGGTCGCTTCGATGCAAAAGGCCACTGGGACCTCCGGTTGGGATCTCAAGGCAGCCAGCAACATCTTCAAGCTGTACCTGCAAAACCAGAAGGGGAGGAAACTGATCGTCAACCTGAGCATCATCCCGCTGCTCAATGCCCGAGACCTGAACTCCGGTTGCCTGATTGTGATGGACGACATCACCGAAAAGACCCGCCTCGAGGATCAGTTGCTGCAGGCGGAGAAGATGAGTTCGATCGGCCTGCTGGCCGCCGGAATCGCGCATGAAGTCAACACGCCGATTACGGGAATCTCGAGTTACGCGCAAATGCTGCTCAAAGACACTCCCGCCGACGACGCCCGCAAGCCGATCCTGGAAAAGATCGAAAAACAGACTTTCCGGGCCGCTGAGATCGTCAACGGGCTGCTGAATTTCGCCCGCATGAATGGCAGCGAGTTCACCGACCTGGACCTCAACCGCCTGATCCGGGAAAGTCTCTCCCTGCTCGAGCACCAGCTCAGGCAGAACCAGGTGGACGTCGTTTATGCCCCCGACCAGTCCATTCCCAAGGTCTATGGAAACGCAGGCAAGCTGCAGCAGGTGTTCGTCAACCTGTTTCTCAACGCCCGGGATGCCATGCCCTCCGGGGGTACCTTGAAGGTCGAGACTTCAAAAAATGATACCATGGTGGTGGTGGATATCCAGGATTCGGGTGTGGGCATCTCTCCTGAGAACATCCGAAGGATCTACGATCCGTTTTTCACCACCAAGAGCACCGGTAAGGGTACCGGCCTCGGCCTTGCCGTAACTTATGGCATCATTCAGGAGCATGGCGGAAGGATCTTTGTCGACAGTGCACCATCCAAAGGCACTCATTTTAGATTGAAGCTGCCCATCCGGCAATAGTTGCAGGAATGAACCCTAAGGGTCGAATACTGGTAGTCGATGACGAGGAGGTCGTGCGCGACGTCCTTTCTACGTTGTTGCGCGCGGAAAACTATCACGTCGATCTGGCCGAGAACGGCGTCCAGGCGCTCGACATGGTGCGCGCAGGGGACTATGGCGTCGTCCTGTTGGATCTGATGATGCCGGACATGGACGGCCTGCAGGTGCTGGAATCGTTCCATAAAACCGAGGGCCTCCCGGAGACGGTAGTTCTGACCGCCTTCGCATCGATCGAGAAGGCCGTGCGAGCAACCCAACTTGGGGCGTTCGACTTTATCGCCAAGCCGTTTAAAAACGATGAAATTCTATTGGTGATTAAGAATGCGCTCGAACGGCGCCGCCTCCGTGATGAAAATGAACGGCTGAGAGAATCTCTGCGCCAGCGCTTCAGCTTCCGGAACATCATAGGCAAAAGCGCGCCGATGCAACAGATCTACGACCTGATCGCACAGATCGCACCGCGGCGCAGCACCGTCCTGATCCAGGGGGAGAGCGGAACCGGCAAGGAGCTGGTTGCCAAAGCCATCCATGCCGCGAGCACACGGGCAGACGATCCTTTTGTAGCCATTAACTGCGGCAATATCCCTTCCGAGCTTCTCGAAAGCGAGATCTTCGGCCATGTTCGTGGCGCCTATACGGGCGCTACGAGCACCAAAAAAGGTCTGTTTGAGGTGGCTGACGGGGGGACCTTCTTTCTTGACGAGGTTGCGAGCATCTCCCTCGAGATGCAGGCCAAGTTGCTGCGCGTAATCCAGGAGCGGGAGTTCCGCCGGCTGGGTGGCCTGGAAAATATAAAGGTCGACGTGCGCATGATCGCGGCCACCAATAGTGATCTGCAAGAAGCGGTGGCTAATGGGACCTTCCGTGACGACCTCTATTACCGCCTGAACGTAATCGTAATCAAACTGCCGCCACTCTGCGAGCGCGCCGAAGATATTCCTCTGCTCGCGGATCACTTCATCAAGAAATACTGCGATGAGAACGGCCGTGGGCTATGCGTCGTGGATCCTAAGGCCACCAGGCTGCTTATGGATTACAGCTGGCCCGGAAATGTCCGGGAGCTTGAGAATGCCATCGAGCGCGCCGTTGTTCTCTGTCCCGGAGACGTGATTACCGCCGACCTTTTCCCCAAAAACATCACCACGGACCTGCCCCAGGGTTCCAATGGTTTTCCCGAAGAAAGCCTCTCCCTGAGGGAGCGCGTCGGGAATTTCGAAAAAAACCTGATTATGGCCGCGCTCGAAAGGACGAACTGGAACCAGAAAAAGGCAGCAGAGCTCCTTTCGGTGAATCCTACCACCCTGAGCGAGAAGCTGAAACGCCTGGGTATTCGCTCCACCAAATGACGGCTGACGATTACCAGCCCCTGATTCGTCATTCGTGAATATTACGTTTTGCGTGCAACTTTGGCGAAACGCGCACCGGGCCGAACGCCTACCCACTTGCGATGGCTTTCGATCCAGACAATGTGCAGCGCCCGCTGAGCGAGCGTGACTACGAGCTTGCGACTGCGTGCTGTCTCGCTCTGTGCCGGCTCGTTGCGAGGCTGGCGACGGGCTCGCAGCTCGATCCGGCTTCGGCCCGCGAAACCGTCGTGGTAGAAACCCTGCCCGGCCACCCATCCGTGACCGTGGCGCTCCCCCTGCTCGATCTCTCCCGCCCGCAGGGCCCCCACGGCTCCTCGTCGCCGAGCTGAGGAACCCGGCGGCTGGGTTGGACACCGTAATTTTCGTGTCTTGCCGAAGCAAGCGAATCGCTGAGCAGCTCCGGCAGCAGATCAGAGGATGATCAAAATGAAGGATATTCCCACCCTATTGGCGCTCCACCTGAAAGGCCTGCCAGGACTCTCACGAGCGGCACGCGATGCGCTCCTTCAACGCCAGCCGGCGACAGTCGTGGAAGCTCTGAGGATCCACGGCGTCGGGCGCAAGACCACGAAGAGGCTTCTCGCCCTTGGTCTTCTCGCCGACCCCAAGCGCGTACAAACACGCGCACGGACGGCGAAGGAGATGGGGCTCGACTCATGACGACCGAACAGCCGTGCCACAAACAGAGGCGCTCCCGCCGCCCTGGAGCCAGGCGGCATTGACCAGCACATCAGTAGCGGGCCAGGTCCGCGGCAGGATTCCCCTGAACCGAAGGGTGCGGAGCGATCAATCCCGAGCACGCGCAACGCGATGACCTTGTAGCACGCTGCTTCAGTCTGTGCTACAATGGCCGCTATGAAAGCATACATTCATGCTCGTCTGACGAAAGCGGACCGCGCGCTTCTCGAGGACCTGAAGAAATCGACAGGTCACTCCGAATCCGAGCTCCTTCGAACCGGGCTGCGCTTGGCGCACAAAGAGCTGAGCCGAAAGCGCAGCGCGCTTGAACTTGCCGGGAGCAGCGCGGGCAAGTTCAAAAAGGGTCCGCGTGATCTCGCTGCCAACAAAAAACATCTGGAAGGTTTCGGCCCATGAATCCCGCCGGGATTCTGCTGGATACGGGTCCGCTGGTGGCGCTCCTGTCGCGGGACGACGCCGACCATTCGCGCGCCGAGCAACTGTTCTCCGAATGCCTGCCGCCTTTTCGCTGCTGCGAGGCGGTTATCGCCGAAAATCGGTGGCAGGGAACTATTTCCCTAATTGCGAGAGGAGGCGACCTTCCCGAGGATCGCCTGGAATTTGGGGAAATAGTTCCCTGCCACTGATTTTTCCCACTGATTTTTCTCACATTTTCACCCCGGCCAGGGATACTTCCTTTCCTACTCGATTTCCCCTTGTGCTCCCGGATAGAAACGCTTATAAGTCAAATGGGTATAATGCAGCCGGAGGGGCCAAAGAGCTCGATGGACGATTCCAGAGAACGGGAGATTCTTGGCAAGGCCGTCACCATTCTGCGCGATTCCCTGTCACCACGCCGGATTCTATTGTTTGGCTCGCGCGCCAAGAATCGTCATTCCCCGGGCGCCGACTTCGATATCGCGGTGGATCATCCACAACCCCAATTCCGACAGGCTCGCAAGATTCTGGAGAGCGTCAACGAATGCGCGGGTCTTCACAAGATCGATGTCGTCTATCTGCCGGATGTCGACGCGGATTTTCGTGCGATGATCCTCGAAACAGGACGGGTAATTTATGAAGAACCGGCTTGAATACTCGTTGGACCAGTTCATGCATGCCCTGGACCGTCTGAACGAAGGCGCGACCCAAGCCCGCGATGAGCTCGATAGGGACGGAGTGATTCAGCGGTTTGAATTCTGCTTCGAGTTGCTGTGGAAGACGCTCAAGATTTATCTGGAGGACAGAGGAATAGAAGCTAAATCCCCCAAAGATTCCCTGAGGGCGGCTTTCGGGCAGGGTTGGATAATAGAAGAAGACGACTTCCTAGACATGCTGGCCGACAGGAACAAGACCTCCCACATCTATAGCCGGGAGGAATCGCAGAAGATTTACGATCGCATCACGAAGCAGCACATTCCGCTCATCAAAGCTCTCGCCCTGCGTCTCCAGAGCTTCTATTAGTTGCGGCTCCGAAAGAATCGGTGGCACCCATTAAGAGGGCTTTGTCACCCATTAAGAGGGCTTATCAGGCAACTATTTCACCGATTGCATCACGAAGCGTCTCTTGCGATCGCCGCCTAGAAATTGGTGAATTATTGCCGTGATCGCCTGGAAGATGATTACTCGCGAGGGGAGCAGTTATCCGGGGGCAGCGACGATGCCCAGGTTTGATTCGAAACTGGAGAGTCGAGATTTGGCATTTAAGGATTGGGGCATTGCCGAGGATAACGCATTAACGCGGATTGATTTGCGGGAATTTCGCGTCCAGCATCATCTTAAAGGCGCAAAGGGCTATCCATTTCGCTCTCGTGGGTACTACCTGTAGTAGTTGCGCCCTTTCTTCGTTAAATGCGGTGGAGCTGCATTCAGTGCGAAGGATATATTTTATGTGCTGCACGGCTTCCAAGCTGCCTTGACGTGTCCTCCAACGGGATGCCGGGCACGATCGGAGGCCATGCGGCGGATCGGCTCGGCTGGACCTCCTCTCCCATCTCACCTCGCGCGGCGACAGCCGGGGCGGTCACGGCCCAGGGAGCGCTGGATTGGGAGGTGGCATGGCAGAAGATCGATCCGGCCTGGTGCCCGACCGCCAACAATACGCTGGCCGCGTTCCAGGAGCTCCGCGTCCTTGATTCGAGATTCGAAATTGACAATCTCGAATTTCGAATCTTGAATCTTCATGCAGGGGCCGGCGTGATCTTGACTCGGCAACCGGTAATGGATACATTCAACCTCGTTGTACTGTTTGCTGAAACCTCCGGATACGTCCGGGACTCTTCATAGCGGGGTCACTGTTGCGATTGCTGTAATCATGGGGGGAAGGCCATGGGAAAAAGGCGAGTGGGATTCGGACGATTCATCGGGCGGCTCACGGTAACGGCAGGTGCCGTCCTCATGGTGCTGCCGGCAGTCGCGGACTGGAAGCAGGCCGTAGCCTATTTCAATCAGGGTAAGTTTGACTTGTCGATTCAGGAGTTGAAGCCGGACCTGGATAAGAATCCCGACTGGGCAGATGGCCACCGTTTGGCTGGAATGTGCTATCTGAACCTGAAGAACAACGCGCTCGCCATTGTAGAACTCAGCCGTGCCGTGCAACTCCAATCCAAGGCCTATGCTACGTATCAGGGTCTGGCACAGGCCTACTTCAACAGCCAAAAACTCGATAACTGCATCCAGAGCCTCAGCCAGGGGGAGCAGTTTGCCAAGGAGCCCAGTGACCTTTACAATCTGCACCACTTGAGGGGAGCGGCCTATTTCGGCCTGCAGAAATATGACCAGGCAGTTGACGATCTCACGGGTGCGATCCGTATCAGAGCGACGGATTGGGTAGATTTTTCTCAGTTGGGGATCGCCTACTACAACCAGGATCGCTACGACGAAGCCACCCAGGCGCTTCAGAAGGCTCTGGCACTCAAGCCCGGCGACAACGTGACCACCCAGTTTCTTAGTAAGGCCTGCTTCAAACAGGGCGTCTCCGCCCTCACGGCTAAACAGTACCCCCAGGCAATCGATCTGTTGAAGAAAGCCGCGAGCTACAACCCCAGCGATGGCTATGTGTATTACAACCTGGGCGAGGCCTATCACTACTCCAATAACTATCCCGAAGCGGAAAAGGCCTATAATGAGGCATTGAACCTTTTGCCCAGGAACGCGGATATTTATCAGCGTCTGGGTCTTCTGTACGAAAAGCAGAAGAAGTGGGACCAGGCTCTGAGCGCCTACCAAAAGGCCAATGAATTGAACCCTTCACCCAGTCTGAAAGAAGCGATCACCCGCATGATCGAAATGAAGAAGAAGTAACATTTGTCGGAGTACGGCTGCTTCACCCAGAAACTCGAATCGAACTCGGGGTGACACTGCCGCGGCTCCAAAGCGCTTCGCGTCCCCAGGCCCTGCGCTAGCGCGCGATCGAATAGAAGGCTTCCCAGTTGCGGACGTTCCCACCCTCATCCACTGCCACCAGACGCAGTTTGTAGCGTCCTTCCGGGCGCGCTGCATCGATCGGAATCTCAAACTGGGTGTAGCGGCTGCCCTCTGTTCCGCCCTGGTTTCCCTGCAGCACCAGGTGGCTCGATTCATCTAAAACGAAGATGCCGGTGGGAGAGAGATCGTTGGCGCCATCACGTGCGAAGAGCTGCACGCGGAGCGTCCCACCGGCTTTGGCGGGGTCCGGGACAAACATGACTCGATTCAGCTCTGGAGCCTCTTCGGCCGTCGTGATGGTGACATCGGCCGCATTGTAATTGCGCACTCTCGCAAGCCACTGATTCACCAGGTTGGAAGCTTGGGTCTTGAAGGTCGCGGTCAGACTCTCTTCCAGGTTTTTCCGTGCCAGTGATTCGAACAGCTTGAACAGGCGTTCCCGGCCGAAAAGCTCACCGCAGGCGGTGAGAAGAGTGATCCCGGGGGCCGCGGAACGCAAGTCAATTTGGCTGCCGGAAATCTCGGCCCGTGAGGCCAGCTGCTTCAATCCCAGTGGACTCATCCGGTCCAGGTAGTAACAGATCGCCCAAGCCGCTCCCAACCTTTTGACGGTGTTGGAGAAATCGTGAGCCACCATCTCCGACATTCCCTGCAGCAGGAACCAGTTTTCTTCCTTGGAAGCGGCTCCTCCGGACAGGTTTATAAGGGCCAGGCGGGCCAATTCGCGTGCCGCGCTGTGCAGCAGATACCCCTTCGCGTCCGACGAGGCGGCGGGATCGCCCATGCCAATCGAAAGCGTGGCATGCTCCGCATCGACGGCCGTCATCGAGTTCTGCCACTGGATCACGATCAACACGCGGGTCGGCAGTTTTGCGCCGGTTGCGGAATCAACAAATTCCCAACAGCGTTCCAGATCGCTGATGGTTTCCCTTCCAAGCCACTGGCGATCCACCGGAATGCGGAGTCGCACATGCTTCGCCACTATACTGTCGTCCATCGCCTGGCCCAACAGCGCGGGTGCAAAAACGAAATTGCAGATGCAGAAAGTCACCCACGCGAAAGTGGCGGCCACACAAGCCCTTCCGAAAAAATGTGCTCTAGTGCAGATCATCTTTGTGAATCAGATCGAACACGGCAGAATCCACGGTGCGTCATGAAGCCGATTTGGACACGAAACTGCCCAAAGCGCCAATCTCCTCATTGTACCAGTCAAAAACGTTGACCAGCTTGGTAACCGTGAGAAGATCGATCACCTTCGCGTTCGGCGACAGAAGCTTGAGCGCGCCGCCCGCCTTCCGGATAGCCGTGAAACATCGAATAATCTGGCCAAGGCCGGCGCTGTCGATATAGGGAACCTTCGCCAGGTTCAAGAGGAACTTCCGCCGCCCCTGTGCCAGTAGCTCGTCAACCGCCAGCTTGATCTGAATGTCGCCTTCGCCGAGGAGGATTTTTCCCTCCACGTCTAGAATCGTAACCTCATCCACTAACCGGGATGATAGCTTCATGAACACCTCCGGCAGATGAGATCAGAAACTAGCATAGCCCCCGGCCAGTGTCAATTTCAGCGCGATGAAACCCTGCGATTCAGATGCCAGTCGGAAAGGAAATTCGCCGCCAAGACTTCAAGGCGCCAAGGCGCCAAAAGTCTTAATCCTCGGTTTCCTGGAGTCTTGGTGTTGAATTTTGGTCGCGGCTATGCTGGTCCGTGTTATTCGTGGCCGCGTTTTTTCTTGTAGTGTCCGAATCGCGGGTCACCGGGGCTCTCCTTGATCGGTTGCGGTTCCTGTGCTATACATCTGCGTCGCGATCAGAGATCCTTATGGGGCAGACGCTCGCATAAATCCGGAGTGCAAAATGATAAATCCTATTCGTGCCATCGTAGCCAGAGAGATCCTGGATTCCAGGGGAAACCCAACGCTCGAAGCGGATGTCGTGCTCGAGGGGAACGCGTGTGGCCGCGCGGCTGTGCCCTCCGGCGCCTCCACGGGCGTGCATGAGGCCGTAGAGCTGCGTGATGGGGACGATCTCCGTTATCAGGGCAAAGGGGTGCTCCACGCCGTCGAAAACGTTAATAATATCATTGCTCCGGCCCTCCTCGGCGAGAACGCGTTCCAGCAGAGGGCCATCGACCGGATTCTTATCAACCTCGATGGGTCGCCCAACAAAGGCAAGCTGGGGGCAAATTCCATCCTGGCGGTATCCATGGCCGTCGCACGCGCCGCGGCAGCGGCGCTCGGGATGCCTCTTTACCGCTATCTGGGCGGCGCGAACGCGTGCATCCTGCCCGTGCCGATGATGAACATCCTTAACGGCGGGGTGCACGCGGATAACAATGTCGATCCTCAGGAATTCATGATCGTGCCCGCGGGGGCCAAGTCTTTTTCTGAGAGCCTCCGCATGGGGGCCGAAACCTTCCATGCCCTGAAGGGAGTTCTTAGGAAAAAAGGTTACGCTACCGGCGTGGGAGACGAAGGCGGCTTTGCGCCCAACCTCAAATCCAGCGAGGAAGCGCTCGACGTGATCATGGAAGCCATCGATAAGGCCGGCTACAAGGCAGGCAACCACATCTGTCTGGCACTCGATGTCGCGGCAAGCGAAATGTACGTCGACGAGGAATATGTCTTCAAGAAGTCCGGCGGCGCGCGCTTGAGCGCCGAGCAGATGATCCAGCTATACGAGCGCTGGGCCAAACAGTATCCGATCGTGTCCATCGAGGACGGAATGGCTGAAGACGACTGGCAGGGATGGATCGCCCTGACTGAAGCCCTCGGTGAAAAGATCCAGCTGGTGGGCGATGACGTTTTTGTGACTAACTCCCAGCGCCTGGCAAACGGCATCGCCGAGGGTGTAGCCAACAGCATCCTGATCAAGCTCAACCAGGTCGGCACCGTAAGCGAAACGCTGGACACCATTGAGCTGGCCAAGAGTGACAGCTATACCACCGTGATCTCGCACCGCTCCGGAGAGACCGAGGATTCTTTCATCGCGGATCTGGCGGTAGCCTGCAACGCGGGTCAGATCAAGACCGGATCTGTCAGCCGAACCGACCGTGTGGCTAAATACAACCAGCTGTTGCGCATCGAAGAAGAACTTCGGGGCCAGGCACGCTTCCTCGGGAGCCAGCTTTTCTGATTTTGTACCTGTTTAGCCCTATGGTCATCGAGATGTCCTTTAAAAGCAAAAAGCTGCCACGGATTCCGCGGATTTTATGAAGGCACTACCAAAAGGCGGTGTTTCTTGCAGCCTCCAGGATGCAGGCAAAGACGACGGCATCATTTGGTGCGCCTCGATACGCGCATGCCAAATGCATATGAATTCGTGAAATCCGTGAAATCCGTGGCTGCTTTTGAAGGGGCTAGACAGTTACCCGATTTCAGATTGAGGATTTTGGATTTCAAAACCCAGTGAGTGCCGGAATGCTCGGGGCACTGCCAGATCCAAAATCCAAAATTGACATGCCTCTGCTGGAAGTTGAAAATCTCTCAGTTTCTTATCACACCGCATCGGGTCCGGTTCGCGCGGTGCGCGACGTGTCCCTCCAACTGGGGGTCAGTGAATCGCTTGCCCTGGTTGGCGAGACCGGGAGCGGCAAGTCGACGGTCGCGCTGGCGCTGATGGGGCTGTTGGAAGGTAATGCGCGGATCGAGACAGGCAGGGTCAGGTTCGAGAGCGCGCTGCTGGCCCCAACGGACCGCCGTTCCTGGGGGCAGCTCCGCGGCAGAAAAATCGGAATGGTTTTCCAGGATGCTCGTGGCGCGCTCAATCCCGTATTGACCATCGGCTCCCAATTGACCGAGGCGCTGCGAGCTGGGCGGCGGTTGCGCAAGAAAGGGGCACAGGAGGTGGGAGTCGCGCTGCTCATCGAAGTAGGCATCCCTGACCCCAAATTCTATATGCGCCGGTACCCGATCGAGCTGTCCGGCGGCATGTGTCAACGAGTCGCGATCGCGATCGCGGTCGGCAATCAGCCGAGTTTGCTGATTGCCGACGAGCCCACCAGCGCTCTCGATCCCAGCATCCAAGCCCAGATTCTGGAGCTCCTGCGCACCATGAAGCAGCGCTACGGCCTGGCCTTGCTGCTGATCAGTCATGACTTGGCTCTTGTTTCCGAGGTTTCGGAGCAGGTCGCGGTCATGTATCACGGGCGCCTCGTGGAATGCGGCAAAGTATCGGATGTATTCCGGCGACCTGCACACCCTTATACATCATCCCTGCTGGCGTGCCAGGCGGATATGCTTCATCGGTGGGATCGGCGGCCGCTGGCAGCTATCAAGGGTTCGCCGCCCGCCGGTGGGAAGGAGTTCGCGGGCTGCGCCTTCGCTCCGCGATGCCCAAGAGCGGATGCGGATTGCTCTGAACGCGTTCCTCCGCCCGCTACAATCTCCGACAGCCATTGGGCAGCGTGCCTCAAGCCAACATAGAATCCAACCGGAACAGAAAGCACGAAGGTCCCGAGATACTCCAAAAATTCTTCGTATGTTTCGCGCATTTCGTGGTTTGATGGACTTGCGATGCCACCCATTCTTGAGGTTCGCGGGCTTCAGGTAAGCTTCGAGACCGGCCTATTCCGGGGCGGTCACGCCGTACGAGCTTTGGCCGGCGTGGATCTTGCGGTAGAGCCGGGCGATACTCTTGGACTGGTAGGGGAATCCGGTTGCGGGAAAACCACGCTCGCCCGCTGCATCCTGCACCTGCAGGAACCGTCCGCCGGTTGCATTCTCTTCGATGGTTGCGATCTCGGCCACCTTTCATCGGCCGAGCTCTGTGTCCGGCGCCGAGAGTTTCAGATGATCTTTCAGGACCCTTTTGCCTCTCTCGACCCACGCATGACAGTAGGGGAGATCCTAAAGGAACCCTTCGAAGTGCACCGCCCGGCAGACAAGCACAGCCGCGCGGAGAGGGTGCTCGAACTGCTCGCCGAGGTGGCGCTTGACAGCAGCCTGATCGGCCGGCACCCCGGGGAATTAAGCGGGGGCCAGCAGCAACGGGTGGCGATCGCGAGAGCACTCGCGCTCAAGCCCCGTCTTCTGGTTGCCGACGAGCCGGTTTCGGCTTTGGACGCTTCTGTGCAGGCTCAGATTCTGAACCTTTTAGCCACCCTCCGACAGAGGTTCCGCCTTACCCTGATCCTGATTTCGCATTCACTCCCCGTGATCC
>Ga0187878_1002672_pt1 | contig 15520 bp, 16 predicted proteins | sample June2016WEW_17_1_FD_132979 | JGI IMG/M metagenome (GOLD analysis project Ga0187878, IMG submission 132979) | Peatland microbial communities from SPRUCE experiment site at the Marcell Experimental Forest, Minnesota, USA - June2016WEW_17_150 | ecosystem: Environmental > Terrestrial > Soil >...
GCCCGCATGGGCACCCGCGAGTTGAAGGCGTTCTGCGCGCTCGACGAAACCACCCTCGACATGTTGAAGGTGGCCATGGCCGAACTCCAGTTGAGCGCCCGCGCCTACGACCGCATTTTGAAGGTGGCCCGCACCATTGCCGACCTGGCCGGCGCCGAAAGCATCGCCTCCGAGCACGTTTCCGAGGCCATCCAATACCGCTCCCTCGACCGCCAGATCTGGGGCTGAGATTCTCCTAGGCAATCGGCCAAAGGGAAAACCGGCAAGGACACCGCCTCGTTACTGGGGCGCTTCTGGTGGCGCGTTTGGGCCGGACGGCCATGTGCCGGGCGGAAACCGCACGGCGCGATTTCCATGTCTATCCTGCTGACTTCCAAACCTTTAGCACGGCGAGCCTGGCCGGGATGCTCTCGGAACTCAGGAAATACCGGTTGAACCTGGTCCTGGCCCGCCAGTTCCTGGGTCAGTTGGACGAAACGGTGCGGAATTCGATCCTGGGCAACGTCGGGACGATGATCGCCTTTCGGCTCGCGTTGGCCGACGCCGAACTGCTGGAAAAGGAGTTCTGGCCGACCTTCAACGCCCAGGACCTGATCAACCTGCCCAACCACAATGTTTACATCAAGCTCATGGTCAACGGGATGGTGAGCCAACCGTTCAGCGCGGAGACGGTGGGCCTTGAAGTCTAGCAGAAGCCCCCCAAAGACCTTTCCTGCCTGCGCGCAGGCACAGGCCATGGTCCGTACTCCCTTGAAGGACGCAGTAGTTGCCCTCTGGGGCAGCTTCCACGCTGCGCCCTGAAGCATGGTTTCGGGATAGGTTTTAGCGGGATAGGACAGACGTAGCTGTGGTCAACTCTGGCTCTGGGGGGGCCGCGCTGCGCCGTGGGGATGGTGATGCGGACGCAGACGGAGACGGGAAGAGGATTTCCACTCGTGACTCACTGGAGCCACCGTCACACTGCCTGTCCTTGGCAGAGGCGGAGCACCAGCAACAAACGGCCTTGCCTCCTCCCAGTTCATGGTCATCTTCGTGACTGCGTCATTTGAATGGGAAAACCGTATCAATCAGAGCTAGAACAACTTCCGAGAACATTGGCGTGGGCGATGGATGTGAACATAAGCCCGCTAGCTGATGTCCTGCAGCGGACATGTACGAGATGACCTGAGGGATGGCCGGATTCGCTGGATCATGGTGCCAAAAAACCCAGTTGCGCTTTAGCCCCGATTGGTGCAAGAATCCGACAATGTTGGCCAAGGTCTGTTCGGCTGCCGTCAATGGCATCGACGCACATCCGGTCGAGCTCGCGGCCAATGCCGGGTCTGCGGACAGCACCAGCATTGTCATGGGCCCACCCGGGACGGGCGAGTCATTGCCTGCAAACCGCCTGGCGGCCATTCTCTCACCGCTCACGCTCGAAGAGGCCATGGAAACGACGAGGCTCCACAGTACTGTCTGCTTGGTGGCCACTGGCCAGATTCTAGTCGCGCGCCGCCCCTTCCGGGCCCCGCACCATCGCCGACCTTGGCGCGGCGGAGGCCATCCAGCACAACCACACCTGCGAGACGATTCCATATCACTCTCTAGACCCCCAGTCGTGGACATGAACCTCCTTCCCACATCGTCCAGTTCCACCGCCCAAAACGCCCTTGAAGGCATGGAAACGCGTGCTGATTTATGCTAGTCTTAATCCACATTCGAGGTCGCGAGGCGCTGGAGCGATGGTCGCCCCGCTCCCCACAACTTCGAACACGCTCCGGCCCTGACCGTGTTGGAACTCGCATTTGAAACAAAGTCGCTCCGGCGGTTGTGCGAAAGCGAGGCCAGAGCCAAACGCGATCTAGGATCAAATGTGGCTGACAAGCTCAAGAACCGCCTGGCTGATATGCGCGCCATCGCCTGTGCCAAGGACCTCGTGGTGGGCCACCCCCGTGAACTGGATGGCCCTCGCGTTGGGCAAATGGCTGTGGACCTGTCTCAGGGCTATCGCATCACCTTCTGCGCCAATCACCCCACCGTCCCGAGGCTCGGCACGGGTGACGTGGATTGGTCGAGAGTTCGGCGTATCAAAGTATTAGCAATTGAGAAGAACCATGAGTGAGGAAATTGAATTCCAGCCTGATTGGGTCTCGGCTCCGGGGGAAACCATCGCGGATATCCTCAATGAGCGGGCCCTTTCGCTGGCTGATTTCGCACGGCATATTGGCCACACGCTTGCACATGCAGAGGAATTGCTCTCCGGCCGCGCGCCGCTCACGATGGAGATCGCGCGGCAGTTGGAATCTGCTCTCGGCGCTTCTGCGGCGTTCTGGATAACCCGAGAATCCCAGTATCGTGAAGATTTGGCTCGCCTCCAGCATTTTGCGTGCGCTGAGACAGATGTAAACTGGTTGCGCGAGATCCCGCTGAAGGAAATGACCAAATTCGGCTGGATCGAGTCGGCTTCGGGTCTGGCTGATCAAGCAGCAGCGTGCCTTCGCTTCTTCGGAGTACAGGACGTGAGGGCCTGGCGCAAGGCATATGCTAATCTTCTCGAAACGGCGACCTTCAGAACATCTCCTTCGCTCGAGTCGCTCCCAGGGGCAGTAGCAGCCTGGCTTCGCCAAGGGGAGATTATGAGCGCGTCCATTGAATGCAAGCCATGGATTCCGAAGGTTTTCAAGAATCTGCTCCCTAGCATTCGAGGACTGACGCGCCAAAAGAACCCGAGTATTTTCATTCCCGAGCTTACGAAACGCTGCGCAGAGTGCGGAGTCGCCGTTGTGATCCTCCGCACGCCAAGCGGGTGTCGAGCCAGCGGCGCCACTCGCTTTCTTTCAGCGGAGAGGGCTCTCTTGTTACTGAGCTTCCGCTATCTTTCGGAAGACCACTTCTGGTTCACGTTCTTCCATGAGGCAGGTCACCTGCTACTACATAGCAAGGATGCCTTATTTCTAGAAGGAGCTGAAATGGCCCCCACGAAAGAAGAAGAGGAAGCCAACAGGTTTGCCGCACGCGTTCTCATTCCCTCCGAGTTCCAGGCGGCACTCTTGAGTCTCGGTCTTGACGCGCACGAGATCATGAGATTCGCCAGGCTCGTGGGCGTCTCTCCGGGAATAGTTGTCGGACAGCTTCAGCACCTCGACCGGATTAAACACCATCAATTGAACAGTCTAAAAAGGAGGTTTAGATGGCGAAATCACTGAGGGTCGCTTAACCGCGGAATGGCACGAATTTTCCTGGGGTCTTTTGCCAGTTGCACAGGGAGTCCTCCAACACCTGCATTCCAACATTCAGGTCAGTCCCGAGTTGAACCAACCATCCGTCGAGCGTTGGCGCGCTCAATGCGGCCGTCACACTTCCACCCAACAAGAGCCTAGCCCCACGTAGCGGGCCAGTAGCACCCTCCAGATAGGCAGAGCCTGGCTCGATTCCCGCAAGGCCTAGCTTGCCGAGCATTGTTAAGTAATCAAACTTCGCCATACGGCCGAATGAGACGACCGCGTCCATTGAACGATAAAGGTGGTCAAATGTCCGTCGTGGATCATTTCCACCTCGGGTCTGCGCGTTTTGTACCAATAACTGGTGTGTTCCTTGCGGAGCGACCCATCGCACGTAGCTTTCCACGGTTGCGCCTGTGCCCGCAGGCGACGTCGCGTCGAGACTTTGGTACTTACGGTGGTTGCCGAAATAGCGAGCAATCCCGTCGCCTCTCAAAGTGTTCACGTTGGCTGCCAGCCATTGGCGAAAGCTGGCGGGATCGGCGCTTGTTCGAGCCCAATCCCAGCGCATTCCCGAACCCAAGGCACCATAGACGTCGCGAGCTAAACGCCAGCCGGCCCGCTTGTGCTTTCCAAAATGGACAAAGAGGAAAACCAGCCAAAAAGCCTCGTCCACTTGGCCCTGACGACTGTGCAGCGCTGCCGCCTTTAGGGGGTCAAAGAGCTCACTCGCTGGCTCCGCACGCAGATTGCTAAGATTCCGCCTTCGAAGGACAGACACATATTTGATGCGGTGAAGGCTCTCCAACACCTGTTCAACGAAAGCTTCAAAGCTCGCTCGAACCCGAATACCCGGAAGCGGATGCTTCTTCTTATCAAATGAGAGCAGCCCCTCGCTGAGCTGCTCAGCCAGTTCGCGGTCGCGCGGCCTCATGGCAGCACCTCGCTTGCAGTTTCCCTGATCCACTTCCGAATCGCGGCCACTACTCCTGTCGTCACTCCAAAACTACTCTGGATGTTGTGGTTGAACCCCAGCACCAAGATTTCATGCTTGAGATTGACGCCGGAGACGTTCCGCACAACCCCCCTGTATGCGAAACCCCTTACCCCGCCCCTAAGCGACCGCCTCGGAAGGCACCAGTCTGGCATGACCCGCTTGTCGAGTTTAACGCCCGTGGCGTCCTGAAACTTCAGAACGACGGAGTTGCCGTTGAGAATCAAGAGACGAACTGCTGAATCCCGTAGCAAGAGCCCGAGCGCATCCCCAGCCATGGCGAGAAGCAACGAACGCTGCCGCTGGGTAAGTTCCGTCCACTTGCGCGCGGTCGCGTAGGGGATTAGGTCAAGGTGGCACGCCTTACGTGAAGAACCGTAGTATGAGGCCTCAGTGCCGGAAACGATGTAGTCCAGTCTCTTAAACCACCCATCGTACGGGTTCTTATCGAAGTATTCGCGACACGAGGTGAGTATCATTTCCAGATGTTGTACTCCCGCGTCAGACCAGCGAGAGAGGCCCAGTGACCTCAGCGTATGTAGTCGCCGGCAAGGACCATCAAGTTCATTCCCTGCCGGGTCAAGAAACTCGCGATTGCTTGGATTTAGCCCTAGCGTGGATACCGTTGAGCATGATAGGTCACCGAAGGAAGGAACCGGGCAACTCCACGGGATGACCTCCATCTCGGAGAGACTTGGGCGGCTCAATCTGGCGATCAAGGTCGAGAGCGCGGCGTGCATTTATCAGTTCACTCCATAGTGGGAAAAGCACTGTCAATTGACCGCCGGAGGAAGTTGCTCCGGCGCGACAGCCGTCACTGGCCTTTTGCTCCGCCTTTTCTCGATATATGTGTTGTAGATATTGGTCGATATTCTCCTCGTCAGGTGTGCAATTTTGTCGGTTCTTCCGTTCTTGGAGTACCGAAATATCTGGAGAAGATATACGAAGTCGGCCCAATATCGGGAGAGGTTCAGCTTGCGGATGTTAAGTCGCCTGCCGCTGCGGATTCGGGCCTCCGCATCCAGCAGTGTAAGGATGGAGTGCCACGGATCTCCAAGGGGCATCGCTGGCATGGGAACAGTGGATTGCCACCCTTCATCGAGGTAACGCTGAGCTCTCTCCCGGTCCTTTTCATACAGATGCAGACTCCCAACTACGTGTTTGTACGTTCCAAGCTCAATAGAGAGCATTCTGGCAATGATCTCCTGCAGCATCGTGAAAGCGAAGACGTCATGAGGCAGACCAAGAAAAGCGTCGTTTGACCGCATATTCGTCAGCATGTACAAACGGCTACGCCGAACCATGAACTGCAGCGTGCAGGTACATGGAACGTGCTTGTGATCCGAATCGATGTCGACGGCATCAAACAACTGAATCACGGCCTGCCGCGAGTGAGGCTTTTTCCGAAGAATCCTAACGACCTTGGCGACCTGATTGTGCCCGCCTTTTTTGAAAAGTCGCGGCCCGTAGGCACCATAGACCGCTTTGCCATCATCTGAATATTTCTTGTAGTCCGGTATATAATAACTGATAAAACGGACGTCGTTTGTCCGTGCCAAATACCACAGCAACTCGCCCAAGCAGCTAAACAGTGTGCCTTTGGTTTCCGTTCGGCTCAGACGTGCTCTAGGATTCGCGATCTTGAGGAGCACGCCCATGAGTTCAGTCGCCGGGCCTTTGGTTGGTTTGATGTGGTTCGAGCTCTTGAGGAGTCTCTCAAAGACACGCCTTAGCAGGTCATCTAATGTTGGCGCCGTTACGTACATTCGGGCATGCGGTGACGAAGGAGTGCAGGAGGCTCGTAGTTACAGCAGAATCTGGAAACGGCTTCCCGATTTCTGTTTTCTGGCAAGCCGTTGACAGCGTCGTTGCGTGATGTTATTGAGCAGCGCATGAACTCGGCGCCAATGTATCCGAAGGCACGCCCGATGCAACTCCAATCGCATGGCCAATCGCATGGCCGGTGACCGTCCCTCCACCAAACCGTCCACGTCCTGCCAGGAGCGGGCGCCGGCGACTTCAGCCCTGTCAAGTTTGCCCAGCCGGGCGACCACTGGATGTTGTGGGCCACGGGCGGTGCGGATGGTCTTGACCAGCGACCAGTATTGGTACGTCTCGCCGCCGGCGTGTTTGCGATGTCGCCGCAGGAACATGACGGCAGTATCGCAAAGTCCCCGGCGGTTCCACAACGGGCAGTTCGGCACTACATCATCCCGGCGATCAAACCCCTCCGTCGGCGCAACGGGTTACGCCGCGAATCCTCCCGAAAAAAGTGCATTTCCCCCCTCTCGTGACGAACTTGGGTTAGCGTAAACAAGGCCGATGCCCTTGACCATGCCGCTGCCCAGGTGTTTCTCGATGCCCTCGTTGGTGGTGGGCACCGTGCTGGTCAGCATTTCCGCCCGGAACTGCAATCCGAACTCCCGGTCCTGAATCCACCGTCCTTCGGAGGTCAACCATTCGCCGGCATTGGCGGAAGGCAGGGAGCCAACCACCGTGACCAGATCACGATGCCCCTTGGCCTTGACTTTGAGCACGGAAAAACCGTTCTCCTCGTTGAAGAACGTGACCCGTTCAATCAACCCGGACAGGCTCTCCGCAAAACCGGATGGATGATTTGCCGGCACCAGTTTACGGTCCCACCCACTTCCCGGCCTCTCCGGCGCCTCCGCCGGCCCAGACGAACTCCTCGAAAGGATACGCCCGGCGGAAATCCTTGAGCTTCGCCCTAACCTCCGGTGTCCACTGCGTCTGGTGGCACTCCAGGCTAGCCAATCGTTCCGCCTGGAACCGTTCTACACCCACGGTGACAAGATGCTCCGGCAGTTTCGCCTCCTTGGGGACAGGCACTCCTGCCGCCGCAGCGAAACCGGCCAGTTGTCTGCCTAGCACGGCATGGTAGACCGCTGCCGCTGGGACAACTTGCTTCGCAGCTTCATCGGTCGCCTTGCCAACCGCGATGTGGTCGGCATGGCCGGTGAATCCATCCGGGCCGAAGGTGAGAATCACGTCGGGTTTGAAACCACCCAGTTCTGTGACCAAACGCGTTTTTACCGCGGTGGCCGATTGTGCCACGGTACCGTCACCGAAACCGAGGAAAGTGGGTGGTCGTTTAACACCCAGCGCGGCCAGTGCCTTGACACCCTCCCGCTCTCGTTCTTTACCCAGCGCCGCGCCGTGGAGATTCCGTCCCGACACGTCCTCTCCCGCGTCACCCGAGGTGGCGAAAAACACCCTCACATCCCAGCCCCCGGCTGCGGCGCAAGCCAGCGCTCCCGCACAGACCGTCTCATCATCGGGGTGGGCGAATACTCCCACCAAGACCGTGGTGGATTTGGCGGTACCATCCACTCCGGCCGCATTCGCGGCGGCCAATCCCGCCACGCCTAGAAATGTGAGCACAGATACAATCCGCAGGAGTTGCCTCGCGCCATTGATCACAATTCTCTTTGGATTGTGCATGGTTGGATTCTGCGCAGCCGTGGCCCGGCCGGCAAGCGCCCATCTGTGTCAGAAGGTTGGGTCTGGCAAGGGGACCCGGTCAGGCGGTACAACTGACCCGCGTGAGAGCCTGTCTTGCTGTTTTGTTATTCGCGCTGTGTTCCGCCACCGGATGGGGAGCGGACACCACGGCTACTTTCACCCGCTGGAGCGTCCATTTCTCGCCCCGTGGCGGTTGTACCGAAGCGGTAGTGGCGGAACTCAACCGCGCCCGTCAGTGCGTTCTGGCCCAGGCCTACTCCTTCGCGTCGGCTCCCATCGCCAAGGCCCTGATCGAGGCACACCGGCGCGGGGTCATGGGAATCAAAAGGACTGCACCGGCGACGTCGATACGCACGGGCGAAGTGAGCGGATGATCCGCTGCCAGGCAATCTCCGCCATTCTCGGCCTCGGAATCTCTATGATCGTCCGCTGAGTTTCAGCGGCGGTCAGGTTTTCCTTTTCAGCCAAGAAGCAGTGAATTAAACCCTGGCTGCCTTGGCGGCACAAGCGCTGTATTCAAGAAACAGGACCGGAACCGTTTTCAAGCCGCGCCAGCAACCTTGAAAACCGTTGTTTCGTCCGGTTGTTCTTCACTGCTATGCCCAGCTCGGGCTGGTCGCAGCAGATGGTGGCCTCCCGTTGGGGTGTCGCTCCGGCTCAGGAACAGTCATAAAAAGGCAACGAATGACGGTTCGTTGCGTTGGGGGTTATCGGGCCGGGCTTCGCGGCTCCGTCAAACTCCGCGAGATCACCGCCGAGCGCACGGGCGAGGCGTCGGCCGTGATCTGCCCGCGCGTGGTGGCGGCGCGCGAACGCCAGCACCGTCGGTTCGCGGCCCGCGCGCGCATCACCTGCAATGCCCGCATGGGTATTGCTGGTGCCGGAGACCGCGTTCTTTCGCCTGATGAAGCAATGACCTCGATCACCTGGCGCAACCTCCTGTGGTGCCTGCAATCCCAGGCCGTCACCACCAGAAAACTGAATGAGACCGCCTTTGCGGTCATGGTTGTGGGCCGCCTATCGAGGCTTGGCTGGTGGCTGGCTTGGACTTGCAACGCTCGGCTCGCCGCCATCATAATCTGACCAGCACGCAAATCATGAACTCATTTCGACTCAAGGGGAACCGGGGGAGCATGCCGGCCATCACCGTTCTCGTTCTCGCGGTGACCACTGCCACTGCAACCAGCATCGCGCAACCGGCCCGACCCGCGGTGGCGCAAAACCTGACGCTCTGGGACACGTTGTCGGTGATCGGGGACAAGCTCAACGCTGGCGAACAGTCCCATTGGGAAGTTGTGCCGACCGAGTTGTTGATGTTGGAAAAGGATCCCCCCAAGGCCTGCTCGGACCCAGGCTACTACGGGCAGGACTATTCCTTCAAGGGCGATGCCGTCGTGGAGACGCCCGTGCTCACGGCGGTGTTCTGCTCAGCGAAAGGCTGCGTGGCGATTTATGCGAGACGGGATTCCACGCGGAAGGAAAACGGCTCGAAAGCCACCGCGTGGCCCGGCCGCAAGACAGTGGAAGTGTCCCCTATTCGCGCCGAGGGTCAGGCCGCAACCATCAGCCACCTTGAAATCCTGCGAAATGCCGACGATGAAATCGTCCTGGAGGCGACGTTTTCGCCTCCCGGTTCGCCCCGGATTGCAGGTGTGTTTTCGTTCGATCGCACGGGCGTTGTTGAGGTCAAGCCAGCCGAAAATATGCAGCATGTGCGGCTCGCAACTCCGATTGCGTATGGCGTTGTGCCCGATTTCATCGGCGACGACTTGGTTTTCGGCGGGCCGGAAAATGCCGCCACGAACATGCTGGCGCTGCCGTCCGCGAACCTGTTCCTGGGCCTGTTGTCCGGCGAGAATACGGAATTGGTGGTGACCTGGCCCAAGGGCAGGCAGTGCGCGAACCTGCGCCCACAGGTGCCTTCAAGAACAGACGCCTTCAGTTCCATGGACTTTGACGATGACGGGCAGAGTTTCTACCTGGCTGCGTTGAGCGCGCCCGGCATTTGGCACCGGGAACCTCTGTTGCCGGATTACCTCGAGAAAGACGTTAAGATTGAGTGGCAACCCCCGTTTCCGGCCAAGTGGAAAACGCAACTGCTCGAAGAGGACGTGAAGACCACGTTTACCTTCCACGAGTCCAGGGGCGAGGTCTGGCGCGGCGTCGCCGGATCCTACATTTACCCGGTCTGGTTCAACGGTGATGAGGCGTTTTATCACCTGACCAAAAAGGTCGAGCCCAAAGGTGAGTCGGTAGTTTATTTTCTTGAGGGTCGGGACACCCCGCTCGAGGTGACGACGCCGGCGGACATCTTGAAACAAACGCTGGGCCGGCCGGCCACTGATGCCATCCTCGATTACGCGGGACGGAAGCTGCGCACGCATCACCGTCGCGGGGCCGACGGAGTGCACCGCGCCTGCACCTGCGGCTGCACCGAGGCCATCCAGGCAGTCTTTGAAGCGGGCAACGAAGTCAGCGACAAGGATTACATTCAAGGAGCGCTGGCCGACATGATCTACTTCGTTCGTTGCCATGTGGAGCGGGTCAATGAGTACCGGAAGCTCGCTGATGGTGTTCTGAAAACCATTGAGGAAAGGCGGCAATCTTCGCCGGCTTTGAAACCGTATCTGGACAGTCTCGAGGAAATCGTGCGGCAGATTCCCCAGGAGTGCGAGACGCAAAAGGAAAACATGAAGACGCAGGATGCCACGTCGGTTTTCAGATACGCGAATGAACTGTCGGCAAAGACCCTGGCGCTGACGGAAAGGAAAGATCCCAACAACCTCAAGGCCTATATGGAATTGCTGAATGCCTGGAGGGCGATGGGCGGCGCACAAGACTACGTGGTGGCCAAGTGCCACACCATCACCCGCAATCTTTTCCAGGCGGCCGGCCATGATGGCGCCGCCCTGCCGGCGGCCGTGCCCGTGGCCGAAGAAATTCGCGCGCAATGCCGGGAAATGCTGCGGAATCCTGACGGTTACGAGATTTGGGCGGACTATTGAACCATGAAGGCCCCGATTACCGCCGCCGTTATTCTCGCCGCCGGGCTGGTTTGGTGGACCGGGTGCGAACGCACGCCCGACACAAACCAGGCAACATCGGCAAACACAAATCCGAGTCAGGGCGCCTCGCCTTTAACGAACACTCCATCCACGCCGACCAACATGGTTCTCATTCCGGCGGGGCGCTTTCAGATGGGAGACCATGACCAGGTGGATGCGAAGCCGCACGAAGTCGCCGTCAGCGCGTTCTTCATGGACCGGACCCTCGTCACCCAGGAGCAATACGAGAAAACCCTGGGTGACAACCCGTCCCGCTGGAAGGGCAACCGGAATCCGGTGGAACAAGTGCGCTGGTCCGACGCAGTGCGTTTCTGCAACAAGCGCTCGGTGCTGGAAGGCTTGCGTCCGTGCTATGATTTGAAGACTTGGCAGTCCGATTTCAATGCAGACGGCTACCGGCTGCCCACCGAAGCGGAATGGGAATACGCCTGCCGGGCGGGAACCACGACGGCGTTCTTCTTCGGCGATTCTCCTTCGAAGCTGGGTGAGTATGCCTGGTTCGATAAAAACTCAGGCGGACACCCCCATCCGGTCGGGCAGAATCAGCCAAACCCGTGGGGGCTTTATGATATGTGTGGCAATGTTTGGGAATGGTGCAACGATTTCTACCAAGTTGATTACTACAAGGAATCTCCACGCGTTGACCCCAAAGGTCCGGACACCGGGCAGACGAAAGTGGTTCGCGGCGGCGCATGGCGATTCAGCGCGGAACACTGCCGCTCAGGTTGCCGCTACAACGAGAGCCCTGGATATGCCGATGTCTGTTTCGGCTACGACATTTACGGTTTTCGCTGCGTCCGAAAAGCGCCGCAGCCGACCGAGGGAGGCAAGCAGAGCAAGTAAAAGAACAAGCTTACAACCCAAACCCGGCGCTTGAAAGCGCAGGCCAGCGGACTGAGCAATTCCACCTTCACACCGGAACTGGCGTTTCGACGGGTGGTCCTGAGAAAGCGGCGACGCCCGAACTCCAGCTCAGCGCCCGCGCCTACGACTGCATTTTGAAGGTGGCCCGCACGATTGCCGACCTGGCCGGCGCCGAAAGCATCGCGGCCGAGCACGTTTCCGAGGCCATCCAATACCGCTCCCTGGACCGCCAGATCTGGGGCTGAGATTCTCCTGGGCAATCTGGCCAAAGGGAAAACCGGCAAGGACACCGCCGCGTTACCGTGCGGCTGCCTGCAAACACGACCACAAAGTCAACATGAAATCCCGCGGATTGTCCTAAGCGCGGCGCGGTGGGAACCGGGCCGCTTTCCGGCACTTATTTGATGCCCGCCAGACGGTCGCGCCAGATCCGGTAAAGCTCCACGGTGGCGCGAACATCGCGCAGGCAATACTCGGCAATCTCCCGATGCCGGCCCTCCGCCAGGAGATCGCCCACGTCGAGCCCGGTCACGCCCTGGCTTTTGGGCGAATCAATGCCGAAGGCCTTGCAGTAAAAATCGAGGTTGAACTTGCGCGCCGCTCCTTCGCGACCGCTCACCCCGTAAAACGTCAACTGCTCGGCGAGATCGCAGTGCGGCTCGGTCGTGTAACGGTACCCCAGCCATTCCTTGCGGGTGATGGGCACGTTCAACAGCGCCGACCGCAGGTAGAGGAACGGCACGTCGAATCCCCGGCCGTTGAAAGTGACGACCTGCTCGTAATGCTTCGCCACATCCCAGAACGCCGTCAACAACTCGGGCTCGTCCACGCAGGCGACGAACTCGACCGCGGCGCCACTCGCATCGCTCTCCTCGTAGTCCGCGGCCGTGAACAGCACCTGGCCGCGGGCGGTGTCGGCGTTGAGCATGGCCACGCACACGACCTGTGCCGTGAAGGGCCAGAGGTTGAGTTGTTGGGTGATTTCCGCGCGGCGCGCCTCGCGGGCCGCGTCGTCGGCCATCCGCTCGGCGTCGCGGAAGAGATACTCCCACTGGGCATCGTCAAAATGCCCGCGAGAGAGAGACGCGGTTTCGATGTCAAAAACCAGTCGGGCCATGGAACAAGGATTAACCGGTCATGACGTTCCAGGCGGCAAGAAATCGTTCCAGCCGCCTGGAACGTGGAGTGGAGTTACTTGGCTTTCTTGGCGGGCTTCCGGGCGGAGAACGCTGCGGGTTTCAACTGGGCCTTCGCGGCCGCTTTCTTGATGGGTGCTTTCTTAGTTGCCATTGAGTCTCACCTCCTTTCCTTTATCAGGATAAAATCGGGCAAATCGCGGTGCAATTCGGGGCGTCATCGCTGGCTGTTCAGCCACCATCTTCGCCTCAGCGACCTCGGTTGACAACCGGAAACCGCGCTGAAGTTGGAAAAACTGGATGGAGCGAGCCTCCTTGGCGAAAATCAAAGTACTGAGCGTCCACTCCAAGCCGGGGTGGCAGCCGACGTGAGCCGGCTCCAATCAGCTCAGCAGACAACGCTTCATCAGGCTAGCCAAGCAACGGCCAAGACCCCGTCAAACAAAAGTGCCATTTTCGTAAGCGCTCGCTTTCGCCCATGAAGGGTTCTTCTCCGGTTGCTCCTCCTCACCGTTGGGGCGGTCAAGGGAGTCGTGCTCGGCGGCGCATCCAACCTGGGTGGCACGGGCGACTCGCCCGTCCCGCTCGGCGACTCGCCGCGTGGAATGGGGGAAACGATGGGAAACCAAAGGCGTTATCCCTGTGCCATTGTTCAGCCCTTCCGTCGGGCGAGTCGCCCGACGGGACAGGCCAGTGGCCTGTGCTACCCTGCGACAGGCCGCCCTTATGATGTTGCTGGGTCTGCCCTGGCCAGCCGCATCCAGGAAACTGCGCCCAGCGCGGCCAGCACCCGCGCGGTCACGCGCGGGAGTGCCGCCTGCAAGGCCGGCGTCAGTTCGGTGTCGAGCGTGAACGGGTCGGCGACTTCGATGGCGAAGATGCGGACACGCTCCGGCATGGCGAGGCCCAGCTCGCGGCCCGCCGCCAGCATTTCGCCCACGCCGAGCACATGCGGAGAAATCCGCGGCAGCCGCTGGAGGGTGTCGCCCGCGAATTCATGGAGGTGGCCAGGCTCGGCGCGCCCGGTTTGCACGGCGTCCACGATGAACAGCTCACGATAGCCGACCACCAGGTCCAGCAACGCGAGCCCCATTTCGCTCGTTTCCAGAACGTCCGTGTCGCTGTCCGGCGGGAGCCGGTCGTGCAGTTCGCGGACGACGCGCAGGCCGATGGCGTCGTCGCGCAGGATGTCATTGCCCAGGCCGAGCACGAGCCGGGGCCGGCGGCGCGACTCCGCGGCCGGCGCGTCAGTCCTGCACAAGCTGGCGGACAAGTCGGTGATCGGGACCATAGAGGTTGACCGACAGCGGCACATGACCCGGCAGCGAGTGGGTGGCGCAGCCGAGGCAGGGGTCGTAGGCGCGGAACGCCATTTCCACCATGTTCAGCAGACCTTCGGACACGTTGCCGCCGTGAATGAGGCCCTTGGCGGCCTTCTCGACGCTCATGGCGATGCGCGCGGCGTTGTTCTGCGTCGCCACGATCATGTTCGCCTTCGTGATCAGCCCGTTGTCGTCGGTTTCGTAATGGTGGAAGAGCGTGCCGCGCGGGGCTTCGACGACGCCGCAGCCGAGGTTGGGCTTGGCGGTCGGGATGACCCGCACGTCGGGGCTGGTGATCTCCGGGTCGTCGAGCAGCGCGACGATGGTCTCGGCGGCCTGGATCATTTCGACAACGCGCGCCCAGTGATTGGCGAGCGTGTGATGGACGGGTTTGCCGCCCAGCGTGGCGAAGTATTCCTCCGCCGCCTTTTGCGCCAGCGGCGTGGCCATGGCGTCGGCGACATTCAGCCGTGCCAGCGGCGCCACCGCGTAAACGCTGCTCTTCGGGCTCTCGTCGAAGCCCTGCCAGCCCAGCGGCTTGAGGTAGCAGAACTTCATGTAGCTCCACGGCTCGACGTGCTCGGCCACGAAATCGCGATACTGCCGCACCGGGAACTTCGCGAATTCCTTGCCGCTCGGGTCCACGACGCGGATCAGGCCGTCGTAGAAATTCACGCGGTTCTTCTCGTCCACCAGGCCCATGTAATAGGTCTTGTGCGTGAAATCGGCGGACGTGATCAGTTTCACGTAGTCCGGGTTTTTGAGGACGATGTCGTGAAACACCTGGTTGGTGAACTGGGCGAACTCGAGGCCGTCTCTGGCGATTTCCTTCATCCCGGCCAGCTCGGCCGGGGCGAGCGCCTTGGAGACGCCGCCGGGCAGGCCCAGCACCGGATGCACGACCTTGCCGCCAAAGTAGGCAATCATCGTGCGCAGACGCCGGCGCATCGAGATCACCTTCTTGCCGACCTCGACGCCAACCTTCTGGATGACACCGACGATATTGCGCTGCGCCGCGGGCGCGTCCGGCCCGACGATGAAGTCCGGTCCGCCGAGCACATAGACGTGCAGGGCGTGGTCCTCGAGCATGAAGGTGTTATAGACCAGTTCGCGGATCTTGCGGGCCGCGGACGTTGGCTGGACCTGGTAGAGGTCGTCGAGGGCCTTGGTGGCGGCCATGTGATGCGCGGTGGGGCAGACGCCGCAGATGCGGCTGGTGATCTGCGGCATGTCCTCGGCGGGCCGGCCGAGGCTGAAGACCTCGAAGCCGCGCAGCTCGGGCACCTGCAGGTAGGCGCGTTCGACGTCGCCGGCGCCGTTGAGGAAGATGTCAATCTTGCCGTGGCCCTCGAGCCGGGTGATGGGATCCACGGTGTAGCGGCGGCGCGCGTTCTGGTAGTCGGCGGCGGCGCGGGCGGCGCCCTGGTTGAAGGTGTTTTTGACTGCTTGTTCCATA
>Ga0187878_1002675_pt1 | contig 15518 bp, 11 predicted proteins | sample June2016WEW_17_1_FD_132979 | JGI IMG/M metagenome (GOLD analysis project Ga0187878, IMG submission 132979) | Peatland microbial communities from SPRUCE experiment site at the Marcell Experimental Forest, Minnesota, USA - June2016WEW_17_150 | ecosystem: Environmental > Terrestrial > Soil >...
ACAGCCCCATGCGGTGGGCCTCGAAAAAACGCGGCCGGTTGACAATCTGGCGAACGGCCTGGATCGCCGGATTGAACCGTTCCAGGTGTCCCACCATCAGCACCCGGCGGTTTGCCTCGGCGGCGCGGATAAGCTGGTCGGCGCCGGCCAAGGTATGGCTGATGGGTTTTTCCACCAGCACGCTCACACCCTGGTTCAGGAACTGTTCGCCGATTTCCGCGTGCAGGGTTGTGGGTGTCGCGATGCTCACGGCATCGACCTTGCCGAACAGCTGCCGGTAATCGGCATAGGCCTGCGTGGCATAGGGTCCCGCAATCTCCTCAGCGCGACCCGGGCGAGTGTCAACTACGCCAACGAGCGTGACATCGGGGAGGGTGGAATAGACACGGGCGTGGTGCTGCCCGAGAGCCCCCACTCCGACTACGCCGACACGGATCTTGTCCACGATTTGCTCCTTCGCCGACTTGATCGGCCCGTTCATTCGATCGGGGGCAGCCCTTGGATTGCAATGTCGTTGCCGTCCGCCATTTCAACCAATGCGTGGCGATCGACCAGCAGGGTCCGGTAGGCATCCAGCACCAGAGCCGTTGCGCCTGCATCGATCATGTTGCGAATGGTGGGGGGCCCAACCACCGGCACATCAAACCGCATATCCTGCTTAGGCTTGCTCACCTTGATTACGGTGAGATTCTTCCCGCCGGCCAACTCGCCGGCGCGGCGAACCGTTGCATCGGTTCCCTCCATGGCCTCGACCGCCACGACCGCCCGATCCCGGACGACAATCGTCTGTCCGACGTCCATCAACGCGATCCGATGGGCCACAGGCCTGCCGAAGTCCAGGTCGGCCTGCTCATGTTTATTAAGGCCTCTGCGGGTCAGCGTCCCCTCGGGCGCCAGATGCGGCTTCAGGAACTCGGTGGAATCGAGCAGTTCGATCCCCGCTTCCTCGAGCACATGGGCGACGGCCCCAATCAGGGCATCCGCACTCTTCTGCTTCAGGCCTGCGAGCGTTTTGAGCATAGTCAGGTCGGGAAGGGAAGAGCCGAAAATCTGGACGTGCTTGACCTGGCCGGCCATGATCGCTTTGTCGACCCCCGCTTGCCGGAATACGCGAATGAGCTTCCCCAGCTGTCCCAAGCCGAGCCAGTGCACCGGATACCCGCACGATTCGATCTCCGGAAATGTCTCCTCCTTGATGGCGGCAACGATCATCTCCAGATTGCGCTCCCGCGCCGACTCCAGCACCATAAAGGGAAAGCGCCCATTTCCCGCAATCAATCCGTACCTGATGACATTCCCAGCCATTCGGTTTATCTCTATACCGCCAAGACGCCAAGACGCCAAGAATTCAAACTCTTCTTGGTGTCTTGGCGTTGGACTTTTGTCACCTGATAAATCCTCTTTCGGAGCTTTCGATAAATTCGATCAAGACCGCAACCTCGGGTGCGGTCCACTCTTCTTCTCTCATCTTGGCCAGAGCATCGCCGGTGTTCAGTTTCGAGCGGAACAGGATCCGATAAGCCTGCTTTAATTCCTCGATTGAGTTCTCGGGAATTCCCTTGCGTTGCAGCCCAACGGTGTTGATGCCGTAAATCTTGGCCTCGTTCCTAAGCCCGACCGTTTTGATGTAGGGCAGGGCGTCGCGAGTTATCACCGAGAAGCCGCCGATAAAGGCGTGCGGCCCAACCCTGCAGAACTGGTGCACTGCCGAGAAGGCTCCGATCTGGGCACAGTCTCCGATCGACACATGCCCGGCCAGGGTGGCGGCATTGGCGAAAATGACCTGGTCGCCGACCTGTCCATCATGCGCTACATGGCTGTATGCCATGAACAGACCATCGTTGCCGATGACAGTAATTCCGCCGCCAAGCGGCGAGCCCCGATTTACCGAGACAAACTCGCGGAAGACGTTGCGGTTACCGATCCGGAGACGTGTCGGCTCGCCTTTGTACTTGAGATCCTGGGGATCGGTCCCGATCGAGGCGTGGCCGTAGAAACGGCATCGCTCTCCTACTGCAGTGCCGCTCTGCACGCTTACATAAGGGCCCAGTTCGGTGCCGTTTCCGATGCGGACATCCGGAGCGACGATGCAGTACGGGCCAATGACTACTTCCGATCCGATCTCCGCCCTCGGATCGATTATGGCCGTAGGATGAATGCTCATGCTGATTCCATATCCGATCGAATCCGAGATGGGGTGCCCGGAGATCCCGGGCTTAGCACACGATTCCTAAATACGGTGATGTATTTCTTAGGACGCGGATCAACGCGGATAAACGCGGACGGCGCAATAACGATCCGCGTGCAAACGCGCCCGGGGCTTGCCGGCTTCTGCGTGGTTTCTTCCGGAGCCCGGAGTCAAGCGCGCGTGTATGGTCGAAAATCGCAGTGCTTGGCTCATGCGCGTTTGACTCCGGGCTCCGGAAGAAACCAACAGCGCGTAGCGCTGTACTTCGGGCCGGAGAAGCCGCCAAGCCCCGGGTGCGTTTGTCTGCGTTCATCCGCGTTCCGAATAATACGTTGCCGTATTTATGAACCATAGTATTTAGCTGCGATCCACGACTGCACAGGACAGCTCCGCCTCGGCTACGAGTGTGCCGTCAACCAAGGCTTCACCCTTCATCCTGAAAAAGTTGCCGCGGTGTCTGGTCGCGATGATCTCCAGGCGAATCTGATCGCCCGGGATCACAGGCTGGCGAAAGCGGCAGTTGTCGATTCCCGAGAAGTAAACCAGCTTGGATCTGCGGCTTTCGTCCGCGTAGAAGATAAGGATCACGCCTACCTGGGCCAGGGCTTCGACAACCAGCACACCCGGCATCACCGGGTGCTCCGGGAAGTGCCCCTGAAAGAAGGCTTCATTGAAGGTAACATTCTTGATGCCGACCATCCGATATTGGCCGTCATATTCGACGATACGATCGACCAGCAGAAAGGGGTAGCGATGGGGCATCATCTCCAAAATCTCATGTATCTTCAGCGGGGAGAAAGCGCTTTCCATGTTTCCTCGGGGACGAATTCGGCTGGGAGAGGGAAATCAGGGGATGACACCCGCGTCATCCCCTGGATCACGTCAATCACTGCGTCTGCTGCTTAAGGCTGCGGGCGAGGCATCGACACTCAGGCTACTTCTTAATCGGAGCCGGCGCAGCGGCGGCCGGATATGCCACGTTGTATGCCTTGACGATATCATCGGTAATGACCAGGGAAGGACTGACATAGCCGAAAACGTTCGCGACGTCGACAAACTGCACCACGTCCACACCCTTCTCCTTGGCCACCTTCTCAATGACGGGCAGCATCTTGCGCCCGATCATGTTTTGGAGCTTCTGCCGGCGATTCTCGATATCCTTCTGCGTGTCCTGCTGGAAACGCTGAAGATTGGTATCCTTGAGATCAATCTGGTCGCTCAGGTCGGCGCGCGCATCGTCCGACAGCTTGGAGCCCTGGATATCGAGCTGGTTTTTCAGCGTTTCAACTTCCTTCTGCAGCTTTATATTCTCGGCGTTCTTCTGCTCTACGTACTGTCCCAGGATGGCCGCCTCCCTCTTGCCCTCGTCGCAGTTGGCAATGGCCTGCTGAATACTCACGAAGGCTATCTTTGCCGGGCCAATGACGACCGGAGCGGCTGCCTGTGGAGCAGGGGGTGGGGGCGTGGCCGGGGGATTCTGCGGGGGATTCTGCGCGGCCCCCAAAACCGGCAATGCCAACAGTATTCCCAATAATAAGGTTGCTTTTCGACTCATCGAATGTTCTCTCCTTTGACCTCTTTAAAGTGCCGAGCCTACGTGATCCTTTTGATTGCACCGTGAGTGCAATCAAAATCCTGAATGCAGGCAGACAAATATCACAATTTACTATACCTTACACGTTTTGGCAAAACGGAATTAGAAGCTGCGTCCAATCGTGAACTTGATGTCGTGGCGAGGCTCCTTAATATTGAACGGGGTTGTGCCCACCAAAACCGTGTCATATAAGGTCTGTGGATTGTAGGCAAAGATCAGCCGGAACGGGGCGTTGACCATAGGCAGCATGAACGATATCTCCAGGCCGGTTGAGCTTCGGACGACACGATTCGTGGATGCGATCAGAGTATTGGTGGTGGTAGCGCCGAAGACGCCGAGAGCGCTCTTATCGGTAACGGTCGTCAGGCCCATATCGAAAAAGGCCGACAGCGTCAGCGGACCGGCAATGGGAATGCGATACTCTCCGTTGAAGAGGGCATTCGCATCGCCTCCGATCGGGTTGAGGCTGCGATCGATCTGCGCCAGACCGTTGTTCAGGTTAATGATGGGATTGCCTTGGCTATCCAGCTTGGGTGTGGAGGTAATCACCAATGGGCTGATCGAACGGATGTCAAAGCCGCGAATCATCGTCTCGCCGCCGCTGAAGAACCGGTCGAAGAAGGGTACGGTCGAGCCGCCGAACGCCTTCACGTACTGTCCCACAAGCCGGAAGGCGAACGTGTTCCGCTTGTTGATGAGCCACCTGTCCGCGAAGAATTGACGGTATTCCACACTTGGGGCGATCAGATTGAAGCCGCCTCCCAGGACGCTCCCCGCAACTCCCACCGACAGGCTCACGCTGTGACCCCTGGTAGGATTGAAGAAGGCATTGGTGTTGTTGAAGGAAAGCGAAGGCGTGACCTCGCTGCGGATGATGCCGTTCAGGGCGGCGCTGGCGTTGCCGCCGGGCGCAAATCCGGCGAATTGCCCCAGTGCGAAGGGCTCGAAGCCGGTGGCGATGTCGGCAACTCCGATCTTCTGATAGGTGTAACTCACTCCCAGGCGCCACCAGGATCGGCCGATGGGACGGCTCATATTCAGTGTCGCACCGGTTGTGCGCTGGGTAAACAGCTGGGTTGGCTGCCCGTTGACAACGTTGGTATAGCCGAACACACTGTAGGTGTCGAACCGGTTGCGCTCGTTGAAGACCGAAATGCCCATGTTCCAGCGCGTATCCACCAAGTAGGGCTCCGTGAACGAAAAGACGAAATCGGTCATCCTGGTGCCTACGGTGAAGCTTAGTTCCATGCTCTCGCCGCGCCCAAACAGATTGTTGGTCTGATAGTTCGCGCCGATGAAGCTGCCGGAAATGCCGCTGATTCCCCCGGTCAACCCGATGGATTGCTGGCTCTTCTCTTTCACCTTGACGGTAACGTCCACCATCGCGGTCCTCTGATCCGGGGTGACGCTGTAATCCTTTTCCTCGATCTTTTCGAAATAACCCAGCATATTCAGTTTCTGTACCGAGGTGTCGAGCAACTGGCTGCTGAAGATCTTCCCTTCTTCGATGACGAACTCACGCCGCATTACCTGGTCGCGTGTCTTGGTGTTCCCCTCGAAATTGATGCGGTGCACGGTGAATTGCTTGCCGGGTTCCAAATTGAAGGCGAGGTCCACCGTCTTGGTGTCCGGGTGAGGCGTCTGATCCGGGATGAGATCCGCATCAATAAAACCGTAGTTGCCGAAGAGCTTTTTGATGTTATCAACCGTGGCCTTGACTTGCTTGTAATTGAGGATGTCGCCCTTCTTCATCCGGAATAAGGAAGCCAGGAAGTCGCATTTAAAAATGCCGCAGTTGTTTACCTTCAACTCACCCAGGCGATACTGCTCGCCCGCTTCGATTGGAATCTCAATCAGGAACTGTTCCCTCGTCTTCCTCAGCATGGGGATTGTTCCCCGCGGCCCTTCGAAAATACGGGTGAGAGGCTCTCCTATCTGAATTTGTAGGTAGCCCCTCTCCTGGTAATAGGCTCTGAGGTTGGTCTCGAGATCGTAATCGAGTTTGTCCTGGAAGTATTTATCGGTTCCCTTAAAAACGGAAACCGGTCCCCGTTCCTTGGTGAGCTTCAATGCAATCTTCAGCTCATCATCCTTGAAAATCTTATTCCCGATGAACCTGATATCTCCGATGCGGACCTTGGGTCCCTCGTCAATCATAAACGTCAGGCGCACGCTGCTTGGAGGTACCTGTTCGAGTTCCGAACGTACCGTGCCCAGAGGTCTCCCGTTTTGCAGCAACAACTCGTGGATCGCGTGTTCGGCCGCGCGGACCTTAGCCGGCTCGTAAATGGAATCCTGTACAATGCCGACCTTGCGCTCTTTGAAATGGTCCAGGATATTGGATTCGGTAAACGACTTGTTGCCGGAGTATTTGATTTCGCGAATCAGCGGTTTTTCCTGGAAATAGAAGGTGATGATCTTCCCCGCGTCGCCGTCCATTGAGGTGACTTCTATGTTCTCGAACCACTTTGCCTCTTTGTAGAGAGACCTTAGATCGAACTGCAGACGTTCTTCATCATAGACGTCCCCCTGACGAGACTGAATGTACGAACGGATATCTTCTTCCTTCATCCGACGATTGCCGCGAATGTCAATCCTCTCGATGAGTATTTCCTTTTGCCTTTGGGGTTGCTGGGCGATCACGTGGGAGCCTGCGAACAGGAACCCAACCAGATACCAGATTCCCAGTTTGACCAACTTTGACATTCATCCTCCAAAGTGACGCGGCGGCAAACGCCAGCACCAATCCGCTGCCTTTGCAGCATGTTAGACGAAGCGCTTATGTTAGATGAATTAAGGGCTTAATTCCAGCATGACATTCGCCTGCGTACTATACTCCGCTTCGCTTGGGCAGGTTCCATTTTTTGGCTTGGCCGGCGAAAAGGGTGCATTCCATTGTTTTCCTTTCAAAGCTGCCACGGGACTGGTAAGCCGGAAAAACCGGAATGTCCTATTCTTGCAAGACTTATAAGCTCAATTTCACTCCACTTTCGACGGCTTCTCCTGCAGGCAGGTAACAGAGGCAGTCCCCATCCAGGTAGATTTCGAGAACAGCCCCCGGCTTGAACTGATTCTTGATGAGTGCCTCGGAAAGCGGGTCTTCGATGTATCTCTGGATGGCGCGGCGCAACGGACGGGCGCCGTAAGAACGGTCAGCGCATGTCTTTTCCACGATCCACTTGCGAGCCTCGGGCCGAAGCAGGATCGTTATCTTTTTCTGCTTGAGCACCTCGTTCCCCTGGCGGATCAAAAGATCGACAACCTTTTCCAAGTCCTCGGCAGTGAGAGCCTCAAAGAGAATGATTTCGTCCAAACGATTGAGGAACTCCGGGTTAAATAGTTTTTTGACCTCGGCCAGGATCATGTCCTCTGTCTTCTTGGCGTCGGATTCCGACGTCGTGCGGAACCCCAAGTGGCCGCGTTTCTCCAGGAACCGGGCCCCAAGATTGGAGGTCATGATGATCAGACAGTTCTTGAAATCTATCGTGTTGCCGAGCGAATCGGTCAGTTGCCCATCCTCGAATACCTGAAGCAGGACGTTGTAAACGTCTGGGTGAGCCTTCTCGATCTCGTCCAGGAGCAGGACCGAATAAGGATTACGCTTCACCTTCTCGGTGAGCTGGCCTCCCTCTTCGTGACCAACATAGCCGGGAGGTGACCCGATGAGCTTGGATACCGAGTGCTTTTCCATGTACTCCGACATATCAAGCCGGATCATGGAATTCTCACTTCCGAACAGGAAGGCCGCAAGCGATCTGGCCATCTCCGTCTTGCCGACGCCTGTCGGTCCGAGGAAGAGGAATGAGCCGACCGGGCGTTTCGGGGATTTCAGCCCGGCTCGGGATCGGCGGATCGCCTTGCTGAGCGCGGAGATTGCCTTATCCTGGCTCACAATTCTCTTGTGCAATTCCTCTTCCATGCGGAGGAGCTTCAACTTCTCCTCCTCATGGATCGAAGCCACCGGAATTCCAGTCCATTTGGAGATGACTTCTTCAATGTCCTCGCGCGTCACTTTCAAAGGAACGGTGCTCTTCAGCCGCCAGCGTTCCTTGACGACCTGGAGACTCTCCTGCTCGAGGTCCTCCTCCAGCCGATAGCGCGCCGCTTTTTCAAACTCCTGCGCCGAAATTGCCGTCTCGATCCGACCCCCAATGATGCGGATGCGCCGCTGAATGTTGATCAATTCCTCGGGCACCGAGATCGAACGCAGCTTTACGCGCGCTCCGGCCTCATCGACGAGGTCGATTGCCTTGTCTGGCAGAAAACGGTCCGAAATATAGCGGTTGGAAAGGTATACAGCCCCTTCCAAAGCTTCATCCGTATACTTCAGCTGGTGGAAGTTCTCGTACCTCTCCTTGATGCCTTGCAGGATCTGGACGCTCTCGGGTTCCGTGGGCGCGGCCACCTTGATCGATTGGAAGCGACGCTCCAGTGATCGGTCCTTTTCAATCGACCGCCGATATTCGTATGGAGTCGTCGAGCCGATGCACTGGATTTCCCCTCGTGACAGCGCAGGCTTCAGGATGTTGGCCGCATCGAGCGAGCCCTCGGCTGAACCGGCGCCGACCAACGTATGCAGCTCGTCGATGAAGACCACCAGGTTCCGGTTTTCGACCAATTCCTTCATGATCGTCTTCAGCCGCTCTTCGAACTGCCCACGGTACTTCGTGCCGGCGACGATCAGGGAAATGTCCAGCGCCAGAATCCTCTTATCCATCAGGGGCGGCGGTACCTGGCCGTTCACGATTCGTTGTGCCAGACCCTCGACAATCGCCGTCTTGCCCACACCCGGCTCGCCGATGAGAACGGGATTATTCTTCGTTCTTCGGCAAAGGATCTGGATCATGCGCTCGATCTCGTTGTTCCTTCCTACGAGGGGGTCGAGCGCATCGTTTGCCGCTGCTTCGGTGAGGTCACGAGAGAACTCGGCCAGGCTCAGCGGCTCTTTCGCCCGGCCTTGGCTGTGCCGCTCCGGAGTGCCTCGCCCTAGCTCCTCGCGGATAATCGACAGGCGGAGGCCCCGTTCCCTCAGAATTTCGGCCGCAACCGATTTCTCCTCGCGCAACAATCCGAGAAGCATGTGCTCGGTCCCGATATGTTTGTGGGCAAGGCGCTCCGATTCGTCGGCCGCCGCATTCAGGGCTCGCTTGCACTCGTCGGAAAAGGGGAGCTCGACGGAGGTCGAGACTTTATCGCGGATGGTTGAACGACCCTCTATTTCTTTGCGGATGCTGTCGATTGAGGCGTTCGCCTTGGGGAAAAAACGGTTTGTCAGGGCCTTATCTTCACGGATCAGCCCAAGCAGGAGATGTTCGGTTTCGATGTATTGGCTGCCGAACTGGCTTGCCTCGTAGCGGGCGAAGAAGATAACCCTGCGCGCCTTCTCAGTGTACTTTTCAAACATAGGGTAACGCTCGACGAGTCCTTACTAACCTATTATACGGACTGCCCGGAAACCCTGTAAAGACGAAAAGGTCTAAATCCCGCCGCCAGGTTACATCCGCTGGGACTCGAAGCCTAAGGGCGCGCGCAAGAATAATTTGGCATTTTGCTGCGGCTCCGATGCCCAATTGAATCATAACCAGCCAACTGCGATAGTTCGCCAAGCCGGGGAGCCGCAGCCCTTCGGGGCGCGGCGGCGGGCGGGCATCTGCGGCATTGCCACTCCTCGACGATGTCATCACATCGCCTGCGTCGCGGCGCCTTGCATCTGCCCGCCCGGCGCTCGCGCCAAAGTGCCAACTTGTTCTTGCACGAACCCTAAAAGGCCCTGGGAAGAAAGAACCTCTTGGGGTTTTTAAGTCTTAGAGTTTCTGAGCTTGATTCTTTGATGCTAATCGGTCACCGGGGAACCTGCCGCCCACAAACTGGCCGCAGAAGAAAGCTCCGATCATCACCGGGAACGTGATGAAGTGCCAGCCCAACCCAGAGAAAATGCGGCAGGCAATTACGAAAGGGACGGGAAGGTGAACAGCAAGGATCCACTGCAAGGAGAATTTCGGCACCCGCGCCCGCCAGTACCCAAAGGGCAGGTTCAGCAGAAAGACAATTGTAGCGACAATCCAAAGAGTCATTAGCCAAGTATAGCCGAAGCAAAAGCGCCTCGCTGCCAAAACCGACTGATACGCAATCAGACTGCCCCTGGCTTCTGGCTCCTACTTTGCCGGTGGGACCCACTCTTGCAGGAATGCCGTGAATTTCTCCAGGTTGTAGCTACGCTTGCCGTCCTCGAGCTTGCTTGTGTCCTCCGATTGAAGCAGCGAGCCGTTCTTGTCGAGCACGAACAGATGAGGGGTAACCTGGAAAAAATCGGAAAAAATCGGTGCCAGGCTACTATTTCACCAATTTTGCCGAGTCGCCTGCTCCAGCCTCTGCACTCTGGTAATTGGTGAAATAGTAGCCTGGCACCGATTTTCCTTTTGCTCGGCCGATGACCGCATTATCCGGAATCACCGCCTCATCTGCCGCGAGCTCCGCCCCGAGTAGACCACGCCTGATATTACGTCTTCTTACTTTGCCGGCGGAAGCCGGTTTTTTATAGCTTTGCCATTACCGTGATTGGGGATCAACCATCTGGACAGCGGGGTTTTCTCGTTGAGCTCTCGATTGGAGGCCTGCCCATGAGCTCTCCCCAGCTTCTAATTTGAGGCATGACTGCTTGGCCGTGTGATCATTTCTTTGAGGTGGCCTTGGTCCTGGTTGATTTCTCTTCCACCCATGGCAACCAGATCTTGCCATCTGTTGAGATCTCTGCGGTAAATGTGTCAGACATCAGATCCGCTGACAGGACATCGGTTCCACGCATTTGATACTGCTTGCCGCCTGCGATCACAATGCCCTTCCAACTCCAGGTATTTCCGCTGGGTGTCACCGTGCCGTGCTCGATTCCACCATCACTGAAATACATTGCGAACATATAGCTCTTATTGGTGGCGTCATAGGCTAGGATCTGCATTCCCTGTACATCTCCGCTTTCGCTTTTTGGGACAAATCGCCCCTCCAGGACGAAACCTCCAATGGTCATCTGCCAGGTGGCTTTATTAGTGTACTTACTGGATGGTCCAAGGGGACCGGCTTTCGTCTCGCCCTCAGCAATCCAATTCCCGACCCACACTTCCAGTTTCTTTTGTTCCGGTCCAGGTTTGGAAACTGGAGCCTGTGCCTGGGCGGCAACCGCAAAAATCAATGCTATCAAGCCGACTGCAATGACAGTTGGTATCATGGACTCCTCCTCAATGGTGAGGGCATAGATTTCAGGCCCGAAATTTGATTTCAAGCACCATTTCACGGGTGATGTAACCAATCAAACATCGCCGCCTAAATTGTCATCGTCGTCACTCCCTCTAGCCCGCGGGGGCAATTTCTACTTCCTCTCGGCTGCCGGATGCAGAAAATCGTTGACGGTGCGATTGAACATGTTGGGTTGATCGACAAACGTCATGTGCCCGCTCTTGGGTAGAACCACCAACTTGGACCCCGCGATCGCCTTGTTCATTTCCTCCGATAGCGAGGGCGCACATTCGTCGTGGTCGCCAACAGTGATCAGTGTTGGTACCTTGATGGAGGAAAGCCGTTCGGCATACTCCACCGACTTCAGGTTGCCATCAATCACATACTCGCCGTTGGAGCCCCACATTTCCCGATACACGTCCCAGGCCATATTGCCTGAGGCAACCGGATCATAGTTCGGATCGGGCCGGTTCTGGTAGAGATAGGGGAAATAGCCCTCTCCCCAGGCGGCAATCATGTAATCGGGGGTGTAGCGGCGCTTTTCGTATTCCTTCCCGTGGCCGAAGAGGCCGGCTCGTTCCATTTTTTCAATCCGCTGGCGCAGATCAGGAGTCATGCTCGCTATCATGAGACGGAACACATCATTCATCTTGCTGGTACTGTGGAACGTGCTACACAGGATGAGGTGAGTCAGATTCTGAGGGTACTTGAGCGCAAAGGCCTGTGCGAGGACACCTCCGCATGAATGACCAAGCAAAGCGATGTTGCCCAGTTTCAGGGTCTGGCGCACGGCCTCGGTATCTTCGACCATGTTCTCCACCGTGTAAGCCGAGGCATCTTCGAGCTTTTCGGATCTCCCGGAGCCACGCTCATCGAGGAAGATCAGTCGATTCTCGCGCGCCATCGGCAACAGGTAGGGAAGGAAGTAATCATGCGAAGCTCCTGGTCCGCCATGCAGAATGACCAGCGGCGTCCCGCGGCCGATCGACTTGTAGTAAATCAGCACGCCATGGGCATCGACAAATCCCTCCTGCATTTCATACACGCCGGCAGTCTGGCCTCCCGACGCTGCCGTATTCGGAGCCTGCGCCGTTGGCGAGGAACATGCCGTCATGGCACAGAGAGTTCCACACACGATGAGAACGTACCAAGGATGCTGCTTCATACAACCTCCGCCGTGATGGAGCTGCTCGAGGGGCTATCGCTTCGCGGGGCGCTCGCGGAGGGCGCGCTGCCGGTGCGCAAGGCGCTCGACTACGCGCTGCAGATTGCCGCGGGTCTTGCCGCCGCCCATGCGCGCGGGATCACGCACCGCGACCTGAAACCGGAAAACGTCTTCGTCACCAAAGACGGCCGGGTGAAGATCCTGGACTTCGGACTGGCAAAGGTACATGAACCCGAAGTGGCCGGGGCCGGACAGTCGATCACGCTGACGAAGAGCGTGACCGCGCCGGGGACAGTGCTCGGCACGGTGGGGTATATGGCGCCGGAGCAGGTGCGCGGCCAGGCGGTGGATACGCGCGCCGACATCTTCGCGTTGGGCGCCATCCTCTATGAACTGCTCTCCGGGCACCGGGCATTCTCGGGGCCCTCGGCCGTCGAGACGCTGAACGCGATTCTTAAGGAGGACCCGCCGGAGCTGACACGCGCGAACGTTTCGCTGCCGCCGGCCTTGGACCGGATCGTGCGGCGCTGCCTGGAGAAGAGCCCGGACGAACGCTTCCAGTCAGCCCGCGACCTGGCCTTCGCGCTCGAAACGATCTCGGGCGCGGGCAGCGGTCCCTTGGCTCCGATCGCCGGTCCGGTCAAGGTGCCACGAAAAAGCAGGAATCTTGTGCTTGCTGCAATTGGAGCGCTGGTCCTCATTTCGGCCGGCATCGGCATTGGTTGGTTCATGATCCCGCGCTCCGCTCCTTTATCGTCGCCACGCTTGACGCGGTTGACGTTTGATCGCGGCACGGTGAGAAACGCACGGTTAACTCCCGATGGCAAGACGGTGATTTATGGCGCATCGTGGAATGGGTTGCCGTAACGCGTTTTTCAAACCCGCCTCGGCGATCCGCAGTCGAACGATCTCCCGTTGCCCAACGCCGATGTTCTCGCCATTTCCCCTAATGGTCAGATGGCGATTTCACTCGACCGACGGAATGTGGCGTGGATGTTTGAGGGAACGCTTGCATTTGCACCGATCGTAGGTGGATCGTCCCGCAAGATTCTGGAGCATGTCAGATCGGCCGATTGGTTTGCCGATGGCAGCGGACCTGCCATTGTAAGGCGCGTGGACGGGAAAGACCGGCTCGAGTTTCCGATAGGAAAGGTCCTGAAAGAGACGATGACAGCCGGATACATCAGCCACCCCCGCATCTCGCCGGCAGGGGATGTGGTTGCGTATCTCGACCGTCCACGGCTCGGCGACAATCGCGGTTATGTCGCGATCGTTACGATTGACGGCAGGAAGCAGCGTCTGACTGCGGAATGGGCTGGAGAAGAAGGGCTGGCGTGGTCACCCGATGGCAGGGAGATCTGGTTTACTGCTAACATGGGCGGACGGTGCGAACTGATAGGGGTCACACCTGAACGCATTCTGAGACAGATTTGGTCCGTTCCGATTGACTTGATTATTCTTGATACATTTCCGGACGGCAAGGTACTGGTCACCGCCACCACGAGCCGAAGCGAGGCCTACTTGCTCGGCCCCGGCGAATTCCGCCAACGCAACATCTCATGGCTTTCGAACGCGGGCCTTCATGACCTATCCATGGACGGGAAAACAGTTCTGTTTACACGCTATGACGAAGGCTCCGGGCCGAACTACGAAGTCGGTGTCAGGCGGATCGACGATCCGACATGCGTGTCTCTCGGCCATGGGTCCGGCGTTCAACTCTCACCCGACGGCCAATGGGTGCTCACGATTTTCCCATCAGAATCCAGCCAACTCATGCTCTTCCCGACCGGGGGCCCAGAGACCCGAAATTTGACAGTCGCAGGGTTCCGGTATCTCACGGGAGGTTGGTTTCCGGATGGCAAAAGGATCCTTTTTATCGCTGAGGAGGGCGGGCAGGCGCCGGCGTGTTATGTTCAGGAGGTGGCGGGACTCACTCCGCGACGCATCAAAGCACCCGTTCCGTCTTTGATCACAGAGTATGGTGTTCGTGTCTCGCCGGACCCAAAATGGTTCACCGCAGTACAGGCCGAAGGGAAGCCCAATGTAATTCCGCTCGAGGGCGGTGCGCCCGTCTTACTGCAGAATTTGGGTGAAACGGATTGGCCAATCGGCTGGAGCAGCGATGGACGCGCGCTTTTCGTCGCCCGCAATCTGCCCGACCGACTGGGCACCTTAATTGTCCGGTTCGATCTGGCGACCGGGGTCATGACGGCAACAAAGCAAATTGAGCCCCCGGATGCAGCGGGCATGTGGTACCGCCCTGTTTGTGGCCTGACGCCTGACGGGAAGACTATGGTCTATGAGGTGGGACGATACCTGACCGATCTATATCTGGTTGAGGGGCTCAAATAAGGTAGGTCCCGGCCGGCGGCCGGGACCTATTGGCAAAATCGGTGCCAGGCTACAATTTCACAAAATCGGTGCTAATGCAGACAAAACGCTTCAACGTTTCGCCGATATCCTGAAGTTGGTAGAGAGGCTCGTGCAAAGGGTCCTGCTGGGAGCGTTTCCTGTTAAGATACTCGCAGTCCCTCTCCAGCGAAATCGCGTTGTTCGACAAAATCACGGAGCATAGGTCCATGGTGGCCGGAGTGGAGAATATGTGACCACGAAAGCCCTGTTTCACCAGCGAGGGCAGGTTCCCGCAATGATCTATGTGTGCGTGGGAGAGGATAACAAAGTCGATCTTTGCCGGATCGAAAAAGGCTGTCAGCACATTTCTATCGCGCGATTGCGTTCGCGGGCCTTCATAGGTGCCGCAGTCGAGCAGGAACTGCTTTCCGTTCGCCTTCACTCGATGCATCGATCCGGTAATGGTCCGAGCCGCGCCGAGAAATTGGATCTCCATGAGTCTCCTTTCCGTATTGTAAGAGAACACGATGTCGAGGATATGAATTCCAGGAGCCTGTTCGAGAATTACAAGGAGCCCCTCGTAATTCTCGGACAGGCTCCTAGAGACTCATCCGGAAAGGCCGTTTCTTGCGAATGACGACATTGAAAACAAAGGACTTCTGGGCCGTGAAATCGCGAAAAAGAGGCTTTCCGGATGAGTCTCTAGGTTAACTGAAACACTCAATCGATAGCAACAGTTGTGGCCATAGTTCCGGAGGACCGTGGCGGTATTGGCGCATTGAGGCGAGTCGGAGCACGGGCGTCTCGCCCGCCCCATTCAGGGTTGCACTTTGATTCCTTATTTAAGCGCCGTTCCAGATAGAATCTTATTGGACTAAACCGCTTCGCGGTATGGCAGTAACTCGGCCTGCTTATTTATGGGCGCCGGGAGCGGATCAACCCCGGTCCATCTGTATATCCTCTTCCCCAGGAAGCTCGATTTGCGCGAG
>Ga0187878_1002677_pt1 | contig 15514 bp, 15 predicted proteins | sample June2016WEW_17_1_FD_132979 | JGI IMG/M metagenome (GOLD analysis project Ga0187878, IMG submission 132979) | Peatland microbial communities from SPRUCE experiment site at the Marcell Experimental Forest, Minnesota, USA - June2016WEW_17_150 | ecosystem: Environmental > Terrestrial > Soil >...
AGCTGAAGTGAGATCGCCCAATGCCTCAGTCGACACGGGAATTGAGCGATTTGGATAACTTGGTCCACCAATATTCATTGTACAAGCCATATCAGCAAGGATTAGGGCGAAAACACCAGCGTACAACGATATTTGACGAACCCGCATAAAACCTCAATTTACTATTTTGGAGCAAGCGCATTTGATTCAATATTATCGTTAGGCGCATTTTTCTAGCGAAATTCAACACTTTGCTCAAAACAGATGAAAGCAATTATAGCATGAGCGAATCTGAAAAACCAACCCCCTTCGATATCCCCGCTGCTCTGGAGGCGCTTTTGTTTGTCTCGGCTGAACCCGTGACTTCTTCCCAGCTTTCTGAAGTCCTGGAATTATCCACATCGGAAGTGGAACAAGGTTTGAATCAACTTGACGGAGAATTGCAGACACGTGGCTTGCGTCTCCAGCGCCATGGCGGCCGAGTTCAATTGACTACTGCCCCGGAGATGGCGGAATCGGTCGAACGTTTCCTTGGATTGGAAGCTACAAGCCATTTGAGCCGGGCGGCTCTCGAGACATTGGCAATCGTAGCATACCAACAGCCTGTAACGCGTCCGCAGATCGAATCGGTGCGAGGCGTCAGCAGTGATGGAGTGATGAAATCATTGCTTGGGAAGGGGCTGGTTCAGGAAGTGGGGAGAACCGAAGGTCCCGGGCGACCGATCCTTTATGGCACCACGCCGGATTTTCTTCAGAACTTTGGAATTAACTCACTTATGGATTTACCCCCTTTGAATTTACCGGTGATGGAAAATAGCGATAATCACAATGGTACTTTAAAAGGCTAAAGAAGATGAAGGAACGGCTTCAAAAAATCCTTGCACGCGCAGGATACGGCTCACGACGCAGTTGCGAAGAACTGATTTCTGCAGGAAGAGTGCGTGTGTATGGCAAGGTTGCTGGACTGGGGGATAAAGCTGACTCGACTATTGACCAGATCACGGTGGATGGGAGGCCGATTAAAAAGGCGGAAGAGTTGGTCTATGTTGCGTTATATAAACCAAGAGGTGTGATTTCCACTGTAACTGACCCGGACCTAAGAACGGCTGTGCGCGACCTTGTTCCTGTGGAAGGCACACTCTACCCAGTTGGGAGGCTGGACTTCGATTCTGAGGGCTTGATCCTGATGACCAACGATGGCGACTTGGCGAATACATTGACCCATCCACGTTATGAGCACGAAAAAGAATATCGCGTTTTAGTTGCCACTCATCCAGACAGCGATCAACTCGCTAAATGGCGGCGAGGTGTAGTACTGGAAGATGGTCATAAAACTTCCTCGGCCGATGTGTTTGTAATAAGCAAGTATGGCAAGGGCGCCTGGTTGAATGTAACTCTTAAGGAAGGCTATAAGCGCCAGATCCGAGAAATGGGTAAGGTGACCGGGCTGCCAGTAGTGCGAATTGTGAGGGTTCGGATAGGGGATCTGCGCCTCGGAAACCTCAAGCCAAAAGAATGGCGTTATCTTACACCTCAAGAAGTGGCAGATTTAAAGAAGCCCGCTCAGTCGAAAATGTCAAAATCAGGTTCTGTAATTAAAACAAATAAATATTTGAAGCAAAGAACTTTTGATAAATCAACCAGGCCAATTAGAAGGGACCGGGAAGCTAAAGGATAAAAAAATATGCCAAAAACACATTTATCAAAAAGAGACGAACGCCGCAATGCACGTGCTCGGCGGAAGATCTACAACCGGATCATACTTATCGGAGTTATTATCGTTATACTCGCTTTGGCAGCCTGGCTAATATGGTCATCCCAACCCGCCAAACCGGTCACGACTCAGACTCCAACAGCCGGGACTCAGGTCCCGACACCAGGAGGTCCAACCCCGCAATTGATCGAAACAAAGCAATACTCTGCTGCTCCACCCATGCTGATTGATGTGACTAAACAATATTTCGCGACGGTTGTTATGGCAAAAGGCGGTGAGTTTGTCATTCAGCTTTTCCCAGATAAAGCTCCTGTGACGGTGAATAGCTTTGTGTTTTTAGCGCGTCAGGGTTTTTTTGATGGGGTTACATTCCATCGTGTTATCGAAGGTTTCATGGCCCAGGGTGGCGACCCCACCGGTACGGGTTCGGGAGGGCCGGGATATGAATTTGCAAACGAACAGAATGATCTGAAATTCGATAAAGCAGGGGTGGTGGCGATGGCAAATGCAGGCCCAAATACCAACGGAAGTCAGTTTTTTATAACGTTTGGCCCGTATGGCCTCTCCGAAAGTGATTACACAATTTTTGGACAGGTAATTAGCGGGATGGATGTTGTTAATAACATAACCCCACGAGATCCCACTCAAAACCCGACATTTCCAGGCGATATGATACAGAGCATTACCATTTCTGAAAAATAATCGGATCGACTATATTTCTAAAAAAAAACTCGGTGGGGTAATTACCCGGGTCTGTTATTTTAAATATGAGATTTTCCAATCTGGGGTTATTTCTTAATATGGTTTCGAGGTTAGATTCCGATTGCGTATAGTATTTGTTTTTAAAATAATTTCTTTATTTACCTAAAAATCCTGTCAGCCAGGTAACCGAATAGTAGCCTGCATAAGCGAACATTAGCATTTTAAGAATTTTTCCGAATGCGCAAGCAAGCAGGAATTTCCAAATGGGTAGTTTTAATGCTCCAGAAGCCATACCAGCTAAATCGAAGGCAGGGTTTGGGATAAAAGCCAGTAAGAAAATGACGCCATAAGCCAGATTTTGGTGAGATTTCATCCAGATAGTCAAGCGGGTATATAGTGTTGTGCGTTCTGCCACTGCTTGCCCACTGAAGCCGGCCAGGTACCCAGTAAGTTCTCCAAGGGCAGCTCCCAGCCCGGCAGCGATTGCCACACCAATGGGGTTGAAGATTGCACCCATTGCGGTTGTGAAGGCCACCCCTGGAATGGGAATAATAATGGTAGCGTTGGCAGCGATTGAAAGTAGGAAAATTCCAATATACCCGTACTCTTGCAGTTTTTTAACCTGGTCTCTGAATACAAATAAACAAGCGATGATCGCAATCACGCCGACTAAAACCAGGACGCGTAGGATGGTTACCCGAGATTTCGGGTTCATACTTCCTGGATTGTGACCTTATTTAACATTACAGCTGGGGAATTCATCTGCATTGGATCGCGGTCCGGGATTGCGGTCAGAACCTCCATCCCTGATAAAACCTGGCCGAATATGCTGTGCTTATTATTCAGATGGGGTGCTGGAGCGTATGTGATGAAGAATTGCGATCCATTAGTACCTGGACCTGAATTAGCCATCGAAAGCACCCCGGCTTTATCGTGTTTTAAGGATGGAAGGAATTCATCTGCGAAACGGTAGCCAGGGCCTCCTCGACCGGTTCCGGTTGGATCTCCACCCTGGGTCATGAAGCAGGGTATGACGCGGTGAAAAATTGTGCCATCATAAAACCCCTCGCGTGCCAGGAAAACAAAATTATTCACTGTCATGGGAGCTTTGTCGGCAAAGAGGTCTAGAACAATATCGCCTTTGTCTGTGGTAAGTGTTGCCGAGTATTTCTTTTTTAGGTCTAATATAAATTCCGGGGATTTATTCCACTGTTTCATGTTTTATCCTTTTTTGAATTTTGTATATTCAGGCAACCTGCTTTTTATTAGATAAAAGATACTCAACCATTTAAGAAAGCATCGACTCGATTCGCGCAACTACCATATCGAGGGCAGCGGCATTGAAACCGCCCTCAGGAATGATCACGTCAGCGTAGCGCTTCGAGGGTTCGACAAATTCCAAATGCATTGGGCGAACGGTGGAAAGGTACTGTTTGATAACCATTTCAAGCGTCCGTCCTCGTTCAGATATGTCACGTTCCAACCGACGGATGAAGCGTAGGTCAGAGTCTGTATCCACAAAAAGTTTGACATCAAATAAATCCCGCAACGAAGCTTCTGTGAAAATTAATATTCCCTCCACCAAAATTACACCGCGCGGTTGCACGGTGTATGTCCGGTTCGTTCTGCTGTGATTGGAGAAATCGTAAATCGGGACTTCTACAGGATGCCCTTCCTTAAGCTTTAGTATATGGTTTGTAAGCAATTCAGTTTCGAGAGAGTTGGGATGGTCGAAATTGACTTCGATTCGCTGGGTTGGAGGTAAACCATTTAGGTCTTTGTAATAGGCGTCATGTTGGAGGAAGGATATACGATCAGGTCCTACTCGCTGGAGAATGGTCTGGGCGACGGTAGTCTTTCCCGATCCAGATCCGCCAGCGATCCCTATGACAAGCGGGCCGCGGTTACTCATGACTGAATTATACTCTTTCATTCATAGGAGGCCGTTAATATAAATCCCTTTATTAAAAATCACAAATTTGCTTTAATAGTACGAACTAAATGAATTGTGAACCAATTATATATTTTCCAACCTCTTCGAATTCTGTTATCAATGCGGAAGTGACAAAAGACACTTGAATTTGATTAAATAAATCAGTAAAGTAGTCTTGGAAGTCGGAATAAAACATAAAATTCGAAAACAATGTCTGAAAACGACCAAATAGATTTGCAAATCGTCGATATTCTGATGGAAGATGGCCGTATGCCCGCAGCGGAAATTGCGCGCCGTATCGGCGGGGGGATTTCCGAAAGGGTTGTCCGGTACCGGATAGAGCGAATGGTAAAGGATGAAGTAATTCAAATTCGACCGATCGTCAGTCCACAGTCATTTGGACTGTCCATACGGGCAGATGTCCTGCTTGAAGTTGAATCAGATGCCATTATGGATGTTGCCCAAAAAGCGGCGACATACGAATGTGTTTCTTACGTGGCCTGTTCCATTGGGGAAATGGATGTATCGATTCAATTGGTGGCCAAAGATACAGCAGAGATTTACCGGTTTGTAACTGAGGTGATCAGGAAAATGCCAGGTGTGCGGAGAACGACGACTTCCATTGTCCCGATCGTTTTGAAAGATGTGTATCAATGGGGTATACCTCGTGATACTTCAATTAGTAAAAATGGAGATACCCCAATTTAAACCTTTATGGAGGATAGCATGTTGAACCTTCCTTGGCAAAAAAACAACTTGCTTCAAAAAAGGGCTTCGAAGGTATTGCCTTTAGGAGTTAATTCGAATTTTCGTTATTGGGGTGATGGGATCACCCCATATATGCAGAAAGCCAAAGGGGCATATCTGTGGGATGCTGATGGGAATAAATATATCGACTATCGCATGGCTTTTGGTCCAATTATCCTGGGTCACGCTTACGAAGAGGTCAATGAGAAAGTCAAGCAGGAAATTGACCTTGGCACGATGTCAGCGATGACCTACGAACTTGAAATCGAGACCGCTGAAAAATTTGTCCAGATGTGCCCTGCAATGGATATGGTTCGTTTTGCTTGTTCTGGCACCGAAGCGACCATGCATGCCATCCGCGTAGCCCGTGCATTTACCGGTCGTGAACGCATAGTTAAATTTGAGGGGATGTACCATGGTTTCCATGATTACACATTGTGGTCCACATATGCACCCACCGAAGCGTATGGCAACTCTGGTAGCCCGATTTCAGTGCCAGCCAGCTCAGGTATACCGAGGCCATTGAGCGAGCTTGTTATAACTTTGCCGTTCAACAACCCGGACGTATTAGAGAAAATATTAAGATCCATTGGCGAGCAGATTGCAGCTATCATCGTTGAACCTTGCATGGGAAATTGCGGAGCCATTTTACCGGAAAACAACTTCCTGCAGTTCATTCGCAAGCAGTGTGATAAGTATGGGATTGTCATGATCCTTGACGAGGTCAAAACAGGTTTTCGTATAGCCAATGGCGGGGCGCAAGAGTATTACCACATCCAGCCGGATTTGGCGACCTACGCCAAAGCCTTTGCCAATGGGTACCCATTAGCTGCCTTCGGCGGCAAAAGAGAAATCATGTCGATAATTGGGCAGGGGGTTGCCCAGGGAGGGACATTCACGAATAACAAACCTGGTGTAGCTGCTGCCTGGGCTACCTTGACGGTCCTTCAGCGTGAACCGGTGTTAAAAACAATTGAGATGCGCGGAAAGCGTCTCATGGATGGAATCAGAAGTATTTTTACTGAAGCCGGGATCCCGGTTTGCATGAACGGCTATCCAGCCATGTTTTCATTTGCGATTGGGGTAGAAAAGGTCAGTGATCAGCGCAGTTGGAACGAAAGCGAGAAAGAATATTATCTGGCATTGATCGAAGCTATGATCGCACGCGGGGTCATGCCTGACCATGACCCACGCGAACCATGGTTTTTGTGCTATTCGCATAGCGAAACCGATATTGATACCACTTTGAATGTTGTCCGTGATTCTGTGAAAACAGTATCACGCTAACACAAGAATTTTAGCAGTACAAGAAAAAAGAACAACGTTACATGGAGGTTCCATTGTCAAAATATACTTCGCAAGAAATTGTGCAAATGAATAAGGAGTACACATTTTTTTCTTGGTCGGTACAAGGGCAGATCAATCCCATCCCAGTGGAAAGAGCCCAAGGAATTTATTTTTGGGATATGGATGGCAAACGGTACATCGACTTTTCGTCCCAGTTGATGAATACGAACATCGGGCATCAGCACCCGAAGGTAGTGAAGGCTATCCAGGATCAGGCAGCAAAATTATGCTTTGTCCATCCGGGAAATGCCACCGAACCACGTGGCTTGCTGGGCAAAAAAATTGCCGAGGTTACGCCAGGCAATCTTAAAAAAACTTTTTTTACCCTGGGTGGAGCAGAGGCGAATGAAAATGCGATAAAAATCGCCCGTTTCTATACTGGAAGGCATAAAATCCTGGCACGTTATCGCTCTTATCACGGAGCAACGCACGGCTCTATTGCATTAACTGGAGATTATCGTCGTTTGGCAGTCGAACCTGCCATGCCAGGAGCTGTCCATTTTCTCGACCCGTTTTGTTACCGCTGCCCTTTTGGCCAAAAATTAGAATCCTGCAAGCGGGAATGCATTTCCCATCTTGAAGAAGTTATCCGCTATGAGGGTCCAGATAAAATCGCGGCGGTCATCATGGAAGGTGTAGTTGGATCGAATGGATTGATTATTCCCCCGGATGACTACTGGCCACGCGTGCGCGAAATTTGTACAAAGTATGGCATTTTACTGATTTCTGATGAAGTCATGAGCGGTTGGGGCCGGACAGGCAAATGGTTTGCAGTGGACAACTGGGATGTTACCCCCGATATAATTACAACCGCCAAGGGAATCACCAGTGGGTATTTGCCTCTCGGTGCAGTCGTTGTTTCAGAACCGATCGCAAAATTTTTCGATGATAAATACCTATATGCAGGACTGACTTATAACGGGCACGCATTAGCATGCGCAGCAGCTGTGGCGACAATTGGTGTTTACGAAGATGACCACTTAATCGAAAATGCAATAACCGTTGGCAGGCATCTTGGTCAAGCACTCGAAGGCATCAAAACACGTCACCCTTCAGTCGGTGATGTGCGCTATATCGGGTTGTTCTCAGCGATCGAATTGGTCGTTAACCGTGAGACAAAGGAAAGCTTTGCTCCCCCTGTGATGGGTGAGGTGGGCAAAGTGTTAAAGCAGAATGGACTGTTCACTTTTATTATGTCGAACACAATGGGGAGCATCGTATTCGTCGTTCCACCATTGTGTATCACCAAAGATCAAGTTGATGAGGGGTTGGCAATTGTCGAGAAGGCGCTGGAAATAACTGATCACTCAATCAAGTAAAACAATACTCTCGGATATGGAGATGAATATGAATGAAGAAGTTTTAAAAAATTATATAAATGGGAAATGGGTGGTATCTTCAAGTGGCAAATTCCGTGATGTTTCAAACCCAGCGACAGCAGAGATCCTGGCCAAGGTACCGGTATCTTCCATAACTGAACTTGATGACGCAGTTCAACTGGCTCACAAAGCTTTTCAAGATTGGCATAAGGTACCAGTAATCCAACGGATCCAATTCCTTTTCAAGCTCAAGAACCTATTGGAAGCCAATTTTGAAGATCTGGCTCGATGTATAACCGAAGAACATGGAAAAATCCTGGACGAATCTCGTGGTGAAATGCGCCGGGCGATAGAAAATGTGGAAGTCGCCTGCGGGACTCCCACATTGATGATGGGAGGTGTGGTCGAAGATATTGCTCCTGGCATTGACGAAATGATGATCCGTCAGCCGCTTGGTGTATCAGGCATCATTTCCCCATTCAATTTCCCGGCCATGATCGCATTTTGGTTCATTCCTTATGCCGTTGCAACCGGCAATACAATTGTCATCAAGCCATCCAGTCGTGTACCGATCACGATGGTAAAACTGTTCCATTTATTGGAGGAGGCAGGGTTCCCCGCAGGGGTCGTCAACATGGTTCACGGAGGCGCAGAGATAGTTAATGCCTTGCTGGATCACCCGTTGATTAGAACAATAAGTTTTGTTGGTTCAACTGATACAGCCATGCACGTTTACAGCCGCGGTACAGCCCACGGCAAACGTGTCTCGGCGGCTGGTGGGGCTAAAAACCCAGTGCTCATCCTCCCGGATGCAGATGTGGACACCACCACAAATATTATGATGGACAGCGCCTTCGGTTGTTCCGGTCAGCGTTGTCTGGCAGCCTCCACGGCGATCATGATTGGCGAAGCAGATAAGGTTTTTATCCCCAAATTTGCCGAATCAGCGCAGAAGAGAGTTACTGGTTACGGCATCCAGCCCGAAGTGCAGATGGGCCCCGTCATAACTCCGGAAGACAAAAAACGGATCGAGAGTTTGATCCAACAAGGCCTTGACGAGGGCGCTGAGATGCTGGTGGATGGCCGTAACGCGGTCATCCCCGGGTTCGAGAATGGAAACTTTATCAAGCCTACAATCCTGACCGATACTCCAGTTGGAGGCATCATTGCTACAACCGAAGTTTTCGGCCCTGTCCTTGGAATTATGCATTGCAAAACGGTGGAACAGGCAATTAAGATCCTTAACGACGGCAAGTATGGCAACATGGGTTCGATATTCACCCATGATGGCTCGGCTGCGCGTAAATTTCGAAACGAAGCAGACGCTGGCAACATTGGCATCAATATTGGAGTGGCTGCCCCCGTGGCCTTCTTTCCATTCAGTGGTTGGAAGAATAGTTTTTTTGGAGACCTCCATGGCCAGGGGAAACATGCCATCGAATTTTTTACTCAAACCAAAGTGATTATTGAACGTTGGCCCAAAGATTGGACACGGAAATTTTAGCTCAAGGAAGGAGGACCAAGGGAGAAAGTTCATTGAACAGGTTTGCGGACCTTTTGATTCTGTAATTTGTCCAACCAATCAACATCTTTCGAGAGGAGAAAAGTGCTATGCCTGAACAAATGGCTTTTGCTCGGAAGGCTAGCGGCCTTGTAAGAGGCCTGTCATTTATCGACGCATTCGGCGTCGGCTTCATGAACCAGGGCCTCACTCCCAGCATGTGGGTGATGATCAGCCTTGGATTGGGGGTCTACACCGGCGGAAATTTGATAATAGCGACACTTCTTTCAGCGTTGCTATGCGGAATCGGGTTTTCACTGGTCTGGGGTATTTTAGGCGGATCCATGCCACGCTCCGGAGGCGAGTATATTTATAACTCGCGTATTATCCACCCGCTGATAGGTATTGCAGAGTCGTTTGGGAATGCCTTTGTGTGGATCATGTGGATATACATCCTGGCACCATGGACAGTGGATCCCGGTTTGACAATGCTGTTCCAGTTTCTTGGAAGACCGGATATCGCCGATACCCTCACAAGCACAATTAATACCCCGTTTGGCCCATTTTACCTTTGGTTTTTTGTAATTGCCACTCTGGTCAACTTTATAGCCTTCCTTTTTGTAGTTTTCGGCATAAAAATATTCGCCAGAGTTCAAAAGATCATCATGGTGCTCGGTATTGCCGGTTGTGCTGTCATCCTGCTGGTATATAGCTTTACCACTCATGATGCCTTCGTCCAAGCTTGGAACACTATTGCAACGCAGTACGGTTCACTGGATTACAATGGTTTCCTTGCATCCGCACGAACGGCCATCGAGGGAGCCGGCGATGTATTGCCCAAAACCTGGAACTGGTACGACACCTTAGGTGTCATGGTGGCTGGATCATGGTTATTCGCATATTCCTATTGCATTACATTTATTGCAGGCGAAGTCAAGCGCCCGGATAAGACGATCATTTTGGCGAACCTTTCCGCCATTTTGGTTCCTGCTGCATTCATGTTGTGGCTGGCGATTGTCCTCTACCGCACGGTTGGGTTCGAATTCCTTTCGGCCACAGCGTGGGTAGATAACAGTGGGACGGCCTTGGCTGGATATACTCTCCCCTGGGCGCCGAATTTCGTCGGATTGGCAGCTGTCATCAACCATAACTGGTTTATCGTATTTATGATGGCGATGTCGTTTATCGTCTTCAACTTGTGGTGGGTGGCACTTTCCTATCTGGCCTTCCCACGCATCCTGTTCGCTTGGGGGATGGATCGCATGGGTCCCAAGTGGTTTGCAGATATTGACTACCGGTGGGCCTCGCCCGTTAAAAACCACATCTTGTGCTTTGTTCTCGGTGAGGTTGGGATCTTGCTGTATACCATTTTCCAAAACCAAATGAGTGGTCTATCCGTCACCGGCCTGGAAATTGTGTCGGTGTTCGGGGTAACTGCCGTGGCAGCGGCTATTTTCCCGTTCTCCAAAAGAGCCAAGAATATCTGGGATTCTTCCCCATACAAGAAATGGAACATCCTTGGAATCCCGGTGGTGACAATTGGCGGAGTTGTGAACTTGATCTACTTAGCCATCCTTTTCTACTTCTTCATCGTCATGCCTGATTTGGAGGGATTGGCTATTGGTTCTCTACTCTTCTACGTGTTGATCTGGGCGATCGGGGTAGGTTGGTACTTCTACTGGAAAGGTCGCAACAAGCAAGTGGGTGTTGATGTAAGTATGACTTTTGGAGAATTACCGCCAGATTAAAGTTTCACCTGCATTAAAGGGGCGGAGACTCTGCTCTTCCGCCCCTACAAGCAATCATTTTACTTATTTCCAAGGAGTGTCTGATGGGAAAAACGACGAAAATCTTTTTCGTAACTGACATCCATGGTTCCAATACTTGTTTCAGAAAATATTTGAATGCCTTGAAGGTCTACAACGTAGATGTGGGCATCCTGCTCGGTGACCTGACGGGTAAAGTGCTTGTTCCACTGGTGGAAAAGGCTGGAGGTGGTTGGGAAACCACGCTCATGGGTACTCACACAGAATGCGAAACTCAGGATGAGTTGGATAAACTGATTAAGACGATTGAGATGATGGGATATTACTGGGTTCGCCAGACTCCAGAAGAATTCCAGTCTTTTAAGGCAGATCCAAAGAAAGTGGATGGGTTGTTTAAGCAATTAATGATACAGCGTCTAAAAGAATGGGTTGCACTGGCTGATGAACGCCTGGCAGGTACAACTTTCAAAGTATATATGGCAGCGGGTAACGACGATCATTTCGAGGTCGACGGAGTCATTGAAGACTCAGCTGTCATCGTGAATTGTAATAACAAAAACGTGGACGTAGGGGAGCACGAGATGGTCACTTTTTCTTGGGCGAACCCGACCCCATGGAATACCCCCCGAGAGAAACCAGATGAGGAATTGGAACCAATGCTGGAAGAGTTGATTGCCAAGGTGAACGACAAGTCGACGGCAATCTTCAACTTTCATGCCCCACCGTATGGTTTTGCCCTGGACCTTGCTCCCAAGCTGGATGAAAATTTGGTGCAGGCTGCAGATAACAAAATCCATGTCGGAAGTCTGGCAGTTGCAAAAATGATCCAGAAGTACCAGCCACTATTGGGACTACATGGACACATTCACGAATCGCGCGGTGTGCAGAAGATCCACAAGACAACCATTATTAATCCAGGCAGCGAGTACTCCGAGGGGATTCTTAAAGGTGCAATAGTAGTGCTTGAAAAAAACAAGGTAAAAGATTACGTTTTCACGTCAGGATAGGAGCCAATCAATGATGCCGCAAAAAGTATTCAGGCTTCCAAAAGACATCCCCCTGGACGAATACCCCAAACCAGAGGAATATCTTGAAGAGGCTCGTCACTTGACCGAAGAGGCGCAGAAGCAAGGGATCATCCTGCGTGTCATGGGTCCGATTGCGTTGCACTTCCATTTTCCTGATTATGTGGATTTGTACCGGAGGATGGAACGCCTGGGTGAGCGCGTCTTTACAGACATCGATTATGCCTGTTACGGCAAGTGTCGTGGCAAGATTGTACCGTTTTTCGAAAAGCAGGGTTACGAACTTGAAAAGCGGGCTGCCATGCTCAGCGGGAACACTCGACATATTTACTTCGGCGGGCGTATACCGATGATTGATGTGTTCTTCGATAAATTGAATTACAACCATCCGATTGACTATCGCAACCGGCTGGAACTCCATCCGTATTGTGTCTCTTTAGCTGACCTGATGTTGCAAAAACTACAGATTGTCCAGATCAACGACAAAGATCTCAAGGATGCCTTGCTTCTCCTCCTGGCTGCTTCAATCAGTGAAACAGATAACGACGCCATCAACGCTAAATACATATCAAAATTGTTTAGCGATGATTGGGGGTTTTATTACACTGCTACGACCAATCTAAAGAAGATTAAAGAAGCCATGGCTGGTGTGAAGGCGCTAACCGATGATCAACGCGGCGTTATTAACGAAAAGACAGATTATTTCCTCAAATTCATTGAAGATACGCCCAAGACAGGCAAATGGAAAAGCCGCGCCAAGGTTGGGACAAGCCGACCATGGTACCAGCAAATTTCAGATTGGGATTAAGATCAAGGAGGATCCAATGTCACAAGATTTCAATGAAGCTTTAGCTTATTCCGATCGTTGGTTGGGAATCATCCATAAAAAAGAAATTTCAGATGCCGAAGGTAAGACGATCATCGAAGAATCAAAGCGGAACTTCGCCGACCATTTCAATAAAGGCTGGTTGGATTATCGCAAGTCTGTCACCGAAGCTGGTGATTGGGCAGCTACCGAGTGGACCGGCTCTGGCGCAATCTTTTATGACGTCCTTGGTAGGGAGTATATTGACTGCCTTGGCGGTTATGGGATGATGGACCATGGCTGGGGGCACCCCGACATCGTAGCAGCTGTCAGAGATCAGCTGATTTTTCGAACTCCAATGCCAAGCCAGGAGTTAATCGACCCTCTTAGGGGAGTACTGGCGCGTCTCATGGCGTTGATTACACCGGGTGAAATTAAGTACAGCTTTTTCTGTGCCAGCGGGACCGAGTCAATTGAAGGCGCCATAAAACTAGCTAAGATGTTTACTAGAAAACCAGGGTTTATCGTAGCTGTCAAAGCCTTTCATGGCAAAACTATGGGTTCGCTTAGCATGATGGGCAAAGCTGATTACCGGGAACCAGTGGGTATCCTTTATGGAGGGCCTGTTTTCCATGTCCCGTTCGGAGATGCAGAAGCGGTTGAGCGACAATTGGATATCTGCAAAAAGGTCGGCATTGGGATTGCTGGCGTTCTAATGGAGCCCATCCAGGGAGAAGCTGGAGGCATCGTCCCGCCAGATGATTTCTGGCCACGCATCCGAGAAGCAACTAAGCAGTACGGGACTCTTTTGTTGGCGGATGAGGTCCAGACCGGCCTTGGTCGCACTGGTAAACTCTGGGGAGTGGATCACTGGAATGTCGTCCCGGATATCCTCTCGGTGGCTAAATCATTAGGTGGCGGAGTGATGCCAATAAGTGCCTTTTGTTCGACCGAAGAGATCTGGCAGTGCATGATGTACCCGAATCCGTTCATCCATACAACGACAACAGGTGGGGGAGCTTTGGCTTGTTCTGCCGCAATCGCAGCGATTCATGTCACTTTGAGGGACAAGCTTTGGGAAGTAGCAGCTGCGAAAGGGGATTACCTTATTCCAAAGCTGAAGGCACTTGCCGTGAAATTCCCTCAGATTTATAGCGGGGTGACCGGGAAAGGGCTGCTAATAGGGAACCACTTCCAGACACCTGAAATTGGTTATATGGTCGCAGCTGAGTTGTTTAAGCGCGGCGTGCTTGTGGCTGGGACGTTAATCAGCGCGCAAACATTGCGGATCGAACCGCCACTCGTTATCGCCTACGAACAGATCGACGCTGTTCTGGACCGCCTGGAGGACGCCTTGAATTATGTAAGCGAGCACATGCCAATCAGCACTGGAACCAGCACTCATTAACAAAACCGTAATGACGACATGAAAGGAGATCCGACTGGCTCGGCCAAGAAATAAAGGCAAGGGCCGCTCGATAGTTTATGAAAAGCAATTTTGCTGTTGAATTCCATGATGTCACCAAGATCTTTCCAACACCGGAAGGCAGTACGGTGACCGCTGTTGACCATGTTTCCTTGGAGATCAAGCACGGTGAATTCTTCTCTTTTTTGGGACCTTCAGGTTGCGGAAAAACAACTTCTCTCCGAATGATGGCCGGCTTTGAATGGCCTACCAGCGGAGAGGTCATAATAAATGGGAAAGAGATGGGTCACACACCGCCTTATCAACGGCCCGTCAACACTGTCTTTCAGAGCTATGCCCTGTTCCAACATATGACCGTATTCCAAAATATTGCCTTCGGGCTTGAGATGGAAAAAGTGCCCAAGATGGAGATCAACCGGCGTGTAAATGAAGCGCTGGAAATGGTCAAGCTTGGTAACATGGGACGCCGCAAGCCCAAACAGCTTTCTGGCGGCCAACAGCAACGAATTGCGCTGGCACGTGCCCTGGTTAAACGGCCGGAGGTGCTCCTGCTCGACGAACCGCTCGGCGCGCTGGACCTGAAGTTACGCAAGGAAATGCAACTGGAGCTCAAGGCGCTGCAGGAACAGGTGGGCATTACCTTTATCTATGTAACCCATGACCAGGAAGAAGCCCTGACCATGTCCAACCGGATCGCTGTGATGAGCAAGGGAAAGGCCTTGCAAATTGGTGGCGCGGTTGAGATCTATGAACGTCCGAACTGCCGTTTTGTGGCAGACTTCATCGGTGAGACAAACTTCCTGGCTGGAGTCATCAAGACTCTTACGAAGGATCGAGTCACAGTCCTGCTGAGTTCTTTAAACCAAGAGATCACCGGGATCCCTCAGGGTGAGCTGTCGATCGGAAAATCAGTTGCGGTATCGATCCGGCCTGAAAAGGTTCGGCTGGCGGACGATGATGGCAAGGAGGTCAGGGACTTGAGCGGCACAGAGAATCTGCTGAGCGGCAAGGTTGTGACGACCGCGTACATTGGATCGGATACTCGCGTGGTCCTTGACTTGGGAGCCAGCTTGCGCATGCGGGCCTGGGAGCAGAACTCGATCTCCACCTTGGATCCTAATGCTTACTATTCAGCTGGGGATGCTGTCAGGATCTTTATCCCCATTGAGAATACCTTGGTGCTCCCGGAAGATGTGACATGAAGAGTGCACAAATCTCCGGGCAGCCGGCAAAAAAATCCCTGGGTCGAA
>Ga0187878_1002678_pt1 | contig 15512 bp, 11 predicted proteins | sample June2016WEW_17_1_FD_132979 | JGI IMG/M metagenome (GOLD analysis project Ga0187878, IMG submission 132979) | Peatland microbial communities from SPRUCE experiment site at the Marcell Experimental Forest, Minnesota, USA - June2016WEW_17_150 | ecosystem: Environmental > Terrestrial > Soil >...
ACCGAGACAGCGCGCACGCGCTCAGGCAGGGCAAATGCACATGCCAGAGTATACGGTCCGCCACCGGAATGACCGGCCACTGAAAATTTATCCAATCCGAGCGAGTCTGCCAGATGGACGATATCGCCAGGCCAATCCAACATGCAACGACCAGGTTGGAAGGTAGATAATCCATACCCGGGACGATCCACACAGATTAGATGCACTCCCATTATGGAAGTAATCTCGTCAGGCGGGCGGAAGAAGCGCGAGCCGGGGGTCCCGTGGAAGAAGAAAACCGGCTTGCCGCGCGGGTCACCGTACTCGGAGTAGGCCAGGGTACGGCCGTCAGGTAGAGCAATCGCGGTCATAAGTCTATATTTCTAATCTACAGCTTGACTTTTTCTTCAGTTAACATTCTCGCTTCCGCCATTGCTTGGGGGCGGTTGGTGATCGGGAAGCGATTATTCAACGGGCTGATGCGCGCACCCAGGGCAGTCGGCTCATACATACCCCAGCGAGTCAGCCAGCGGACACTCCCGCTCAAAGCGACCGCATCCTTTAGTTCGGCAAGCGTATCCTTGTCCCAGCCGCCAAACAGACCGTAAAGGAACATGTACAGCGGAAAACTCGGCAAGATCCCGATAAAAAAAATCAACACGCTGGTTATCTGGTCTCCTTTCCAAAGGTAGTTGTTGATAACCCACAAGATGCCATAATGGGCAGCCCCAGCCAACAATGGTGCGATCAGCGATTGCCAGATGTAGAACCGCTGCGGAAAGCAAACTTTATGGTTGATGATATACGCCGCGATGCCTTTAGAGAATAAGCCCACGAAGTAAGCGATGATCAACCCGGTCACCTGGAAACGCGCCAGCAGAACAAACGCTAACGATACCCGGATGAGTTGCTCAGAAAAAACAAGGATGGATTTAAGCCAGGGTTTGTTGGCTCCCAATTGCACATTATCGCCCACCCAGGAGGGAAACTGGACCGCCCCCCAGATGGTAAGCGGAATCACGTAGATGGCGGCGCGTTGGAACTCCACCCCGGTAGACCCGAGAATGAATTTTGGCGCCACTGCAAGCAGGACCGCACCGATAAATGCACTGGTGAGGCCGTTGTACTTGTAGGTCATTACGCTGTAATACTGGCTCAAGATGCGCTTCCCGTGGGAAATTGCTTCAGAAATTGCCGGCATAACCCCATCGTTGAGCGTCTGGGTGACGTTGAAGGCAAAAATGAAGTTCTGCGCCAACCCCCAGTTTCCCCAGATTTCGGCATAATTGATCAGGCGTGCCTGGGTTATGGCAATTTCCATAGCTTGCCCGAACGACCAGGCTGCTGAACCAAGCATTTCGAATACTCCAAACTTGAAGCTGGTCTTAACCACCTCCCAATCAAAATGAGCCAGAAACAGGATGCGCGCGTTATATCCCACCCGGCGATAAAGCCAAAGGCCGAGGAGGAATGTAATTAATTCCGCAGCGTAGGCTGCGATGCCCAGCCCAAACAAACCACCCGTCGCCCCCCCAAAGACCGGGTGCACACGGCCCCAGGCAAACATGATGGTTACAAAGACCGGTTGGACCAGCATTGGTAGGAAAACATTCAAGACAATATCGAGTAAACGGCTGTAGTCGAGCCGCTGGAATCCGGTTAGGGCATGCCTGAAAACCTGGTAAAAACCGGGGATTTGAATAAATGAATGGATGATTACGCTCCAGGCATACAGCGCATAAGCGGAACTCGGTGCGAGCGTGCTTGCTAATGCGATCACCAGTGCAACCTGCACTGCTCCTGATAAAGCCTGCCACCACACAAAAACCTGACCATACTGGATACCCTTCTTCGGGTCATGGACGCGGTGCTCAGAGAGGAATTTAATAAAGGCGATACTCGTCCCCATGTCGAAGAAGGTCCAGGCAAGGTTGAAAAATTGAGTCACGCGTCCCCAGATACCCAGGGCTTGCGCCGATGGAAGGATGTAAGTAGGCAGGATCAGGTTCTGGTAAATAATGAGCGGGATAAAGAATACGAGGCCAATACTCAAAGCTACCAGGAACCCTCCCAGAGGGCGATGAAAGCCCACCTCTTCCCACTCCGTCTTTGCTTCCCGGACCTCGAAACTGGTGCGGTCCGAAACAATCTTATCCAACTCCTCTGGGTGTTTCAGGCTGTATCGCCGCACCAGGAAGAAAGCGCCGAAGGTGGTGATCATCATCAACCCCATGAGGGTCAACAGGAGGTTCCGGTCCGCTATATGCGGGACGGGAGAGGCTGGGTAATTGGCAAACGAAAGTGGAGTCTGCCCGGCAGCGCGCACAACCAGGTGATAAATCAAGTAGTTGAAATATGCCCATTCCTGGATTTGCGGGTTGTAAGCGGACGTTTTTTGTGATTGAGGGTCTGTATAGTTCGTGAGGAAGGCGTTAAAAAAATAGATATTCGGATGGTTGCCTGCCCACAAAATCCAGGCGCCAGTTTCGTAGGCAGTCACCAATGGCTGTACCGACAAAAACGGAGTAAGCACCTCCATCCGGTCGCGGACCTGCGGAGCGCCGTTCCAGATGATTTGTGTGACAAGTGGATCGCTAATTTTGATTTCCGTCAGACTGACGGCATCTGATTTTTCAGTTAGCGAGACCGGGACGCTGCTGATAGTTTCGACATCTTTAGCGGACATTCCCGGTCCCATGATCAACACCAGACCTGCCCCGCGCTGCATCTGTGTTGCGATCGCTGATGGATCTGGAATGATGCCATTCAGCAGGAAAACGTCCGCCTGGGACGGGTCGCTTACAAAAGAGAACGTCCCATGTGGGGCGAGAGTCAATGCGGTATATACACTGTTGTCCTGGGGACCCGCATAATAAACGCGGATGGTTGCATTCGCTGAGACTGGCGTGACAAGGCTGAACAAAAAAAGCAGAGTGAATAAAAGAATGATAACGCGACGCATTGATGACCTCCTAATCCACAGGATCTTCCCGCCTCCGTCCCAGCAGGAACCCTGCGACGATCGTGAGGATGGTTCCGGTTAAGATATATACTACTGAGATGGAATTTGGCGGTGTCAGTGCGAATATAAAGAAATAAACCAATATGGGGGCAATCTGAATCGGGACCTGCGCCACCGGTACCACATTGCTCGCCTGCGCAACCTTAAATGCTAGTTGGTTTTGCCAGGTGACAATCGAAGCAACCATTACCAGGATAACTGAGGCAACGGTAAAAATAATGATTTCGGCAGGAGTGCCGTGTCCCAATAAGACAATGGCGATCAGCGCAAGAAGTGGATTTATCCAAAAATCGGATAAGCACGAGAGGAATCCGTTTGCCAAAGCGATCAACATCCCCTGGCGGTCCTTAATGCGAGGTACCAGGCTGCGGGTAATTATACTCATCGCTAAAAAACTAATCGTGAAAATGGTGATCCTTTGGAGTGCATTCTGGTCTGCCAACGTGATCCTAACCTGCGTAGAATTAATGGCCAGCCCGCTCAGTCCGAGAGCGAGGATGCCGAGGATCATCAATACGATGCCGGTGATTTCCGAAGCATTGAGGGTTTCGCGGTTCATCCGGACTGAGCCGACAGCCAATATCACCAATCCACTGGCCATTAGGCCCGGCGTCAGGGCCGGGCCGATCAGGCTCTGGGCAAGCATATAAGCAACCGTCCCACCGCCCAGCCCGAAGATTACTCCAGAGAGCCAGGTTCGACTCTTCACAAGGCGGCGAAAGAACCCGTTTTCCCGACTGTCTTTTCGGAATTGGTTTACGGCTCGTTTTTCAAGCAGCTGCCCAAACTGGGTAAGGACCCCGCCCAGGACCCCAAGAGCCACGCCAGTAAGATAATGTAAATCCATTGGCTAATACTCGAAGCCGTTTTGCTTTATGACCTCGGAAAACCAACGCCCACTATCTTTAATTGTTCGCTCCTGTGTTTTGAAATTTACATAAACAAGCCCAAAGCGCTGACCGTAGCCATGAGACCATTCGAAGTTATCCATCAATGTCCAATGGAAATACCCTTTTAGAGGTACTCCTGCTTCTATTACACGATGAACCTGGGCAAGGTGATCACGGAGGTAGCGAGTGCGTCGCTCGTCCCGCACGCGCCCGTCAAAATCCAGCCCATCGGGAACTGGGACGCCATTCTCGGTTATCATGATTTCAGGTGTCTTTCGCTCTACACCCTTCTCAGCTGGAGCTGTAGTGAAATAATCGTGCTTAATGCGCATAAGCAGTTCGTATATCCCTTGGGGGTAAATTTCCCACATGCCAGAGTACTCATTGCCTTCTGGCTGGATCTGCGAGGCCGCAATCACTGGGAATTTTCGATCGTATTGAACGACTGTGCGTGTGTAATAATTAATTCCGAGCAAATCCAAACTGCGAATCTTTTCCAGGTCGCCAGCCTTTATCAACGAACCCGAGAGCAATTTACCGACAGCAAATTCCTGCATCGGGGAGGTACCCTTCAGGAGGGGATCGAGAGTACCCCGATTAAGGACGGCGTCCATCCTAGCGGCGGCTTCCCGGTCTTTCTTCGATTCAGAGGCGGGGTGGACCGGGTTTAAATTCAGCGTGATACCCACCTTGACCGGTTGTTTTGCATTGGCGCGGATGGCTTCAGCCGCCAACCCATGAGATAGTAGGAGATGGTGCAGGGCTTTGAAGGCCGCCTGGGTGTCCTTTATACCCGGGGCAAGTTCTCCCAAAAAGTATCCCGCCATGGCAGCCACCCAGGGTTCGTTATGGGTCATCCAGACTTTGACGCGGTCATTCAGACGTCCTGTAACTACGCGCGCATAATCGGCGAACGCAAAGGCGGTGTCACGGTTCGGCCAACCGCCCTGATCCTGAAGAGTTTGCGGCAGGTCCCAATGGAACAAACAGATGTACGGCTCAATGTTATGTTTAAGCAGTTCATCCACAAGGCGGTCGTAGAAGTCCAGACCAGACTGGTTGACCGCTCCCGTCCCCGTCGGCATGATGCGGGACCATGAGATCGAGAACCGGTAGGCAGACAGTCCCAGGTCTTTCATGAGAGCTACATCTTCGATATAGCGGTGATAATGGTCAACTGCCAGGTCTCCGGTTTCATTATTGACGATATGACCGGGCGAGTGTACGAAAGTGTCCCAAATTGATGGTCCTTTCCCATCTTCGTTCCAGGCGCCTTCCACCTGGTATGCAGATGTAGCGCAGCCCCAGACGAAGTCCTTTGGGAAAGTGATAAATTCATTCATGGTTTACTCCAGAGGAATAAAAGGATTCCAGGCAACCTCCCATGGATGCCCATCCGGATCGGAGAAATACCCGGAATATCCACCCCAGAAGGTATCGGCGGCTGGTTTAAGTAGTGTGGCGCCCGCGGTCAACGCCTGTCCGATGACCTTGTCCACTAGTTCTTTCCTTTGAACATTGTGGGCCAAAGTAAATCCCCCATAACGGGTTCGTTTTGGCGGCAGGCATGCATCTTCAGCCAAGGCATCCGTTGGATACAGGGCCAGCAGGGTACCGCTCAACTGGAAAAAAGCAATCCCTTCACCCTTTTGATAGTTGGTCGGTAAGCCCAAGCCATCGTGATAAAAAGCAACGGACTGGTTCAGGTTGGACACTCCCAATGTGATGATGCTGATGCGAGGTTCCATTGGCCAAGGATACTGGAAAACCGCATTTCACACAAGCGACATGAAAGCCCTTTTCTGGTTATAATCTACCCATGACCGATGCCTTGAATACACCGATTGACCGCCCGCGACCAGTCCGTTTGCTAGATCCCGAACCGAAATCTGACGACCGGCTGGATACCACTTTGCGACCGCAGATGCTGTCTGACTTAATCGGGCAGGAGCAGGTTAAAGAAAATCTTGCCATCCTGATCGCGGCAGCCCGCCAGCGGGGAGAAGCTCTGGACCACGTGTTGTTCTACGGACCTCCCGGGTTGGGGAAAACCACCCTGGCGCACGTAGTGGCTAACGAGATGCAAGTAAACATCAAGATCACTTCCGGTCCGGCAATCGAACGAGCCGGCGACCTGGCAGCCATCCTGACCAACCTGCGCGCAGGCGACGTGCTGTTTATCGACGAAGTACACCGCCTCGGCAAAGCGGTGGAAGAAATTTTATACCCTGCTATGGAAGATTATGCCCTCGACATTATTATTGGCAAAGGACCTTCAGCGCGCTCCATCCGGTTGAAGCTGCCGCGTTTTACCGTGGTGGGAGCCACGACGCGCCTGGCACTGATGACCGCGCCGCTGCGGGCTCGCTTCGGAGCTGTCTATCGCCTGGATTACTACGACCTCAAGGCGATGCAAGCCATCGTGAGGCGTGCCATCGGCAAATTAAACGTGGAAGCCGACGAGGCGGCCGTGGAAGAAATCGCCCGGCGGGCTCGTGGTACGCCGCGTGTGGCGCTGCGTCTTCTTCGTCGCGTACGGGATTTCGCACAGGTGCGCTCGGATGGAACCGTCACCCGGGAGGGTGCCCGGGATGCCCTCGACCTGCTACAGGTCGATCCCCTTGGGCTGGACGACCTGGACAGGCGGGTTTTAAAAACCGTTATCCAAAAATATAACGGCGGACCGGTCGGGTTGAATACTATCGCGGCTGCAATTAGCGAAGAACCCGAGACGATCATGGACGTGGTGGAACCGTACCTTCTGCAGCTGGGTTTCCTCGACCGCACCCCGCAGGGGCGGATTGCGACAAAAGCCGCCTATGATCACCTGGGGGTGTTGTATTCGGAAGATACCCAACCGAAATTAATTTGATATCTGCTTATGGGCTGTAATAAAACCAATCCCTATGATAGTGAGTCTCATCTTGCAGAGATTTATGACCAGACTGAAACTCAGGTCGAGGATGTGGATCTTCTCCGCGAATTGATCGGGAGGGACAGGCGGTTACGGATTCTGGAACCCTTTTGTGGCACCGGCCGGATGTCCATCCCGCTTGTAAATGATGGCCACGAAATTGTGGGAATGGATGATGCCCTGTCTATGTTAAACCGGGCGAAACAGAAGATCGACCAGTTGTCACCACCGTTACGAGAAAAAATCTCCTTGGTTCATACGGATGTGCTCTCCTCATGTTGGCCTCTCGCATTTGACCTGGTCATCCTTGGTGGGAATTGCTTTTACGAATTGGCGACCCCAAGCGAACAAGAGGAATGCATCTGCAAGGCCGCGCGATCCCTGCTGCCTGGTGGGTTTGTATATGTCGACAATGATCACATGGAAGGGGACCTGGCTGAGGAATGGCGAGAAAAAGGTATGATCCAACTCTCCATGATGGGAATATGCAAGGATGGTACCTCGGTTGAAAATACTCGAGAAACAGTCTGGGTGGATGCAGCCCGCCGCCTGGTAAAGTTTCGGCGGTGGACAAAAGTGATTCTCCCGGATGGGAAGCTTGTGGAAAAGGAATACATCCAGCAAAAACACCCTGTCAGCGAGGTCGAGATCCGGAACTGGCTGGTTAATAACGGGTTCGTCATTGAACATGTTTTTGGTGACTATTCCTGCAGCCCATATTACAAAACCTCCAAACGGGCTATCTTTTGGGCCAGGAAATTCTCTTCCGCTGGGGGTTGATGCTAGGTTCAGAAATGCCACTTCTTGCCCGTATTTTTATCATTCTTGGAATTATCTTTTTGGTTGTTGGAGGCCTGATCTACCTATCTTCTTCCCTCCACCTTCCTTTAGGACACTTACCGGGTGACATCCACATCCGGGGAAAGAATACCGACTTTTATTTCCCGCTGACTTCCTGCATCCTGATCTCCGTTATATTGACTATTCTTGTTAATCTGGTTCTACGCATATTCAAAAAATAAGCGTATTCATGAAGACATCTGATTTTGATTACGATCTTCCATCATCCTTTATTGCCCAGACTCCGGTGGAACCGCGCGATTCGTCACGCATGCTGGTTTTAAATCGTTCCAGTGGGACACTGGAGCATCGACAGTTTCGGGAAATCGGTCAATACCTGCATCCCGGCGACCTGCTGGTGGTCAACCGGACGCGCGTTATCCCAGCCCGGATTTTCGCCCGGAAAACGACCGGTGGGAGTGTTGAAATCCTGCTCGTCAGGCGTGAAGATACCTTTACCTGGGAATGCCTGGTGGGCGGAAAGGGCTTAACGGCTGGAAAGACGATTGCGATCGAGGACGGCCCTTCCGCAGAAATTGTGGAGGTGTTGGAGGGTTCCCGCCGTCGAATCCGATTTACTGAGCCAATCGAACCATTTTTCCCCTTAATCGGCAATGTCCCGTTGCCCCCATATATCCACGAACACCTCAAGGACCCGGAACGATACCAGACCGTCTACGCACGCGACCCCGGGTCTGTCGCCGCACCAACCGCCGGCTTGCACTTCACTCCCCGCCTTATGGAGGACCTAAAATCTGGGGGAGTGAAATTCGCCGAGGTCACTCTGCATGTGGGGCTGGATACCTTTGCTCCGGTGACTGAAGAAAATCCAGAACAGCACCAGATCCACACAGAATGGTGTGAAATTCCACCCGCGACCGTGGAGGCGATTACTCAAACGCGCCAAACCAGCGGGAGGATCATTGCGGTGGGAACCACCTCGGTGAGGACGCTCGAATCTTCAGCCAAGGTGGGGGAAAATGGCATTGTTTCTTACAGCGGGCCGACCAATTTATACATCCTGCCCGGCTATAAATTTAAACTGGTCGATGCGATGATCACCAATTTCCACCTGCCCAAATCAACACTCATCATGCTGGTCAGCGCTTTTGCCGGACGAGAGCAAATCCTCAACGCTTATAATATTGCCAAGCGCGAGAAATATCGCTTTTATTCCTTTGGGGACGCCATGTTTATTTACTAGACCGGAAAATGCCCGCGGGATACAGGCAATTCCGGCGTGACACCCAGGGCGCGGTCGTACTGATCTAACAGGATCTTTTTTCCCATCAGAACACCATATTCCTCCAGTTTAGGGATTTGACGCGGGTCATCCAGCGGGAGCGCCTCTTTCAGGTCAACCTGGAAACGGCGGAAGTCCACATCCTTGAAAAATGTATCCACCAGGTGGACCTGCTGATCGCCGGCCGAGGCAAGGAACGCATCCAGAGTTGGGGTAAGCCAGTCCCAGGCCATGAAGCGTTCAGGCTGACCGGTTTTGACTGTTTTCGGGTCTCGTCCCGTCCCCAAGCTGATCAGTGTGGTATCCAAAGGATCCCAATTTAAACAGAAGCGGGCTTCATAAGCTGCCAGGTAGCAGGGATTGGCATACGATCCGACTCCGCCGTCGACATAACGACCTGCGACAACCGGGAAATATGTAGGAATGGAACTGGAGGCCAGGACTGCCCGAATGACCGGCCAGTATTTGTATTCCCGCTTCCAGGGTTTCACGAAGCAAGTTTTATTGGTGAGCAGGTCAAAAGTTGTTATGACCACGTCGGTGGGCGGGTCAGCCGACCAAAAGTCACCCATTTTCTTGTCCCCCATATGTTCGCGCAGCGCTTTGGCGAGTGGTTCATGTGGAAAACGGTAGCGTGTCAGCGGCCAAAAAAAGGTTCGCCAGGATTTTTTAAAGATGGTTTCGCCAAGGCTGATATAAAGCTCATTCATTTGTACTGCGGACAGCCCCGAGGCGATTCCTGCAGAGACGATCGACCCGGTCGATGTCCCTGCCGCCAGGCGGAAGATGTCATGCACCGGTTTACCGAGTTGGGTTTCAAGCAGCGACAGCGCTTTTGTGACAATAACCCCGCGGATGCCTCCACCATCTATCGCAATGGCGACATTTTTTCGGAATGGTTTCACGGCTTGCTCCTCTGAATACTTATAAGTTTAGCGCTTTTTCGCAAAAAATCAAAGCTCCCAATCTGCTCCATCACGTATATCCCAAGAATGCCGGTTTCTACCCGGTTGTAAGGTAGAATCCAAACGTGAGTTTACAGGAGCTGAATAATGAACTATTGACCTGCCGGCGATGTCCCCGGTTGGTGGAATGGCGGGAGCGCGTGGCGCGGGAGAAGAGGCGCGCTTACCGGGACTGGGAATACTGGGGCAAACCCGTGCCAGGATTTGGCGACGAACATGCCCGTGTTTTTGTGGTCGGATTAGCGCCAGGTGCACACGGTTCCAACCGGACCGGGCGGCAGTTTACAGGTGATGCCTCAGGTGACTTTCTTTATCCGGCGATTTATCGAGCCGGCTTTGCCTCCCAGCCCAACTCGATTTCGAGGGATGACGGGTTGGTTTTAGCCAACCTTTACACTGCGCCCATTTGCCGCTGTGTTCCGCCCGACAACAAACCCAAACCTCAGGAAATGGCAAACTGCCGACCATACCTGGAGCTTGAACTCGAACTCATTCATCCGAAGATAATTGTCGTCCTAGGGCGGATTGCTTATGAAAGCATCCTGCGCATTTTATCAATCCAGGATCCATCCATTACATTCGCTCATAATGCAGCTTATCAAACCCCTGGGGCAAAATGGCTGGTTTGTTCTTATCACCCCAGCCGCCAAAACACCCAGACTGGGCGCCTGACAGTGGAAATGTTCGACCGGGTTTGGAGAACGGTCAAGGGACTTTTGGAGAGCTGATTGCTCCTAATAAATACGATACAATACGCATAGTCGAGCAGGAGTGACCGATGCGTGCGGTGGACATTATTATTAAAAAGCGTCAAAAATTGGAATTAACCAGCGAAGAAATAAAATTCTTCGTAGAAGGTTTCACGCACTCTCAAATCCCGGATTACCAGGTCTCCGCTTGGGCAATGGCGGTGCTCCTGAATGGGATGACGGCCAATGAAACCACCGATCTTACTCTGGCGATGGCACATTCTGGTGAAATCCTCGACCTTTCGGGTGTGGTGGATATTGCGATGGACAAGCATTCTTCCGGCGGGGTGGGGGATAAAACCACCCTGGTCGTCCTGCCGGTTGTAGTTGCCTGCGGCTTGCCGGTCGGGAAGATGTCGGGGCGAGGGTTGGGTTTCAGCGGAGGCACTCTCGATAAAATGGAATCCATCCCCGGTTTCCGGGTCAACCTGACCACCGAGGAATTCAAGAACCAACTCAAACATAACGGGATCGTCCTTACCGGTCAATCCTTGGACCTGGCTCCAGCGGATGGCAAACTTTACGCACTACGGGATGTCACCGGTACCGTTCAATCCATCCCATTGATCGCCTCTTCCATCATGAGTAAAAAAATTGCCGCTGGAGCCCAGGCAATCGTGCTGGATGTTAAAGTGGGCCTGGGTGCGTTCATGGAGACGCTCGACGAAGCGCGCAGACTGGCATCCCTAATGACAGACATTGGCAGACTGGCAGGCCGAAAAGTGGTGACATTACTATCCGATATGAACCAACCTCTGGGGCAGGCCGTGGGTAATTCGCTGGAAGTGATCGAAGCGATCGAAACGCTCCACGGTCGCGGGCCAGCAGATTTCCTTGAACACTGCCTGCACGTAAGCGCACATATGCTGGTATTGGGGAAGCGCGCCGTGGACCTGGAGACTGGTCGCCGGATGGCAGAAGGCGTCATCGCCTCCGGGAAGGCTTTCGAGAAGTTCCGCGTCCTGGTTGAAGCTCAGGGAGGGGATGTGTCTTATGCGGATAATCCTGATAAATTCCCCAAAGCAAAGTTCATCGAGGTGGTCAAGGCTGACCGGAGGGGAATTTTATCCCAGGTAAATGCCCGTACAATTGGCGAGGCATCGGTGTCATTAGGCGCGGGGCGCGCGGTGAAAAGCGACCCGGTGGATCATGCGGTGGGATTCATTATTCATCACAAAGTGGGAGATCAATTAGATAAGGGTGAACCGCTGTTCACCATATATGCAAACGACGCAATCAAGCAAGCTGCCGCCCGGGAAGGCCTCAAAACAGCCTTTCAATGGAGTAATAAGCCGGTTGCCCCCCTGCCGCTCTTCTATGAATAGCCTGGTTACAGATGAGATATTGTGAGATAGTACAATAAAATGGAATTGCATTATATAAAAGATTAGTGCATAATAGAGACAGGAGTACGCTATGTCCAATGTATCGCTGCGTGTATACAATCGAGAAATTGAGACCATGATCGAAGGTGGACGACTCGATGAGGCAGTCGCTCATTGCCAGCATATCCTTAAAACCTTTCCCATGTACGTCGAAACATACAGGCTGTTGGGTAAAAGTTTCCTCGAGGCAAGAAGATACACCGACGCGGCCGACATTTTCCAACGCACAATCATGGCTGTGCCTGATGATTTTGTTGCGCATGTAGGGATGAGCATCATCCGTGATGATGAAGGCAAACTTGACGATGCCATATGGCACATGGAACGCGCCTTTGAAGACCAGCCCTCCAACACTGCCATTCAAAACGAACTCCGCCGGCTTTATGGAAGGCGGGACGGGGTTGAACCGCCCAAGATCCGCTTGAGCCGGGACGCGCTCGCCAACATGTACGCCCAGGGGGAACTCTATAACCAAGCCATCGCTGAGATCCGTAGTGTACTTGCGGAGGATACCAACCGGCCGGATTTGCAGGTCATGCTGGCGCGGTCATATTACCGGGCGGGGCAAAAAGTCGAAGCCGCCGAAGTGGCTGCCAATTTGCTCAAGAAATATAACTATTGTGTGGACGCTCTCCGCATCCTGGTGGATGTGCTTCCCGAATCTTCGCAAACAGAAAATACCCAGGTGTATCGCCAGCGACTTCATATGCTCGATCCATATTCTTCCTTTGTCGCCGGCTCCGTCTTCAGTACCGATCAGGTACCTGATGCATCTGTAAATCTGGAGCGCCTTGAATACGTGGAGAGTGCTGCGCCTGCTTCGCCGCAACCGAATTGGGCAGCCACATTGGGAATCAAGCTGGTGGATGAAAAACACAGCGAGACTGCACCTGATTGGTTAAGTCCCGAAAAACTCGCCGGAAAACCGGCCGAAAAATCGACCGAAAAACCCGCAGAACCATCTTCTGAAAAGCCAACGGAAGAAGCAGGGATTCCCGAGCCGGTTTTACCTCCTACCGAGCCAGCGCCAGCAGGCGACGACAAATCCGTCCCGGATTGGATGCGAACTGCAGGCTGGAAAGAATCGACTGGTAAAGTACCGGAAGAACCGGTGGAACCGGTGATGCAAAAACCTGCCGAACCACTGGAACAAGCTGATATTCCCGAATGGCTTAGATCGATGGCCCCCCAGGGAATCCAAGAAGAAAGCGCTACTCCCGAACAGGTTCCAGCTCAACCAACTTCAACAGATGCAGGAGACGTTCCAGAATGGCTCAAAGGCCTGGGGACCGTTGCCGCGGCGGAAGCAAACCCTGAACCCTCCCGACCCCCGGTAGTTCCCAAGGATGCGAACGTTTTCCCCGATTGGTTAAAAGAAATGGACGCAAGCGCTCCCCCGCTGCCTACGGCGACTATTCCTGAAGAAACGCCGGAACAGTCATATATAGAAGAAACTGTTGAGCCAGCCCAGCCCACTCCATTTACCCCAGAAACACAAGCGCCCAACATGCCAGAAGAACTTGCACCCAAATGGGTGGACGAAGATGTTCCTTTCCAACCCACGGGTGAAGCCAAGCCTCTCAAAATAGAAGATGATGCCATGGCCTGGCTGGAAAGCCTGGCGGCAAAACAAGGTGCAAAAGAAGAAGAACTACTGACCAAGCCAGGTGAGCGCTCTGATGAAATGCCCGACTGGTTGCGCTCGGCTAATGAACCGGCGGTTGCTCCCACGCCTCCCGAACCAGTTCCTGCTGCCGGTGAAGCCCTCCCGTTAGAACCATTTTCTCCGCCGGCTGGGGAGACTGGCAGTCAAGAACCTTTATCTCCCGAAACCCCACCAGTGGAATCTGTAGAAGAACCAGTCCAGCCAATCAACATCCCGGTAGAACCGGAGGTCTCCTCCCAAGGGTTTACGTCAATTGAAGCGAATCCAAGGCTGGAAGAATTTAGATCTGAAAATATCGCCCCATCTGAACTTGTTCCACCGGTCAACCCTGAGGAAGAAAACCTCGAACCGCTTATCACGGAGGAAGATTCGGATGCCTGGTTGAAAGGTTTGATGGGGGAGCAAAACCCTCCGGCGGAGGAATTGCAGCCACCCGCAAGCGCTCCCTCTGAAGAAATACCGAGCGAAAAACCAGTTGAAATAGCTCCCCCGCCACCTTATTTGGGAGCGGAAAAAGATGTCTGGTTGGATGAGTTCGCCGCCGGGCAGGTCTCTCGTCTTGAAGAATTAAACCCCCTGACGGCTGCTCCCACCGAAGGAATCCCACCTGAAAAACCAGTTGAAGCAACTCCCCCGCCATCTTCTTTGGGAGCGGAAAAAGAAGCCTGGTTGGATGAGTTCGCCGATGGGCAGGTCTCTCATCCGGAAGAATTTAAGCCGCTGGCTGCCGCCCCCATCGAAGAAACCCCATCTGAAAAACCTACCGAAGGGATTCCTCAGCCATTTACCGTAGAAAGTGATTCAGGAGCATGGGTAGAAGGGATGACTACCGGGCAGAATATCCAACCCGAGGAATTGCAGTCTCAAACCCCTGTCCCCGCTGAAGAAATCCCTATAGATAAACCTGAGGAAGAAACCCCTCCATCCATGACTTCAGATGTAGATACCGATGCCTGGCTGGAAGGCCCAGCAACGACCGCACAAAAACCCACAACGGAAGAATTACCGCCCGGATCCCCGGAACCGATCGAGGCTCAACCTGAATGGATGCAAACACCAGCACAGGAACCTGTCGTTCCGGAGCAAGCCGCCGTTCCTGAAGTTCCCCCTGCAGGCTCAGAAGAAGACATCACCATTACATCCTGGTTGAATAAACATGATGTGGAAGCTGCGCTGGGGAAGACCAGATCAACCCCCCAGGCAACTCCATCCCAGGAAACGCCAAAAGAGGAGCTACCTGATTGGTTAAAAGAATCGCAACTACCCAGCACCCCGGAACCAGCGCCGGAACAACCAACCTTGCGGGAAAATGCTGCCAGATCGGATGAAGAATTACCGGAATGGCTGGGCCTGGCAATTCGGCCCGTCGATTTGAAGGGGAACACCATTCCAGTTCCCGACATCGCTGCCGAGGAAGAAATGCCTGCCTGGGTAGATGAAACCACCCCTGTTCCTGAACCCCTAGCGCCGACAACACCAGAGGAATGGATCGCGGCGGAAGAAAAACCAATCCCCCCCCCCGACGTTAAGCTTGCACCTATACCGGAACCTATTCCCGTTGAACCTCCGCTTCAGCGTCAGATTCTCGGTGGGACCGGAATGTTATCGCGCATTCCACCCGAGGACAAGGATGCCGAATTCCTGTCTGCCGCGCAAACCGCACTGGATGCCAAGCAAATTAAAGAATCCATGCAGGCATACGCCAGGCTCATCAAGAAAAATCGCTTATTGGACGAGGTCATCCACGACCTGCGCGAGGCGATCTACCGGTTTCCAGTGGATGTCAGTATCTGGCAGACGCTGGGTGATGCTTCCATGCGAGCCAACCGGCTCCAGGACGCCCTGGACGCGTACACAAA
>Ga0187878_1002679_pt1 | contig 15503 bp, 16 predicted proteins | sample June2016WEW_17_1_FD_132979 | JGI IMG/M metagenome (GOLD analysis project Ga0187878, IMG submission 132979) | Peatland microbial communities from SPRUCE experiment site at the Marcell Experimental Forest, Minnesota, USA - June2016WEW_17_150 | ecosystem: Environmental > Terrestrial > Soil >...
ATAGCCTATGCCTAAGGAGGAACAATGACTGCAAAGATTTCCATTATTGGAGCCGGTATGACCGGCTCGACCACTGCCCATTGGCTAGCGGAGCGGGAAATCGCCGACCTGGTGCTGGTGGATATAATCGAGGGCATGCCTCAGGGCAAGGCCCTCGATTTGTTGGAGTCCCTGCCAATCATCGGCAAGGATGTATCAGTGGTGGGGAGCAACGATTTCGAAGCCACCAAGGGGTCGGATATCGTTGTCATCACTGCCGGAATCCCGCGCAAGCCGGGAATGAGCCGGGAAGACCTGCTGACGACCAACGCTAAAATTGTCGGAGATGCCACCACCAGCGCCCTTAAGTTTTCACCGGAAGCAATCGTCATCGTCTTGACCAATCCCCTGGATACGATGGCGTACCTGGCAATGAAAATGGGCAAACTGCCACGCGAGCGTATCATAGGACAGGCAGGCATCCTGGATTCAGCGCGGATGCGCGCTTTTGTCGCGCTCGAGACAGGTGTCAGCGTGGAAAACATTGCCTGCTATGTGCTCGGGGGCCACGGTGACGAGATGGTCCCATTGACCGGGCGTTCGAATATCGCCGGCGTCCCATTGCGAGAATACCTGCCCGCAGAAAAGTTGGATGCCATTGTGACACGGACGCGCAAGGGCGGCGGTGAGATCGTCAGCCTGCTGAAAACCGGGTCAGCCTATTATGCACCTGCAGTGGCTGTCGCCCAAATGGCCGAGGCAATCTTGAAGGATAAGCACCTGATCATCCCCGCCTCAGCCTATCTAAAGGGCGAATATGGACTGAAGGACATCTTCTTTGGCGTACCGGTGCAGATTGGACGCGGCGGCCTGGAAAAAGTGATTGAATATAAACTTGACGCAGACGAAAAAGCCGCATTGGAGAAATCTGCTGCCGCAGTCAAGGAAAGTATCAGCGTAATGCAATCGCTGGTTAAATTTTAGTGCCAATGCGGGTAACCTCGCAGCGACAACTGTAAAACGGAGGCTAGAATGATTCTGCACGAGAAATTATCAGCTCAACTTCCCGCATGGCGGGAACGCGTCAAGACCCTGGTCAAGGATCACGGCGAAACCGTAATAGACCAGGTGACGATCGGTCAGGTCTACGGCGGGATGCGCGATATTAAATCCATGGTCACCGACATTTCTTTTGTCGACCCGGCAACCGGCATCAAATTCCGGGGCATGCCCGTCCCGGAAGTGCTGGAGAAACTCCCCAAGCCCCCTGGAGCAGCCATCCCCTACGTGGGCGGGTTATTTTATCTCCTGCTGGTTGGCGAAATTCCCACCAAGGCCCAGGCAGAAGAAGTGGAAGCTGAATGGGCAAAACGGGCAGTTGTGCCGCCCCACGTTTTTGCCATGCTGCGCTCCATGCCGAAGGACACGCACCCGATGGTGTTGTTCTCCCAGGCAGTGCTGGCTTTACAGAGCGGCTCAAAATTTAACAAAGCCTACCATGAAGGCGTCAAGAAAGACATGTACTGGGAATCAACCCTGGAGGACGCCCTTGACTTGACCGCCAAGCTCCCTTCCATCGCAGCCTTCATCTACCGGCTGAAATACGGCGATGGAAAAGAACCGAAGTATGATCCGAAGCAGGATTACGGCGCCAACTTTGCCCGGATGCTTGGAGTCAAGGATGAGAAGGGTTATTCCGAGCTTTCCCGCCTGTACTTTATCCTGCACTCAGACCATGAGTCGGGAAACGTCAGCGCCCATACCACGCACCTGGCTGGTTCGGCCCTCTCGGACGCCTATTACGCATTCTCGGCAGGCCTCAACGGGCTGGCTGGACCGTTACACGGGCTAGCAAACCAGGAGTGCCTGGGCTGGTTGATCGATGTGCGCGACAAGTTTGGTGGTGTTCCGCCCCGCGAGGATCTGTACAAATTCGCATGGGATACCTTAAATAGCGGCAAGGTCATTCCCGGATATGGGCACGCAGTTTTACGCGTGACCGATCCTCGCTTTACCGCTCAACTCGAATTTGCCAAGGCTCGCTTCCCGGAGGATACTCTTATCCGCCTGGCGGAACTGGTATATGATGTGGTCCCGGCAGTTTTAAAGGAACAGGGCAAAGCCAAGAACCCGGCTCCTAACGTGGACGCCATTTCGGGCACGCTGCAGTATTATTACGGTGTGCGCGAGTTTGATTTTTATACAGTGTTGTTCGGTGTAGGGCGCGCCTTGGGCGTTATGCCAAACCTGGTCTGGGCGCGCGCTTTGGGTCAACCCATCGAACGACCCAAATCCTTGACAACGGCAATGCTGGAAGAATTGGCGAAGAAATAATTCCATTCCCAGCACCCAAAAAATTAACAGATAACGATTAATAAAAGCTTCCGAAATCAAGTGATTTCGGAAGCTTCGTTTATGGGTTATCAGGACAACATATTCCTAATGAGGAAACCTTGTTTTATTAATCCAGCGGATGCCGGGTAGATGCATACCTTTCCAGGTCTGGAGTGGGACGCTCATACTCCTGTGCCATGAGCGGCGACGAGATTATAAAATCTGCCGTGGACCGGTTGCAGGCGGTCGGAATATTGTAGAGCACAGCGAGACGCAACAAGGCTTTTATGTCAGGGTCATGCGGTTGAGGTTCCAGGGCATCCCAAAAAAAGATGAGCATATCCACCGTGTCCTTGGCAATCGCAGCTCCCACCTGCTGGTCACCTCCCAACGGCCCGGAAAAGAAACGGGTAATCGGGAGATCTAGTTCTCTGACCAGCAAGTCGCCGGTCGTTCCTGTGGCAAACAACCTGTGGCGCGACAATGTCTCGCGGTTAAATCGAGCCCAATCGAGTAAATCGGATTTTTTATTATCGTGTGCAACCAAAGCGATGCGTTTTTCTTCGGTAATCACTTTCATTCAAAAATCTCCTTCTAATTCTTGATCGCCCGCGTGGCGATGTAAGCCGGGTGATACTTGCTGAGATGTGAATCGGGGCAGATATCTTCGTAAAACCCTGTGATGGCAAACCCGGCGTCTGTCTGACCTGCGATCAGGTCGGTAAGGCTGTGGCCGAATTCGAGCGGGATGCCCTCTTCAATGCAGATATCCAACTCCTCCGGTTCCATATCCTTTAGGTCGGAATACGGGATTGCAAACCTGACTTGCAGGGTCTCCTGCTCGTCAGCGTGCGTACCAAACATATAGTAGATAGGATTCGCGAAACCGGCGAGAAGGGAACCACCTCGTCGCAGCACCCGGAATGATTCCCGCCATACGGGGCGTACTTCAGGACAAAAGACATTGGAAACCGGATGGAAGACCAAGTCGAAGCTTTCGTTTGGAAAAATGGACAGGTCGCGCATGTCCCCTTCGACAGTGCGGATGCTCAACTCCTCGCGGTTGGCTACCTGGCGGTCGCGGTCCAACTGCGCCGGGGAATTGTCGAAGATGGTGACATTAGCTCCCAGTGCAGCAAAAACCGGACCCTGTTGCCCACCGCCGCAAGCCAGACCGAGCAGGTCCAGTCCCCGAAAAGATGGGAACCATTCCCCCGGGACAGGCTTGGTCTCGGTCAGCAGCACACTAAATTCACCTTTCCGGGCAGCAGCTATAGTTTTGGGATCGACCGGGATCGTAAATTTATTGTTCTTATCCACCTGGTGGTTCCAGGCATAACGATTGTAATCTCTCACATTGAGGGATGGTTTGGTCATCAATTGCTCCAGATTTTATTAATCCCCGGTAAAAAAATTTACCCGCGAGGAGACTCGCGGGGAATGGTATCCTGATCCCGGAGTGCTATTTTGTGGGTGTGGCCACCGGACCGGCGCCGCTCCACCCGAAGACACGCATATCAGAAGCTGCACCTGCAGTCGACCAGATTGGATTGCCTTGATCATCTGTCCCACTCTGACGGACTGTAACCACCCACCATAGCAGGATACTGTTGTCCTGCGGACGGAAAGTTACCGGGACGATGAACTTCGTGTCGGTCACGTACTCCGTCAATTTGTGGCCGGTACCACCGGTGAGAACTTCCACGACCACCTGGTAGCGCTCGTTTTCCCTCAGGGCGCCTACAGATGCCCATTGTAAAGTGACGGTGTCTGCGGCCAGCGTAAACATGTTGCCATCGGCTGGCAGGAGCAAGTTAGGCGCCGGATAAGGAGGAGGTGTGGTGGGGGTGGGGCTTGGTCCCGGGGTGGCGTCCCGCATGCAAAGAGGGATAATCAGGACGGTATCGAGCATTGCCGTGTCTGTGCTCAACCCGTTCCACTCTTTAATGGCCGTCACAGAAACACCATAATTCGTTGCAATAGTGCTGAGGGTATCGTTCGTTTGGACAGTGTACTTTACAGTCTGGCAGGCTGCGCGCGTAGCTGCCGCTGATTCCAGGGTGGCGGTAGCAGCTGGAGGAGGTGTGGCAGTAGGACGCGGGACAAGGATTTTTTGCCCCACCTGCAGGTTCGTGCATTGGCTGTTTAAATTATTCAAGTTTACTATGGCGGCTACCGAGGAGCTGTACAAGCCTGCGATTGAAATGCACGAATCTCCATTGGCAACGGTATATTCAATCGGTGGTTCAGGAGTTAAGGTTGCTGTATCGGTAGGAATGAGTGTCTCAGTAGGGGTCGCCGTGATCGTGGCCGTTGCAGTGGGAGTAAATACTGCAGTGGCATCAGGGAGTTTTCCGGTGCCTTTCAATGTAAAGAATAATGCTAATGCTCCCACAACCAGGAATATGGCAAGCAGGCCCAGCGCGACCGGCAGGCTCAAGGTAACTTCGGGCATGCGAGCCCCCTGTACTGTTTTATCCGATTTTGCTTTTTGTTTTGGAGTGGCGTTGAATTCGGTCCCACATACAACACATCGGGTGGCATTTTCTGCCAGTCGTGTACCACACGTAGGACAGAGCTTGGTTGAAGTAGCTTCAGGACTCATAGTTCGGGGATTATACCATGAGGAATATATACAGCACCATTAATGGGTTTAATTGGATTGCGTATAGAAAAACGACCTGGGACCTATGAATTCCAGCAGGAATGATGTCGATGTTAAGCAAATTGAGAGATTTGTGTGCGTTATAATGTCCACGTAATGGCTGACGATATTGCCCTGTATAAAACCATGCTGCTAATTCGCCGGTTCGAAGAACGATTGTTAACTGAGTTCTCGACCGGCAAAATAGGTGGGACCACCCATGTATACATCGGCCAGGAGGCTGATGCAGCCGGGATTTTTTCCGTTGCGGATCCGGAAGATGTGGTTTTCAGCAACCACCGCTGTCACGGTCACTTCCTTGCTTATGGGGGAGAGGCATACCGATTGGCTGCAGAATTAATGGGCAAGGTGACCGGCTTGGTGGGTGGGAGGGGCGGCAGCCAACACATACACTGGCATAATTTCTACTCGAATGGTATCCAGGGTGGAATCGCACCTGTCGCCACGGGTATGGCGCTTGCTGAAAAAGAAACCAATACTGGAAAGATTGCGCTGGTATTTATTGGAGATGGGACGCTTGGCGAAGGCACTCTTTACGAAAGCATGAACATCGCTGCCCTGTGGAAGCTACCTCTCCTGTTCGTGCTTGAAGACAACCATTATGCCCAGACGACGCCGGTCGAAAAAGCTGTTGCTGGTACCATGTCCGGGAGATTCGCCGCATTTGGGATCCCGGTCTGGGAACGGGACACGAGCGATGTTTTGGAGGTTCAGGCCGCGGCAAAAGACGCTATGGCTTCTGTCCGATCAGGAGCAGGACCTGCCAGCCTGATTTTACATACACATCGTTTCTCAGCCCACAGCAAGGGTGATGATACGCGCACTCGCGAGGAACTCGAGCGCATCCACCAATTCGATCCTCTGACGATCCATGGGAAGCGGCTTTCGAGTAAAGCATGTTTTAAAACCGAATCCGAGGTTACCGATATTATTAATAATGCTTTTGATCGAGCAAATGCTGACCCATTTCCCCTGTTGGGCACTGAAAATTGATGACGACAGTCCTAGATCGCCTCAATTATGCTCTGCATCACTCCATGGAGTGCGACGAACGCGTATATTTAATCGGTGAGGACATCCTTGACCCCTACGGCGGTGCGTTCAAGGTGACCCGTGGACTCTCGACAAAATTCCCCACGCGTGTCCTGACCACCCCCATTTCCGAGGCAGCCATCGTCGGGGTTGCGACCGGCATGGCTTTGCGCGGGCTGATCCCGGTGGTGGAGATCATGTTCGGAGATTTTGTTACACTGGTAGCTGATCAGGTGATCAACCATGCATCCAAGTTCCGCTGGATGTATAACGACCTGGTCAGGGTCCCAGTCGTCATTCGTACTCCCATGGGTGGGAGGCGAGGATATGGCCCCACCCACAGCCAATCCCTGGAAAAGATGTTCCTGGGTGTACCCGGCTTGAAAGTGGTCGCACCCAATACCCTAGGAGACCCGGCGGAGTTACTGGTTGCTTCAATCTCAGAGAATGGCCCGGTGATGTTCGTGGAGCACAAACTGTTATATACCCGCCAACTACTGGAGAGGGGGAAAGATGACCTGCAGGATTTTAGTGTTGAACAAACTGGAGGCGCTTACCCGACCTTTATCCTACGTCCAACAACGGGAGCCCAATTAACCATAGCCTGCTACGGTTACAACTTCGAACTTGCCCGAACTGCCGCTCTTGAACTCATAATGGAACATGAGATATTCTCCGAAATTGTTTTATTTTCACAACTAAGTCCTTTTAACCTTGAACCGCTTTTCCTGTCCCTGGAAAAGACCAGGAAACTGGTCACGGTCGAAGAAGGAACTCTCTCCCTCGGCTGGGGGGCCGAGGTGACCGCCCGGGCTGTTGAAAAGATGGAAGGTTTACGGATCCGGCGCGTCGCAGCCCTGGATTTACCGATTGCAAATGCGAAAAGTTTGGAAGATAAAATCCTTCCCTCGGTGCAGGAAATCGTGAAAAGCGCCCTTTTCGTACTCTCGTAAACCTTTATTTTCGTAACCAATTTTATTAGGGAAAAATGATTAAATCCGAAATTCTAGTCCCACTCCTGAATGCAAATGAACCAGAAGCCAGGTTGGTTGGCGTTCACGTTAAAGACCTCCAAGCGGTCAATAAAGGTCTGCTCCTTTTTACGATTGAAACCACCAAATCTGCGAGTGAAATTGAATCCCCGGATACGGGCTTTATCCGGTTGTTAGCCGAAGAAGACGACATTGTGTCAGTGGGGGAACGATTGGCAGTAATTACCGAGAATGTCGATGATTCGATAAAGATCCCGGTTGGCGGGCGATTAACCTCACCCACAAAAAGCAGATTGCGAATTACAAAGCCAGCCAGAGCACTCGCCGAATCCCTGGGCGTGGCCCTTTCGGCTTTACCGACTGGTACACTAATAACCGAGGATATTGTCCGGCAGGTTGCCGGTAAGGAAGAGGAGCTACGTGAGTCATTTCCTGCTTCTGAAAAACCTTATATACTCGTTTACGGCGCGGGCGGGCACTCCAAATCCGTCATGGAATTGGTCCTCCAAAATAGCATTTATACCATTGCCGGGATCGTGGACGACGATAAACGCTTGAAAGGGAAGCTTGTTCTTGGGGTTCCTGTGTTGGGGACCCGGGCGTTGCTGCCAGCAATTGCTGGGCGGGGGGTGTTATTGGCAGCCAACGGGGTAGGTGGAATCATAGATATTGCATTGCGTGTAGGTATTTATAAATTACTTGAAAGCTCTGGTTTTTCTTTCCCCATCCTAATACACCCGCGCTCCTGCGTAGAAACTAGCTCCAAAGTGGAGGAAGGGGTGCAGGTATTTGCCAACGCTTATGTTGGCGCAGAAGCAATCCTTCACTCGAGGTGCATGGTCAATACCAATGCAGTGGTATCGCACGATTGTGAAATCGGAGCTTACAGCCATATTGCTCCTGGCGCGTTATTGGCGGGGCACGTCCATGTTGGCGAGCGGACACTGGTTGGGATGGGAGTGACTACGACCATTGGCGTAAAAATAGGTTCCGGAGTGCGCATAGGCAACGCAGCCATCGTCCTTGCCGATGTGCCCGATAAAATGGTAATCCAAGCCGGTCGATATTGGGCTGGCAAATCAGAATAACCTGTGCAAGACAAAAAAATGGTAATCGAAAGATTGCCATTTTTTTGTCTCCTTTGAGTTTGCCCGGTTAAGTGCGAGCCGAAAGCCAGGCTTGCAGATCGTTGAACATTGTTATCCGTTCCGGCTCGTTGTGCACTTCGTGGAAAAGGTTATCATAAATCTTGATGGTTTTGTCCTTGGATCCTGCTTTATCGAAAAGCAATTTGGCGCCGGTGGGATCGACAATCCTGTCTGCACTGCCTTGTATAATGAAAAGTGGCAAAGAAATCTTAGAAGCTTCCTCATTGACACGCAGCATTGCTCGCAGCATGCCGGCTGAAATACTTGCTGTAATTTTGCCATGGAAGACGAGTGGGTCGTTATTGTAAGCTGTCACCACCTCCTGATCGTGCGACAGGCTGGAAGTATCCAGCCCGAGAATTCCCGTCCGGGGAGCGATGGTTGCAAGGACCTTACCAACAGTAACGGTCAGCGGCGAAATGTTATCGGGGACCTTGACGGGTGGAGCAGAGATGATTGCTCCCTTGAAATCAGCTGAATGATCGAGCAGGTAGAACAATGTAATCAAGGCGCCCAGGCTGTGCCCATATATAAAAATGGGTTTTCCAGGTTGCCATTCTTTGACCATTTGATAATACAGGGCAAGTGGCTCGGTGAAATCCTCGAACTGCTTGATAAGTTCGCGCTGCCCGCCCGACTTGCCATGCCCAATGTGGTCAAGCCCATAGACAGCGTATCCGAGCGGAAAGAAATGGTTGATTACATTAGTGTACCGACCACAATATTCACCAACCCCATGGACGATCAACAAAGTTGCTTTCACATTCCCTTCGGGGAGCCATCCCTCATAAAAGATGTTTGTGTCACGCACACCTTTGAAATTGCCTTCGATATGCTTCATGATCTCTCCTTTCGATTGGATCGATAAAATAGTATAGCACGGGAAACATTGGATTTCCTGCTTTAAATACCACTTCCAACAAGATTAAGCAGCCAACTTACCGACTAGGAAATATTTTCACTCAACCGGGCAGCAGCAACGATGGGAAACCAGTGGCGATATTCCACTTCCCCTCCGAGGCGCAATTAGAAATACGTGCGAAAATAGGTACCGGCAACCCGTACTGCCAGGACTTGTTAGGCCATTTTTTGTTCAAAGCAGATAATTTCGATTTCAAACCAATTATGGAACAATTTGAGCACGCAGCCATCCTCCCAGGCATAAATATCTGCCGTTCGACCGCGTGTTAAGGGTTTCTCCAGGTCAGCTGAAATCATAAATGTGACCGGACAAACTCCCCGATCTTTTCTAGGGCTTGGCGTGATTCTGGAACGTAAGGTACAAACCCCTGGAAAACATGCCACATCCCGGGCCAGGTTTCCAGGGTAACGTCCACTCCAGCTGCACGCGCCTTTTGTTCCAGCCGGAAGGAATCATCATATAGGATTTCCTCCGTTCCGACTTGGATAAATGTAGGAGGAAGGTCATGCATATCCCCAAACAGAGGCGATATGTACGGGTAATCCAATGGATGTCCATTGGCATAAACTTTGACCAGCCAGTCATCGTCGGTGAGACGCAACAGGGGATCGCGGTCTGCTCGCGTGTGGATGGATTCCCCGGAGAATGTCAGGTCGGTCCATGGGGATAGCAGGAATAGTGCGCCGGGCATTTTATGTTGATTATCTCTCAGGGAAAACGCGGTGGCGAGGGTCAGGCCTCCACCGGCCGAGTCGCCTCCTATCGCTATATGTTCCGGCGCGAAACCCTGCTCAAGCAACCATCGATAACCAGACAGGGCATCCTCAAGAGCAGCGGGAAAGGGGTTTTCGGGGGCGAGACGGTAATCGATCAATAATACCCGTGCCTGACTGGTCTGGGCAAGATTTCCAGCCAGGCCAAGATGGGTGGAGGGCGAACAAATCACATAAGCCCCACCGTGCAGATAAAGGATGGCACGACCCGGAACGGATTCGTCTGGTTCGAGCCAATCGGATGGGACCCCGTTAGCAGCAATGGTTTTAAGGGATACCCCATGGGGTAGACGAATGGCGCGCCTAGCAGCGGAGTCAATCCTTCTTCGGCGTACTTCAATGGGAAGATCACCGAGCAGTGCGTCCTTGGTGTCGCGCATAATACGCTGGATTATTCGACTGCGAAGGCTGGTCATGGTTCTCCTAGAATAAGAACGGGAAGAAAGATCGGGTATTTCTTTTGTATTCCTGGAACCCCGGCAGGGCGGATAACACCTTATCCTTGCGGACCATGTTGGGGATCCAAAAAGTTAAAATGAATGCTGCCAGTGGCAGGAAAGCAAACCACGTCATCGCCAAGAGGGCAAATGCTGTGTATATCAGGAATTCTCCAAAGTAATTAATATTGCGGGATAACCCGAACAAGCCATCTGTGATGAGATTACCGGGCTGCAGTTTAAGGGAGGTGAACTTCTGCATGTCACCAGCGAAGACGAAGAAAATACCGAAAGCGCTCAAGCTGACCGCGATTGCCAGAAGCCAGGGCGGAGCTATCACCCCTTTCCACGTGATTAACCAGGCGGGGATCCAGTAGATTACCAAAGAAACCCAGGAAACCAGTCCGAACCAAACACTGGTCTTTCGTTCCCAGGAAAGGTCGGGAAAGATATTGCTTTTCATAACCCAAAGCAAGCCATATGTTCCGTGCAGACCAAGGTAAATCCACGCAGTTGGATTTTGCCATTGATGATAGATCGCCATCAAACCCAGGATGACGATGAACGTGATCCCTTTATTGGTATCGATAAAATACTTGAGTTTCATAATTCCAGCCTCTTATGGTGGCAATATTGAATAAAGAATGTGAACCATTACTCGATGTGATATGGAAGCAGTTTAGGTAGCAAAGCAGGAAGCAGGCGCCGGTAACCCGGGTCATCTTCCGAAACATCCAACCGGAGAAGGTGACTGGGTGGAATTGTGGACAGCCAAATATTGAGATAGGAAGCAAGCTTGACGATGTCCTTTGGATCGACAATGTTAATTCTTTTACGACCTGCGAGGCGCTGAAAGATTACCTCCGGGCTGGCGGTCAGGTGGATAATTAAATCAGGCGGCGGTAAATTAAACCGGATAAATTCATAAAAACGTTTGCACAGGTTGTATTCCGCCTTACTCAGCCAGCCGCGAGAATAAAAGAGGCGGGTAAAGCCGTGATAATCTAGGTCCAATCCTCCGTCCACCAATCCGGTATGCTCCGCCTGGCGCAGGACCCGCTCCTGTTCGGCGCGCAGTAAAAGGTAATCGATTTGGTTCGGCAGGGCGTAATTTGGGTTTGCTTTAAAAACTTGCTGGAAGGGACGTTCCTTATGTTGTTCCAACCCCGGGACAAATGACCCTTGTTTGCACAAGGCGCGTACCAGTGCAGTTTTACCGACGCCTGTGGTGCCAACGACTGCGATGATCTTACCCATTGATAACTATCGTTCGTTCAACCCAAAGATTTTCTTGCCGCGGCGAGGGCCGCTTTGATCTGGTCAATGTGGGTAGTAGTGTGCGCTTCAAGTTCGAGCACCTGGACCGCATTCAGGAAGTAACTGGCTTTACGATCAACGAAGGATTTCGGCAGGGCGGCCAAAAAAGAAACCATCTCGACCGAGAGGCGTTTTAATTCGTCAAGCATATTTCTAAACGTGCCGTACGCTGCGACGGTGGCACGGATGTGCCCTGGAAGGTTGCCTCCCCAGTCGTCGGACAAGCGTTCATACCCGCCCACTGCATCATCCAGGTTGGCGATCCAACCTCGCTCGGATTGAATAAGGTGCGCGAGCGTTTGTTTGGCGCTCCACTCACCGGGGGACGGCTCGTGGTCCGCTTCAGCCTCGCTGACGCCTTTAAAACAAGCTTCCAACCTGGTCAGAGTGTCTTCGTATTTGTGCCGTACCAGCTCGGCGAATTCCACCGGGTTCCACGAGATATCTGGTACCGGTCGTTTGGACAATTCCATGGTTACCGTTTTTTTCAAAGGACCTCGGTAAAAGACAACTTCAACTTTATCTCCTCCTTTCTTTCCCTGGAGCGCTGCTACAAAACTTCCATAATCATTTGTGATGGGCTTCTTATCCAATTCAATAATGACATCATCCTTGCACAACCCGGCGGCAAATGCGCCCATGCCCGCGCGCACATCGTCCAGGCGCACCCCCTGGCTGACTGGTACGCTCAGTTTTTTTGCAATTTCCGGGTTGAAATCGCTGATGTTGATCCCCAGCATCGGGCGGTCGAAGGTGCGTCGGTCGATACCGGTTTCAAGTACGGAAGCCAAATTAAGGAGCGTTGAATCCCATTCGGCTTTGAAGCCCTGGGCGCGTTGCTTCCACTCATCGCCATCCGGTACAATGTGAGCGAACGTTACCAGGGTTCCCGCATCCCTGGGGGATAGCGTGACGTTCACTTCGGTGGCACAAGGTTCGGACCGGGCGAACCATTTGAATTTCACCGATTTATTTTCTTCAAGGGCAATATATTCCCCGGCAGAATAAAAATCGCCATGCCACCATAGGTTTAATCGCCCTCCCGGTCGGGGGGCAACGGTGGCAAAGTCACACAACCACTCATGCAAAGATTCCGCATGCGTCAGGGCGTAATAGACTTGAAAAGGTTGGACTTTAATAAACTGTTCCGAGGTCACGGTAGTGGACATATTATTCTCCTTCCTCCATATCTGATTTCTCCCGATGTCGCAGCCATTTTTGTACGTCCCTCGTATGGCTTTCCTCGTGGTCGCAAAACATTTCCATCATGTCCGTCACAGTAGATTTTCCACCCCACGGGACGCTGACCGGAATTTTGAACTTGTCTTCAGGAAATTCCTCGATAATCTTTCGCAGCACACCTCGGGTGGTACGCCATTCGTTGAGGACTTGCTCATTTTCCAGATCGGTCCGGGAGGCGACCGCCTGGGCATTATATTCATCGAGGTCGTGAATCTCTGATATGGACAGAGGTCTTTCATCCAGGCGAGCGCGCAGTGTCTCTATGGTCGCATCGTCCCAGCCAGTCACATGCGCCAAAACCTCTCTAATAGTCCACCCGGGATATATCTCTTTGCGAGGGTCAATTTTAGGTAGGAGACCCTCCATTCTTTTTCGCGTCTCGTCCATGAGTTTGAGCAGGTTATTCCGTTCAGGAGTTGACATTCATTCCTCACTTTTCTGGGGATATTTTACACCCGGGAAGGTCTTCAAAGGTTGAAGCTGTAACTGTAAAAATAGGATTCACCGGTAAATAATTTGTGAAAGTACCAATAGTTTCAAATTTATACTCATTGATTTAGCATTGGATATTTGATAGTATTAATTAGGCTGAGTCTGTAGATCACCCATGGGAAAGGATTCTTACATGCACAAGAAGGGAATCAAACTAAGAATTATGGTTATCGGAATAATATTGTCCGCATGCGCTTCTTCATCACCGGGGATATCCAGCCCACCAATTTCCCCGACAAATAACAATCCTGCAGTACCTACCAGTCAACCTGGGGCAGTGGGCACGTCTATCCCAGCGGATCTTACCACAGCGCGCCTGCACATCAAACACATTGTGATGATCATGCAGGAAAACCGCTCGTTCGATCAATACTTTGGCACCTTTCCAGGTGCGAATGGCATCCCAATGCAAAACGGTGTGCCGACTGTCTGTGCTCCCGACCCTTCAACTAATGAGTGTGTGAAGCCATACCATGATTCGAACGATGTTAATGCGGGAGGCCCACACGCCGCGGCAGCTGCAGTCACCGATATCAACGGCGGGAAAATGGATGGGTTCATCGTTGCCTTTCGTTCTGCCCAAAAGGGCTGCACCAATCCCACCACCCCCGGTTGTGCTTTAGGAAATCTTCCGGATGTGATGGGCTGGCATGACGCCCGCGAAATTCCCAATTACTGGGCTTATGCGCAGAATTTCGTTTTGCAGGACCGTATGTTTGAACCAAACTCATCGTGGAGCCTGCCGGCGCACCTGTTCATGGTTTCGGCGTGGTCTGCCAGTTGTACCGTTCCTGGCGACGCAATGAGTTGTGTGAATGCCCTGGATGGGCCTCCTGGTAATGTGCAGGCAGCAGACCTGGGGAAAAATGATTACGCCTGGACGGATTTGACCTATCTTTTATTCAAGGCAAATATCTCTTGGGCATACTATCTGAGCAACGGCACGGAGCCCGATTGCGCGGACGACGCCATGCTATGCCAGCCAAGGGCTCTAAATCAGAGCGTGCCGGGTATTTGGAATCCTCTGCCTGCCTTTGATACCGTCAAGCAGGATGGACAACTGGGAAACATTCAAACCGTGGATAAATTCTTTTCGGCAGCCGCGGCTGGAACACTCCCTGCGGTTTCATGGATCGTGCCCGAAAACAAGGTCAGTGAACATCCACCCGCCAATATCAGCAATGGGCAGTCTTATGTCACATCTCTGATCAACGCCATCATGCAGGGACCCGATTGGAACTCGACCGCAATATTTCTTTCCTGGGATGATTGGGGGGGCTTCTATGACCACGTGATCCCTCCCACGGTGGACCAGAACGGTTATGGCTTGCGCGTCCCCGGACTGGTTATCAGCCCGTTTGCCAGGAAGGGCTTCATTGACCACCAAACTCTAAGCTTTGACGCATACCTTAAATTGATCGAAGATATTTTCCTAAATGGTCAACGCATTAACCCCCAAACGGACGGACGACCTGACCCTCGTCCAACCGTGCGGGAGGATGCCTCCCAGTTAGGCAACCTGCTCGCTGATTTTAATTTTTCACAGCAGCCGCTGCAGCCCTTGATCCTCTCGACCAATCCTGCTCCAGGGCCGGCCTCCATCCCGTGAGCAGGAAATCTTTCAAGGATTAATGCGTATGAATGAACCCACAAATTCATCGAAGCGCCTGGATATTTATTCCTTTGAGATGATTATAGCGCTCGCAGTCATCTCCCTCCACGATTTCCTGTTATCCAATTTTGTCTCCCTCCCAGCCGCCTTTCACCGCAGCACGCTGATCGCCCTCAGCTCGATCGAAAGAGTGGCCACGAGTTTGGAGTATATCGTACCGATCGTTTCCTTTGTCGTCTTGCTGCTCTTGTGGTTGACCCGGAGAAACGTCTGGGAGCGTAGAGTGGCGATCATTTATCTAGGGTGGGTCACCCTCCGCATGGTGATCAAAATCGGGTTGGTGATCTATATCGTCTCTTCGCGCCCTCAGACCGGCGTTGGCGTGCTTCTTAAGGACACTCTTGTATTGTGGGTGGTCAACTTTGTGCTCTTTGGGGTATGGTATTGGATCATCGATGGAGGCGGGCCACGTGCACGGCGCGACGGCTTGACCAAGCGCTTTGATTTTGCCTTCCCTCAGCAAGCGCTGCCATTGCTCGGGTGGGAAGATTGGCACGC
>Ga0187878_1002681_pt1 | contig 15502 bp, 16 predicted proteins | sample June2016WEW_17_1_FD_132979 | JGI IMG/M metagenome (GOLD analysis project Ga0187878, IMG submission 132979) | Peatland microbial communities from SPRUCE experiment site at the Marcell Experimental Forest, Minnesota, USA - June2016WEW_17_150 | ecosystem: Environmental > Terrestrial > Soil >...
CTCAACCTGTATTTTTTCGTCATTGGACGCCTGAACCCGTTCATCTTTGCCGTAGACGATATCTTCGGCATCGGTGGTGTCGCTGAAAAATTCCTGCATACTGACACCAAACACATCGAGGATGTCCTTCAGGGTCGCGATGGACGGCGATGTGGCATCGTTCTCCAATTGGGAGATGAATCCCTTGGTTAAGTCAGCCCGGCTAGCCAACTCTTCCTGGGTAAGGGAGTTGATTATCCTCAGCCGCTTCAACCTTTCACCGATTTTCAAGCAATCCTCCCAGTTTAGTTATGGTAAACTTTTTGTTTTTCAGCTAGTTTAGCATTACTAAACTTTTTGTCAACAATCAAGTTTAGTGATTCTAAACTTTATGTTTAACTCGACGAAACAAGGTGAGGTTTATAATACAAAATTAATCGGGCTGTCAATTATTTTTTTTATTTTCAGCCATTTATTTCTGATCAATATAAAAAATTACTCGTTTCCTCGGCACAACGCATTTATAATGATGTTCAGACATGCATAACACGAGTATTTTAAACATGGTCAGACACTATTATTAATTTGCATCCGGAAACTGATTGAGGTTGGATTAAATACACTTGACGGGAGGATCACGATGTTCAGCGAAATTCGAGTAGGCTTCATAGGCGGCGGCAATATGGCTGAAGCTATAATAAAGGGTTTATTGGCGGGAGGAATTCCTTCATCCAGTATTACTGTGGCGGAACCTGTTGAAAAACGAAGATGCTTTTTGCAGGACAGCTACGGAGTAACTGTCACCATGGATAATTCTGCCGTTGTTACGGTCAGCTCGGTTATTGTCATGGCTGTAAAGCCCCAGGTGTGTGGTCAGATACTGGAGGGAATCGCCAAGGCAGATTTACAGGAAAAACTTATAGTCTCAATAATGGCAGGTGTAAAAACGGAAACCATTGAAGCTGCCCTGAACAGACCTGTAAGGGTTGTAAGGGTAATGCCCAATACGCCGGCCCTTGTGCTTGAAGCTGCCGCGGCAATCAGTGCCGGTTCCTTTGCGTCAGCCGATGATGTTTCTCTTGTCTGTGCCATCTTTGACCTTCTCGGCAAGACTTGCCAGGTTGAGGAAAAGCTCCTGGATGCTGTAACAGGACTTTCGGGGAGCGGCCCGGCCTATGTCTTCACCTTTATCGAGTCTCTTTCTGACGCCGGTGTGAAAAATGGTCTTCCCCGTGATGTTGCCACTATGCTCGCGGCCCAGACAGTTTACGGTTCAGCGAAAATGGTGCTGGAAACATGCGAGCATCCGGCCGTGCTGCGCGGGAAAGTCACTTCTCCTGGCGGGACAACCATTGCCGGGCTCCATGTACTCGAACAGGCGGGATTCCGCGGGACTGTCATGACTGCGGTGGATGTGGCGACACAGCGTTCGAAGGAGCTGGGAGGGAAGTAGCAACTGCATTGAGAGACAGTAGTATTTCGACATTTTCTTTCACCCCATCCTCCTGGCCCTTGAAAGGGGAAGAACCTTATTGTTACATTCCATTCAAGGTGAGGGTGGGGGTGGGGGTGTTGACGGAGCTGAATTAATTGTTGAAATACTCGAAAAGTGACAGCTATAGTCCATATTCGTGTTCGTAAAACTGAAAAGCGCGTTTTACCCTGGTTTTAAGCGTAACATCTTTGACCGGTTTGATAAGAAAATCAAAAAAACCTTTTTCAAAAGCACGTGCCTCTTCTTCCGGGTCGGAATTGTCGGCTATCAATATTACAGGGATAATCTTTGTGTCGGGGAAGTTTTTCAGGGCGTCGAACAGACCGTATCCATTCAGCTTCGGAATTGATTTATCAGTTATGATCACCTGCGGAGCTTCGGAAATGGCCATCTTATAGGCTTCCATCCCATCCGGCGCCGTAATGATCCGGTAACCGTCTTTGGACAGGATATGGCCTAACATGGTAGCGAGCAGGGAATCGTCCTCCGCCAGAAGTAATGTTTTGTCCTGATGTTCGGAGAAATCCTTGCCGAGGTAATGTTTGCTGATTGCCGATATTATATCTTTTCTGGTGGAGATAAAGGGAACTACTGTAAGGCCGTTATTGGCGGCAATATTGGCTACGATCTTGGTGTTTGTCGGGTCGGCCATTGCCAGGGCAAGCCTGGTTCCCTCAATTTTCAAAGGAAACAGCATGTTCTGAAGCGCCACATCTGCCGGGATCAGGCGGAGCAATTCGGGAGAGAACGAGTGATTGTTAAAGCCCGTGACAACACGACATCCGTACTGGATAGCCAGGGCGTCAGCAATTTCTTCGCCGGTTACCAGACCTGTCTCTTCAAGGATAGCGCCGAGTCTTTTTCCCTGTCTTTTTGCTTTGGCAAGAGTTCTGTTCAGGGTTTTTTCAGAAATAATGCCTTTTTCCCTCAGGATCTCACCGAGCAATTTTTTGTTTTGCATTAAGACTCTCCGGACAAAAAATCAATATTTGAGTTGAAAAACTTATTGGAGTCATCCGCTTGGCTACTGACCGGTTATCAGTAGCCTGCCGGACTTAGGAAATCGTCGCAGTAGATTTATTCTTAAGCCCGACAGGCTCCTAGTCCTCTTTTTTGTTCAGGCGGTCATACAGCTCTATCTGCTCCTGCATGGAAAGCTTTTTTCTGCAGGTACCGCTGTGCCTGAGGCACATTCGACAGCGGTCATCACTACACCATTGGCAATAAGTGCAATCGGGACAAGAGTGTTTTTTTTCTTTGTCAGTCATCGAACTCCATCATTTACATCCAGGTCGAAAGAACCGTTTCCAGACAGAAACCAGTTAAAAGATACAGACCGGTGTTGTTAATATACTATCACGATTCATATCTTTAATTTACCTGAATTATGTCACCAATGCATATGGGTGGATGATTACGGGAATTAAAGGTGCATGTCAGAATACTAAAGTTCGTTTTGGGCCTGTCCCTTCCAGGATTCTTGCAAAAGCAATTCCCTGGTCTGCATTGATCATGAGGTAGCGGGGAAGTTTCATGGGTGAATCTCCTGATGAGGCTTGGTGGCGTTCAATGGTAAACGCAGCCTTGTATCCCGCGGCAACGGCCTTGCTGATCAAATAGTCATCATATATGCCGAAAGGCCAGGCAAGCAGGTCGATAGTTCCCCCCAGTTCCTTTTCAAGTCTGGCTTTCGACTTCCGCAGCTGTATATCGACAAATTTATCAAAATCGACGGGTTTGAGCTTTTTTCTATCCCTGTTGAAATTGGGGTGCCAGAAAGTATGGGACTGGATGTCGAACAGGCCGGTTTTTTTGAGTGCACGCAACTGTTCCCAGGTCATGGCGTATTTGGCGTTTGATATGGCGGAAGGGTAGACGAAAACCGTAACGGGGATGTTATATTTCTTCACCAGTGGCAGCATGTCGGTGTACACCGACTTGTGAGCGTCGTCTTCCACTATCACCACCGATTTGGGCGGTGGCAGCGGACCTTTTTTCAGGTCATAGTTCACCAACTGCCGAAGAGGGATGACTGTGTAGCCGTTATCCTTCAGATATTTCAGGTGAGATTCGAAAACCCTTGTGGTGATAGTCATTGAGTCTGCTACGGTCGGGCCGAAGCGATGATAAAGGAGGACAGGGACGCCGCCCGGGGTGCTGTCCGGGGATTTCTGGACTGGTGGGGCGGCGGATACGGATGCAGAGTAAGTGAAACCAAACAGCAGGCAAATAAGCAGAAAACGAATAATCATGGTTTATCTTCTTTCCCGGTTTATAAAAGTGATTGAGAGTTGTTTTTCGTGACAGAGCGGGTAAGTTTGTTGATTGTCGATGCATGTTCCGGATAAAGGCGGGAAAGCTCATTGCCGTCTGCCATTTCGAAATCACGGTAATCGAACCCTGGAGCAACAGGTTGTATATTCTATCGGTCTTTCTGCCATGTAACCATGTATTTCCTCCTCAATAAAATATTCAATGTCATTTAGGCAAATTCTAGCACTCTGGGATGGTGTCATGCAACCTATAATTAGTTTCCATCCTGAAACGGTCTTTTTCCGCCAGGCGGCGTCAATCAGCGGGTTTACTTGTGCGGCATTCTGATGTACCCCTTCGTGCAACCCCTTGATTTCCTTGCCAGGGCGAAAAAATCCTTGTTTACGAATTGAAAACCATTAGTATCACGTAAGGAGTTTTCGGCAGAATCCAACACTATCGATAATACATACAGCTATCAGTCTCTTGACTTTACAACTCTAGTAGGTTAATTTTGCAGCTGTATAAATATACAGGCGTCTCGAAGTTCAAATTTTGGCGAGGCTGAAGATTTTCTCGATTGACAGGGGGAGGGTTTCATGGCGATTGCTCTATCCATAGGACTATTAGGTGCAATGGGATGTCTTGCGCGCTATTTTCTCTCCGGATGGGTTTATGGAATCTTCGGCAGATTCTTCCCTTACGGCACTTTTGTGGTTAATATCATTGGTGCTTTCCTGATCGGGCTGATAATGGAGATTGGTCTGAGGAGCACGCTTATCCCGCCAACTCTTCGTGTGGGGCTGACTATCGGTTTCCTGGGCGGCCTCACCACCTTTTCCACTTTCAGCTACGAAACATTCAGGCTGTTGGAAGACGGTGAGTTTCTAATTGCATCGACAAACGTGTTATTGAGTGTGCTGGTCTGTCTTACGTTTACCTGGGTAGGTATTTACACGGCACGTTATCTGTAGGAGGTCACGGGGAATGACTAAATTTATAGGCGAAAAGCTGTTGATGCGGATACATATCGGCGAAAACGATAAATATGGTCACAAGCCTCTCTATGAGGCGTTGGTGGAACTTCTCATGAGTGAAGGTTTTGCCGGGGCAACCGTATTGCGCGGGGTTGCCGGGTTCGGCCCCCATCTCGTTTATCATACTGACAAATTTCTGGACATCGCAAAGGATCTGCCGATGATTGTTGAAGTTGTGGCCAGTGAGGATAAGGTCGATGCCGTCATGCCCAAAATCGATGAAATGATGCAGGGCGGACTGATCACCCTGGAGTCTGTGCGTGTGATCAGGTATTGCGACAAAAATGACAGAGAATGTCTAATTCATTCGCCGTAACAAGTCTGTTCACCTGTAATCATGACAGGTCGGGGGCGATATGACAAACATGGTGCGAGAGATGAAAAAACTGTGCATGGAAATGGCAGTGATCATTGTGCTTGCTTCTGTAACCGGATTAATTGTGAACCATAAACTGGTGCTCAAGGTCTGGTCGGGCAAACTTGATTCCGTTTCATCGTCCGATTCCGGCGCCCGGGCTGTGGCGAAGATTCCCCTCCCTGCGGGACTTCTGCAGGTTAAGGAACTTTTTGACCGAAAAGAGGCGGTTTTTGTTGACGCTCGGGATGATTTTCTTTATTCCCAGGGGCATATCAAAGGTGCGTTTGTCATGCCGCTTGGTCAAGCGGATGCGAGACTGGCGCAATTAATTGTCAAAGTTCCGGTTACGTCCACCCTGGTGGTCTACTGCAACGGCTATAATTGTCATGATAGCATGACACTGGGAACAAAATTGATGGAAAGAGGGTACCGGCAGGTATATGTTTACGAGGGCGGATATCCGGAGTGGAAGGATGCCGGTCTTCCCATTGAGGGGGCAAAGCCATGAGACGCGGTATGTATGGAAATTTTCCCATTTTAGTTCGAATTGCGTTGGGAGGTGTCTTCATCTATGCCGGGATACTCAAGATACTTGACCCCGTTGCCTTTGCCGGCAGTGTCGCCGCCTACAAAATTATGCCTTATGGATTGGATTACCTTGTTGCGGCCACTCTGCCCTGGGTTGAAACAACCTGCGGAATCCTGCTTGTTGTTGGTTACAGGGTAAAAGCCGCCGCTGGTATTATTCTGGCAATGAATCTGGTATTTATGGTGGCCCTTGCTTCAACTATTGCGCGTGGACTCGATATTGATTGCGGTTGTTTCAAGCAGGGTGGTGAAAAAACTCCTGCATGGATGGCCATCCTGAGAGATGTGTTGTTTCTGGCGGCAGCGATTTTTCTGGTTGGGGAAAAAGAACGGACGCGGAGAAGCGGAGCTTTGAACTTTGAGCTTTGAAAACTTTGATTTTTTTGAGGTGTTGCTTGGAGAAAGAAATACTATTGGTCGTATGTGCATATCTGATTGGTTCCATACCGACCGGTCTTCTGCTGGCGAAGGCTTTTGGTGGTGTGGACATCCGTTCGGCGGGTAGTGGCAATATAGGGGCAACCAACGTGTATCGAACCATGGGTCGCAAGGTTGGACTTCTGACCCTGTTGGGTGATTGCATGAAGGGAGTGATTCCCGTTGTGGCTGCGAAAAGCCTCGGTCTGCCTGTTGCCTGGGTTGCCCTTGTTGGTCTGTCCGCATTTTTAGGACATGTGTATACCATTTTTCTCGGCTTCAAAGGAGGGAAGGGTGTTGCAACGGCACTGGGGGTTTTTCTGGCCGCTTCCCCCTGGGCGGTCCTGGCTGTACTGGTAATTTTTTCACTGGTTCTGTACAAATGGCGCTATGTATCTCTCGCATCCATCACCGCGGCGGCACTGATGCCGTCTCTGGTAGCGCTCCTTTATAAACAGCCTGCCTTGGTCGGGATGACTCTGGTGATAGCGGCACTGGTCATATTCAAGCACCGGGAAAATATTCAACGGCTCAAGGCTGGAACGGAAAACAAATTCAAGGCATGAAGAAGAGAAGGCATTAAAGAACAGAAAAAGCCGGGGGACCGGCTTTTTCTGCATTAAAGACCAAATGTGATACAGGTGATAAGTTACATATCCGTCAGGACTTTTTCGTCATAGATCGACTCAAGGCGGAACTTGTGCTTTTTCTCCTCGTTAGCCAGCATGAGGAAGAGCTTTTTGAGTTCAGGATCATCGGTCATCGTTTCCGCTTCGGTATAGAGCCTGCAGGACTTCTCTTCGCTTTTCATTGAATATACCAGGATCTCCTGGTATGTCATGTCCTCACGGTATGGTATGTCAACCAGGTATTCGCTGATTTTCAGATCGGGAACAGTCTTACACCTGTAACGGGCAATTTTTCCCTTGTCCAACTGCTGGATAAACCGTTTGTGCGCGGCTTCCTGCTCGGCCATCTCTTCGAAAAGCTTTCTGGCGGAAGGATTTGTCGACATCCTTGCCGCAGACTTATAGAGCCTGAAGGACGCATCTTCCTTTTCCAGGGCAAATTCCAAAATGTCATCTATGGTACTGAATTCCACCTGTCTGCCTCCTTTTTGCGTTAATGCATCAAAGCATGAGCTATGAAGAGTGATAAGCCATAGTCTTGTAACAACAAATGTAAATATTGTCAAGAAAGCTCAGGGTTTGTGTTAAATGCTTGACAGTTTGCCCGAGATATCTTAGAAATGCTTCACGCGAATCAGGTTCACCCATAAAAACTCCGGGATCGGTTTTCCTTCTATGAAGTTTATCTTGTCTCAAAAGAAAATTCTAGGCATTGTCCTGATCTTAATCCTGATTGTAAGCATTCCATTAATCCGCTCCCTGGTTTTTCTGACATCGCCGGTAGGAACAGGTAAAATTGCCAGAATCGTGGATTTCCGTGAAGGTTATACCATGAAAAAGGTCGCTGGCGAACTGGAGCAGTCCCATATCATTTCCAGTGCATTCATGTTCACCGTATATGCCAGGCTGCAAGGGGCGGATGAAAAGATAAAAGCGGGCGCATATCAGTTCAACGATGGTATGAACCCGGTGCAGATCCTCCATAAGCTTATAACAGGGGATGTTTATAATTGCCGCTTTGCGGTCCCGGAAGGTTATTCCATTTACCAGATAGCCTCTCTGCTGGAGCAACGTGGACTGTTTCGCAAGGAAGAGTTTCTGAAACAGTGCTTTAATCGGTCTTTGCTCGCTGATTTGGGAATAAAGGAACCGTGTGTGGAGGGGTATCTCTATCCATGCACTTATAATATTACTCCGCATACAACTGAGACTGATCTGATCAGGGAAATGGTAACCCAGTTCCAGAAACACTTCTCCCTGGAATTGGATAGAAAGGCAAAAACGTTGCGAATGGGGACCACGCAAATTTTGACTCTTGCCTCCATGGTCGAAAAGGAAGCCGTTGCACCTGGGGAAAGGGCGCTGATAGCTTCCGTCTTTCTCAATCGCCTTAAGAAAAAGATGCCATTGCAGAGTGATCCGACAGCAGTTTACCGGCTGCGGGCATTTGCCGGAAAGGTATCCAAGCGAGACCTGCAGCACGATTCACCCTATAATACCTATAGAATCAACGGCCTTCCGCCGGGCCCGATCGGCAATCCCGGCAGCGATGCAATTAAAGCCGTTCTCAACCCGGCTACGACGAAGTATCTTTATTTCGTTGCCAAAATGGATGGTACCCATTATTTTTCAACCTCCCTGGACGAACACAACAGGGCGGTCAACAAGTATCTGAAATCCAGGGCAGTTCCCGTTGAAGGCACGGAGAATACCGTGCCGGAGTATCGAAATGATTACCCGATTGTAATAAAGGGCGAATAGCAAGTCAAAAAGTCTCCTTAACATATCGATCTGACATAAAAGAACATATATCATGCCGGGTCCGACAGGTTCCTGGCATCGAACCGGCTTCCTATCCCTTTGAAATAATCGATGTAGATATCGTAGTGTCTGCAGGAAAACAAGACAAAGATCACCTTCCTAATGGAATCGTCGGCGCTCAGGAAATCGAGGGTGGTATCAACGGCAATCATGCAGGCTTCTTCCACCGGATAACCGTATACTCCACAACTGATGGCGGGAAAAGCAATGCTGGCGATGCCGTGCATGACGGCCAATTGCAGGCTGTTTCTGTAACAGGCTGCGAGAAGTCCCGGCGCCTGATCCCGTTCCATCCGGTAAACAGGACCAACGGTATGAATTATGTACCGGGCGGGAAGGTTATATCCTTTGGTAATTCTTGCTTCGCCTGTCGGACATCGGCCTATTGCCCGGCATTCGTCCAGAAGTTGCGAGCCTGCCGCCCAGTGGATCATGCCGTCAACTCCTGCTCCGCCGAGCAGGGTCGGGTTTGCAGCATTGACAATGGCATCCACGCATAACTGGGTTATGTCTCCCATTCTGATTTCGATTCTGTCCAATATTTCCTTTTTCACGAACTCTCCGTTGCTTAATTTGTGTCAAATACATTATACAGGATAATCACCTTGTTCTGGATTGCATTCACAGATAACATATAATGCGCTGACCCATCCATGTCACCCCCCTCAACAGGCTTTCGATCACACTTTCCTTTTGGAGAAACAGTTCCTATTTGAAACATATCTGAACTGGCAGTCTATGTCGAGACTGCGAAATCTTACAATCCATAAATCCTGGCGCAGCTTCAACAACTGGCGACTTGCTGCTCTGCTTACTTCTGATAAACTTTAGCAAGAATACCATGCTCGTTAGTTTCCATCCGGAAACTTGTTAAGCTCCGAGGAGAAAACAATGAAAATAAATATGATCACGATACATACAGTTATTCTTGTCATCTGTCTCGTTGCAGTACAAACGGCATGGGCTCAAAATTACCCGGAAGAGAATCCTGATGTATGGATACAGACCAGTGACACCCTGTTCACCGCTGAGGAGTTGGATGATCTGCTTGGCCCCATTGCACTCTATCCTGATCCGCTGATTGCCCAGATATTGCCTGCCTCAACTTTCATTGACCAGATCGACGAAGCGGCACGCTATGTAAGGCAGTATGGGGGTTCGGCCAGAATCGACGTCCAACCATGGGATGTAAGCGTTAAAGCCGTGGCCCATTATCCTGATGTGCTTTTCATGATGGATGGGAAGTATGAGTGGACCGTGTCACTGGGGCAGGCTTACGTCAACCAGCCGCAGGATCTGATGGATGCGATCCAGCGACTGCGAGCCACGGCAGCGGCTGAAGGTAATCTTGTATCCAATCCTTATCAGCAGGTGATCTTTGAAGATGGAGTCATCAGGATAGTCCCGTCCGAACCCCAGGTGATTTACGTGCCCCGGTACGATCCTATGGTGGTGTACGTGGAACGCCCTTCCCCGTCGTACGGGTTTATTACTTTTGGCATCGGATTTACAATTGGCGCCTGGCTGAATCGTGATTGCGACTGGCATGGGCGGCGTGTCTTCTACCATGGCTGGCGGGGCGGCGGCTGGATTGGCCGATCCCGATCGCATGTGCAAGTCCGGAACAATTTCTATGTCAATAATACGTATGATGTCATAAACATCAACAGGAGAGTGATAAAGCATGATACTGCGCGCTACCGGGAAGTGATCCGCCGTGATTTGCAAATTCGCAGGGAACGCTCTGTACGTCCGGCGCCTCCTGCCATGCGCGAACAAACCCGTCCACCGGCCGGTGTTCAAAAGCAGCAGGAGCGTACAGGCAGGCCGGCGCCACCAACCAGGGGGCAACAACCCGGTCAGGTCCCTGTTATCCTCCAACCTCCGGTACGCCCTGATAACACGGATGTCTATCGTGGTCGTGATATAAAAAAAGTACAACCCGGGTCATCTTCGGGTTATGGAGGTTACGGAAGCGGCAAAGATGCCGCAAAGTACCGCGAACGAGGCCAGGACAGTCGGGAAAAGATGCGTCAAGATAATCGGACTGCTCCGTTCCAAGGCCGGGCAATACCCGGCGGCGGGCAACATGCGCCGAAGCCTGCCTTACAACCGCCACAACGTCCGGCGCCGCCGGCCAAACGCATTGAGGGTGGACAAAGGCAACAGCCTGTAACCGAAAGAGGTAACCGTCCGGCAATTTCCGGTGGCAGCCAACCTGCACCCAGGCCGACCATACCGTCTCCTCCCCCACAGGCGCCACCGGGTGGCCGCATCGGGAGATAACTGCGGTAACAGCGCAAGCGATGTGCCAGCCTTGCTCAAGAAAGGATACAGGTATGATAAGAGTTCTTTGCAGAATATTGTCCCGAGGTGCGGGATTATGCGGGATGGTTGCCATGCTGCTCTTGACGCTTCCGTCCGGCAGCCTTGCCGTCGGACCCGAGTCTTCCCAGCAGGTTTTTTCCTCACCAGAGGAGGCGCGCCAGTCGTTGATTGCAGCGGTCCAGGCAAAAGACCATCAGTTGCTGAAAGCGATTTTTGGACCGGTTACCGCGGAGCTCGAGCCTGGTGACCCGGTGGAACAGGCTGCCGAGTTCGACCATTTTTCACGTCATATACAGGAGCGTGCTGATCTGATCATGGAAGGTGAGGCCAGGGCAATTCTGGTTATCGGAGCTGAAAAATGGCCGTTCCCTATTCCGATCGTAAAAAAAGGCGACAGGTGGCTGTTCGACACCGAAGCGGGGCGCGAAGAGATTCTCAGCCGGCGCATCGGTCATAACGAATTGGTTGTCATTAACGTCTGCCGGGCCTATGTGGATGCACAGCGGGAATACTACAACATGCCGGAACCGGATGGTGACCAGATTCCCAAGTACGCCCAGCATATGAAAAGCACACCGGGGAAAAGGGACGGACTCTACTGGCCGACTGCCGCCGGTGAGCAAGAAAGCCCCCTCGGTCCGCTCGTTGCAAAAGCCAAAGAAGAGGGGTATCTGCAGAAGCGCAAGGCTGGTGAAAGCGGTCCCCGACCATTCCACGGCTACTATTTCCACATTCTCAAAAGGCAGGGCAAGAGTGCCCCCGGTGGCAAGTTCAGCTACGTCATCAACGGCAACATGGTGGCCGGCCATGCTCTGGTGGCCTACCCTGTGCGGTGGGGCATCTCGGGGGTCATGACTTTTATTGTTAACCAGCGGGGCAGGGTGTACCAGAAGAACCTTGGGCCGAAAACCACCGATATTGCCAGAAAAATGAAGGAGTTCAATCCTGATCAGACCTGGAAAATGGTGGATCAGTAACCTGGTCGTTTTACAGACGGTAAAACGACCAGGTTACTTCGTCATCTTACCCAAGAAAAGCATTGGTTGAAAGAGGACCATGATGATGTCGATAGATGCCGAAAATCGCATAGCTGCCAGCACGCCGGGGGAAGCATTCTTTTTGCTGGTCGGCCAGCCGAACCCCCAGGTGGTTTTTCAGGTTCGTGAAAGGTCGGCGGTTATAAAATATTTTGGTGATACGGGCGTAGAGGTCCGCAGCGGGCTGTTTCTACCCGGACCGGTTTCTGTCGCAGTCGTGGTAGTTGCGTTTCGGGTTGGTCAGTATATCAAGAATGAATACGCAACATGGTGGAATTATCATCAGGAGGGGTGTGCCGACATCTTTCGGGAGATGACTGCACAGGATTTCCTGTCTTTCCACTTTTATGGCGATAACGGCAAGCGGGACAGGACTTTCGTTGCATTGAATCCACTCAAGGAATTTTTTGTCAAGGCGATAGACACTGTTCTGAAAATGCCCTCCTGGGATGAAAACGATTTTATCTCCGCCTGTATGAAGCTGTGCAGCTGTTATCCCACTCTTCCGGCCTTGTGGGACTGTATGCCGCAGGTGAGCAGTGGGGGATAACGGTTTCGAAAGGTTGCGTGTGTTGCCAGGACAGGAAATGTCCCGAAACTTCAAATATTTAACAGTATTTCTTCAAAGCTGTACCTTTAAGGTGGCCCGGATTTTGAGTTTCCAAAAATCTGGAGAGAGTTCGAAACGGTCGCTGTCGGCGTTCTATACGTCATTTTTCGTAATGACCTGTCCGGCCGGGTCTTTGCGGAAGAGTCGAAACCAGTTAGTTTCCATCCGGAAACTCCGGATGAGAAACTATAGGTTTCCATCCGGAAACCAGTTAAGCTGCCGAAGCCAATCGAGGAAATCAAATGAGCAAAAAACCGCAGAAAATCTGCGCTGCTGTCGAAGAAGAGCTTGCCGAGCGTAAGATGGTGGATAAGCAGATGCAAAGACATGTCGCCCTGTTGACGGCGACTGTCAGGGTATTCAAGGAGACTCTGAATTGTAAAACCGAAGAAGAGGTGGCACTCATCTGTCTTAAAATAGTTGAGGAACTGACCTGCAGCGCCTACGGTTTTATCGGTGAACTGAACCCGCTCGGTTATTTTGATACTACAACGCTCAGCGAGTCGGGATGGAATGCCTGTAAAATTCCCAGGCTGGAAGCCGACATCCTGCTTAAGAATATGCCGAATAGAGGGATAAACCGGATCGGTCTCCGCGAGCAGAAGTCCTGGGTAATCAATGATCCGGCCTCTCATCCCGACGCGGTAGTGAAACCTCCGGGCCATCCGCCAATCACCTCGTTCCTGGGTGTCCCGTTACGATACATGGGGGGAACAACCGGTATGATCGCCTTGGCTGGCAAGCAACCAGGGTATACCCTGGCCGATCAGGAAGATGTTGAGATACTGTCCATCGCATTTGGCGAGGTGCTGAACCGCCGGCGGGCGGAGAAAAAAATTCACGAACTGAACGAAGAATTGAACCGTCAAGTCCTGCAGGCCGAGGCCACTAACAGGGAACTGGAAGCCTTCAGCTACTCGGTCTCGCACGACCTGCGCGCCCCTCTGCGCCACATTACCGGGTTCGTGGAACTTTTGAACAAAAGGGACCTTGCCCTACTGGATGAAAAGAGCCGCCACTACCTGCAGGTGATCTCGGAGGCGGCCAGGAAGATGGGAACCCTGATAGATGACCTGCTGGCCTTTTCCAGAATGAGTCGCATTGAGTTAAAGAAAACCAGGATAAACTTCGACGAAATGGTCCGGGGAATCGTCAGCGAGCTGAAGAATGAGGTGAAGGAGCGGGAGATTATCTGGGATATCGCTCCTCTGCCTATGGTGGAAGGAGACCCTGCGCTGCTCCGCCTGGTAATGGTTAACCTCATCGCCAATGCCCTGAAATTTACACGGCAGTGTCCCAGGGCAAGGATCGAGATCGGGGCAATCACCGACCACCCGGATGAAACGCTCTTCTTCGTAAAGGACAATGGTGTCGGTTTTGACATGAAGTACGTGGACAAACTGTTCGGCCTGTTTCAGCGCCTCCACAGTCCCGAGGAGTTCGAGGGGACCGGCGTCGGCCTGGCCAATGTCCAGCGCATTATACGCCGGCACGGCGGCAGAACCTGGGCGGAAGGCGCGGTAGGCGGCGGCGCCGTTTTCTGGTTTTCTCTGGCGAAGACGGGGGAGGAATAACCGATGGTTACATTGAAGCGAATACTTTTGGTGGAGGACAATCCCAACGATGCTGAACTCACCATGGAGGCGCTGGCTGAGCACAATCTTGCCAACGATGTCGAGTGGGTGCGTGACGGGGAAGAGGCCCTCGATTATCTCTTTTGCCGGGGGAAATACGCCGGAGGCAACTGCGATGATCTGGCGGTGATTCTCCTTGACCTCAAACTCCCCAAGGTGGATGGTCTGGAGGTGCTGCGCACCATAAAGTCCGCTGAAAAACTGAAACTCATCCCGGTGGTGGTCCTTACCTCTTCCGGCGAAGAACGAGACCTGGTGGAGAGCTACAAGCTGGGCGGCAATGCCTATGTGGTAAAGCCGGTCGATTTCAGTGAATTCATGAATGCGGTCAAGGAGCTGGGAATATTCTGGGCGATCATCAACGAGCCGCCCCCCCCGGGTAGCAAACGGGGCGCGCGAAAATGAAACAGGTCTTACGAATACTCCATCTTGAGGATGACCCGGGAGACGCAGAGCTTGTACAGTCGATCCTTTCCAGCGAAGGAATCGACTGCGAAACACTGGTTGTCGCTTCCCGCGAAGATTTTGTCGCTGCGTTGGAACTGGGCGGATTTGACCTGATTCTCGCAGATTTTGCGCTGCCTGCCTTTGACGGTATGACTGCGCTGAAAATGGTGTGGGAAAAGTATCCCGATCTCCCTTTCATCTTCGTTTCCGGAAGGTTGGGGGAAGAAGCGGCGATTGAATCCCTCAGGAACGGTGCGACGGATTACGTTTTGAAAAACAGGCTGTCCCGCTTGACGCCGGCAATAAATCGGGCCATAAGCGAGGCTGAAGAGCGGGCCGAACGCAGAAAGGCACAAGAGGAACTGGCAAAGGCATATATCGAGATACAGGTGAGAGCCGAGAGCTACCTGAATTTATTCAACAGTATCCGCGACGTTATCGTCGTGTCCGATCATGACCGCAGGATTTTGCACGTCAACCAGCCCGCCCTTAGGGAGGTTTTCGGTTATGAGCAGGAAGAAGTGGTGGGAGAGGGTATCAGAATGCTCTATGCCGACGAAGAAGGATACTGTCTGACGGCAAGGGAAATCTTCGACCGGATGCAGCCGGTCAAAGGGAAAATTCTGGAAGTCGATTTCAGGAGGAAAACCGGCGAAGTCTTTATCGGCGAATTGTATGCGTTGAAGCGTCTGGACAGCAAGGGCGTCCCGACCGGAAATATCGGGATGATCAGGGACATCAGTGAACGGAAGCAGGCGGAGGAGGCCTTGCTCGAAAGCGAGATGCGTCGCTGTCAGCTTCAGGCAGAGCTGAAGTATGCAGCTGAAATTCAGGCAAAGCTCCTGCCACGCTACTATCCGCACATCCCC
>Ga0187878_1002682_pt1 | contig 15499 bp, 14 predicted proteins | sample June2016WEW_17_1_FD_132979 | JGI IMG/M metagenome (GOLD analysis project Ga0187878, IMG submission 132979) | Peatland microbial communities from SPRUCE experiment site at the Marcell Experimental Forest, Minnesota, USA - June2016WEW_17_150 | ecosystem: Environmental > Terrestrial > Soil >...
CTTATGAAAAGCGCTAATCACCTGATTGACCTCCTGATCGGTAAAAGTATAGACGCACATTCCAATCTGCATGAATGATTCATCATGCAACATTTCGGCAACCGGACAAATGCCTTTTCGGTAGGATACATGTCCTTTATAAAGTTCGGACGACCAGGGAAATCCTTTGGTTCCAAATGCAATCTTGTTTTGATAAACAGGCAACAAATGCAGATTTTGATAACCTGCGGTTACAGGTACACCTTCGGCCTGCAATGCCTTGACAAGGGTCTGCCGTGGGACCCCTGTCTCCTCCCGGTCATAGAGAATCGGATAGACGTAATACACATGATCACAATCCGGTGCGACAAAAGGTATCCTCAAGCCATTCAATTCTTCGATTCCTGCGGATAACCTGTTAGCCGCCGTTTTTCTCTGGGCTATAAGCATAGGCAGTTTTTTTAACTGTTCTATACCAATCGCCGCTTCTATCTCAGTCATACGAAAATTAAACCCTATCATGTTGGCGAGATTTTTGACCCCCTTATCTCCAACTACAGCTTCAGCGTGGTTCCGAATCAACTGCATTCGCTCCGCCAGCAATGGATCATTGGTCACACAAACACCTCCTTCACCGGTATGGATGTGTTTGTGGTAGTTCAAACTATAAACCCCGATATCAGCAATTGTGCCGGCATATCGTCCCTTGTATAGGGCGCCGGGTGCCTGTGCACAATCCTCTATAACTTTGAGATTGTGCTTTTCCGCAATTAACATAATTTTATCCATATCCGCGGCGTGTCCGAAGATATCTGTAACCATAATCGCTCTTGTATGCGTGTTGATATTTTTCTCTATCGAGATGGAATCAAGGTTGAACGTTTCAATTTCAATATCAGCAAAAACAGGTATAGCACCCCAGATCAGGATCGCGGTTGCTGAGGCGCTCATAGTCCAGGGGCTGACTATCACCTCATCGCCTGGTTCAATACCGATGGCCCCAACGGCAGCGATGAGACCGGAGGTGTTTGAATTTACGGTCACTGCGTGGCGTACGGAGAAATATCGTGCCCATTCTTTTTCAAACTCTTGAACTTTCTGACCACCGTAGAAGTCCGGATCCCAGCAACCAAGAAAGCGGGACAGGACACCGCTCCTGAGGACCTCTTGCACTGCCGACATCTCTTCTGTGCCGATGTTATTATAACGCGATAAGGGTGCCGTGACAGCACGAAATCCTCCCAGCAAGGCAAGCGAGCTCATTTGTTAGCCTCCATGCAGGACTGCTTGATCTTATCGATAACGGCCAGATTCTCCACCGCTGACCGGCCATCGGCCAACAGCGGCTTCCCTGTAATCAGATGCTGATAAAGATGATCGACAACATGCCACTGACACCTGCCAAGATCGGTGGGGATATCCTCGCTTTTCCGGCTCAGAACCCGGTATCCTTTCAGCAGTACATCGGCCTCAGCATTTCTGATCCGGATGGTATCACCGAAATCATCATAAAGGATATGACCGCCGGTGCCCATCAATTCCAGTCGGCCTACAGAAAAAAACTCCTCACGAAGCGCCAGAAAAAAGACTGGAACCTGGCCGAAACGGAAGAATACATCCGGCTCAGGATCGTCCCCCATTGTCTTTCGGCCCTTTTTGATAACACACATATCCGTTACGTCTTCCAGCAGAAACCTGAGCAGGTCAATATAGTGAGAACCGTTGTTGAGGATGCCCTTGCTGTACCAGCAGACTCCCTTCTCGATCTGACCGACGTCTCTCCGTCTCAGGGTTTCTTTCAGTGCCTTAACCCCTGGCTCAAAGCGGCGCATATAGTTAACGAGAAGAGCGCAATGTTGAGATTCAGCGATATTTACCATTTCTTTCGCTTCGGACAGTTCGAGGGCGATAGGTTTTTCGCAAAGGATCGCCGCAGGCCGATGGGGGATTATCTGCTGAAAAACCCGAAAGTGTTGTGAACTGGGTGTGCAGATGGAAAATATGTCGGGACGATGCTTGGCGACTAATGATGCAACATCCTCGTAAACAGGTAACTTAAACTTGCTTATGAACCGTCCTCTTTGAATGGGATCGGGATCAACAGCGGCAACAAGTTCAAATTTATCATGATAACAATAAGCACTAGCATGGGTCAAAATCAGGTCGATGCTGGACTTATCATAGTCGTAGCCTTGCCCAATTTGCCCTAATCCAATAATAGCTACAGAAAACTTTTTCACGAAATTCCTTTGCGTTGAACTTCTCTATTTATTGCTATCCATTCAGGTTTAGTTTTAAGTAAAATTATAACTTCCCTACAGCTAAAATAAGGATTTGCAGATCCAAAATATTCTATGAGATTTTTTAAAAGTTCATAATCTTTCTTTTCGTCAAGAGTCAAGCCGAGTTCCGGCCAGTAAAGATCGGGAGGAGCAAAAAGATTAATGTGTTTGAAAATTTCCGGATGATTTCGTATGTGCAATGTAACATGTTCATGATCTAATGGATTCATTGTCAAGGTTGCTGAATGTTTAAGAGTATCAATGCGAAAGACCTGAGTGTCCATGCCATCCGGGTAACTGCGAATATGGCAGTTGCTTGCATAGTCACATGTGTTGTGAAGGAAAACCTGAATAGTCTGTTCTATTATTAATGGATCAATTATAGGACAGTCTCCCGTGATATCGACGATGATATCCGCATCAACTGAATCGGCAGCGCCAATGACTCTATCCATGACATCTTGCTCACTACCCCTGAAACACTCTATCCCATTTTTTCTTGCAAATTCTTCCAAACAACTATCAGCTCCATTAATAGTTGTTGCAAGAACTATATCTCGTATTGATTGCACCTGCTTCAAACGGTCTACGAGGTGCTCGAGCATGGGTTTCCCATCTGCCGGCAGTAAGACTTTCCCAGGTAACCTCGATGAAGTCATTCTAGCTTCGATAATAGCTGATATTTTGTCTGTCTTCCGCAATATCGATATTAATTTATAACTGTTTATTACAGATTTACAAAATGTGATCCCAACTCAGCGGCGTTCCGCGGGCTATTTCATGAGAGGCTTTTCGGCCCAATATTTCTTTTAAAAAGCGAGGATGCAGGCCATATCCTGGTCGAATACTTCGAACATTCTGTTCTGTGAAGACCTCATCGGCTTCCATATCCTCAACGACAAAAAGAGACCTTCGAAATACACGACTTGATATTTCTTGTCCGCAGGTTTCAAACCGGATGCCTCCTAAAGCCTTTTCAGTCGTCCGAATTGCATCGACCATGGCTTTGAATTCTTGAGGTTCAAGCGAAAAAGCGCTGTCTGGCCCGGGCATAGAACGGGACAGAGTAAAATGTTTCTCTATAATGCAAGCCCCGAGGGCTACAGCTGTGATAGGTACTGTAATATCTAAATTATGATCGGAGAGCCCAACTGGTACTTTAAAAATTTCAGCCATATAAGGGATTGTACGCAGATTCATGTCTTCAGGACGGGCTGGGTAAGCACTCGTACACTTCAACAGTGCAAGTTGATTCCCTCCTGCCTCGCGAACGGTACGCACAGCTTCCTCGATTTCCTCAAAGGTGGCCATGCCCGTGGATATGATCAGGGGTTTCCCCGTATGGGCCACATCTCGCAATAGCTGAAGATCGACGAGCTCAAAGGACGCGATTTTGTAGGCTGGAACATTCATCTTTCTTAAAAATTCAATAGCCGTGTAATCGAAGGGGGTTGAAAAGAGATCCATCCCCAAGTCATTCGCTACTTTTTTCAGCTTCGGCTGCCACTCCCAGGGTGTATAGGCTTCGGCATAGAGATCGTGAAGACTACGACCTTCCCAGAGCGTCCCTTTGCCGATTCGAAAATAATCATTATTACAGGAGATGGTTAGCGTATCCGGCGTATAGGTCTGAAGCTTTATGGCATCCGCTCCAGATTCCTTGGCAGTTTCAATAATTCTGACAGCCTGATCAAGAGATTGATGATGATTGGCCGACATCTCGGCCACAATATAAACGGACTCTCCTGTAGATATGCGGCGGTTATATATGTCAATATATGGGTTCATTCCGAATCATTTTTCTCCAGTGCCAGATGAATCGCCGAACAACCGGAAATTGTAGTCAAGCCCTGGAACTTGAAACCGGCTCTCATGAACGCCCGTCTCGATTCTTCATTCTCCAACTTCACATAAGCATAAATAGATCTCATATCAGATACTTGAAAAAATTTATTAGAGGCTAGTTCAATAATCTTACTCCCACAACCAATTCCCCGATATTTCCCTTCAACGTAAACGGATAATACTGCTTCTTGTATCTTTTGATCGATACGAACTTGGCCGATGGGTGTTCCCCAGCCGTTAACAGCCATGAAAAAGAGGCAAAAAGAATCATGGAGTTTTGACTTAAACCATTGAACATGGTCTCTCCAAGGGATATATTGTGATGTAAAAGATGCTGCCCGCGCCTCCGGGCTATTTGACCATTTCCATATCTGTTCGCAATCCTGTTCCTGAATAGGGCGCAAGGATAGACTGTCCATGGTCATAGACATAATGACTCTCATAATGCCCTCTCCATCAACCAAGGATTGACCCGTTTTACACATGATATTCCTTGCGTCCTCGTCTGCCATCAACGCTTTTAGCTTATCTGTAATCATACGAGCACTGACATCTCGATGCCATCCGAGGTTGATTGCCAGACCTTCCGAAGCAAGATGTTCAGCAACGGCTATCTGATTTTCCGACAATATAAGAACCACGGAGGGCAGGCCCATAAAGGCCAGCTCCCATGATGTACTGCCACTCGCCGCAACGGCCACGTCAGCCCAAGCCATGAGTGCAGAAATGTTTTCCACTACGGGAAGAAGGCGAAAGGAAGAAGGACACGATTGTATCTCCTCCTCGATCGCTTGCCTGTTGGGATTGGCCGGACCCAGAATAATCATGGCTTCAATGCCTATAGCATCGATTTTTTTCAATGCCCTGATTGCTTTCAGAGTAACGTTGTCACTGTCGCCCCCCCCCATCGTGACCAACACTTTGCGAGCAATCTGGGGAATTTCTCGCATCCGGTCACGCTGGTCTCTGAATTCCCTTCGCAAGAGGGCATAACGGGTTCCGAGCAGAAGACGTGTGTATTTTTCGCGCCGTGGATAGAGAGAGCAATCCGCAAAAATGTTCTGGTTCAGGATAATGTCAGCATAATAATGATCAGCATGACCGTAATCATCGATGCAAAGCAGCGATGCCCCTGCCTCTTTTATACATTTCTGATATAGGGCATCGAAGTTGTATCCATCAGCCACTACCCAGCTTGACATTTCCGAGTTATGATCTTCGAGTTCCGAGAGCATTTGCAAGGTTAGTTTAATATCCAGTCGATCGGGATGGAATTTTTCCAGGGGGATAAAACCGATTTTTTCCGATTCTATTCGCCTGCGGAGGATGTCGCTGTTACAGTAACTCAGGAACAGGGCTTTGCCGCCCTGTTCCTGCCATATTTGAGCTAATGCCAAGCATCTCATTATATGGCCTGTGCCAATACGCGGCGACGCATCCGCCCTGATCAACAGGGTGTTCATGTTAGTCGGTGAAAACCTGTGTGAGCTACCGGTCCTTTGAGCAATGCTCGGATATTCCCTCTATACAGAGACTCAACAATAATGCCAAATATTTCATCCACAGCATTAAGATATGATTCAATATGTTCATCTTGATGGGCATACGTGGAATAAAATGCCCTGCCTGCCAGGAATCCCCGTTCAAGCATCAGTTGCGTAAAAAGTGTGTGAGTGGCCTGCGCGTCATTTCCTATAAGATTGAAATGCGACAGAGGGGGGATTCCACCGATATCGATCGCCAATCCTGCTTTATTGGCCGCTTCCCGCCATCCCTCCTGAATACACTGTCCCACAGCTACAAGCCGTTTTGCCACCTCCAGACGACGATGCTTATGGATCGTTGCCAAAGCAGCCACGGGACCGATCCTGTCTGTCCAGTAGGTGCTGCTGATAAAAGTCGCCTGTGCCGCATCCATAACTGATCCCTTTCCGATGATCGCTGCCATGGGATAGCCGTTACTGATGGCTTTGGCAAAAACCGCCATGTCCGGTTTAAAACCATAAAGCAGATGAGCACCACCTGTGTTAAGGCGAAACCCCGCAGACACTTCATCAATAATCAGGACTGCTCCAATTTTTATGGCAATCTCACATACGCCCTGTATAAAATCAGGGGTGGGTTCATGGTCTCTTATCGGCTCCATGACTATGGCAGCCAGCCTATCGCGATTTATTTCAACAATCTCTTTAAGTTCCTCAAGATGGTTATACCGGAACGGTAGAGCCGACCCTAAAAGCCCCCGTGGGACCCCAGCCGGGTCAAGTCCTGGAAGAAGGTGCCCATCAAGCGCACTTTCCTCGGCTAAATTGGCGGATAAATACCAATCATGCCAACCATGGTAACCGCAGAAAGCCACCCGATCCCTTCCTGTGTGAGCCCGGGCAATTCGAACCGCTATAGCCATTGCTTCCCCACCGCTTCTTGCATAGCGTACCATCGCTGCCCAGGGATGGAGTTCACAGAGGAGATCGGCAAGTTCCACTTCTTCGGGACAGTTAAGTGTGGATATCGTCCCCGATTCAATTGCGTTATGGACGGCTGCATCAACATCCGGGTCTCCCACACCTAAGACGCAGGTACCCACTCCATTGGTGCTCATATCTATGTATTTGATGCCATCCATATCCCAGACTTCAACACCTTTCGCCTTGAGATAATAGCTGGGCCAACGATCGGGTAAATAATTTTCCGGACGTTTTGAAAGGAGTTGTGTTCCGCCGGGAATTCTCTGCTTTGCATGAGAGTATAATTCTTGTCCTTTACCCATTATATATGCCTTCGGTTATCCTTCAGATTGTCTTGTTTAAGAGATTTTAAATATCCTTCATTGCGTCTTGCATTGCTGTTTAATTGACATATCTCTGGATGTTGCTGTAATAAATTTAACACATCAGTCATCCCAAAATATAATTTTCCCATACATTCAAATATGGAACGGACAAATTCCAAATCAGTGTGATCATCAACAGTCCAACGAAAATGGGAAAGATTTTCTGAGTGTTTGATTTTCACTATGCGGAATTGTTCCGGATGTTTATAGATGTAAGGAGTGACGTGTTCCCGCTCGGATTTAAGTTTGGCGTTTTGCCAGGTATTTTCCAACACGCTCCGGGAAAACACCTCCGTGTCCAGTCCATCCGGATAGGTGCACTCCAAAGCATTGGACGCATAATCCGCGTGACCAGAATGAAAGGCATGCACCACCTGATCGATAAGGTCGTGATCCAACAGGGGACAGTCTGCGGTCAGCCTCACAATTACTTCAGCCGCAAAAAGAGATGCTGCCCGATAATACCGATCCAGTACATCGTCAAGACTTCCTCGAAAGCAGGAAATGCTTTCTCGGCGACAGAACTTTTCGATCGTATCCTCCTCATAATGGTTAGATGTGGCCACCACAACATGATCTATTTTTTGTGCTTTTTGAACACGACTCACAACATGAAACAGCATCGGCTTCCCGGCAATGTCCATCATGACCTTCCCCGGTAATCGTTTAGAACTCATTCGCGCTTGGACGATCGCAACAGTTTTAATCTGCCACCTCTCGATAGGGGGAGTCAGGATACTGTCCATCGTTATCCTTATTCAGGACAATCACTGACATTCGTTCATCTGGTAGATTTATCTTTTCAGGCGGGTGAGCAAATACATTTTGATAAATCAGGGCATACGTGGGATTCCATGTAAAAAGAGTTGCATAATTCATTTTGAAGCTGAAGATGCCTGGGAAGTGCGCATAGGGTTTTCGATAGGGAAATGGGGGATGAAAATCCAGTATTATCAATTTCCCGTCATTGATTAATACACGATCCACTTCATAAGCAATTTTAAAAAGGTCTTTCCTGTCGCACAAATAGAGACAGAAACCAAAAATCACCAGATCGAATTTGTTATCTTCATAAGGAATTTCATCGGCCGTTGACTGCAAAAGCGATAATTCGTTATATAAGACCCTGCCTTCCTGGATGGCCTTCTCCGATGGATCAATGCCAAAGCACTTTGCACTTAAGCAATTCGCCAAGGCATGTAGACGCCAGCCATTACTGCATCCAACTTCCAATATAGATCGTGGTTGAAGATTCAAATCAAATATCGCACGAATAATGGGATCACTCTCCCATGTTTTCAGCGCTTCTTCTAATTTAAAACGGTTGCGGCAATAGTAAGAATCCCCTTCAGAGCATTTAAAAACATCTTTCTGAAAGCAACGTTTATCGTTCACTGCCTAGCCTTTCACTGTTAATTTTGACCACAACCTCGGATCCACAACTGACTCATCTACAGGGGATAATTTTTCTTCTAACCGGTTCACCCAAAATATAGATAGATGATTTGGCCAAGCTCTAACATTTTCGAGCACCTGTAGAGGTGTCTCAGCACCAAAAATTATGCGAGCATCAGGATACCTCGACTTCACATAAGTTAGGGCAATCTCCTGACGGCTTCTCCCAATTTCCTCTGATAAACTTGTGAATGACGCCAGAAGAGATTGAGCAAAACGCATTTCAACAGGAATTTGATGAGGCTCCATTAAGAGGAGTCCCTGAAGGAAGATACTGCGGATATAAAGCTGCTTCTGTTTTTTTCTTGCTAATTCTAGAATTCCTGCTTCGTAAAAACGCCGATCCAAGATGTTTGCAGGCATCTGCAGCATGTCAAAAAAATCTGTCTCAATTGCCTGAATAGCCATTACTGGGGTATAGACCGAGATTCCGATATGTGAAGACAATCCATCCCGGATGAGATCACGGACTGCGGATCGGAGTTTTTGACTTGTAAGGTTGATATTTTCTTCCCTATGAATCATCAATCCAAAAAGACGATTCACTCTGAGATAATTGAGGCTCTTTTCAACTGATCTCCTTAATTCGCATTCATCTTCAAGCTCGATCTGAGGGTCAATCTTAGTGATGATTTTTGCCTGTTGAGATACACCCAATTCTGCCAGGGCAGCTCCCAGTATACATTCGCTTTCACCATAGGCCTGAGCTGTATCAAATTCATGGATTCCGTTATCCCATGCTGTTTTGACAATAGTAAATGCCTGATGAGCGTCAGGTTGTCCCGTTTTGTTGGCAATCGCATATGGCATACCCAACTGTGCCGTCCCTAGAACGAGACGATTCTTTCCCCAACAATCAGCGATCAGCTCTTGCTCAGTCATGAAGATAGCTGCTTTACCGCGTCGATGACGGTCTGCAGATTTTCATCTCCCATGCCAGGAAAAATTGGAAGAGATAGTATCTCTTTATAAGCCTGCTCGGCTACAGGACATAACCCCGGAGCAGTACCAAACCGCTTACGGTAATAGGGATGAAGATGGACTGGAATATAATGGACATTTACTCCTATCCCCCTTTCTCTTAGAGCCCGAAATAACTCGCCACGATTAAGGCCATTTCCCACATCCAGACGGATTACATAAAGATGATAGGCGTGACAGACATCCGGCCGTTCCGCAAGAGGCTTGATACCAGTAACAGCATGAAAGGCTTCGCTATAGCGCCGAGCTATCTCCCGACGTTCAATAATCCAATTAGATAGTTTTGAGAGCTGGCTCAAACCAAGGGCACACTGAAAGTCTGTCAATCGATAATTATATCCCAGATCAACCATTTCATAAAACCAATCCCCCTGCAAATGCCGTTCACGATGGTCTGATGTAATGCCATGATTACGAAACGAGCGCATTCTTTGCGCCAGAATGGAATCGTGCGTGGTGACCATACCCCCTTCACCCGTGGTAATATGCTTCACGGGATGGAAACTGAATACATTTAGATCGGCAAGTGTACCTGCATATTTTTCTCTATATTTGGCGCCGAGTGCATGGCAACAATCTGCTACTAAAGCCAATCCATACTCAGATGCAATCTCCCTCAAGACGTCATAATTGCAGGGATGACCGGCATAATCAACGGCAATGATAGCTTTAGTTCTCGGCGTGATCTTCTTTTTCACAACGGATGGATCGATCAGCAGGGTTTCACTATCAACATCAGCAAAAACGGGGGTTCCCCTTTGGAATACTATACAGTTAGCACTGGCGGCAAAAGTCATTGCTGGGACGATCACTTCATCACCTGGCCCGATTCCCAAAGCATACATTGAAGCATGAAGGGCAGCCGTGCCGCTGCTCACTGCTACAGCGTATTTTGTACCAATAAACTGAGAAAACGCTTCTTCGAATTCTTCAACCTTTGGGCCTGTGGTTAGCCAACTGGAACGGAGAACATCGATTACCGCCTGAATATCTTCTTCGGTAATGGATTGTCTCCCGTAAGGAATCGTATTGCGCATATGAATTAAATTTTAAGATGATCGAGATTTAGCAGGAATGGCAACCTTATAAAATCTACGCAGTGTATGAATAAATTGACGGGGGTTTTCTTAGAAATTCTGAAGAAATATTCTTAATTTTCAAAAAGTCAATATCAGCTTTAAATCAACCTATCCTCAGCAACTTTTTTATCTGCCCCAGCCTTTCAGGTTCTCTTTCTTTAATCTTGCTTAAATACTCATCAAGAAAAGATAGAAGAATCGCAGAAATAAGAGACAAAATCATGACAAAAGCTATTAATTTAAATGGTATGGGTTTCTTTGTTTGCATTTGCTCAGGAGCTGATGGAGGTTCGATAACATCGAAACCAGGATATCCGTTCTCCATATAATCCTGAACAATAGCTGTAGCTATCTGTTTCAGCAAGATGGGGTCATAAGTATATTTGAACTGACTAGGCAGCATTTTTATTCTTTCCTCTGTTTTCTGTCGTCTTTGAATTGATTCCTGCTTCAAATATTTCTCCAATTGTTCAATATAAAGAAGAAGGATTTTTTGAGGAACTTTAGGATTTTTGTATGTTACGGTTAACCAGAGTGCATTATTTTCTGTGTTCGCTTTAATCACTAAATTACTCATCAACAACTTGAAAGTATCTCTGAATGTGGGAGCCTTATCTTCAATCCATTTGCCTTCCTTTTCGTTCCAGAGTTCTGGATATAACAGTGGTAATACATTATTGTTATTAACTATGCGATATGCCAACTTGGAACTGTTCAGTACTTTTTGAAGAACTTCTAATCTCGTGTTATTGGGGACGATAATGCATTCAGACGTATAGATCGTATCCTTCTTTGAATTAATGATTAAGACTGCACTGTAGATGGTCAATATCAACATGGCCGCCAAGCAAAAAATTAGAATGAAGCATTTATGTTTAAGTAATACAATGATGAAATCCAGAAGATTAATCTCTTTTTCAGCATAATGGTCGTTTGGGGAATTTTGAGTCTTATCCTCCATGCGATTTCTCCTCCTTATGAATAGTAATACGGTTCAGCGTTAATCTATAATCATTTCTCATATGTTTAAACCTTGAGAGGTTTGAATAGTTGTTTGTAACTGATTCTAAATACAGCTCCGCTCTCTGGATTACATCCAGGGGCCATCCACCGTTGAGGGACTCGGATTCTCAATTTTGCTTTATGGTAAAGAATTACAGTTGTCGGCCGCTGCTTACTTCAGTTCCAGAGGATGTTCCGACTTCGCCAACCTCTTTTTCTAACAATCGAATTTGTTCTTCTAGTTGCTCATATTCTTTTATCTTTCTTTTCAGGAACCGATAGGTAATCTTTGCCTTTTCTTCGATACCCGCCGGAGTTAAATAGTAGAGATAGGCTTTTTTATTATGGGAATTCTTGAAATTATGCGCCTTGATAAGGCCTTTTTGGATAAGCGCGTTCACCAGGAAGTTAACCTTGCCCAAGCTGATGCCCAGCCGGGAAGATAATTCGCGCTGTGTCATCTCAGGGGTCAGAGTTATCTCCCTGAGGACTTTAAGTATCTCTTCACTTTCAAGGTCGTGCTTATTTGGTAAAGTCATATGAATATCCGATATGTTCACTCCATGAACGCAACGTTGAGATTAATGCACTAAGAATGGCTTGTCAAGTAAAAAAGATGAGGGTATTTCGAGGGATACAGGTCGAAAAGATCTATAACCGTTACTTTGGATGAGGGGTAAAATTAAGATGCCACAGAATGAGCCGGGAATAGACGAAGAATTTGTGCCGGAGTTCACGATTCATGCCCAGAGAAAAGATGTTTGCAACCGATGTAACGAGCCAGTTGACGCACAACCTCAGAAAGATCACAGTACTAACAGCAATGAAATAGGGACGACTCTTCCACTTGCGGAAGAACTGGTAGCGGGACCGGTAGAATTCGATTCTTGATTGGATATCCCTGCCGATGCTCTGGCCCTGGAAGTGATAAATGAAGGCCGTGGGAATTTGAAACACCTTCCAGCCGACTTTTTTCATCTGATATGCCCAGTCCGTTTCTTCAAAGAAGAAGAAGTAGCGCTCGTCAAGCATGCCCACATCTTCGATAGCCTTTTTGCGCACCAGGAAGCAGGCGCCAATGCACGAATCAACCTCTATCGGTTTGTCATGATTGTAACGCTTGCTTGGATAATGATCAGGGAACAAGTATTCAAGGAGGGATGTGTTGGTAAGCAACGTGAGGAGATTGGGAAAGCTCGCAACAGAATTCTGCTTGCTTCCGTTAGCGTTGAGGAGCTGGCCGCAGGCCATGGCCGCGTCTGCATGAGCCTCCATAAAAGTGAATAATTCTCTCACAGCATTCTCCGTTAAGACCGTATCCGAATTTAATAGCAGGGCATAGCGGCCGGTCATGATACGCATCGCCTGGTTGTTCGCCGCGCCGAAGCCCCTGTTCTCCTCATTTTGTATTAATCTGACCTCCAGATACTTTTCCCGCAGCATGGCAACGCTGCCGTCCCGGGAGGCGTTATCAACGACGATGATCTCGTAACTGATATCTTGGATGGTTTTGTGAATAGATTCGAGGCAGCTCTTAAGAAGGTCCTTGGTGTTCCAGTTGACCATTATGATTGAAATGTCCATTATTCAAAGGTTCAAGATTATGGATTTTCGCTCCCCGACTAAAAATTTCGGGGACAGGCTTCGCGGGAGTGACATTGGGATAGGGTCTGCACCTTGAGCACAGTCTATTGTGTCTTCCTTGCCTGTTTGTTCAGTTCGGCCAACTTGGCGTATTTGAAAAATTTGTTTATGGCATCGGTAATGGCCAGGGTGAGGCCCGGAGCGCCATCGAGGAAGCCGCACCTCAATATGTAATTGTGAAGAAACGCAAGCTTTGCTCTGAGAACCGCTGAGCATATCGAGGCTGTCTTTCCCTCCTTGAATGCCTCTTCGGCACCGATTGTGGAGTACTGATCAATCTTGATGAGGATTTGACTGAGACGACTTTCCGTATAATGCTCGATGGGATAATCGAGGGGCTCGACGAGTCCTTCGACTTCCACCGATTCATGGACCTTTGCCGGTGTCATGCGGCCCTGTCCCTTGCGAAAAAGCCTCACGATGCGGTCCGGCCACCAGCCCGCGTGCCTGATCCACCGGCCCTGAAAGAAGTTCTTGCGTGGAAAGCTGAATCCTGTGGCGGTTATCGATGGATGCAAGACTATATTTTTTATTTCTTGCGCAGTATCTCTGGGAATGCGTTCATCCGCATCGAGGACAAGGATCCAGGGGTTCGTGCACTTATCAATGGCATATTGCTTTTGAGGGCCGAAACCCCGCCAAGATTCGACGAACACATCGCAACCGAAGTCGGATGCAATCTTAACCGTCTCGTCTGTGCTCCCGGAATCGACGACGACGATCTGCCCGGCAAAGGAAACATTTTTCAGACAGGTGGGCAGATTCTCCGCCTCATTCTTCGTAATGACGGCCACAGACAGGGGTATTTTATCTTCTATTGACATTTGCTATCATTAAATTTTGGAAAGCTCAAAGATGCCGCACCCGTAATTTAGGGAAAAGCTGTTCTTAACTGATCCTTCATCCAGAAGAGCATCCCTGAAGAGATCGCCCTTGTCATCGACATAGGAGAACGAATCAATCTTATATCGGCTGCCGATCATGACATTCACCAAGTATTCGACAGAGAACACCCGATGGGCATTGAATTCAATCCTCTGCTTGCCGATGGGAACGGAAAAAAAGCACTTTCCACCTTTCTTCAGCATTTTATAAATATTCTCCCATCCAAGCAGGTGCCCGTTATAATCTACCATGTCCCCGTATCTCCCGAGGCCAAAGTGTTCGAGTGCATGCAAGCATGATACGGAATCGCAGTAATCATGAGACACAGCATTGCCATCCATGATGTCAAGACGTTTGAAGTGAATGTTTTGAATCTGTTCAGTCATGTCACGGATATCAAAGACCTCGATATCCCTGAATGATGCCACATGAGCAACGAAGCCGTCAATCCGCGACCCGATGTCAACGTGCTTGACCGGCTTGTTAATAAATATTTTATTGGCAACCAGCAAGTCCTGATGAAAATAGTGGCCCGATGCAGTCCCGCTTTTCTGATCTTTGTCTTCTATGCAGGGATAGAATTTGCCGAACGGGAAAACCATGCCATACTGCTTGGCCTGTTTTCTGATCTCACGATAATCTCTCAAAAATGAAGGTACGCCGCTTACCAAAATAAAGAAAGGCACACCTTTGACAAATAACCGCAGACGCATAACTGGATTCCCCAAAGAGTAGAAATGCTATATGCGGGGTATCAATACCACATAGACAACGTGATTAAAATAGTGAAATTCAAAAGAGAGTATGATAGTGAAAAGCCATGAATAGCGTAGCGCTTTTGTCGCAGAAGAAGAATAGCCAAATATTTGAATTGTTGAATATATGCATTACCATCTTGGTAGGAATTTTTATTTTTTTGAATCCATATCCGCATGTCACGGCTATACAAGAAATCACCTTTTATGGGTCGGTTCTGCTTCTGCTGACCTTAATTTTTCTAAAAAAGAAAGAGTTTTTTTTACAAACGCCTTTGTCCATTCCCTTTCTTCTTTTTGCGCTCTGGAGCTTCTGCTGCCTCTTTTTTGCCCTCAATAAGGGAAACAGCATACATGATTTCTACGCACACTTAATAAAATACTTGTTGATATTCTATCTGCTGTTTAACTTTTTTGCTACGAAGGAACGGCTGCTTATTCTCATATGGACGATCATTATCTCAACGGCTCTCTACTCGGCAGGAATGTTAGTGGGCTTTTACATTCAGAGTGGATATGATATATCAGTTAAATTAGGGCTTTACACGGATGGGCAGTACGAAATCCCATCCAATATTATTGGTATATCCACCTTGTTTGGTTTATTGCTGTCATTGTACCAACTCACAAAAGAGGAGATCTTATATCGAAAAATTGTTCTGACCATCTGCGTATGTGCAACAGCCATTGCAACGCTTGCTACACAGACAAAGGGGGCAATCTTAGCTATGTTGGTTTCTCTTCTTTTATCATTCCCGA
>Ga0187878_1002685_pt1 | contig 15494 bp, 14 predicted proteins | sample June2016WEW_17_1_FD_132979 | JGI IMG/M metagenome (GOLD analysis project Ga0187878, IMG submission 132979) | Peatland microbial communities from SPRUCE experiment site at the Marcell Experimental Forest, Minnesota, USA - June2016WEW_17_150 | ecosystem: Environmental > Terrestrial > Soil >...
CTTTATTGGACGCAAAACACCTATGTATGGCAGACGAAAAACCCGGCGCGTTATCTGACCATGGATTCTCTTTTCCCGGGTGGTAGCATCTTCGGGGCCACGATTGAAACGAATCGAAACATACCAGCCACGATAAGCATAGCCCCACAGCCTTATGAAAGAATGCTCGCCATGGAGAAGATCCAGGGCCGGAAGTTTATCACCATCGAGCCAGTAATGGACTTCGACGTTGACGTTCTCGCATCATGGATTGATCGCATCCGACCGGAATTTCTTAATCTCGGAGCCGATAGTAAAAATCACAATCTGCCGGAGCCCACCATTGACAAGATTAATGCCCTGGTTACAAAACTGAAAGAGTACGGCATTGAAGTCCGGGAGAAACATAATCTACAGAGGTTACAGCTTACATAAATGGGCATAGCAAAAAAATATCTTTCAGACGCCAGGCGAATAGACATCGCTGAATCTCTCTTTAAGGTCACGTCGAGAACGGCCGCGACTGACGACCAGAGAGGCGAACTGCATGGCCTCTGCCCGATCCATCAGGAATCAAACCCATCATTTTCGTATAACTTCCAGAAGGACCAATACAACTGCTTTTCATGTGGCGTCGGCGGCGATCTCCTAAAGCTATGGAGCGAAGTCAACGGCCTCGGGCAGAAGGAAGGATTCAAGGCATTCTGCGAGAAATTTGGCCTTCCGCTTGGGGGGGATCAAAAACGGGAGCGCGCGGCGGCGAAGGGCGAGGGAGGGGGCGAGGCGGAGCCTCTCACTCATGAGAAGACGATGGAGATGATGCACAAGGCATGGGAGATGTTTCCCGCCTTGCCTGATGAATGGATCGCTCGTCTCGAGAAGACTCGCGGATGGTCCAGGAGGGTGATCGAGATCCTCGATCTTCGTCTTGAAACATATCGCCTGACGAAAAAGGGATATCTGGTCAAGATCAAGACTCCGGAAAAAATCGCCATTCCGATCCGGGACTCGCAGGGTAACCTGGTTAATATCCGCCTTTATCATGAAGGTGCAAAAGAATACAAAATGATCTCGTTCGCGCGGTCGACGGGATCGTCGCGTCTGTTTCCGACAGTATTTTATTCGGATGAGTTGGCTATTCTATGTGAAGGCGAAACAGACACGATCTGTGCCCTTTCTCATGGCTTCAACGCCGGCACACAGACGTCAAAACTGAAAAACTGGCCGACTGAACACCTGGAGGCATTAAAGGAGCGGGATGTCATTATTGCATATGACGCTGACCAGCCTGGCCAGAAATATGCGACTTTCGCAGCACAGGCGCTCATGGGCACGGCAAAGTCGATCCGGATGATACATTGGCCGTCCTTCATGGGGATCGATGAACCTGGGGTGTACCCCGCGCGCCATGGGCAGGACCTGACAGACTTCTTTGTACGTCACAAAAAGACTTCCGATGATTTCCGCGCTCTGATCGAAACGGCAAAAATATTCGCGCAAGCTCCGGCAGCGGCCGTTTCTCTCGATGACGCCGCCCCCGCAGGCCCCGAAATATTTTTCGCCAGGGGCGTCCATAAGGACCGCATGTCATTCAAACCGCGTCTGTTGGCAAACAAGATCCTGGGCGACCTGGCGTTGTTGTCAGATCCGGAGACGGGCTTGATGTATCGCTGGAATGACCAATACTGGGAATATTTCGACGAGGATCACGTTCGCAACCTTTGCCTGAAATATCTACATAATGAGTCGCAGAAAAGCCGGGCCGAGGATGCCACATATCAAGTTAAGATGCTCTGCACTATACCGCATGGCCGGAAAGTCAATGATCAGGCCGATTGGATATGCCTGAAAAACGGGATGTTCAATCTCGTGACATATGAAGTGAAGCCGCACGATCGGGAGTTCTACTGCACATATTCACTGCCGGTCTCTTTTGAGCCGGAATCAGATGCCAGTTGTAAGCGGTGGTTGCTTTATCTCGAGCAGACGGTTCAAACGCCGGCGGCTATTGCGCAGCTGCAGGAATACCTTGGTTACGTTTTGGTCCGGCATACGAAATTTGAGAAGTGCTTACTTTTAGTAGGGCACGGCTCAGACGGAAAAAGCACGTTTTTGAAGGTCATGAAGGAACTCGTCGGCGATGAAAATTGCGCGGCCGTCTCCTTTCAGGACCTGGAAGATCAGTTCCAGCGATCGTCGTTGTATAACAAGTTGCTCAATATCAGTACGGAGGTCGGCGCTAAGGCGATTGAGAGCCCCTATTTCAAGGCGATCACGTCCGGAGACCCAATCAACGCTGCATTCAAGCATAAAAACACCTTTACTTTTTCGCCATACTGCAAGCTGGCATTTGCGGCGAATCGCCTTCCCCGGGTGCTCGATAACTCGGACGGCTTTTTTCGGCGCGTCCTGCCGGTGCGTTTCAAGCGACAATTCCTCGATGACGATCCGGACAAAGATTCAGAGCTGTTTGAAGTCTTGAAAGGCGAACTGTCAGAGATCTTCTCCTGGGCGGTCGTCGGCCTGGCCAGGTTGTCTCAGAATAAGAAATTCACACAGGCGGAAGAGACCAGGTTGATGATGATGGATTACCGGCGCATCAATAACCCGGTGCTCTGCTATGTCGATGATCAATGCGAGATCGGCGATGATTATGAGGTCACAAAGGCCGATCTCTATGATGACTATAAAAGCTACTGCGGCAAGAATGGTTATACGGCACTGAACAGAGAAAACTTTTTCCGTGAACTCTATGTGGCAGTCAGCAACCTGCGACAATATCAACCGCGCAAGGAAGGCGTTCGTAAGCGCGTTATTGAGGGAATTAAGGTCAAGCCTGATGCGAATAAATAGCATATCTTTTTTTTCGCGTGCCCTTCCCCCTTCCCCTTTGGGAAGTTTATGCGCGCCAAAAATGAAAATACCGGTCGATTTGGCACAGGTGGAACAGGTGCGGCACAGGCAAGAGGGCGTTCACCTGTGCCACTTTTCACCTGATTTTGTTGACGATTCTATCGCTGGCACAGGTGGAACAGGCGAAAATCAACCTATTGCATATGCGCGCGCGCGCGCGTGCAATTCGACTTCTTCCTTTAGAAATATATTGATTATATTAAAAAGTGCTTGTTCCACCTGTGACGGAGGCAAAATGATTGACGTTTCACCTGTGCCAACCGCCCGTGCCAGCCTGTTCCAGCTGTGCCAGATTGGAGGATGACATGAGTCTAGAAAAATTGATGGATAAATACAATCCATTGAAGACTACAGGGACCAACGAAGCCAAGGTTGAGACAACTGGAATGCAGTCCTGGAAGGATAGTGCCCCTGTCGGCAGGTTGTCTGAGTACCTGAAGAGGCACAAGGATCAAGGGATATATCTGTATCAAAGGAATGGCAGACCATATCTATTCTTCAATCCTGGCATCGCTCAGGCAGATCGGAGCACGGAACGATGGCAGATCGCATTCAATATGACCGTCCTCTTTTTTGAAGCGGCTGATGATCTTGAATATCTAATCACTAAGGGTTTGATCGACGTTCCGATGCAATTGGATAGCAGACCAGAAGACCGGGATGCAGTGGGTCCTTCCCCGGCCTCGGAAAGACAGGGGTGTCAGCACCTCGATTTGTCTTCGCATTTGAAATAAACAACCGGATGGAAAAATGGAAGATACTAAGAATGCCGCAAAATCTCAATCGAGAAAAGTGAGCTGCGTCGCATGGCCTGACGAATGTCTTGGGTCTTTCAATGCGGATTTTTTGGACGAGGATAAATGCATCAGTTGGATTCTCTCGCACCTTCATGGAGATAACGCCTATTGTCCCAGTTGCGGAGCCATTATTCTTGACTCGCAGAGATTGCAGCATTTTTGGGGATGTGAACGTCTAAACTGTAAAGAGTGCGGCGCTTTCTTCACTGCACTGACCGATACAATATTCAGCGGATCACACATGAGCCTGCGTGAGTTGTATTTGATGATGATGTTGATCGGTGCAGGCCTGGGCGATCGGATGATCGCAAAGAAGGTCGGCATCAGCGCCGAGTCCGTAAGATTGTGGAAATCGAAATTCAAGGCATGGGAGGCTGCGGCACAATATGAGCGAGAATCTTGAAATAGTCTATATCGGCATCGATCATCTTAAGAAGTTCGCTGACAATCCAAGGAAAGAAAAGGATCGCAATGCCCTCGAAAAACTCAAAGCTCTGATTAAGGAACATGGATTTCAGAATCCGCTTCAGGTCTATGAAGAGAACAACGGTTACACGATTCTCTGCGGTAACCACCGTTTCGACGCAGGCCTTCAACTTGGTAGGCAATCTTTTCCATGCATAATCTACCGCGGAGACCGACGCATGGCGATTGCCCGCGCGATTTCCGATAACAAGAGCAACGAGTGGACGTGCTGGGATGATGAACGCCTGGAAGAGCAGCTCCTCGACCTACAGAAAAATGAGTTCAACTTGGCGCTGACCGGGTTTGACGACATGGAACTAGAGGCCCTTCTGGATCGGGAAGTCATCGAAGACGATTTCGACGCAGACAAAGAATACGAAAATATAGAGAAGCCGGAATCAGTATATGGAGACATCTTCAAACTTGGCCGGCATCGTCTCATGTGCGGCGATTCAAGAATAAAAGAGGACGTCGAAAGATTGATGGCTGGCGCCCTGGCCCGTCTTGTCTTCACGGATCCGCCCTACAACGTCAATTATAAATCTCCCGGAGGGTTGACCTACGACTCTGATAAATTCGGATCCACGGGCGGCAAGATGTTGAACGACAACCTGGCAGAGACGGAAAGCCTTGGGTTATATATCGACGTCCTGAAAAACCTTTACCACTTTTCGACGGAGGATGTATCGCTTTATTGGTGGTTTGCAAACAGGAATGCCGGTCTGAATCAGCGCGCCTTTTTCGACGCGGGATGGCACATGAGCCAGGTCATTATCTGGTTGAAGAATTCGCCGGTATTCAGTTACGGCCAAGACTATCATAGATGTTATGAGCCGTGTATGTTTGGTTGGAAAGACAGGAAGACACATTATACCAATTTGAAAATTAGAAATCTGCGCGACGTATTTCATCTGAGCATCCCCGACTTCGAGGAGATCTTTGACGTCTGGTATCAAAAGCGGGACGTGACGCAGAATTATCTGCACCCGACTCAGAAGCCGGTCAAACTGGCAGAGCGGGCCATAAGAAAGAACAGCCTGGAGGGTGACATTGTTCTTGACGTATTCGGCGGATCCGGATCGACCCTCATCGCGGCCGAACAGATGAATCGAACATGTTATCTGATGGAGTTGGATCCAAAGTATTGCGATGTGGAAATTAAACGTTGGGAAAACTTTGTCGGCGGCAGCCAGCGATTCCCGGTGAGCGACGTCGGCAATTAAAAAAGGGAGCGGACAGTATTCTTGGGGAGCGGTAACTCCCGCAGAACCTGTGAGGACACACAGGGCGCAAAGCGCTACCATCCGCATGAGTTCTTCTACCAGATGAAGGACATCATGTAAATGGTGAAGAAGGCACGAAAGGCGAAGATCCTCAAATGGGATAAAGCGACCATTGATGAACGGGCGCGGATGCTCTGCGAGACATTGCCGGACAGGAAAATGGATCAGAAAAAGCTGAAAAGGCTCCTCGAGGTCGCCGCTTCCGATGATCAGGTCAAGCTCAAGGTCCTGCATAATGCAGTCATCAATTGCATCCGGGACTACAAGGACGAATCGACATCAGCAAAACTGAAAGACTGGCGGTCCGCTGAAGCCGCCCTGGACACATTCATCGATGATCTCTGGGAAGAACATTTCAATGAGGGCGGCGAGACTCTTCCGAACCTTCTGGCCGTTGTAACTTATCTCGATACCCACGGATGGAAAATCAAGAAATCTGCCGCCTATAAGCACCAGAAGGAAGGTAAGATTAGGCCGCAGAAGAACGGCGCCTTTCGCATCGTTGACATCGAAAAATATGCAGCGGCATTTCTCAAGAGAACGGACTCCGGAAAAAAGCAGTCTGACATTCTGGAATCCATGCAGGAAGAAAGAATGCGTGCGGAAGTAGACAAGATAAAGGCTCAGGCCAGGCACTGGGATCTCAGGGAGAAAATCGCCGCCGGCAAATATGTGGACAAGGACACCTTCGAGCGAGAACTGACCAGGCGCGCCGCGGTCTTCAAAAATGATATCGAAAGTTTTATTCGGTCGCAGGCCGGCGAGATCATCACCCAGACTGCCGGCGATCCGGAGCGAGCGCCTGACCTGATCGAATATCTTCTGGACCGCACGGCGGACTGGCTGGATCGATATTCCGGCGACAAAGAATTCACCGTCCCGTTGCCGACCATGACATCGGCGGACGAGGAAAATGACCAAAACGAAGAGGATGAGGAAGGATGATAACCGCCGCCGCCCAAATTATAGCCGCCCCACCGCTCGAGGTCTTCACCTTCACGCCCGGCGAGCGCCGGGTCTTCAAGAAAAAGGAGAAGATCACGGTCTCAGAATGGGCGGAGAGATATCGGATCATCACTGATGGGCCCATGCCCGGGTTATGGCGTAATGACGTCACGCCCTATTCCATCGGCCCCATGAACTGTTTCAATATCCCGTACATCCGGAAGGTGTTGCTTTGCTGGCCGCCGCAGACGTCGAAGACGCAGGTCGGATTCAATTGGCTGGGATATGCGATGGAGCATGAGGCCATGTCGGTTATGTATATCATGCCGGACGAAAAACTTACAAAGCGCATCAGCAAGCGTCGCATCAGGCCGATGTTCAGGCAATCGCCGCGCCTGGCAGCAATCCTCAGTCATTGGAAAGACGATGTGACAGCTCTGTCCATTAATTGCATCAACGGCGCTGATCTGATGATGGTCTGGGCGACGTCGGCAGCGGAACTCAGTTCGGAGTCGGTGCCGGTTGTCATCGAGGACGAACGCGACAAGTACCCTGATTTTTCCGGTAAGGAAGCAGACCCCAAGGCGCTGGGTGAAATCCGGACGACGGCTTATCCGCATACATCAAAAATACTGGAGATGTCCACGCCGGTTTTGGAGACAGGGATAGTTGCCGACATCGAAGACGAGGCCGATCTGATTTATCATTACGGCGCTCGTTGCCCCATATGCTCTGAATATCAAAAAATGGAATTCGACAGTATTACATGGCCGAAGGATAAGCGGGATCCCCGGGAAATGAAAAGAATGAAGCTGGCGCATTATCAGTGCGCCGCATGCGGCATGCACTGGGATGATTACATGAGAAATAAGGCCGTGCGCGACGGCCTGACGAATCCCGCTGCCTTTTATGGTTGGCTGCCGGACCGCGAGGTCGAGCGTCCGGAGGTCGTTGCCTTCCATCTATCATCCTGGTATTCGCCGTTCGTCTCGTTATCCACCGTCGCCGCGGCATTTCTCAGGGGACAGGATGATCCGAAAAAGCTCATGGTCTTCGTCACCCAGCACAAGGCCGAGGCCTGGAGAGAAACGATCATCCCGAAAAAGGAAAGCGGCGTTCTCGAGCATAAGACGGATATCCCCGCGGGAATCGTGCCCGCCTGGGCCGTTGCTCTCACCTGCGGGATCGATGTGCAGAAAAACGGATTCTGGTTTGTCGTCCGCGCATGGGACGCGGAGTTGAACAACAATCTCGTGCAATATGGCTATCTCACGACCTTTGCGGACGTGGAGGCACTGCTCTTCAATACACACTACCAGATTCAGAATTCTGAAGAGACCATGGGGATCTGGCGGGCGGGAATTGACACCGGCGGCGGCGATACGGAAAGCAATGAATGGACGCGCACGGAGGAAATTTACCAGTGGCTGAGAAAGACCCAGCCCGGCAGAGTCTTTGGGACGAAAGGCGCCACACATACCCGCGGAATGCAGTTCAAACGGATCAAATTGAGCCGGATTGATGCCCTTCCCCGCTCTAATAAGCCCATTCCCGGCGGATTGGAGCTCCGCCTGCTCGACACGTCGCAATATAAGGCGCTCATTCATTGGCGCATGGAACGCAAAGAGGGCGAGTCTCAGCGCTTCTATCTCCATGCCGACACCGGCGTTGATTACGTGAAACAGCTCCTCGCCGAGGAACTTGCACGGGACCGCAAGGGCAAAAGATACTGGAAGCAGACGAGCCGTGACAATCATCTTCTTGATTGCGAGGTAATAGCCGCCGCCTGCGCGGACAGCGAATGGTTGCCGTCATTGAAGATGCTGGCGACTCACCTGCAGCAGAGGAAGGCGAGGAAGGAAGAAGGCACTGAAAAACCGAAGGCGATGACGTCAAACTGGATGCATAAAGGCCCTGGTAGTTGGAAGATTAAATAATGAGCGGACAGATCAAAAGAATTCTCACGTCAAAGCAAGCCATAATGGATCACATTACCGACGTCAGCGGCGAGACGTGCACGGAATATATGTTCAGAAAATATGTCAAGCGCGGCATGCCGGCGCGTTACGAAGATAATCGATGGCTCGCGCATGTGGAAAATATCGACGCCTGGTTTAAGAAATACACATGCGTAACGATGCAGGGACAAATGGATCAGATAGAAGCCGAATGAATCTTGCGGAACAATACGGATGTATTTTTTTAGGAGTTGTAATCTATGATAAAAGAGTCTATGTTAGACTCAGTCAAGAGCGATCGGCTAAAGCTTTTATATAGACCGGTATAATTACTGTTCGACGAAAACATTTAAAAAGCCAGCACCTTTGGGGAGGCAAGGAGGGACTAAGCGATGTCGTCAGTGTTAAACTCGGCTGAAATGGGTATGCTATTGAACCTTGTAGAAGAAGCAGCGCGGTCCACGAAAGAAGGGGTGAAACATTTCGTTGAGCCAGCCCCTGGCACCCTCCAACGATCGACGAGTAAAAGGCATCACATTGTATTCGGCAGGCGCGGGTCTGGGAAGTCGAGCCTCTTGCACAAAGCGGCGGCGGATTTGACCATCGATCGACGCCCCATTGCCCACGTCAATTTAGAGGCGTTTAAGGGTCACAGTTACCCAGACGTCTTGTTAAGTGTCCTTATTGCAAGCTTCACAGGATTCAAGAAATGGATGGATTCAGCAGCTGTCCATCCGTCCACGCGTACATCATTCTGGAATAAATTATTTGGGACGGCCCCCAAGCGCCCCTCTTTCAACCACAGAGAGGCCTCTGAACTATCTGCGGCACTGGGTAAGCAGATTGACGCCCTCACGCAAGAACTTCACAGAACTGACGAGTCAGATCTGACCGTGCGGGCCGGATTAGAGGCCAATGAGAAAGATTCGGCTGGGCTAAAGAGCAAAATTGGCGGAGGTGGCGTATCCGTTGAAGCCAATGCTGCATTCGAAGTCAGTCAAAAGCACAAAGAGGAAATTGAAGAAAAATTCAAAAGACAGAAGATCGAATTCTTACTTCGGCACATTATGGAATATCAGAGTCTGTTTCTTCGCCTTGGCGAGTTGTCAGATGGTGACGCTTACCTATTTCTAGACGACCTCTACCATATTCGGCGTATAGATCAACCGCGGGTAATGGACTATTTTCACCGGCTTGCAAAAGATCACAATCTGTGGCTCAAGATTGGGACGATCCGGCATAGAACACGTTGGTATTTACACGGAGACCCTCCAATCGGAATGAAACTCGGCGATGACGCAGACGAGGTTGATCTTGATCTCACTTTGGAGAAGTATTCTCTTGCGAAGGAATTCCTTTCAAAAATCCTAAATAGCTTTGCCTCCGAGGCAGGTGTGTCGCCTCTTAAATCGTGTCTTACAGATGGTGCACAGGATAGGCTTGTACTGGCAAGCGGGGGTGTCGCAAGAGACTTTCTCTCAATATTTAGGCGATCATTAAATGTTGCACGTGAGAGACGAGGAGGGCATAGAGGCGAGAAAGTGGGTGTCGAGGATGTGAATATGGCAGCAGGTGAATATGATTCTTCAAAGAGGGAAGAATTCAAGAGAGATACTCTAGACGATGGGGTCAACTTGGAAAGTGAATTTCACAAACTCCGTGACTTTTGTTTATATAAAAATACTAACTGTTTCCTCTTAGACAAAGAAGAAAGCGGCCCCGAGGTGGATTTAATCCACGAGCTTGTTGATCTCAAGCTGATCCATTTGGTGAGGTCAAGAGTAACCGTAAGTGGTCGTGCCGGGAAAATATACGAGGCATACATGCTCGATTTGAGTCAGTATTCTGGTGCACGTAAGCGAAGAGAACTGAGAATCGTGGAGTTTTGGAAACCATCCTCTCAAGAGGCACTTCGTAAAAAATCACTGATCTACTCCGCATGTACTTCTGCGGCATCCTGGCATCAAACCTGACGCTCTGCCTGACTCTCTCCGTCGCTGCCGCTTCGTTGCTCACAGGTGAGTTCGTCGTTATATCTTTCAAATAGTTATCATTGATACTCAATATTAATTCCGAGTGAGGACGTGTAGGTGTTAACAATAAATTAAAATGAACCATTTTCCTGATGGTGAGCCTACCCGGGATCATCCGGGGCACAGCAGCGAGAAGGGTTCAATAACTGAAAAGAACTTGACATATCCGTTAAAGTTGTTTACAGGCATTGCCGATTTATGTTATTGAGAATGTGAACATGCACAGTTCGGTCATATCAAATTCTTAGAAAGCGTCATTACGATGAAATTGGATAGGCCCCAGACTAATGTTTCGGTTGTGGCGCGTCAATTCAATCCGTCAATCATCACACAACACTGGCTCATAAAGAATGGAATACTTTTAGAACCGGATTTCAATCCTGAGTGCGTGTTCTCTCCTGTTGTAGCAGACGTCAGGACTAAGGAATTCAATTTCATTGTCGTGCCAGAGAGGTTGCAATTTATCCCTAATGTTGATGATACCGACGCTGAGTGTCGTATAATAGTATCAAAGGTTGGGAGAATAATTGAACTGTTGCCCGAGACCCCTTTCGTTGCAGTTGGCATGAACTTCCTGTGGTTCATAGATCTGGAGTCTGAGCCGCAAACCAGAATAAGCCGAAAGCTGTTTTTCAGAGACGGTTCTAATCTCTACAAAAAATTCGATGCTGAGGATGCGCAGTTCGGCGCTTACATGAGCAAGGAAGTTATTGGCTGCCGTTTACGCTTAAACATAAAACCAGTTATCTTGACTATCGAGAATGAGCAAAGCCCTAGACTACAGTTTTCATTCAATTTTCATCTTGATCTTCCGAATGATGAAAAGGTTTCGGCTATCAAGGATTTCTTACCGAATTGGATAAAGGCGAAAACATTGACACGCGAAATCGCGGAATGTGCTATTCAGGAGGCAATGTGATGGAATCGAGCGAGACCCTTCTTCAATGGAAACTAAGCGATCCCCTTACTCTGCTGGACGCTTTCTCAATTGCAAAGATTGGTGAGACAAAGACGCGCATATCTACACGAAGCCTAGTCCCGGACATGATTTTGCATGAATCAGCAAACACTGCCACCTTCCGCATCGTCGAGTGGTTTGACTTTACAAAAGAGAAGAATGTAGACGACACTGTTTTAAGAAGCCTCAAAGCGTTTGTTTTGACAAAGATACCGACCAATTCCGCAAGAGCATTTATGCATTCATTTGTTGGTCATCCAGCTTATGAATCATGGGCGTCGCTCAAGAAAGATGAAATTGATGAATTGAGAGATATTGCAATAAGAAGTCTCTATGATAGCATGGATATTGGGGTTGAACTTTCTGGCGAAGTGCTCAGGTTCAGCTATCAATACAAGCTGATGGAGCATATCAAAACTTCAGCTGACCTGATAAGACGATGTTTTACTTCTCATGAAGAAATTTCAGCGGAATTGATGGAAGACACAGAAACCGATGAGATATGGGTTGTCCTCAATATCTTTGTCAGAGGTAAAACTAATCAAATACTAGACATGTATGACGAGTATACGAGAGAATGGATAGCCAAAGTCCCTTGGCCAGCATGTTCCAGAGTAAGAATCTCGTACTATCCCGTTGAATGAAATGGACCCACGCGATTTCCAACTGGTAGCGGCTAAACTGGCGTTGAGCAAGACACCCGCCGAGTTCAGATCATCAATTAGCCGTGCCTACTACGCAGCTCTTCACGTCAGTGCTGAAATCCTCAATGACATCGGCATACCTGTAGAAAAGGGCATACGCTGTCATCAGTCTGTCATCACTTGTCTACACAATAGCAAGGACGAAGAGCTTGCAAAGATCGGCTCACAATTGGACGATGTTAGAAGTGATAGACTCAAAGCAGATTATCACTTGGATGATAGGAAGATTGCTACGCCAGAAAAAGCGAAGGCAACTGTCTCTCAGACTAGCAGAATGATAGCTATTTTGGATTCCTGTAAGAGTGGAAACCCAGAGCGCAAGAAGAAGCTTAGACAAAGCATCAAAGAATATCAGAATAAAATACAGCCACTTCAAAGTAACAGGTCCCTTTAACATTTTGTTGGCACCCAAGAAAGTCAAAAGGTCATAATAGAGCCTCTCAATCAGCAAGTTACTGTATGAGACAGGAGACACCAAAATCTTCGTTTCAATCCGATTTGATATTTTAATAATCGGTGCGTGGTGGAACTGGTAGACACACCGACCTGCGAAGTCGGGGAGGGTTTTCCCTCGTGTGGGTTCGAATCCCACCGCAAAAGCATTTCACATGAGCATGGGATGTTTTTGCGAGGAGATTGGACTTGCTACCGGCGATAAAACCATTTTCCGGATGGTGAACCCACCTGCCTTATCAGGCCACTCTGTTTCATCCCTCCCTTACAGGATTTGTTTTCTTTCGTGAATTACAACCGACTTCAGGCTGGTTGTTGTGCATCCTCACTTTAATTCTGAATAGGAAGTTGAAGATAAGTAGGTGAACGAAACAGCAACCTCCGTAACTAACTTTCTGTAGTCGAGTCGTTATCAGTATTTCCAGCCATGCGACATTTCATCCCGAACGCTTATAATTACGCCGCAAATTTTCCGCTTGAAATTAGATAAGAATTGCGGGAAGCTAGATAAGTTATAAGTGATCTCTGGTGCGATGAATTGACGACATGAAGTTATCTCACAGGAGGTAAAGTGATGGAGGCGGGAGAAGAACAAGGTCAGAAGCATGTAGAGGTTAATCCGTTAGACACTCTACAAAGAATCATCGACCGCTCGGATAAAGAAGTTGACAGGGTTTATAAGATCTATCGAATTTTAGCGGGGGCGATTACGTTAATCCTGGTAATCGGTATAGGTACTCTTGGGTACGTTAGCTATAACAGCGTAAAGGACATGCAGAGAGACCTGAGACAAGAGATGGACAGGCTTAAGACGAGGGCTGCTCAAGAAATGAACGACTTCCAGCAAAAAACATCGGAGGAGTTTATACTCTTGAAAAATCACTTGAGATCAGAGTTGGAAATGGTCGTGACAAATGTTGGCAAAAGAGTAAACCAAAGGATAGAGGACGAATTCAATAAGGACAATATACAGACCTTAGTAAACACAAAAGCGTCTGAGAGAATCGATAAAGTAGCAGATTTACTTATTGGGCAGCAGGTGGAAAAAAAGATCGACCCCAAGATGAAGGCTGCAGAGGAGAAAATAAAGGATGTAAATCAGCAAGTCGCTAAGACCGCCGAAAGCATAAAGGATCTTAGATCGGAGACAGACTTTATAACTGCAGTAAATGCTGCTCAGAATAATGACAGAATAGCTTTCGAGAAGTTGAAGATGTGGGCAGAAGACAAATCATTCCCATTCTATGAAAGAGCAGGTCAAGCATTTAGAAAAGTTATGCAGGACCATCAGTCCGCCTTCGGTAAAACTCCTGTTGATGTTCCATGGAAGGAAGGTGTAGACCATTCTAAATTTACAATTGAAGACCTTCGTAAGGTTTACGATGACGCGGGAAATTATAAGGCAAGTGTCATAAAATATGTGTGGGAGAGAAAAGACTTAACGAAAAAAGAAAAGATGCAGTTTTTGATAGATATTATTAAAAGTGAAAAAGACCTTTTCTTCTTAGAATACGCAGGTCGCTACTTTATCCAGGAATCCAAGCAAAAAGTCTATGAGATTGCATATTGGGAACATTTAAAGTGGTGGGATGAGCATAAAGACGAGATAAAATGACCTTCCTCGATCCATAAAGTCGGGGGGACGTTGATAAGTTCGTTGTGTTGGAACTGCTCATATCGATTAAAGAAATATTTCTAGTATCTTGTGCGGTTCATTTATTTCAACTGGTAAGCGTTAACCATCATAATGACTTTAGACTGACGATTCGTAGGTTAATAAATTCAACCCAATATTATATTTCGAGATATACTAAGAACCCCTGTCAAGAAAAATAACACCCTAAAACCCCCCCAATAGCACCTAAAAACCCCCCCAAATACCCCCAACAATCTCGTGAAGGGCATTTTGCGCGGAAAACCCTATGATATAGATTCGCCATCGAATGCGACAACTATATCTTGAGGTCAAAGTGTGAATCCTGAGCCCTTGGTTATCATCGCCGGCGACACCCTCACCTGGCTGCGTCAGGCGAATCAATGCCAGTATCCCGACGCCTATGGCAACATGCAGACGCCGAAGGCCTCCGCGGGTTGGTCCCTGTCATATACCCTGGTCATGGCAGGGCAGCAGATCCAGATCAATGCGACTGCAAACGGCGACGACTTCCTTGTGAATGTGGCGGCCACGACTACCGCTGCATACGCTGTCGGAACATATTCCTGGGCAGCTTACGTCTCGAAAGGCACCGAGCGTTATCAGATCGACAGCGGCACCTTCCAGATCAAACCGAACCTGGCGGCCCAGACTTCCGGCTACGACAATCGTTCCCATGTGAAAAGAGTCCTCGATGCCCTCGAGGCTGCCATCGAAGACGCGGCAACTAGAAGCCAACTCGATCTCATCTCCTATGCAACCGGCAACAACAATCTGCACCGGAACCGCGCCCAGCTCATCATCTGGCACAACCGTTACAAGGTTATGTATCAGCAGGAACTGGCCGGCGAGAAGATACAGAAGGGCATGGATGCCGGCAACACCGTTTATGTGAGGTTCTGATGTCTCTTGTAGCTGATCTTCTAAAAAGATTTGGTTATGTGAAAATGAAACGTGATCCTTCTGTCGGTGGGGGCTATACGGGATATGCAGCCGCGCAGACGGGACGAATTTTCGACTCCTGGAATCCGACGAATCTCAGCGCAGACGCCGCCCTTCGTTATCAGCTTTACAGGATCCGTGCCCGCTCGCGCGACCTCGCCATCAACAATGCCTATATCAAGAAATTCATCGGCATGGTTACAACGAACGTCCTCGGCCATTCCGGCATTAATTTCCAATCGAAGGTGAAATTCAAAAACGGAGATTTCGACAAGAAGACGAACGCACTCATCGAGGAAAAATGGGATGACTGGGGCAAAAAGAAAAACTCCCCGGACGTGTCAGGTAAACTCTCCTGGCGCGGCATCCAGAGGCTCATCCTCCGGACCGTCGCCACGGACGGCGAGATA
>Ga0187878_1002692_pt1 | contig 15477 bp, 13 predicted proteins | sample June2016WEW_17_1_FD_132979 | JGI IMG/M metagenome (GOLD analysis project Ga0187878, IMG submission 132979) | Peatland microbial communities from SPRUCE experiment site at the Marcell Experimental Forest, Minnesota, USA - June2016WEW_17_150 | ecosystem: Environmental > Terrestrial > Soil >...
CGGGATTTATACCGCAGGGGCAATTAACTTGATTGCCCCTGTGGTATTTAAACAATTGTTCCTCAAGAAAATCTGTGCAAGGTCCTAGGTGTTGTCCGACTTCTAAACTTGACCCGGCATCAGTACTCAATTTGTCCCATGTAATTTTAATTGCTCTAGTAGTTCAACATATTAGAGAGACAGATGGGTCAAGCTTCGACGCTGACATGGTTCACAATTGAAAGCCGATTCACACTTTTTTTGTAGGTAAGGCTCATTGTTAATTTTCTGCCCTTGTGATACATCTTGAGAGAGTCAATAGGTTATGGATTATTGGTATGAAAGGAGGGTTTGACATTGAAATACTTTCTTATAACATTGTTCATTTTGGTGGCCCCTACAATTAGCCAGGCAGAATTCGGGCATAGTAGCGGGAAGTCATTAGGAGTGGGGTATCTTGCCAATGCGAACGGAACGAAAGTTTATGAGCGTTCCGAGGGGGATGCAGTGGCAGCTACGGTAAATAAAGATTTCCCCTTGGTTGCCTTCGAAAGCAGAAATACATGGTTTGGAATCATGGCTTCTGAATCGATTGTGAGCGGCCGGGCTCATGTTCGGTATTTGAAAAACGGACAGAACGCGAAGGATGGAGAGAACACCGCATGGGTTGACCTGAAGGACGTGGAGCGGATCCAATTTGATTGCTGTGGTGACAACGGCCATTGTTCAGGCATTACAGCACCTCTTTTCAAAACCGGCAGTTATACTGATTGTTTTACTCAGGCCATGGTAGTCAGTATTGAAAAAAGGACGGCCACGGCCAGCAATGGAGACATTGAACTGGAGAAGTTGAAGTTACAGTTGGAAATTGAAAAATTGAAACTCGAACAAGAGCGGCTAAAAGCCGGTGTGAAATGACACATGAAAGCTACCATCTGAAAAGCCCGATCTTGCTCTTGAGATGGCAAAGGTTCTTATGTGTGAACCGGCTTCGAAATATGACCCGCTTGCTGCATCCTGCTTTGACCCAGCATAATAAGTTATAATACAATGATTACAGCATATTATATACTACATTGGTGGGTCAAGCCTGGGCTCCGACAAAATATCAACGTGAAAAAATAGCCTCCCATAAGGGAAGGCTATTTTGCAATGGACAACTTTAATTTTTTTGGACGACTTTATTTTGAATTATCAAAATCATTGTTTCAGTGTAAAAAATATGGAAACTGCAAATCATTTATTTTCAGAAAGATACGAAATTCAGTTTTATTTGGTTTTGTAAAAATAATGGAAACTTAAAAAAATGAAATTGCGAAATTTTTTGAGTCTTTCGCATATTAGTTGAAGCGTCTCGGGTTGAGGAGACCGCAGTGCTGATGGATCTTCAGAAGAAAATAAGCAACATCCCGATACCCGTAGGCCATTCGCTTTAACCGCTTGATCTTATTGTTGATCCCCTCAGAGATAGCCGAGGTGATCCGTTGTACAAAGAAGTTCAGGACGTAGTGTCGCTTGCGAAAAAGTTTCAGTGCCAGCTCCTTGAAGGGGGCAAGCCCTGAGCGAAGGGCATCGCCAATCCAGGCACGCAGGGCAGGCTGGGCGTTCTTCTTCTCCCTGAACTCGTAAATGGTTGCAAACTGCTCTTTGAGAAGCATGGCCTTATAGACCGGTTCGTTCAGCTGTTCCAGGCGTTTGAGTACCTGGGTTTTCTTCCGTGAAGGCTTGTTGCGCAAAAGGATGAAACGCTGCTTGCAGTGCAACAGCCCGGCAAGTTCATCCTGGGCTTTATCCTTCTTCGCCTTGGCAAGTTCCTGCTTGCGGACGTCTTCCAGTGCGGAACTCAGATATGCCTTGACGTGGAAATGATCCAGGACGATCAGGGCATTCTCTGCGTACTGCCGGGAAGAAGAGAGGAAACCGTTGGCACCATCGCAGGCAACCACCTCGATTGCAACCCGCTCCTTCTCAGTGAGGCTCCCATAGAAGGCATCAAGGATCGTTTTGCCGTGTTTGTCGTGGTTCCAGATGACGACTCTGCGATCAATGTCCACCACGTTCGTGACGTAAGAGTGCCCCTTCTTCCAGGCAACCTCGTCCACGCTCATGGCTCTGGGCGCTGGTGTTGGCGCCAGCAGTTCGTCAGCTTTCTCCTGGAGAATTGCCCGGTCGATCCGGTACACCACTTCATCATCGAGACCAAAGAACCAACCGGCTTCGCTGTTGGTGGTGATCGCAGTTAGCCGGTTTATCTGCTCAGCGAAACGCCTTGTGAACCTGTTATGCAGCCAAGGCAAATGCTCTACGTGGATGCCGCCATCAGGGCAACGACACTTGCGTTTCTCAAGGTAGAGAAAAACGCGGCGCCCAAGGATCGGAAGGTCTTCGGCACACATCTGGCCCTTGCTGTGAACAGAGGTGTGGACCGCCCCGCACCATGAACAAATTGGCGGATCAGCAGTATCAGCGAGCGTAACCACAAGGTGGAGGTGGTCATCACCGCACTCCAGGGCATCGACCACAATAATGTTTGGGAGATTGAGCAGCTTCGTGATAGTCTCGAAATGCATCGGATTTGGCACCCTTTCTGAGGATTTTGTCGGGAAACAAAACTCTACCAGAAATTGTCAAATCCGATGTACTTCTATCTATCTGCTCTCCTCTCTTCTGTATCTACGTTGCAACTAATTTACGAAAGAACCAAAATCAACTGCTTGTTGCATCCGAAAAGAAGAACCTCTAGGGTATGTATTGCCCAAAGGACATCGTTAGTCTGAACAGCAGTGACATTGTCCAAATGGTTTTTGACAAGTTTTTCGCAGCCATTCTTGGGCCAACCCAATTGTTCAAATATATTCACCAGATAGGTGATGTAAAGAATGGGGGTACAAAGCTGCTTCTCTTCTGGCTGGATGTTAAGCAGTGGTGTAAGATGGTGAAGTTCTTTGTAGAAATCTTGATAAATAGTCGGAATATCATCATAAACGATATTTTCCCAAATCAGAATATCCTTGACATAGTAGCTGCAATACGGGTTTTCAAATCCTCTTTCGCTCCAGTCACATTGAAGAAGCTCTCTTGCAATGTCTTCCTGCAATTCTTTAGGCAAATTTTTTGCGCCTGCCATAAAGGACGGTTCAAGGATGGAAGCTGTCTCGCCTAATAGTGCATTAGCTTCACAAATAATCTTGTATCGGTTAAATATATCTATAAAGAAATTTTGGTTTTCATTGTATGTCAGGGTATTAAAGGATGCATTTGCTGGTATATGCAATTTATTGCCAGCACTTGTCCCATTAATTCTCAGATATGCAAAGGTAACGAAACCTACTACAAACCCATTAAAATTACGCGTAAGTTTTCTTAGGATAGCACTTATTATTTCGACCTGACTAACGCCCTGCCTAATTTCGACGCTTTCGACCTGCTTAAAAGGTACATAATTTTCTGTTTTTGGAATAAAATCTATTTTATTTTTTCGGTTCATGTCATCAACTCTTATTCGTAGTTTAACCGCTTATCTGTTAATGCCGTGCTAGATAACATTTGTTTTGTGTCTATGCTGACTTATTAAGCATCCATCGTGCCAATCTATTCAATCACATACTTCTTAAACCAATTCGTCAGCGTCTGATAATTCAGTAACCCCAGTATTTTAGCGGCATTTGACTTGTTTCCCCCGCATTCATCCTTCCCCTGCTGTAGGTAATGGCGGGCAACTTCGGCCATAATCTCCTGAATATTGAAACCATCGGCAATGCTCCGGTTAAGTATATGGACCATTAGCTTCAAGGTCACATGGAACAGGGCTTCACGGATGTCGTCCGCTTGAATGGTGTCACCCGATGTCCAGACTGAAGCCCTCCGCAGGTTATTCGAGAGCTCCCGGACGTTACCGGGCCAGGGGTGACAAAATAGAAGATTTCTTGCGCTGGTAGAAATTTTCTTATAGGTGCTGATGTTGTCCGGGTTGTCCCTTCCCATGAAATTGTCGACCAGCAGGCCAATATCCCCCTGTCGTTCCCGCAACGGCGGTATATGCAGTACAGCCACCGCCAGACGGTAAAAGAAGTCGGCCCGGAATCGGCAAAAATAAGGCAAATTTCTTGTTAAGGCAAACCGGGGGTATAGTTGCAAATCTTTCCCGTATACTTGAGCAATCACGCGAGATTCTCATGAAAAAATAGCCTTCCACAAGGGAAGGCTATTTTGCTATGGACGACTTTATTTTATTTGGACAACTTTATTTATTTAGGACGACTTTATTTTTATTTCCCATTTATCCTCTCTCCAAGATATCTCTTGTTGGCGAGTGTCAAACCATTTCCTTGTGTTTTTCTGCGACAGTTTCACCACATTTGTAAGAACTTTATTGTCCCTGATTTTTACGATTTGACCAAAAACGTAAGAACTTTATTGTTCTTGTAAGAACTTAATTGTCCCCGGATATGTTTCCATGTAAAAAATATTGAAACTGCAAATCATGTATATTCAGGTAATTGCAAATTCCCGATTTTGCATGTTTTGTAAAAATAATGGAAACTGGGAAAATTTAATTTTCGGAAAATTTCGTAATAATAATGGAAACACACATCAAGCTTTCCCCAAATTTCAAATTTGAAGAATGTAGACCTGACTCTCGGGATTCTGACCCTCGGGATTCCTCGGCCTTGTGAATCCGTAACAGGGTATGGATAGGAAGTTGAATGAAGGGGAAAACCGGAAAGGGTTTTCCTCTTATGTTTTGATTCGAATCCGTTATGATTCCCGAGTTCAACCCTCTTCATAACCGTTCTCCAATTGGTCATTGAGCCGTAACCTGATTTTCATCGGATTATCAAAGAGCACGTCGTTTCCGATAGTGTGGAAGGAGCGTCAGGCAACATTTCCGGGCACACTTGTACATCCATCAAGTAAACTTGATGCGAGCCAATGGTTTCAGCAAATGGAAGCAACTAATATGATGAATGGTCTTTCCATGCTTTACGTTGGTCATATACCCCTGCGCCACTTGAGTATTTATGGATTTCCTCAAGGGCCGAAACATCAAGCTTACCTCGAGACCCATTCGCAAAAACTAGACGTCTTCTGAAACATCGATCTGGGCCACCAATTGATTCGACAAATCGCCTTTCTCTTTCAGGGTCGTCTTTTTTCCACTTTCCTTGAAGATATGTCGCTATTTTGGGAATTATGAAGCCAATATCCTCTTCCTGAAATTCCCATACCCTCTTGATTGCGCTTTCCTCTTGCTGCTTTTCTTTCCATATATCCGTTTCAGATAACCAATCATACGTAGAACCGTCATCGCTCTCCTTTTCTATGTGAATGAATCTTGCGTCGAGGAAGCTCACAATCCTGTCAACTTTGTCAGAAGCGACACCACAACTCTCGGCTATCTCCTTGACATTAGGATTGATTTTTCTAGACTCTTCAATAGTGTGTTTTGCTTTTACAACCGTTGATGCGTATTTGGCTAATTCTTCATCCAACCCACGAAGCACCCATTTCTCAATATCAATCGCCTTCCATACATGTTTCCACGCGTAAGTTGTAAATTTAATCATTTTTGAAGCATCAAATTTCTGATATGCGTCCAGCAACCCCTTGTTCCCAGCATTCACCAAGTCATCATGCATATCATCTTTGCGGTCGCGTAACTGTCGATTGACTATGGATCGCACATACGGTTGAAGTAGCAACCACAGTTCTTCCCTAGCACGATCATCCCCCTCCCTCCCACGGCGGATAAGCTCTTCTGTCCGATCCAACACCATATCATTCGTCGTTGGCATGTACTCCTCCTGACTATTCTGATAGCCCATCAGGCCCAAAAAGAAACAATCTCGCTGGTTCGAAGGATTTCCACCGATCAAGGCGTGCTTTAGAATCAGGACCGAATTCCCAATCCTCCTCCATCACAACCCCCTGCAAGATTTGACGCTCTCCAATCGTCAGGACCGATCCATCCAATACATCTCTGGGCTGAAAACCCAGATTGTCCTTCATCCATTTTCGCCATCCCCCTTTCTTATTGTCCCTGAGTTTTGCGTTATTAAGATGCCATAGCAAGGGGAAAGGGCTCGTCGGAACAGGATAGAGCAGAAGAAGTATATCGTCCTCCTCGATGGTCGGAAACAAAGAATGAATCTTTTTTTCACCATTCCGGGTTACGCTTCTTATGTTTGTTGCATCAATGAACACAAGTATTCGTTTAAGCAGACTTCGTATCAAGAACAGAGCAGCCCAGCGCCGGACAGCTTTTTCCTCTGGGTTACAACCGTATTTTCTTATCTCTGAGCAGTACGTCGTACATTCATGTGTTTCTTCAGTCTTTCCGCGACTAGTTTTCGTCAAGCCAAATTTACCTTTGAGATCCTCATATTCGCAGTTTGACTGACCACGAGTCAAATGAAGCATTGATAATCTGGCTTGTTCATCTACCAAGGCATCATTGTTATAGTTGGACCATATCTCCTTTGCCACTTTCTCAGAGTTTATGTACTGTTCCCTGGTAATCTTTGACTCCAATAGGAAGCCTGCCCACTGCTTCGGATTTGAAGTATTGTCCCAAAATAGTCCCTGTATGGGTATCGTCCTCGAGGCATGATGCGATATTATTCTGACAACGCCGTTATCTCTTCCATTCATAATCTCAATCAAATCTCTTGGGGGAATGACAATTTGCCCCTGCCTGTAAAGTTCAGCAATCCTTTCCCTCAAGGGCATAAGTGCCGCCCTTACAATATTCTCCCAAGAACGCTCTGTAGCAATCAAATTGTGCCATATAGCACTATCCCCATGCTGTTTTAGATCATCATTCTCTGTCGCCACAGAGAGAAAGGGGGTAATGAGTTCGTGAAGTGTGTCTACTTCCGATGGCATAGCTCCAAGGTAGTTTGTAATAGATATGAGGGCTGCGGGATGCCGATATGTTAGAGTCGCGTAGTACGCTCCGATAAGTAGCCCGTCAAAATCCACTTCCTCTAGTCTTGGTGAGGCATCCTTGAGAGAGGGTGCGCTCTCGCCACTGTCTTTATCTTCGGCAGATACGCCTAGCTCTCGCCTTGGCTTGGATTGCCCCCTTGCTGCCGCTGCTTTTTTCTTAAGATTGTAATCTGCCGCTATGATTTCAACAGGCAGATTATCCGCTTTCTTCTGGAACCAGAAGAACTTAAATTCCTTCATAAAATCCGATGCCGACGAATATGACATGGCCTCTGCATCGGAAGAGGAAGGATGAACTACCTCAAACCATTTTGAGAGAGTCCCCGGTAATGCCTTCTCTGGATAGCCAGACACTCGTTCGCGATCATCGATCCAGAGAATTCGTATCTTGGGTGTATCAGCCATCATCTACCTCCAGAGGTTCACCCGATCCTCAAACCATCGAGTAGCAAGGCAACGTGAACTTGACCAGGCTCTCTCTGATCTGGAATAGGGGGAGTGACCTTCAACATCATTCTGCCCGCTTGGACTGCCCCAAAAACGGAAAGCGCCATTCCTGGGCCATCGTTTTCGCGATCTTTCGGCCATGGCTCCCACTTTGTTCTGAAAAAGGTAGGCGCGGGTTTTACCTCTTCGCTGTAGTAGTTCGTCAGAACCAAGGCAGGTCGATTATGTAAATAAATCGTGTCAACTCTTATTCTAACCCTCGCTTGTTTGCCCTCTCCAACCTCGTCGCTTGCATTGTGCCAACCATGCTGGACTGCGTTTATCACCAGTTCACTTAGCAACTGTGCATAAAACGCAGTGCGTAGACGACACCGGCGCCGTGTTACAGAATCGTCAAGGTCAAGACCGACAAGGGCCTGCTTGGCGTAAATATCGTATTCTGGAAATCTGTAGACAATACCATGAGGCATTTGCACGTCTTTTGCGCTGATGTTCTTAACTTCATGTTCCAAGAGAGATAACAGGTCAAGAGGTTCATCATATTCAACAAAGCGCCCACCCTTTTCCGAATTCAAACGGAAAAACTCCATCTGATTCTGGACCGCATATGCCTGTAATATTAGCGTCATATCATGAACCAAGCGTGCGCACGCCGCAGCCTCAGTTGTAGGATCGTGGCCTTCAAAGTATGCAACAACCGGAGAAATACGATGGCCCATCGTGTGACCATAGTGTCGAATTGCACCTTTCTTAGCTGATATTTCCGCATCTTTCTTTTCCAGGTGAAGTCTGGCCTTTTCGCTAATCATCTCCGTGTGAATCGCATATGCACCCTCGATTGGCTGCAAGAGAGTGGATAACGTAAGTTTGAAACGAGCCCGAGCCACTTGATCAAGCGGCGCAGTAGTGTATGCGACAAACTGGCTTGGCTTATTTTGGGAAAGATTTGTTGAATTAAAGGTTTCTATCGTACAAAGTTCGTTACCGAATATCGCACGGACCCAAATTAAGTAATTCAGTAGGCTGCATCCAAACCTAGCCTTCTGCATATCGGTTATGCCCTCTCCAAAACAAGACACCCATCCGTTTACGTGATCATGGACATAAAAACACTTACTCACCGGAAGCCTATCCACTGTTTGCCAGACTTCCTTTCCTGAAGACTCATCCTCAGCATTAGCCACCGATAAGAACGCTTCGTCAAAGACATTCTTGGATAGTGAATCTGGACACTCAGCATATTGCTGTGCTCTCATCTTCAAAGTGTCAGCGCGACTTCTCCAATTCCCGAAATCCCCTTCCCAAACATCTATGAGGTTTATTTCGTCCTTGCCGCAGGTGTGTTGAAACATTGCATTTCGAATTAACGTAATCACGTACTCTTGTGGTTCTTGCAGTGTCTCATCATGGTGCTTTACCTTTCTTCTAATAGCGGAGGAGAGGTTGAGCACAACATCCTTCCATTGAGGCCAGGTGTTCGGAAGTCGCCATAAGAGCTTCCAAACATCATTTTCGAAACACCCCGGTTGGTCACTCCCATCACGATAAAGACTACGATAGTTAAACTCTGAGTTGGTAAATGGATCAGTAAGGATAACAGATAGTAGTAGAACCTCCTCTGTCAATTCGAATAGTACGCGGAGGTGAGGTAGAAAGCATATTGGCAGAAATTGTTTTCTAAGATCTGATAGAGTGTACTTGTCAAGATCGTGAGGATGATGTGGAAAGTAGTTTGATGCTGGATATTTACCAAGAGAGCTCGGCGTGTCATCCTTGAAGCTATATCGTTCTTGTCCAGATGTGTACAAAGGTATTATATTGCTTCCGCTCTCTTTGTCTTCAGGCCAAAAAAGGTCAAGAGGCTTCTGCTCTTCGATGAATGCATTACGCCAAAATTCATCGTCAAAGAGAAGCCTCTCAAGACGTGACCTAGATTGCTCCAACGAGATCTCAAAATCAGGCGTGAAGTGCCGACACCACCTATCACCTTGGCCAGTAAATTGCACATGAGGATATTCTGTAGTGCCACCCCAAATTAATGACCATACTTGACACCCATAGCGCGAGCAGGGAAAGATTTTCCAATTACCATCGGGGTGGCCGTTGACGCATTCCCTGCATAGATATCGAAAACTTCCATTACTGTATGCTCTCCGCATAACGCTCTGGTCAGGTATGTCACTTTCGCCATCCTGCACAGCTTTCCAAGCACCATAGCAGGGATATCCTCTACCAAGCTCGTCAACGAGTAGGAGTCTATAAACCTGATGATCGCGAGAACTGCCTGACAAATCACATCCGGGAGCATCCTTCCAGTTGGTATACGTTATGCGCAAGCAGGAATCCTGTTTAAAGCTAACTTCCGTAATTCCGTAAGTTGAAGATAGTACAGCTCTGACATGTGCCTGTACCGTAATTCTAGTGGACACAGCATTGTCAATAAGGATAATGGATTTTATGTGCAGCTCTGCTCTCGCCCCCTGGTTTAGCGCTTCAATCCACTCCTTCACATAGCGTTCTAACCAGTCCTCAATTGCTTCTTTTCTGTCAAGCACCTCATTGGGTATAACGATCCACACCACCGCATCGAGAGTTCCTTTGGAGGAGCTACTCATTGCATAGTCCTCCAGTTGAAGGATCGTTATCACTAGAAGGAGAAGAGCAATGATTCCAGCAGCCTATCGTTTGGACGCAGCCATCGGTCTCAATCTGGGCATTGTTCAGGTTTGAGGTACAACGTCCGAGGCATGAGTAGCATTTCTCTTCCTTGAAATTGAGGCATTCTGTGCACTTTCCAGCGTAATCGTGGTTTCGAATGATCCTCATGGCTGGGGCGTCCCAGAATTCCTGAAGGGTTGCAGTTCGGATGTTTCCCAGGTGCACAGTGGTGGCACCAACACACGGATGAACGTCGCCAGTCTTCGAAACATATAGGTGGTGTCGGAATCGGTCGCAGCATGTACCTATATAGCTCCGTGAGATGTGCCAATGAATGCCGAACTCTTCAGCATCAATTCGCTGCAGCGTGCGGAATATCTCACGCATCTCGTTGTCGGGAGGGGACCCTCCGGCCTCATCAAACGATTTCCCTCGGCCTCGTTCTAGGATCGTGTCACAGTCGAAAATGAGATTGTGCCTGCGAGCGAACCGAAGCAACTTTGGTAGTTCATGCTTATTGGCATTCATGACAGAAGTCACAATGCCCAGGCGCGACTTCTTTCCAAACGCTGGCGTATTGAATCCCATCGCCATCAGGTTCAACAGCGCGTGGTCTCTTTGTTGAGCGTAATTGAACTGGGGGTTCTTGTCGTTTATGCCGACCAAAGTGTTCTGGGTCTTTTCGTCTATGCTGTTGTACTTCAACAGAAGAACAAGATCATACTCCTTCAGGCGCTCAGCCAAAGCAACATCAATCCAGTGGCCTGTCGTAAAGATCGTCAAGCACAGGCCAAATTCCTTGCAGCAATCGAGTATATCCATGGTCAACTTGCAATTGCTCACGCCCACTTGGTCGTCGCGATGGAATGGCTCGCCACTCCCAGGAATGCCAACATCCCGCCCGCCCATTTCCGCAAAGGATTTTAGGAGCTGACGATATTCTTCGAGGGTGAGGTTGTTTGGGTCCCGGTCTATCTTTCGTGTGGCAGCGAAGCAATATTGGCAATATAGATCACACCATCCAGGAGTCTCGACCCACATGCTGCGCAATTCGCCACCAGCTTTTGTCGTCGTTGTGCCAAGCCCGGGCTGGACAAACTGCCTTTGTTTTGAGGTTTGATTCGTCATCAGAGAAGTCCATTCCTTTCCAGTATCGCTGAGTACCGCGAAACTATTTCAGAGCGATGCAGTACTCTATCCACGGTCTGTACGTCGTCGGCAACTTGCCCATTGGAAAGGATGATGAGTCGGTCGCCCGTGGCTTCCACATGGGTGAGATCGTGTGAAACCATTAGTATGGTAATCCCCTGCTCGGATGCAACCTCCCGAACAACTGAAAGCAGTTTTGGAGATGACTTGGGGTCAATTGATGCAAGAAATTCATCCAAGAGCAGCACCTTGGGCTTTCGAAGGAGAACGGCGGCCAGAGCCACTGCCTGCTTCTGCCCTCCCGAAAGTAGCCCAACCTGGCATGAGAGCCGTGTCTCAAGCCCCATCTCAAATCGCATAAGCAGGTGCTTGATCTTTTCGGCAATGCCCTTGCCAAGGAACGAAAAGGAAGGGAAACGTCCATTTTGGGAGTAGAGACTCAAGTTTTCTTCGATGGTCATTGATGGGACTGTGTTCCGCTCAGGACTCTGCTCTAGGAGCTGGACACTGCTGGAAAGATGGCGTGCCTTCCACTTCGTTACGTTGCGGCCATCGAGGAAAACACTGCCCTTAAATGATTCAATCTCTCCTGAAAGAACTTTGAGAAGTGTGGTTTTGCCAGAGCCGTTGGGTCCGATCACATTGCACCAGCTGCCCAAACCTACGTCAAGCGACGGAATCTGAAGCGCACGAATCTCGGTATCTGTTCCTACGCCGTAAACAACTTGTATGTTCTCGAGCTTGATCACAGCACCTCAACCCCCACAAGCAGCTGGCTCCGTCGCCTCACTATTGTTTGTTTCACAACTAGAGATATCGCCAGGAGGAGACCCACCGCGATCTTAAGATTCCAAGGGTGGATATGCATGCGAAGGCCGATTTCGAAGACCAGGCGATAGAGAAGAGAGCCAATGAAAGCAGCGAGAAGAAGACGAAATAGTGACTTCGGTGAACAGATCGCTTCGCCAAGAATCAGAGCCGCCAACGCGGAAACGATGAGTCCCGCACTCATGCCGATGTCCGAATAACCGAAGTATTGGGCGGCAATAGCACCCGACAAGGATGTCAGTGCATTTGAGATCGCAAGGGCAAGGATGACAAGTAAGCCAGAATTGTGACCAAGCTTGGTGACAACATGCGGGCTCTCCCCGCACGTTCTAAGGAGATACCCAAAATGGGTTCGAAGAAAAAACAACGCTCCCCCAAAGAAGGCCATCGCGCCACCCGCAAGGACGAATGGTCTCAGATGCGTTGGAAGAAAATCGAGCATTGATGATGAATAGACAAGCTGAATGTTCGATTTGCCCATGATCTGAAGATTCACGGAATAGAGGACAGTCATCATGATGATGCCCGACAGCAGGCGGCTTATCCGTCCTTTCACGTGAAGAAGGGCAGTGAAGGTCCCCGCAACAGCCCCTACGGCCCCAGCGGCAAAAAGCGCTCCCAAAGGTGGGCAACTTGCGGTCGAAATCAAAATTGCATAGACCGCGGCACCCGTGGTGAAAGACGACTCGATGGTCAGGTCTGCAAATCCGACCATGCGGAAAGAGAACACCAACCCAAGGGTAACCAAGCTGTAGATGCTGGCGAGTTCAATCACACTTGCAAGCATCGGTATGATCGCGCCGATATCCATGAGAACCCCTTATTTTATCACCTGTTTGGCCTGCTTGATGAGAGCCTCCGGCATTTGGATTCCTTGCTCTTGGGCCGCTTTCAGGTTGATGATCAGATTCGCGTCGGTTGCAACAGTCACGGGAATGCCGCCGACATTGGAAATGTTCTCCTTGAATATTTTTGCGACGATTCTGCCCGTGGCCACACCCACCTCGTAGTAGTTGTTTCCGTATGTCGCGAGAGCACCTTTTTTCACCGAATCTTCATCTCCGGCGAAGAGAGGAATGTCATTCTCGTTGGCGATCTTGACTATTGAGGATATTGCCGCAATCACGGTATTGTCTCCAGGTACAAGGAAAACATCACACCTACCCACCAGACTCTGTGCCGCCTGCATGACTTCCGATGAGTTCGCGACCGGAATCTCAATTGCAACAAGGCCGTTTGTTTTCAGCAGATGGCGAATATACTTCATGCTCGCTTCCGTATTCGATTCGCCTGGATTGAGCACGATCCCAACCCGCTTTGCCGTCGGGCAAATTTGTTTTATCAGGCCGATTTGCTTTTCATAGGGCCACCTATCGCTCGTACCGGTCTTGTTCCCACCAGGGGCTGATTCGCTTGCAGCCAAACCGGAGGCTACCGGGTCCGTGATCACTCCAAAAACAACGGGAATGGTCTGCGTGGCTTTGCAGGCCGATTGAGCCGATGGTGTACCCAGGGCGATAATCATGTCCACTTTCCTATTCACGAACTGGCTATTGATCTGAACGGCTGTCGGTTGATCACCTCCGGCGTTTCGATAGACAATGGAATAGCCGTTGCTATCCGTAATCCCTTGTTTTTGCAGCTCATCCATCATGCCCTTCCTGGCTTCGTCCAAGAGGGGATGCTCCATGTACTGGTTGACCCCGATGATCTTTTTCGCTGTGTCCTGTGTCTTACTGCAATTGACAATCATGCCTATCATGGCGATGGCCGCGATAAGATATGTGACAAGGACCAGATTTCTGTGCAACTTGAGCATTGGTGGCTCTCCTTTCTTCATCCTTCAACAGTCGTTGGGCTCGTCCTTTGATCCTGGTCAGCCACTTCTATCTTTTCTATACCTCGGTCCGAGCGGTCCTGCTGGCAACCCATGACAAAGCAGATATCTCGAACCTCCACCCCTTTCATGATGCGGGTCGGGCTTCTTTCCTGACAACTGCTGACAAGGTCTTGCCCTGAGCCCGGGCAAGCCTTCTTGTATGTATATGGCTCTCCTGTTCCGGGTGAAGTGGTCAAGTAAAAACTGACAGTCAGTTAAGCCGCTTTTTGAAAGATTCAGTATCGCTCTTCGTGAGGTGTCCTGTCAACAGTAGACATTCCCATCTCAAGCGACAGCCTGATCAACAGCCTGTTATCTGCTGAAATATTGTACGAACACAGCCAGCGCAATATAACCAAGGCATTTTCGACCTTCAGGTCGGCCGCTGAACGTGCTTCGGGTGCCGATGGACGGGTAGAAGACTTTGTTGCTGCAATCCAATTCGCCAGTGTTCCTTAGTGATCGACAACCGCTTCGCCGCTGTCTCCTGTGACAGCACTTACTCATATACAAGTTTGAACATCCTCTACCCTGAACTCTGGCGTGTAACGTTGCTGCTTCTTTTTCATGTTTTCCTTCTCGGTTGTTTCGTAAGCATGAGTGTCCGTTGTCATCAGGATAGCTCAATCGAAGACGGGCTTACCGTCCTGGATACAAAGTCCTTCAATCCTCCGGTAGCTGATCTCCTGCATCTGCTCTACCAGGCGTTTCCTAGCAGGCGTTAGGGCCGCCTTTGTCGTGACATCCGTCATAACGGACCTCATTTCGCGCCCTTGGCGTATCAAGAATAAGCCCCCTGGGAGGCGGGGCCGGCAAATGGACTTCCCATGGGGCGTTAACCCGGATCATCCGGACGCTTATTCCAGGGATGAGGGGCTAGCCGGTCCATCACCCCTCTTTGGCGAAATTTCGATAAGAGTACCGGGTCGGCCCGGCGCGGCTAGGGCGTTAAGCGGGGAAATGCTGAGATTTCTGGCGATTGCCTGAGCTACGGGGGGGGGATTTTTTTGAATTTTTCCGGAAGCCCAGCGAAATTTCGCTGGGGGATTCTTGATCCTCCAGCTGTCAGGGCACGTCAGCTTTCTGCTGCGGAATTGCTCATACCCTCTGTAGTAAATTTCCCTTACCGAGAGGAGGAGACCTCGTCAGGGCTTATCAGGAGGATCAGCCGGTAGCGGCCATATATAGGGTGAAGTCAAGCGGATGATAGAAGCGCGGCAGCAGGTGTCAGGAAGAAGGTCATCCAAGAGCCATTAAAAGGTAGGAACAGCAAACTGTTCAAAAGACCCATAGGACAGCGAGCGAAACCACATCACACAGTAAGGAGTCAAAGCATTAAATTCAAGGCATAGGAGGATCATATGGACTGGTTATCTTTGTTTTTTGTTTCCTGTTTCATGCTTTCTTTCTTTGTAAAGCTTGTTTCTGCATTCCTTCTTTTTATCAACACTGAAGATTGAACCAAAGAATTTGCAGAGCGTATTCCCTTAGGTGTGAGAAACCGCTTTCTGGATCATTATCTCTTTATGCCATGCCACGATTGCTTTGATTAATTCAAAGAAAGGAGGTGAACACTTGTAAGCCAGGTA
>Ga0187878_1002694_pt1 | contig 15472 bp, 11 predicted proteins | sample June2016WEW_17_1_FD_132979 | JGI IMG/M metagenome (GOLD analysis project Ga0187878, IMG submission 132979) | Peatland microbial communities from SPRUCE experiment site at the Marcell Experimental Forest, Minnesota, USA - June2016WEW_17_150 | ecosystem: Environmental > Terrestrial > Soil >...
AAGCTTTCGTCAGCAGCATAAAGATCATGTGGTGTTAGGAAAGTCTCAGTTGCAGTTATACGGAGCTCTCTTGACAGACTAAGAATCGTCTGTCGTGTTATTCCCCGCAGACAAGAGGTCGGCAACGGTGTCAGTAGTTCATTTCTTCTAACGACAAAAATATTCGAACCGGTCGATTCAGCCACAAACCCGTCTTTGTCCAGCATAATTGCATCATCGAAATTTCCTGCTGTGGCCTGAAGTTTAGCGAGAACGCTGTCGAGATAGTTTGTGCACTTGATCTTGGCATCTATCGAGAAAGATTTCTTCCTGACCGTTGATATTAGCAGACGAAGTGGCTTCCGCCCAAGGATAGGGGGAAACTCGTATGCTGATACGATGAGAGTAGGAGAAGGACACGACCTTGGGTCCAATCCAGGCACTCCTAGGCCTCGAGTCAGAACAATTCGGATGTGTGCGTTCTTCAACTTGTTCCTCCTTACCGTTTCCTTCACGACCTCTGACAATTCGGTCTTGGTTATCGATGGTGATATTGCAATACCTTTTGCAGAGTCAAACAATCGATCTATATGGTCGTCAAGTTTGAAGAGCATTCCCTCGTAAAGACGAATAGTGTCGAATACAGCATCGCCATAGAGCAGACCATGATCGAATACGGAGATTGATGCTTCCTTACCACTCGCGAAAATTCCGTTAACGTATACCACTTGATTGTTAAGAAATGAGTCAACCTCTTGACTCGACTTCGCCAATTCTGTAATTCCCTTGTCTTTTTTTGACTATGGTTTGCGTAGTAATAAAGCTTAGACATCACGAGAAATTGTTGGTTTTCTCGCACAGTCGTTCAAATGCAAGTCTGTCTGTTCTATCTGTGAGGTCAAACGGAGAGCCACCGTTGACACCATCAAAGCACTAAAACGATTTCGAGTCCAAAAACCCGTTTGCCTTGCCTAATCAGCGAAATTTCCGCATACAAGAACATCCGAACGTCCAATGGCCATGGTGAGAAGAAGGTCGGGAAGAACACTTGAACTGGAAGAACGGCAATAGCAAAGCTAACACCTTGATTACGGTGTCTATCCCGAACGCATAAATAGAACAGCGTTTGCAACTGACAATATGGTGCTAAGAAGCATAAAACGCCTGCCTTCGAAAGTCGTTGAATCCTTTGAGGGGTTGAGCTCATCAACCATATACGAATCCATCCCAAGAACTGTCGAAAGTGTAATGGATGCGAGCATCAAACCGATCGGGTCTGAAATGAGGCTGTTGGGCTCGGCACTGACAGTACAGTCACTTCCGGCTGATAACATAACCGTCCACAAGGCCATGACGTTAGCGCAACCAGGTGACGTGCTAGTTGTCAGCGCTTACGGTATGATTGGTGTAATGTGGGGAGCACAGATGACTTACCAAGCGATTAAACAAGGGATTGCGGGGATAGTTGTCGACGGTTCTGTCCGCGACACGTATGAAATTCGGAAGATGGGCTTTCCTTGTTTTGCAAAGATGACTAGCCCCATCGGATCAACGAAAGAGTTTCCTGGCTACATAAACTTCTCAATCGTATGCGGGGGCGTCAAAGTAAATCCCGGCGACATAGTCGTGGGAGATGATGACGGAGTAGTTGTAGTGCCTCAAGAACTGGCCACCGAAGTTCAAGAGAAAGCCAAGGAACGAGAGGCCAGAGAGAGCGACGCGCGAAGGCAGATGGATGAAGGCAAAACCTCTTTTGAAATCTACAATTTCGATAAGGTGTTTAGAGAGAAGGGTGTACAAGAGTCTTAGCCACTACTTAGGTTTCTAGACTCATCGCTAATTGTCATTGGTTTTTTCAAGCGGATTCCTAAGAAGTAAGGTGGGATTGGTATGGTGCCAGAAAACCCGGTAGGTGCAGGTGTCGGTGGGGTAACAGAAGCGAGGTATGCGTACGAAAGAATCGAACCAACTACGAGTCCGATGATAAGACCGGCCGCGAGAGACTTGCTTGAAATACTATTTGACATAGAATTTTCCTCGAACCAAAAATGATGCCTTACGTTGACACCATGCAATTGCTTTGTTTTTTGCACATTATGTCGTACAGCGTCCGGAATTATGTATGCAGGCCGACTTACTATCGCACGAAGCCTAGACAATCCATCATTCAGAGAATGAAGATGAAGCCGTTCCTTATTGCTTCCGAGTCGCAATCACAGATGTCCACTTTTCCCATCGAGACAAGACACGTTGAACTCATCAAAACATCGTCTTTCTTGACATGAGCTTTCGGAACTCGGCGGCAAAACGCGCGACATACGCGTAGATGATTGGTGTAATCGATCAATGTGTCTCTAATGTGAATCGGGGTAGACACTGTCTTATACTGGTGATGTTCCTTAATCGTTCTCATGACCCAAAAACGCAAGATGTCGTATGTCACCTTACAGGATGACCATAGTATTGATGAGAAATTTGAGAAAGCAGTTCAGAGTGTGAAGAAGGAGTTTGGAAAATCTCATCCCTTCTTTATCGGAGGAGAAGAAGTATATTCGTCGGCCGATGAGTTTCAAGTTAAGAGCCCCGTCGATACAAGGATAATTATCGGCTCTTTTCAAAAGGCCACACGCGAACACGTAAGAAAGGCCATCGAAATAGCGCAGGGTGCGTTCGGAGCATGGGCCGATACAGATTATACAGAAAGAGTTCGAATCTTTAGGAAAGTTGCATCCTTGCTCGAAGAGCGCATCTTCTCTCTCGCTGCAATACTGGCCTATGAGGCCGGAAAGAGAAGCAACGAAGGCATTGGCGAAGTGTCTGAAACCATTGCCTTCATTCACTACTACTGTGACCTCTTGGAATCGAATCATGGGTATTCAACACCAATGGGTCAAGGTGCGCCAAGCGAGAGATGCGTAAGCGTGATGAGACCTTATGGTGTGTGGGCAGTCATTTCTCCTTTCAATGCCCCAATCGTTCTCGGAAACAACATGGCTGGGGGAGCACTAATGACCGGAAACACGGTAATCTTAAAGCCGACCAGTGAGGGACCCCTCGCCAGCTTAGCGCTCTACAAGATTTACAGAGAGGCAGGGGTGCCGGCGAACGTAGTACACTACATTACAGCATCTGGCGACACAATCGGGGATGAAATCACCGCCAATCCGAACATAGCGGGCATTGCGTTCACAGGATCAAAGGCCGTTGGTCTCGCACTTTACAGAAATTTCGTGCAAAAACAGGCCTGGCCCAAGCCTTTCGTTTCAGAGACAGGTAGCAAAAACCCTTGCATAGTTGCGGAGGACGCGGACCTGGACAAAGCCGCCCTCGGAGTAGCTAGATCAGCCTTTGGATACACAGGTCAGAAGTGCAGCGCCACTTCAAGAGTTTACGTCCACGAAAGTGTCGAGGGACAATTCGTCCAAAAGCTCGTTGAGAAGACTAGAGAGATGAAGGTCGGAAATCCGGCTGACAAGAGTGTTGTTGTTGGTCCGCTGATCAATCGGCGTGCATTGGATAACTTCGTCAAGTACGTCGAAATGGCGAAGGCGGCAGGAGGGAAAGTCGAGACTGGTGGACAGACAATTACTGCAGGCGACTTCCAATTTGGATATTTTGCCGAACCAACAGTAATCACGGGAATACCGCATGCTCACCAGTTGTTCATCGACGAGTTGTTCGTTCCATTAGTCGTCGTTTCCAAATACTCAGACTTGGCAGAGGCTCTCACACGAGCGAATAAAACGGAGTACGGCCTTACAGCTGGTATCTTCACTCGCGACACGAAGAAGATAGATGCGTTTTTCAAGGATATCCAATTCGGCGTCTGCTACGCCAACCGCTCAGGTGGAGCCACTACGGGGGCCTGGCCGGGAGCGCAACCTTTTGTCGGGTGGAAAGGCAGTGGCTGCACAGGAAAAGGAGCAGGAGGACCATATTACTTGTTGACCTTCCTCCGAGAACAAGCTCAGACACTCGTGGAGGGGTAACACGAACACCGTCTCATAACTTTTTTAGCTGAAGCACTTCGGTCTCTTGGTTCAGCGAAGCTTACCGATCGGTCTCCGTCCTGCCCATGGGTCTCCGATGGTTGAGGCCCACTACATACGTTTTCTGCCCAATTGATGAAGTAGACTCCGTTTTGGAGCTGCTTTTGATTCTGGAAAGTCAATTCTTGATTTCAGAAGCGTGTATGTTGATTTCTCTTCAAGTATTCCCTTTGGCCGTTTTATGAGTACAATTATGAGTACAAATCCAAGAGCAAGGTGCTGTAGCCATGCGGCTTGGAACGGAAGAACACCAGAAAGATAGAATTTTGCGATATCAATGGTCTTGAATAGCAACCAGAATACTAGAACCCACACGCCCCCAAACATTGGCTTATGGACTGAACGACTCACCCGCAGGATTGGCTGCGTGGATTGTGAAGAAATTCCGTGCCTGGAGCGACTGTGATGGCGATGTTGAGAAGAGGTTCACGAAAGACTAATTATTGACCTTTCAGGAGGGACGCCAATTCGAAAGTCCACAACGTGTTAGAACATCTCTAATCAATGAAGCAAATTAAGAGCCTGAAGGTTCCCGAAATGACGCAGATTCTTTTGAAGCTAATTGAACTCGTCAAGAAGCCATAGGAATATGGAAGGTTGAGCTTTTCTTAAAGGCTTCAGGGTTAACCGGGTTCGGTGGCATTTCACCTTTCAGAGCGGCGATGAGGTTGTCAGCAGCCATATGGGCCATTTTCGTTCGGGCTGCGACAGAGGCGCTCGCAATATGTGGTGCAACAATTACATTGTCCAATGTCAAAAGCGGATGGTCAGCTGGGAGGGGTTCGGGGTCCGTTACGTCCAACGCGGCGTACGCAATTCTGCCAGTTTGGAGGGCCTCGTACAAAGCCATGTTATCGACCATTGATCCCCGCGAAGTGTTGACTAGGATAGCTGTTCTCTTCATTTTATGAAATTGCTTGGAGCTGATTAAGTGGTGGGTTTCATGGGTCAAATTGGTGTGCAGAGTAATGAAGTCAGATTGGGATAGTAGAGTATCCATATCCACATACCGAATCCCGAGCTGAGCCTCAGTTTGCTCATTTCTGATAACGTCACTGTAAAGTATATTCATCCCGAAACCTTTCGCTCGCCTCGCTACTGCTGAGCCAATTCTACCCAAACCAATAATACCCAAAGTGGCACCATGCACATCTTGGCCTAGCAGAATCATCGGTCCCCAGGTCCTCCATTTGCCTGTCCGCACCATCTTATCGCCTTCAACCACGCGCCTTGCTGCCGACATCAGCAGTGCGAACGCAAAATCAGCGGTCGTCTCAGTCAAAACACCCGGCGTGTTTGCAACAATTATTCCGCGCTTCGTTGCCTCTTGCACATCAATATTGTCGAATCCTACTGCATAGTTGCTAATCACTCTGAGTTTTGGAGCCTTACTCATGAGTTCGGCGTCAATATTGTCCGTAAGAAGGGACAATAGGCCGTCGATCTCGGCAACATTCTTGAGCAGAACGTTCCTAGGAGGGGGAAGCTCCCCCTCCCACACTTTCGCATCGCAGAAGCGGTTGATCTTATCCATTACGTCTTTAGGCAGTATGCGGGCAACGTAGACCATGTGTTTCAATCTATCCGCTCCTCTCAGCGAGGTTAGAGCAAGCTGCAAAGGTTCCTAAGCGTTATTGCTATTTGCAATAACAGTCACGCGCAATAGACGTTCCCACTTTAAATCCTTGCCGAGAAAAGAGTCAACCAGAAACCCGACTAGCAGTCCTGTTGGAAAGTTGGGAACGATGGCCACAGATCATGTCAGCGAAGTCGATGGATTAATCAATGGCATCATTACAGTGTTTTCTTGATTCGTTCAAGGATGATATGGAAGGGTTTTACTTGATTCGGATGTCCGTATTCCTACCTAGTTGGGACCAGGGAAATAGAGAAAGCACGCCGTAAGAGGTACTCGCATGGCGACAACCCCTCTCATTGAAAAACCTCAGCATAGGACTAGAGAAAAACCAGAGGATAACGGTAAGGGCGTCGCAGAAAAGCATCAATGCGACGTTCTTGTTGTTGGTTCAGGAATCATTGGACTCTCAACCGCGTACCGAATAAAAAAGAGCAATCCAGGCCTGTCAGTCCTGGTCATAGAAAGAGCCAATGCGGCGGTCCAAGGAGAAACCGCAAAGAGCACTGGAGCTTTCCGTGACTGCTTTACTTCTGAAGTCAATCGATTGCTCGCTAGAAGTTCAATAGAATTCTACAAACACCTGCAATTTGACCTCGGTTTCAACCTAAAGCTGGAATTGATAGGCTATTTGTGGCTTCTCACGAGATCGCAGCTCCAAGAGTTCGAATTTGTCGAGGAAGAGATGCGTTCGCAGGGCATATCCCTTCGTACATATGAACGCTCGGATCTTCAAGAAATGATGCCGGGCTTGGTCTTGGATCCTGCGTCGGAACAGAGCAAGCTCATTGGCCTGAAGGCGGTGCACAAAGGAATCCAAGGTCTCAACTGCGGCACGCTTGCTCCCGAGCTGCTATCTAAGTTCTACGAGAGCGAATTAAGAAAACTCGGTGGGGAATTTCAATTCGGAACTGTAGTGAAGTCTCTTCGTCTAGAGCCGAAGAATCCACTAGACCTTCCCGGGGAGCCCTTCGCATGGCAGGAAAAAGTATTCACAGGCGTCGAAACAGACCGGGGATTTGTTGCTGCGGACACCATTGTCTTAGCTGCTGGTTTGGAGACGCCATTCCTTCTAGATGCCGTTGGTGTTGATTGTTTGACAAAACCCAAGAAGAGACAGGTTTTCCGGATTCGTGGCGAAGCCGTGGAGAGACTTCTTGCCGTCAAAGGATTCAATGACCAGAACACCATGCCATTCACGTTTCTACCCATAGGAGACATTCACTTCAGGCCAGTTCTGGGCGAAAGAAGCTTTTGGGTTGGAGCCGGTGATAACCTAGGTAGACGATTCCATCTTGAAAAGGAGGCTACGGCTGAAGAATCCTTCTACACGTACAGCATCTGTCCAATCCTTAGTGAGTATTTCCCGTGCTTCGCAGGCGTGCGTCCAGCAAGCTCATGGGCGGGCCACTATGACGTGAATTCGCTTGATGGGACTCCTGTAATCCAGAGGTTAAGTAACTGCATACTGATAGCCGGTATGAGTGGCAGCGGAATCATGAAGGCTGACGGAATTGGCCGAGTAGCCGAGGCTGCATTCGAAGGAAAAAGTGAAGCCCAGCTGTATGATGGCAGCACGATTGAAGTCTCACGCTTGGGGCTCACAAATCGAGCGGTCGGAAAGGAGAAATTCGTTCTGTAGGTGGCTGGTTGCGATCGGTCAATCGCGGTGAGAACAACGCTGACCTTTCAAGGCTTGTTACAGATACTATGCGAACATAACGCAGTTGACAACGCCTCATTTCCTTTCGGGGCATATTGACTGTCCCAGAGCTAGGCCAGCGTAAGACGCTTTCAATTGATCATGATGTATTATCTATATGCGGTTCACCACGATAGCTCTGAGTTGAACGTGAGAAAATACAGATCTACTTCGTTGCGTGGGATTCACCAACACTCGGAATGAATACGCGCCATCGTCTTGGGCCATGTTGAAATGAACAAGGCTCACGTCAATCGCCATAGGTCTTGAACGCCATCAAATGGAAATCATCAGCTTCGCCCAGTGGGCGAATTCTTCTTGTTCTATGAGAGAGGAACGAAGAGTCTGCTTCGCACTGCTGACGAAGCCAAAGATAGTAAGCGGTACAAAAAAGGGCCAATATCGGATTTTTGCTACTCTTGTCGGCAAAAGCCCTACATCAGATGGTTGAACGTTGCATCAAGATCTACAACATCTACTGTTTGAGAAGACTGTGCATTACGAAATTGGTTTTGCTTTTGTTGTGTACCGTTTTACTTTTTCCTCGTCAAGTTCGATTCCCAGCCCGGGCTTATCGTTGGCTTCAATGTAGCCATCTTTGACCTGAAGTGAAGCTCTTACTATATTGTCTCGTAACCACGCTATCTCGGTGAACTCACCGGCAGAGGCGCAGGTTGCGTTAACGAGACATAGAGCAAGGTGAACTTTTGCTGCCATCGCGACACCGAACTCTACTTCACATCCGACATGAGATTTCAAAAAAAATGCTTCGGCAATTTGTGCGATTTTCTTGGCTTTGTTGAGTCCTCCAACTCTAGTGACCTTGATGTTAATCACATCAGCTGCCTCTCTTTTGCAAACTTCCACGGCATCTTCAGGGGTCCAGACGCTTTCGTCCACAGCGATTGGTGTGTCAACGACTTGCTTTATCCTCCTTAACCCGTCTATGTTCGCGCCTGTAACTGGCTGTTCAAAGTACTCAAGTTCACAGGTTTCTACCTTCCTTAGGACGTGAATAGCTTCCGCGGTCGTGTACGCACCGTTTGCATCAGCTCTAATGGCTGCCCCGTCGCCAACGGAATCATGAAGGGCCCTAATCGCCTGGATATCTGTTTCAGGCGAAACCCCAACGTGTAGTTTTATGGCTTTTGCACCCATCTCAAGGAGCTTGGTCGCTTTCTCAGACATCTGCTTTGGATCTGTTATGCCCAGCTCCAAACCGATGGGCGCTTTCTTCCTGAACTGGCCGCCTAGTAATACGTGAACTGGCTGACCAAGAGCTTTTCCAGCCAAATCGTATAGTGCAATATCTAGTGCCGTCTTTGCGCAATTGTTCCCAGCTACCTTCTGATCTATGCTTTTCTCCAATCTCTCGATTTCGAGCGGATCTTCGCCATTAACAAGCGGGGAGATGAATCGTTCGATAATTGCCACTATAGAATGCTGCGTTTCCCCATAAAAGGAAGCATCGATTGGCGAAGCCTCCCCTATCCCACTGATTCCTTGGTCGGTCTGGACTTTGGCTAGTACATAGTTGAGCTCACTATATTTGCCGTAGCGATCACTATACGGTTCAACTGCCAAACTGACGGGCAAAGCCTCAACTCTCACGATTTTCAAGATAGTTCACCGATACTGTAAGTCCCGCGACTTTAGTCTTGAACTTTCGGTTTTGTGTTGACGAATAACCATCCTTCTCATCATTGAGAAATTTGATATGCATCTCAGAGGTCGCCTCACAGTCGAGAGTGCATTAGTAGATCTGCAGCCCTATATCTGATCTGTAGAAGCGAGGGCGAATGAAGGCATTCAGTCTTTAATAGACTAGTTCTTGGCGGCCGCAACGGCTGGTATTTTGCAAAGGAAGCGTAGCTCAGGACCAAAGCCCTAGATTTGTGATTGGTTTTTTCACCGGGATTTCTCAAGAATTCAAGCTTTCTCAAGAATGCGTCGATCAAAAAAGCCTTCGCTATCAGTTCGGCCACCAGAAAGGCCTCAAGCAGGCCATCGCACTGATGACATTTGCGTGCTCTGTTTTCGCGAGAAATCTTGTCGTTCTCCTTGCAACCTGCGCCAACGTTTCGAGAGTTGTGCGTTTATCGTAACCTGAGAAATCTCTGCCAAGCAACCAGTTGCTGTTGCTCCGTTGAGTAAGAACTAATGATACGCCTAGCTTGACTCTCGGCTCTTGTGATTTCTTGACGGCTTCGAAGTTGAAACATGTATTCGAATAATCCGCGTATATAGTTTATTTACGTTAATCTTAAAGGATAAACTTCGGCTATTTTGTGACGAGGAAATTATTACGGCTAGTTCTATTCTGAAACCAACCGTTATCGCGTTGTTGCTAGTGTTCCTTGTAATCGGTGCTGGCGTTGGCTACATGTTACACCCCACTCCCCCGCCGCTAACGTCGACTTTACCTTCTGTGATTCCGATCGGCGTTTTAGTCGCTCTAACGGGCGATCAATCAAGCTACGGAAAGAGGGCTCAAGCAGTGGCACAAATCGCTGAGGGTGAGATTAATGCCTATGTGACTTCTTTGGGGATTCCTACAACCTTCAAGTTCTACTACGAAGACTACCAGACTTTGCCCGATGTGGCCCTACAACGGCTGCAATCGTTGTATTCTAGAGGTATCAAAATTGTCATCGGAGGGCTAAACAGCGGGCCCATGAAAACAATAGCCTCATACGCTGACACGAACCACATACTCGTGATCGACGGTCACTCGACTGCCCCTAGAGAGAACGTAGCTCCACCGGGAGACTACTTGTTTAGGGATGTGCCCGGGGCGGGAGCTGAAGCCGCCGGTCTTGCGATTGCTGTCAAAGATAAGGGGTACATGAACGTTGCCATGGTTACGTCCGAAGACACGTACACCCTCTCGATTCGTGACGCCTTCAAGAGTGATTACACGGCAGCGGGAGGAAACGTGGTCGCGGACATAACCTATGTGAGTGGTACCACAGACTTCACCGTTGTTCTGGACACACTCGAGCATGCAGTGGCCCCCCTTGTGAGCGCCAAACAGAACGTGGCAATAATGGCCTTTATGTGGGAAGACATTGCGACTTTCCTGAACCAGGCCAACAGCAGGAATAGCCCATTGCTCTCACTAACATGGTTTGGCCCTGACACTTTGGTGCAGGACACAGTCATCACTAAAGACGCTGGGTCCCTGGCCTCGAAGGTAAAGCTAATTTCAGTGATATTCAGCGCTCCTCTGACGAAGAAGCATCAGGCCTTGAACAAGGCGCTAGAAGCTTCGATAGGGGAGGATGCGGACGTTAATGCACTGGGCTGTTACGATGCAGCTTGGCTAGCGGCACTGTCAATTCTCGTCGCTGGCAAATACGACGCTGATGCAGCCAAAGCGGCATTACCTACCGTGGCAGCATCATACTGGGGTGCCACAGGCAACACAGAGATTGCCACGAGTGGACCCACAGCTGGAGACAGAGTGGCCATGGACGTGGAGTTCTGGGCTGTGGTTCAAAGCAATTGGGTAAAGGTTGCCACTTACTCATCGCAAACACAACAAGTTTCATGGCTGATGCAACTTTAGCCTCACCATCCCCTTTTCTTTTTGTCACATCGTAGTTTTCGTTAGTATCGGAGTTAGACATGGATGCATTCCGTTCCTGATTGAACGAGGTGACTTGGCCAGAACGACTCATATACACAATTATACACGATTATCGTGTATCACAGCATGGAGTCGAGCAAGGCACCGAAGATTCTACATTTGATCTGCGTGGTTTCAAGCGCGAAAATGATGTTTACATGTGATTCCTTAGAGCTGAAGGGAAGGAAAGCATGAACCTCCGCCTCGGGATCGGTGGATAAGTCAATGGAGCTAGTTACATTATCGACTATCTTTGGCTGGCTTACCTATTCGGCGTTTCTGTCGCTGATGGCGGTTGGCATCACTTTGCTCTTTAGGACAACCAAGGTTGCAAACTTCGCACATGCATCCTTCGTAACGGTTGGTGCTTACGTCACATACACGCTAACCGTCACTTTAAGCCCCAACCCGTATGTTGGAGTTCCAGTTGCTTTCGTTTTGGTAGGTGTTCTCGCTTTGCTGCAATTTTATGCTATTCTGGAACCAATGAGAAAAAGGAATTCATCAACTGTTATGCTCATGATCGCCACCCTCTCATTTGACATAATGATGCTCGGTGTTGTGAACATACATGCCGACTACTTGACGAGTACCTTCGCGGTTCCTGCCCGCAATATTCTTCTGAGTGAATCAGATTTCAAATTCATGGGGCAACCCGGGATACTCTTTGTCGCCCTTGGAACGCTTGCCCTTTGCTCGGCCGCCCTGTATATGCTCCTAAACTTCACTACCTTGGGTATTGCATTAAGGGCGTCAATGGAGAACTCTTCTCTTTCGGAGGCAATCGGCATAAATGTCAGCAAGATGCTGGCCATATCTTGGTTTATTGCCGGAGGACTCGCGGGCATCGCGGGATCACTAATTCCGATGTGGACTATGGTCAATCCGAACACAGGAACATTGCTGATCGCAAGCATGTTCTGCGCCAGCATAGTGGGAGGTTTGGAGGAGATATATGGAGCCATATTGGGAGGTTTCTTGCTAGGGTTAGTTGATGTTGTGGGTACGTCTATTCTTGCCTCGCATGTTGCTCCTTGGGTCACGCTGTACGAGCCTGTTATCCCGCTCCTAGTTCTTTCTGGGACGGTGATCCTGGCACCCAGAGGGCTCGCGGGCGTGCACTTACGAAGGGGAAGATCATGGCACTTATAGACCAAGTGATCCTATTCGTAGTTGACCTCTTGGCTTTGTTTGCGGTCTACTTGATCATCAGCACAGGCCTGAACATGCAACAGGGCATAACCGGGATACCTAATTTCGGTATTCTCTTCGCAGTGGCAGGCGGCGCCTACATTACTGGTGGCCTTTCAACAAGACTTGCTGTGATTCTGCTCGGCATACAAACGAACTTGGATCCTATTTCTGAAAACATCGCTGTGCTGCAGTTGGTAAACCCTATCCTTCGGTCGCAACCGCCCACCGCAGTCGTGTTGCTGATTTTGTTCCTCATGATTGGAGGAATGGCAGGCGCGTTGATGGGATTGATTTCCTCAGCCCCAGCCGTTAGACTAAGGGAAGATTACTTGGCAATCACGCTCTTGGCTTTTGGAGAGATACTCAACGTCGTAGGAATCGGCTACAAGCCCCTTATTGGAGGCCCTATTGGAGTCAACGTCCCAGACATTTTTGGTTGGGCGGGGAGTTACAGGTTCTATCTGGCAACCCTAGTGCTTCTTTTGGTCGCAATAGCAATCTATGCCTTCGCCGGTTACATCATCAAAACACCATTCGGTAGAACTCTGAAAGCAATTCGGGACAATGAGATCGTGGCGAGATCGCTTGGGAAAAACATCACTCAGTATAGGACTAGCGTGATTCTGTTTGGTTCGTTGCTGTGCGGGATGGCTGGAAGCCTATGGGTTCTATACAGCGGCGCAGTAACACCCACCTATGCCAGATTCGACTGGACCTTCCTCCCGTGGCTTATGATATTGCTTGGTGGAATAGGAAGCAATAGAGGAGTCTTGGTAGGCTCCCTCACATTTGTCACATTGAACAAGCTAATCATATACTACAAGTTCGAATTCGTGGGGATTCTTCCATTCGATATAGTCTGGCTAAACTACCTTCTACTCGGCATCATAACAATCCTCATCCTGATCTACAGGCCGGAGGGCATAGTCCAAGAAAAATGGACAGACCCAAAACAAAACCTCGGTGCTGCAGACAAGCCCACATGAAATTGAGTAGCTGATGGTCAAGAATGGGAAAGCTGTTGCAAGTCAAGGATGTGAAGAAGTCATTCGGTAATCTTCGCGCCCTTGACGGGGTAACCCTCAACGTGGAAGAGAAGACAGTGACCATTCTTATCGGCCCTAATGGTTCAGGAAAAACCACATTGATCAATGTTATCACGGGCTTCCAGAAACCAGACGAAGGGCACATACATTATGGCTCAACCGAGATAACATCATGGTCTCCCCAGCAGATCTACAGAACTGGCATCGCAAGGACATTCCAAATACCCTCAATGTTCGGAAAGCTACCTGTCCTTGAGAACTTACTCGTCGCTGAGAAAAATAATCCGGGAGAATCGTTCAGGAAGTCGCTTCTCAAAAAACTTTGGGCAAAACACGAGAGAGACGCCATCGAGAAGGCATCGAGGATACTGCAACTGCTAGGTCTGTCCGAACAACGGAACACGCTGGCTTCGCGACTGAGCGGTGGGCAGATGAAGCTCGTCGAAATAGGGAGAGCCCTAATGAGCGACGCTAACCTGTACTTGCTTGACGAGCCGGTGTCAGGAGTCAATCCCACCTTAGCTCACGAAATATTCGCAAGAATCATTGGACTAAGGGAACAATTCGGAATAACATTCTTCATAGTGGAACACAGGCTAGATATTGCTCTCAAATATGTCGATTACGTGAATGCCATGGCTTCTGGCAGACTTATTGCAGATGGCACGCCTGAGCAGGTCATTAACGATCCGAAGGTAATAGAAGCGTATCTTGGCGCATAGAACTTGCTGAAAGCCCAAGACATCTTCGCTGGCTACGGGAAACTGCAGATTCTCAATGGTGTGACGGTTGAGGCCAAACCTCAAGAAGTTACCGTCATTGTAGGTCCGAATGGCTCAGGAAAGAGCACGCTCCTTAAAACATTCGCAGGACTCACGACCATATACCAAGGAACGATAGAACTCGACGGACAAAAGATCACCGGCATGGCCTCACACAAGATAGCTAGGAGCGGTATTGCCTACCTCCCGCAGACTGATAACGTCTTCACGAACCTTACCGTCACGGAGAACCTTAGACTTGCGGGATATACGATTGACGTCAAATCCTACGGCGACAGGCTGAGGAGGATCTTCCAGCTCTTCCCACAGCTCTCAACCTACACTAAGACCAAGGCGTTCAACCTCAGCGGCGGAGAGAGGCAAATGCTCGCAATGGCCTTGGCACTCATAAGAGAGCCGGGCGTAATCATGTTCGATGAACCAACGGCGAATTTAGCACCGAAGATTGCAACACAAGTACTGAACATCATCTCATCACTTGCAAAAGACATTGGCTTAACCATACTGCTTGCAGAACAGAACGCAAAGCGCGCGTTGGAGATAGGTAATGCCGCTTACCTGATGGTCGGCGGCAAAAATGCTTTTGCGGGGACTGCTCGCGAACTCCTCGAACACAAGGAACTCGGAAGGCTATACCTAGGCCTGCTAGCTTCCTAACAGCTCAAGAAGAGCTATTCGATCGAGACAGAACTTCAATCGGACGGGGCGATAATTCCGTTGAAGCTGGATGTGCTAGCGAGGTTTGCCGAATGACTGAACAGGTTTGCCCGGAATGTTTGGGAGGCCTCGGTCATTGGTGCAAGGTCGGGATTTGTAACACCTTTCCCAGTGTCCCTAGGGTGTAACAGAACTATTATTATTTTTTTAAGAACTATTAGTAAAAAAATCCTTTCTCTTTTTTAGAGAGAGTCCAAATTTCTTCGAGTTGTAGTGAACATATAGGGCCGCTGCGACCAGCACAAGCAATGAAGTCTAGTGCTTTGTGTGGTCGTATGTAGTTGTGGAACAGTTGATAGCCCGTTAAGATTGGGCTGTCTTTGCGTTCCAATCCGCGTATAACCCTTTCCCTGATGAGGTAGAGCATCGGAGGTCGGAAATTGATGTGCTGGTCGGTGATGCTTTTACCCTGGGTTTCTGGAACCTTAGGGAAGCCACCCGAAAAGAAACCGCTTAACCGCGGTCTTGGGGAAGGGTCCCGGGTTCAAACCCCGGCGGGCCCGCCACACCTTCCGTTCCAGGGCAGGGTCTGGCAAATACCGAAAAACCATCTCTTGAATCAACGTCATTTACCCACGTGAGCGTGCGTGCACTGCTTTTACGGGAGTTCAAATCTGATTGCCCGCACCATTAGACCCACACACCAATTTCCTTCAGAGGGTTCAAATGCCACCGGCCCCACCACTTTGGTTTAGCTCTAGGATCCGTACGACCTCGTGAAGGGAGTCGGCTCACGATG
>Ga0187878_1002695_pt1 | contig 15467 bp, 16 predicted proteins | sample June2016WEW_17_1_FD_132979 | JGI IMG/M metagenome (GOLD analysis project Ga0187878, IMG submission 132979) | Peatland microbial communities from SPRUCE experiment site at the Marcell Experimental Forest, Minnesota, USA - June2016WEW_17_150 | ecosystem: Environmental > Terrestrial > Soil >...
AAAGGTCGAACCGGGGTGGAAAAGTCCGCCAATGGCCCGATCAAATAAAGGGTAACTTGCATCATTAAGATAATCACCCACTTTTTGGGGGTCAAAAGACGGTGACGAATACAGGGCTAATACTTGCCCTTTGGTATCAGTTATTATTATCGCTCCTTTCTGGTTTTGCATTAAATCCGGCACAAAAGTTTGAAAGCCATAGTCAATTGAAGTTTTTAAATCTTGACCGGGGATTGCCGGTTTTGTCCCTAACACTCTAATTTCCTTGCCTGTAATATCCACTTCTACCAATTTTTCGCCATCAATTCCGGAAAGTGTACATTCATATTCCTGTTCCAGTCCTGACCTGCCTATCGAACTGTTAGCTTTATATGGACCTTTCTCAGGACACTTGGGATTAATTTTACCAACCTCATTCTCATTAACCGTCCCGACGTAACCTCCTACATGAGCAAATTTCGAACCTAACGGGTAATCTCTAACCCACACCCCATTAACTTCCCGATTGCCTACCAGCACTTCCCCGCCTCTGGCTAAGATTTCTCCCCTTGGGGCTACAATTGAGACTCTTTTTATCCGGTTGCCCTCAGCCAAATTTCTATAATAATCCCCTTTAATTATTTGCAGTTCAATAACCCTACCTATCAATACTGTTAGGCCCAAAATTACCAAACCACTAAGAAACCAGGATAACCAGCTTTTCATAAACTATAAACCTTTAGTGACTCTAATTTGCTTGAGAAGCCGGGGATTCTCCAGAACCCTACCGCAGCCTCTGACCACACAAGTGAGAGGATCATCGGCAATCCAAACCGGCATATGGGTAGCTTCAGCAATCGCCCTATCTATCCCGGATAAAAGAGATCCCCCTCCAGCTAAACAAATCCCTTTCTCCATAATATCAGACATCAATTCCGGCGGGGTTTCTTCCAACGTATCTACAATATTATTTATTATTTCCTGTATCGTCGGCGCTAAGGCCTCTCTTATTTCACTACTGCCTATTTTCATAGATTTGGGTAATCCGGATTCCAAATCCCGGCCCCTGACCACTGCAAACTTATCCTTTTCGCTTCCCACGGAACCAATATTAATTTTAACTTCTTCGGCCGTGGGCTGACCCAACAGGAGTGAATATTTTAGACGCATATAATTAATTACTGCCTCATCCATCTCATCTCCGGCAATCCTGATCGACCGGCCAATGACAATTCCTCCCATAGAAATAACAGCCACCTCAGTTGTACCTCCACCAATATCAATAATAAAAATTCCATCCGGGCCTAGTATGGGAAACCCAGCCCCAATTGCCGCCGCCATTGGTTCTTCGATTAGGTATGCTTGGCTGGCTCCGGCAGAAATAGCCGCATCGGCAACTGCCCTGCGCTCCACTTCGGTCACTCCGGAAGGAATACCAATTACCACTCTGGGCCGGGGAATTTTAGGTATCATGCTCCCCGACTCATGAACTTTTTTAATGTAATGAGTCAACATTGCCGCAGTGGCATCAAAATCAGCGATCACTCCATCTTTTAAGGGTCTGATGGCTTCAATTGTGCCGGGAGCGCGACCCAACATTTTTTTGGCCGATAAGCCGATAGCTAGGACCTCTTTAGTTTTTTTATTTCGGGCAACTGCCGAAGGTTCTCTAATAACAATCCCTTTACCCTTAACCCAGACTAAAGTATTGGATGTTCCCAAGTCAATACCTACATCGTGGGAAAATAGACCAAATATCCGGTTAACAAGGGAGAATTTCATTGCAGCCACAGTATAATCAAATTTGAATTCTTTGCAAAGACCAAACTGGTATAATTATCACAAACCATAATGATCCCATTTTTATTTTACCTGTTATTTTTTTGTGTACCGCTGATAGTTTACCCGGGAACCTTTGAACTTTTTGAATTTAACAAGATGATTTTTGTCTACATCATAACCATCCTTATTGTTGGTTCTTGGATCATAAAAATGATAAAAACCAAAAAAATTATCTGGCGTCGCACAATATTTGACATACCCCTACTTATTTTTCTGATATCCCAAATATTATCCACTATTTTTTCCGTGGATTTTAGAACTTCACTCCTAGGGTACTATTCCCGTTTCAACGGCGGATTGGTTTCTAACTTATGTTATTGTCTACTCTACTGGGCATATGTCGCCAACATTGAAAGCAAACATATCAGCCGCTACTTCGGGGCTCTCCTTATTACCAGCTTGACAATTTCTGTTTATGCTATTTTGGAACACTTTGGTCATAGTTTCAGTTGTCTCATGTTTACGGGCCATTTTAATGACAGCTGCTGGGTTCAGGACGTCCAAACCCGCGTCTTTGCCACCCTTGGTCAACCTAATTGGCTGGCCGCCTGGCTCGTGGCCATAATCCCCCTGACTTGGTTTTTTTCACTTAAAAATAAATGGTGGTTAATATTATCAGTAATCTTTTTTTTAACACTTCTTTATACCCAATCCCGTTCAGGTCTTTTAGCTTTAGCGGCTGCCGATTTGATCTTCTGGTCAGGTTATTTTTATATTTCTAAGCGTTTCAATTGGTTATTTATTATTTGTAATTTATTATTTGTAATTTTATTTTTCATAAATGGCTCCTCTAAATTAGTGGCTACTACTGAAAACGCTACGTCTGCCCCTGTCGTGGGCACTGCTTTGGAAACCGGGGGGACAGAATCGGGAACTATCAGAAAAATTGTTTGGAAAGGGGCCATTGACATTTGGCTGCACTATCCCATTTTAGGCACCGGAGTAGAAACATTTGCTTTTTCCTACTATAACTTCAGACCGGTCGAACATAATATGGTTTCTGAATGGGACTTTTTATATAACAAGGCTCACAACGAATTTTTAAACTATGCCGCCACCACCGGAACCCTAGGGCTTGCCAGTTACCTCTTTATAATCGGAACTTTTGGTGTTTATGTACTCAAAAACTTAGACCCGCTTAACTTAGCTTTACTCTCCGGTTATACGGCAATTTTAATCACCAACTTCTTTGGCTTTTCCGTCGTTCCCATTGAAGTGTTATTTTTTCTTTTTCCGGCATTAGCAATTGTTAGTAAATCACCAGCCTTCGCCGAGGCTTCGGCCGGCAAGAATTTCTCCAAACCTCTTTTTTATACAACAATTTTTGTTATTTGTTATTTGTTATTTGTTATTTCCCGCTATTGGTATGCCGATACTCTTTACGCCCAGGGCCTAAAATATAATACCGGTGGAAATTATCAATCGGCCCAAACCGCTTTAGATCAGGCAGTTAAACTTTCTCCGAATGAAGCGGCCTTTTGGGGTGAATTGTCCGAAGTTGATGCCAGATTAGGTCAAATCGACAAAGCCGTTACCGATTCCGACCGCGCCTACACGCTTTCCCCAAGAAGTGTAGTTTTACTAAGACAGAGGATTGCTGTCTTTTTACGTCTGGCCAGCCTTAATCCCAACTATATTTTGGAAGCCAAAGAGATACTCATAATGGCTATTAAATTGGCTCCCACCGATGCTAAACTGGAATACAATCTGGGGCTTGTCAATTCGGCAATCGGCCTTAACACCGAAGCCAAACAAGATTATCAAAAAGCAGTTCAGTTAAAACCCAACTATACCGAAGCCGCAGATGCCCTAGTCAAGCTCAAATGATATACTTGACGGTATGGTCAGAAAAATTATCAGGTCCGGAGACCCAAGGCTAGCTGCCATCTCTAAGCCGGTACTTAAGATTGACAAAAAGATATTAAAGATCAGAAGTGATCTGGAAGATACCCTTAAGGCCCAAAAAGATCCCGAGGGCGTGGGGCTGGCTGCCTGCCAAATAGGCGTTAACTTAAGAATGTTTGCTATGATAGATAAAAATCAAATTAAAACCCTCATTAATCCGGAACTATTGACGGCAAAACCCACTACTAAAAAATCGACCAAAGTTAAGAACAAGATTTTAGAGGGTTGTCTGTCTCTGCCCAACTACTACAGCCCAATCACCAGAAATTATCAAGCCCGGGTGAAATACACAGACTATCGCGGCAAAGAAATAATCGAAACTTTTACCGGAATGTCAGCCCAGATTATCCAGCATGAAATTGATCATTTAAATGGCATTATATTTGTCCAAAGATTAATTGAGCAGAAAAAGCCCCTGTATGAACTAAAGGGTGACGATTGGCAGGAAGTTGAGCTCATATGAAAATAGTATTTTTCGGAACGCCTGAGTTTTGTTTACCCGTTATAGAGAAAATCCAAAAGACTTTCACTAAGAAAATCGGCGACCCGGCTATTGTAGGAGTTGTTACCCAGGAACCCAGGCCCACTGGCAGAAAACAGGTATTAACTTATTCTCCGATTGATCGCTGGGCTCATGATCACCACACTCCCACCTACTATTCACCCCAGGCACTCCTCGGGAGCGGTATCAAAGCCGATATAGGAATTTTAGCCGCTTACGGAAAAATCATTAACCAGGAATGCCTAGACTTTTTCCCTTTTGGTATTTTAAATATTCACCCCTCGCTTCTGCCAAAGTTACGGGGGGCTTCCCCACTTCAAACTGCGATTGCTCAAGGAGAAAATATAACCGGGGCTTCAATAATTAAACTTGACGACAAAATGGATCATGGCCCTATAGTAGCTGCATTTACGGAAGAAGTCAGACCGGATGATACCCCGGAAACTTTAGGCCAACGAATTTTCGGGAAGAGCGCCCAAGTCCTGGTTGATTTAATTCCCGCCTATTTGGCCGGCAAAATAAAACTTAGGCAACAGGACAACAACCAGGCTACTTTTACCAAGCTCCTAAATAAAGAATCGGGCTTTGTTCCCCTCTCCGATCTTAAATTAGCCCTCGAAGGAAAAGAGGCGGAAAAATTGGAAAGATTATTCCGAGCCATGCAGCCCTGGCCAGGGATTTGGTCATTAGTTAAAGACAAGCGATTAAAAATCCTTAAAATTCACTTAGAGGAAGGTAAATTGATAATCGACGAAGTCCAACTGGAAAGCAAAAATCCGGTTCCCTGGAAGCAATTTAGCTCTGCGTACCAACCATTTTAGTTCTCTTGAGGCATTTGGCACAAATCCGCATAGACACCATTTCATTTCCCACTGCCACAGTTGCTTTTTGCAGATTGGGCTTAAACAATCTTTTAGTCTCCTGAGCTCTTTTCCGCCACCGCTTCCCGGCTACACCCCGGCGGTGCATTTGGGAAATTCCGTAAACGGTTTTCTTGCCACAGATCTCGCATACGTACGACATAGTGATGTATTATACTAGTAAAGATATATTCTGGCAATTATGATTTTGTATTTAATATTTGCGTTTGTGGTAGCCATTACCGTCCATGAGTTCTCCCATGCATGGCTGGCAGACCAATTAGGAGATCCTAATCCAAGACTGAAAGGTAGGTTGTCCCTTAATCCCCTGGCTCATTTTGATCCCGTAGGTTCGGTCTTAGTCCCCTTGGTACTGATTCTTGTTCATTTCCCTTTTATTTTTGGCTGGGCCAAACCAGTTCCGGTTGAACCTTCAAATTTTAGAGACCCCAAAAAGGACTTTGCTTTGGTTTCTCTTGCCGGACCTGCCTCAAATTTAAGCTTAGCCATCATTTTTTCAATAATATTACGTTTATTTATATCCCCTCTTTCAGTTTTCTATCCTTTATTTACTTACCTAATTACCACCAATGTAGTTTTAGCTATATTCAACCTTATTCCCGTATACCCCCTGGATGGAGGAGGAGTTTTAAAAGGGCTTCTTCCTTATAAAGAGGCAGTTAATTATGAATATTTTATGCAAAGATTTGGCCTTATCATTCTAGTTCTTTTGATTTTCCCAACTTTTGGAGGCAATTCTCTCATTAGTCTGGTCATTTCCCCAATTATCAATTTCATTATTGGACTTCTTGGTGTAAGATAATACTGACCCTGCTAGAGATAGAGTTTGGGAATTTTTTCCCTACTAGAAGTTTCTTAGGGTGTCCCGGTAATTTATTGTCGGGACTTTAGAACAAATTTTCCGGTATCCTTTGGATTCCGGAATGAGTTTACCCACCTATTTTAACGATAGGGAAAAACTTCTTCCCGGCTCTTTGAGGCAGGGTCGTTTATTGTATAATATGAGTTACAGGCCGGGGTAACTCAGTGGTAGAGTAACTGTTTTGTAAACAGTAAGTCGTGAGTTCGAATCTCACCCTCGGCTCATAACTGCAACTTAATTTGCCAAGGTGGCGGAGTGGACAATCGTACCTGACTGTAAATCAGGCGGCCGGAAGGCCTACCTAGGTTCGAATCCTAGCCTTGGCACCATATTGACGAATATTCAAACAAAGTTATAATTATGCCAAATGAAAGAGACACTTCCCCCCCAGCCCCCAGTAATTGAAGAATTAGATTATGGCCAAGGATGCTTACGCCACACTGGAGAAATGGCCTGGGATATATTACTTCCACATAAGTTTGGTTTAAAAGCTATTATTCCCACCGTTGCAGGTTTTAGTATGGTCGTGGCAGGCCGTGATCCTCGGGTTATAGCAGTTGGTACCTTTCTATCTGTTTATGGGATATTCGGCCCGGCTATCTGGCCGATACTCGGCAACCGTCGCGATGAACTTCTGTAATCACTTCACTACTAGTTAATCCTCCTGATCCTAAACATAACATCGTCACTTTGGATAGAGTATAATCTATAGTAATAGTAGCTATTCCAATGAATAACATTCAAGTATCTAAAAATCAATTACTTTCTTTATATTCTAAAGGAAAATCTATGGCTGAAATTTCCTCTATTCTTAAATGTTCAAATCATAAAATCGTTTACTGGATGGATAAATATAATATAAAAAGAAGAAACCGAAGCGAGGCCAGTTATATTAAACAAAACCCCAATGGAGATCCTTTTAAAATTAAACAAAAATTAAATGATCGTGAGACGTTTTTACTTGGTCTTACTTTAGGAATATATTGGGGTGAAGGCAACAAGTCCACTCCCCACTCTCTAAGTGTCACAAATACAGATTCTGGCCTTCTTAGAACATATATCCGATTCCTAATCGATATCTGTCAAGTCAAACTCGATAAAATTAAATATTACCTAATTTGCTTTAACGACTCTGATCCAGAACAAGCGAAAGCTTATTGGTCCCAAGAACTCAGGATTTCTCCTTCAAAATTTGGTAAAATAGTCCAGATCTCACCGCAAGGTAAGGGTACGTATAAAAAAAAGTCAAAATACGGGGTCTGTTCGGTAGCTGTTTCAAACATTAAACTCAAGAAATGGTTTATGGAGAAAATTAACGAACAGAGACATGCCTGGGTAGTTTAGTGGTAAAACAAGCCCTTGGTAAGGGTTAGACTGTGGGTTCGATTCCCACCCTAGGCTCATATTTTCTAGCTTCGTCAATCAGAAAGCCCTGGAGAATAGTGGTTATATAGATTCCATTTTTCCGGATTTTCGCGTTCCATTGTTGCCAACTCTTGCTCAGATAATTCATCCCAATCATAAACCCAATCAGGTGCCTCACCTAAAAGCCCTTCTATCTGGTTCAATTTATCCAGACCCCCCAAAATCCCCGAGGCATTCATTCCCGCCAAATCATTATGACATCCCCTATTAACTGAACAATTCTTACATATTTTAGATTCCGGATTGTAATTTCCAAAGCAATTTGGTTGTTCGTGTATCCCAGTCATAGCTAATATTATAGGACTTGTGTCAAGCCTACCTCTTATGTTAAGATTCCAGCATATGGCAAAAAAGGGGGCGCGCGAACTGGTGGCTTTAGTCTGTTCTGTCTGTAAATCTCAGAATTATATTACCGAAAGGAATAAGATTAATATGGAGAAAAAGCTGGAACTAAATAAGTTCTGCAAAACTTGCCGCAAATACACTCTCCACAAAGAAACCACCAAGTTAAAGTAATTTCCCTTCCACCCCGTTTTTACTATATAATTCACCTATCTAGGGGTGTCGTTCAGTGGCAGGACGCGGGTCTCCAAAACCCGCAACGGGGGTTCGATTCCCTCCACCCCTGCCCAGTTCTTGTGCCAAAAGAGAGTTAAAGTTAAACAGTAAAGGTACAACTCTCGCATTGACAAAGTATTCCTTTAAACTCAACGTTTTTCTGCATATACTCACAAAACGCCGACCATTCTCCCCCCTGATTGGGAATAATATCCGTCCCGTGTTGGTTTCCAAAAGTTGAATTTAATTTTGAACAACGTCCGGGAAAAGTTTTAGGTTTTCGTTCTGCTGGGGCTGTAGTGGTGGTGGTAATAATGATTTTTTTGTTTTCATTATCATCCCTTTCCATGTTGGACTTACCCTGTATACCCAAAATTCCATACACAATCAAAGTTCTGACAGTCCCCATTTGAAAGAATTACCTTTTGGCCACCTAACCAATTACCAATAATCTTGCATTTCGCAGGCTGCTCCCCTTTCAAAGTTGATACCCCATCTACATAACCCGGGCCCCATTGGATAACTGCCTTAAGTTTATTACAACTTCCTAATTGTGCATTTGCTTCCCCGTTGGCAGTAATAATAAATTGCTCTTTCATCCCAGCGAAAGATTAGTATACAATCCGTTCAGAGTCAATATGTTAATCATTGGCATTACCGGCACCTTAGGATCAGGCAAGGGAACAGTCGTTGATTACCTGGTTAATAATAAGGGCTTTGTACATTTCTCCGCCAGAAAATTCCTGGTTCAGAAAATGAAAGCCAGGGGCATACAAATTAACTTAACAAATATGACCCTTTTAGGTAACGAACTTCGCGCCCGGCACTCCCCCAGTTATATTATTGATTCACTATTCGAACGGGCCAGAAAAATCGGCAAAAACTGCGTCATTGAAAGTTTACGGACTCCCGGGGAAATTGAATCTCTGAGAAGTAAAGGCAAATTTATTTTATTTGCTGTTGATGCCCCGGCCAAATTCCGGTTTAAAAGAATAGTGGCCAGAGGCGGAGAGGGTGACATTGAATCGGTAAAGGAACTTCTGGCAATTGAAAAGCAGCAAATGCACTCAACCGATCCCAACAAACACAATCTCCAAAAATGTATGGCTATGGCCGACTATAAATTAATTAACGACGGCACTATCGAGGAGCTAAATCAGAAAGTAGAAACTGCATTAAAAATAGCTTCAAAAGACGTCGTCTTTTGAAGCTAAACTCCGGGCACTTTTGCCGGTTTAATAAAGCGCTTGGCTAACTCCACAAAAGCTAAATAAGTAACCGTGGCTACAATTACATAAAGAAGAAAAACGGGCGGCAGGGCTTGGAATTCAAAAAACTTTCCCAGCGGTCCGAAGACCGTAAATAGGCCTATCCCAACTACTCCTAAACAAGCAACCACCAAAGATAAACTGGGTCTACTTTTCCAAAATGGCACCTTCTGGGTTCTGATTACTAGAACCACTAATATTTCGGTAATCACTGATTCCACAAACCAACCGGTTTGAAACATCCCGTTTCGGGCTTTAAATACAAAATATAAAGCCCCAAAAGTCAAGAAATCATAAACAGAACTTATGGGACCAAAAAATAACATAAACCGCTTTATATATCCCAAATCCCAATGTTCAGGTTTAACTAACTGCTCGTCATCAACATTATCGGTAGGAATAGTCAATTGGGAAACATCATATAACACATTATCCAGAAGTACCTGGACCGGCAGCATCGGTAAAAACGGCAAAAACAGGGAGGCCACGGCGGCGGAAACCATATTACCAAAGTCAGAAGAAGTCCCCATTAAAATATATTTAATCGTGTTGGCAAATGTTCGCCGGCCTTCTTTTATCCCCTGGGCTATCACCTCTAAACTCTTTTTGAGAAGAACTATATTGGCTGCATCTTTGGCCACATCTACGGCCGAATTAACTGATATCCCCACGTCAGCGTTATGAAGGGCCAACACGTCATTCACTCCATCCCCCAAGAACCCAACTGTATGCCCCCCAAATTTTAAGGCCTCAATAATTCTGGCTTTTTGGCTGGGAGTAACTTTAGCAAAAACATTGGTTGTGGTAACTACCTCCCGCAATTTTTCATCACTTAATTTTTCCAATTCCTCTCCTAGTAAAATTCCGCTGACCGCGAAGCCTACCTCGCGGCAAATTTTCTCAGTTACCATTTCACTATCACCTGTTAATATTTTTACTTTCACTCCTAATACCTGAAACTCTTTTAATATTTGGTCCAAATTTTTCTTTGGGGTATCAGAAAAACTAATATAACCGGCAAAATCCATACTTTGTTTATCCTGACCCTTGGCCACAGCAATCACTCTCATACCATCCCGACGCATATCAGTTAATAAATTAAGAACCCTGGTTTTTTCTGCAACCGAAATATAACAGCTATCTAAAACCGCTTCCGGCGCACCTTTATAGATGGTAAAAGTCTCTTTATTCGATTGAATTACCGCAGAAGCCAAACGCTTTTCATAATTAAACGGCTCCTCTGAAATTTTGACAAAGGGCATGCCAATTTTGTAATTTGCATTTCTGGCATATTGCCATATGGCTTTATCAATTGAGTCTCCAAATATTTCTTTATGAACAATTGCCGAATTACAAATTAGGGCCAGGTCTAAAACCTGATTATCTTTAGCCCCTTGGGCATTTTCATAAGAGCTCAAAAGTATTTTGCCCTCGGTTAAAGTACCGGTTTTATCAGTACATAAAATCTCCATATTCCCCAAATCTTCTATGGAGACAAGTTGTTTAACCACTACCTCAACCTTGGCCAACAGCCTGGCGCCATGGGATAGGCAAATAGTAACTACCAAGGGTAAGAGTTCCGGAGCTATCCCCATGGCAATGGTGAGAGCAAAAAGAATTGTTTCAATCATCGACCGGCCTAAAATCAAATTAAAGACAATAATGATAACTACGGTAACTCCGGCAATTTGGGCTAAGAGGGTGCTAAACTCATTTAAGCCTTTTTGAAATTCGGTTACCGGGCGCACCCGGGCCACTCCTTCTGAAATTTGTCCCAATTTGGTGTCAGCTCCGATTGCCACCACTGTGGCCTGACCGGATCCGGCCGTAATAATCGTTCCCATAAAACCCTCATCCCCCTCTGCTTTAGTTACAGGCAGAGACTCCCCGGTTAATAACGCTTCATCAATTTCCAGGTGCCCGGCAGCGCTGATTTTAACGTCCGCCGGAATTATCGCCCCCGGGGATAAAACCACTATGTCTCCCAATCGAACTTCTTTAACCGGAATAATTTCTTTAACTCCCCCTCTAATCACCATAGCCGAATAAGATATTTTCTTGAGCAGATCGCTAACAATTTTTTCAGCGTGGTATTCATTCCAAAATCCCAAAGTGACTGAAATTATCATTATTAGCCAAATAGCGATGGCCTCAGCTTTTTGATTAAATATATAGGCAACTATGGTAGAAACCAAAAAAACTAAGAGGAGCGGATTTTTAAATTGTCTGACAAGAATATCCTTGGCACTATAACCCCGAAGTTTAATTTCGTTCTTCATTAGGCTTCATTGTTTCAACATTCCCAAATATTCCGGAAAAATAGCTTCTTTGGGGGTAACAATAAATAGCATATGATCATCTCTGATTACCTGGGTATTACCCGTATAGGGGTTAATCACTTCATTTTCATCCCACCATCGATCTTCAAATTCCAAAATATGAAACCGGCGGTCCGACCCGGCAAAACGTTTATACGGATCGGAGAGCATAATCATATTATTAACAGTATCGATATGAGTTACCACACTATAGTGGCCATTATCTTCATCTTCATCCTCAAAAAACACTCCCTGCCATTCGACGGCTACCGGAAAATTAAAGCGGTTAACAATTTCCGATAAATCATTTAGAGTGGAGTTGGATTTATACCAAAATTGCAACTGGGGGGCCAAAATCGAAATGGCTGTTCTCATTTCGGAAACAATCATGCCATATTCATCCAGTTTCTTCCTAATTCCCACCGCATCCACAAATTCCTCCTGATCAATATACACTCCCACATAGGAAGCAAGCATCTCCAAAACCGCCGGGCCGCAGTGGGAAGTAGTTTTTTGGCAAACCCGCTTTAGCGTCGGGAAAAAAGGATTATTGAAGGGATTTGGCATATTTGGACAACAAACTTACCAAAGCATCCTGAAAACTAACTCCGTGCAGAGCCAAAACTTCAGTAAATGGCAAACCCATATCCGGCCCAAAAGCGGTATTGGGGTTACTATCGGTAAAATAAGGAATTCCGGTTCCCTCCTCCACCCGGACATCAAACTTAGCATAATCCTTGTGGTGCAAACCTCTAAAAGCTCTGACCGCAAGGGTGGCAATCTTGGCCCGAAGAGTTTCCTCAACTTCTTTATATTTATACGCATGCAAATCTTCATAGGATTCAAAACTGGTAAAAAAGTGTTTGCCGTCCGGCTTCTTCCGAAAAATCTTTTCGCCCATAAACACATGTTTTCGGTTGCCGTCATCAAAAACCACTACGGTAATTTCCGGACCATCAATGAATTTCTCCACAATTACCGGCAATTTGTAGGTAGTAATCATTTGATCAACTTTCTTTTCTGCGTCTTTGACAGTTTCTTTAACTGCATGATTATCAATTCCTACACTGCCTCCGCTTTCATTTAATTTAACAATTAAAGGGGTTCCCAGGGCCGGATCAACCCCCACCCCGGACCGGCGAATAAACTGGAAATACGGGGTAGGAATTTCATAAGCCATAAAAAGTCTTTTAGTCAGGTTTCTGTTGTTGCCTATGACCAGGCCCTCCATCTTGGCCCCGGTATAGGGAATATTGGAAAGTTCCAATGCCGCCGGCACCGAAGTTTGCAGCATATCCTCACCCCTTAAAGTATCCACCAAATTAACTACCAAATCCGGTTTATCGACGAGTAAGTTAGTTAAAAAATATTGGTCCCCGGGACTACCCTTGGCTTCCACACCTAATTTTCTGATTTCTTCCACTACCTCACGGGCTCTCTCTTCCACTTCCACTTCAGCTTCGTAAGCAGACTGGGTAGAAAACCATTCTCTTTCTACATGCGAATAAGCCACGGTTATTAATTTGAATTTTTTTAAAGAATTAATATCTTTCTGGAGTTTGATTTTTTTGCCGTTTATTAACATAACCAATTAATAATATAACATAAGCTTCAGTCAGGCCACTGGTGAATTTCCTTCTGAGGAAGCCTTAATTTCCTCGGGGTGGTTACCAATAAAATAGACGCCACAACAGCCGATACCAAACCGGTAAAACTAAAAACCATTTCCCCGCCAAAGCTACCGGCGATGAAACCGGCCACAATCGGCCAAAAAATATAAGACAAATTCACAATCGAACTGGTAAGGCCAATCATATGTTTTTTCTCGTCTCCCAACCTGGCATCAATATCGGAATAAACCCCTTCTACGAGGGGATAACAAATCGAGAGAAGGGCGCTGGCCAGAAATACCACCCCTAGTTTCCAATACAGGCTGCCGAGAACCGGCATGGCCAAAAGCACAAAACCGGCCAGCAACAAGAAAATCTCGGCAATTTTTTTCTTACCGGTAAAAATTCCCAATTTGGCAACAACCAGGCCCACGAATAGGGGCGGCAGGGAATAAAGGGGCAAAAATAAACTGCCTAAAATACTTTGCTGCATCAGTTTTACCGTCATGACGGCACCAGTGGTCCAAAAACTGGCATCAATAAAACCCAGCAAAAGACTCATAATAATAACCGGCCAGACTGATTTACTTAATCTGACCCAATGTTTGATCTCTAAAAATATATTAATTTTCCTGAGAGTTACTAAAGACTGATCACTTTTTACAATCGTCAATCTGGAAGTAATAAAAAAAGACACCAGTAAAAACGGCAATATACCCAAAACAATTAACCAACTGCTCTGACTAAACAGAACCGCGGCTAAAAGCGGTCCCACAAAATAGGCAAAATTCTTGAAAATTCCCATTACTCCCCAAGCACCGGACCGAAAAAATGTGGGCACCGTATCAGCCACAAATTGGTACTCGGCAAAGGCAATCAGTTCATAATAAAGCCCCCAAAAAGTCATGGCCAGTAAAAACAACAGAACCAAAGGTTTATACGCCGCCCCAACCAAAATTGCGACCGTTAACAAACAAGTAAAAATAGACAAAAACAGAAGTCTTCGGACCAGGGCTTTTCTTAACAGATTAGGGAAAATAACATCTGCCCCAAAACCAATGACCGACTGGAAACTAATGATAAAACCCATCACCACCGGGTTACCGAGGGTGTTTTGCACCAAATTGGGAACCCAAAAACTGATGATGGCATCCGCCAAGCTAACAAAAAAAATAGAGACAGAAACCAGAATAATTTTAGGCCACATCTAAGATAATCCTAGCATCTTCTCCCTATCCTTGACAATTAAAAAAACAAGGATTAGTATCGGCTTAGATATGGATGAGGAACAAGTCAATCCGGCTCCTTCGACCGAGCCTAAAAAAGAACCGTCTTCAGGCGTCAATACGTTTCTCTTGGTGATAGTTTTTATTCTGCTGATGGTCATTGTGGCGGGAGGCGCTTATTTCTACGGCTCCTCGCAAAAATCTGTTTCTGCACCCACAATTGCACCACTCGTGACCATTGCTCCGATTATTACTCCCGAACCAACTGAAACTGCCTCACCCAGCGCCACACCCACCGTTAAGCCGTCACCTACTCCAACTCCAACACCAACACCATCGTCCACTCCAACGCCCTGAACCCTTCCCATTGACATTTAATACCAGCTTTCGCATACTAAAGTTGTGACTGAAAAAACTCACCGGGTGGTTCATCTTCTTCCGATTGTGATTTTAGTTTTGGCTGTTCCCCTTTTTGTCTGGGGAGTAATTAAGTTTAATTTGGATATCAGGAACCGCGCCGCTTCCAACGAGTCTGTTCCTACTCCAATCCCCAATTTAATTTTCGGGGATGATTTCAGCACAAATAAAGGCTGGGAAATCGTTGCCGGCAGCAGTACCAGCGCGTCGCTGGTAAATGAAACCTACCATTTGCGGGAAACCAAAACCAGCACATTTCAGTACAGCCTGGCTCCACCAGCCACTCTTGCCAATTACAATCTGCAAGTAGACGCCAAACTGGTAGGCAGCGATCCAAAGGCAGGATTGGGAGTTTTGTTTGACGTAAAGTGCACCAGTCCCTGTTCCAGCTTAAATTCAAAGGATTTTTATCGATTTTATATTTATCCTCAATCGGGAACCTGGAAACTGGATAAATCTTACGGCTCAGATTGGTCAACCTTAAAGTCAGGAACAATTACCCAAATTCCTCTAAAACTAAAAGTGGAGAGAAATACGACTCTAAGCGGCATTAAAATCTATTATTCGACCGGTGGCGACTGGCAATTAATACTGTCCAAAAGTGATGGAGATATAAAAAATGGGAGGGTAGGGCTCTTGGTGGTAAGTTCCTCTCAAACTAGTGCCACCAAAAC
>Ga0187878_1002703_pt1 | contig 15442 bp, 13 predicted proteins | sample June2016WEW_17_1_FD_132979 | JGI IMG/M metagenome (GOLD analysis project Ga0187878, IMG submission 132979) | Peatland microbial communities from SPRUCE experiment site at the Marcell Experimental Forest, Minnesota, USA - June2016WEW_17_150 | ecosystem: Environmental > Terrestrial > Soil >...
CCTGACGCTGGGCCAGTCACCCCGTAGGCTCACGAACCTCCATTCCCAGGTGGCCTCCTGGCGCCTGGGCGCAGTCAAGGAAATCACCTGGAAGAACAAGAAAGATGGCCACACTTTATACGGCGTCCTGATCACGCCGCCCGATTTCAAGTCGGGCCAGGCGTATCCCACTATCGTCCAAGTTCACGGCGGGCCACAGGGAGCCTGGTGGTCGGGATGGTACGGCTCCTGGCATGAGTGGGCCGGGCTGCTGGCGTCGAACGGCTACGTCGTGTTCATGCCCAACCCGCGCGGCTCCACGGGCCAGGGAGGAACGTTCGCCGAAGCCAACCGCGACGATTGGGGCGGCGGAGATTTTCAGGACATCATGAGTGGCGTGGACTACCTGATTGAGCAGAAGATTGCCGATCCCGAACGCCTGGGTATCGGCGGCTGGAGTTACGGCGGCTTCATGACTTCCTGGACGGTCACGCAGACCAACCGTTTCAAAGCCGCCGTGGTGGGCGCTGCCGTGACCAACCTTTTCAGCTTCGACGGCACCACGGACATCACGCCCAGCTTTCTGCGCAACTACTTCCTGGACATTCCGTTCAACCGGCGCGCGGCGTACGACAACCATTCCGCCATGACGTTCCTGAAGAACTGCAAGACTCCCTCGCTGGTTCTGCACGGCGAGGCCGATGAGCGCGTGCCGGTCAGCCAGGGTTGGGAGTTCTATAACGGCCTGAGAATGCTGGGCGTGCCCACCGAAATGGTCGTTTATCCGCGCGAGCACCACGGCTTCAGAGAGCGTGCTCACCAGCTTGATTTGTTGACCCGCGTCTTGGCTTGGTACGACAGATATTTGAAAAAGTGAAGCATCGGATCGTCGGAGCATCGGCCGACCGATGACCAGATGAACCGAAGGCGCGATGAGCCGATCATCCGATGGCCGATGAATCAATGCTCTGTTTCTCGCAGAAAGGATTGGCCTGCCAGGTCCCGCACCACGAAATCTACTTGTCGGACCCGCGGCGCGTCGCGCCGGAGCGGCTCAGGACGATCCTCCGCTTTTCCGTGAAGCCAAACGCCTAGAGTTGGAGTTGTTGTTGATGCGGCGTCCCAAGTTCCGGGGCTGCGTCATTGGGCAACAGGTGCGTGGGCGCTTGGCTTGGATTTCCACCAGAACCAGGCAACGACGCCGAACATCCCCAGCCAGCCCAGCACCCGCACCGTGTGTCCGATGGTGGTGTCATATTCCAGCACGCCGAGTTTGATAAACATGGTGGTCCAGTCGTGCAATCCCTCGCCTTCGCCCACGGTCACGTAGTCGAGGGCAATGGCGCGTGCGTCCGCCATGTAGGTCCCTACGGGGAGGAAGTTCTCGAAGAAGAAGAAAGCCGCGAGGGCTGTGCCGGTCACGTGCCGTTGAAACACGAAGTAAACCGCGATGGCGAACGGCACGAAGAGTTGGAGGATAGTCCCACCCAGTACCGCGAGCGTTTCGCCGAACCAGCGGAAGAGCAGGTGCCCGCCTTCGTGAATGGGTACAAAGACCAGATCTATGAATAGTGAGGGGCCTTTACTGGTGAGCGCGTAGAGAAGGAAGATCGCATAGAACGCCAGCCAGCCGATCCGCGCCAACTTCGACACGGGCTGCCAGGGTTCGTCGAGCGCTTCCAGAAACTCAAAGTGCATGGGCCACCGCCGAGACCGGAAGGACATTCTTCAGGGGGACACATTCTAAGCTGATTCAAGTGAGCGGCGGGTCAAGAAATGCTGCAAGGTGCACGCCGGAGCTATGCACCGTACGGTGCGTGGCGTCGCCCTCGCTTGCCCGGAGAAAGCTCTGGAGCATGGTCTTCAGGGTAGTCCGTCCCTTGGTTGTCTTGAGATAGACCTCGCGACGCTTTGCATCGTACTCGCTGCGGTACGCTTCGTAAAAGATGAGCTCGAATGGTCGGCGAGGATTGGTAGAGCGGACCGCTCCGCCATTATGCAGACGGAGACGCGTCTTCAAATCGCGTGTCGATCCGATACAGAGCCCCTTGTCTTGCAGGCTTCGCAGCACATAGACGTAGCGAAACTTCGGCATGGAGGGATTTTACGCCTCGGCTTGTCGATTGTCCCGGAAGGGTCTATGTAGCGGATGGCGGAGCCACGTACCGTACGGTACGTGGCGGAGAGGGTGGGATTCGAACCCACGTGCCCGCTTTTGGCAGGCAAGACGCTTTCGAGGCGCCCCCGTTATGACCGCTTCGGTACCTCTCCGGCCAAAAGAGCGAAATTCGGAAAGCGAAAATGGAAACTCGGAAAACTTGCCGTCAGCCTGTCTTCTTGCGTCGTCTCCCACGGAAGAAGTCGCGCACGATGGCTGCGCACTCTTCGGCAAGCACGCCCGTGACAACCTCCACCTGGTGATTGAGCTTCGGGTGGTTGAGGACCGTGAGGGCCGAACCGTTCGCGCCTGCCTTGAGGTCGCTCGCGCCGTAAACCACACGCCGGACGCGCGCATGCACGATGGCCCCCGCACACATCGCGCACGGCTCGATTGTAACATACAGCGTGCAGCCCGTCAGGCGGTAGTTCCCCAGCTTGCGCGCCGCCCGTCGCAGTGCCAGGATCTCCGCGTGCGCCGAAGGATCGCTCAGGTGGATCGGTCGGTTGTGCGCTCGGGCCACCACGCGGCCGTCTTGGACGACGACCGCGCCCACGGGGACTTCGCCTTCCTCGGCCCCCCGCGCGGCCTCGCGCAAGGCACGTCGCAAGAACGTCTCATCGCGGGCCTGGTTGCTGCCACGCTGCTGGAGCCGATGCATATACGCATGCTAACACGCCTGGAGACCGCATGCAGGTGGTCTCTCGTTTGCTGGAGAGAAGAGGGGCGGCGGCGCAACCCGCATGGAACGGCGGCATTGCACTGGGGTGAATCACCGAGTATAGTCATGCCGCTCCCGGCTACGAACATTTCTGGGAAGGAGAATGAATCTTCATGAGCCCTGTTAACAGAAGAGAGTTCCTACGCAAGAGTGCCGTGGGTCTGGCATCGATCCCGGCCCTATCCATGATCTCCTGCGAGAAGGCACCTGAGCCGGCGCCGCCGGCGCCGACCGGCCCACCGCTCGGCTTACCGGTAGGCCTGCAACTCTATACCGTGCGCCGCGAATGCGAGAAGGACTTTGAAGGTACGCTAAAGCAGGTGGCGGCCATCGGTTACAAGCACGTCGAAGTTTACGACTTCTACGGGAAGACGGTCGCCGATGTGCGCAAGCTCCTGGACGCAAACGGGCTGAAGACCCCCAGCGGGCATTGGCTGCTGCCCAAGCTCAAGAAGAGCGTGGCGAAGAGCATCGAGGAGGCCCAAGCACTAGGCTGCGAATACCTCGTCATGCCGATCTTCGATCCCCCCGAGCGGAAGACGCTCGAGCAATACAAGCGTCATGCGGAGTTCTTCAACAAGGTGGGGGAGCAGTGCAAGAAGGCAAACCTCCAGTTCGGCTTCCACAATCACAACTTCGATTTCAAGACCTTCGGCGACGTGACGGCCTACGACGAACTGCTGCGCCTCACGGATCCGGAGCTAGTCAAGATGGAACTCGACTGCTACTGGACAACCCGCGCCGGCAAGGATCCGGTGGAGTATCTCCAGAAGTACCCCGGGCGTTATCCGTTGCTCCACATCAAGGACGCTATGCCGGGCGCGCCCACCGCGACTGAATTGGATCCCGGACGCGGCTACTACACTGAGATAGGACGGGGCACCATCGACTGGAAGCGCATCTTCCGCGCTGCCGCCACTTCCGGCATGAAGCACTACTATGTCGAGCAAGATGAGTGCGACGGCTCGCCGCTCGACAGCATCCGGACGAGTTACGAATACTTGAAGAAACTGGCGGTGTGAAAGAGCAGGAGTCAGAAGCGAGCAGGCAGTAGACGGTATACGGGAGACAGGGGGACTGCTTGGGCACAAGGTATGTGTGTGCTCCAAGCAGGCACATGGTGGTTGACGGTCACAGGGAAGATCTTGAGGACATCGCCCTTCTGGATTCTGACTCCTGACTTCTGACTCCTGACTTCTTTCCGGCGGGCTAGCGATGCTTCTTGGCGGGTTCGGCCTCGGGGGGTTTCTTCGGGCCGAGTTGCAGCGCCGCGAACATCTGGCCAATCGTAGTCCGAAACAACTCGGTGGCCTCTTCCACGGCTTGGTCCTGTCTTTCCTTCAACTGCTCGGAGACGAGTTCCAGGTTCTCGGCAGCCCGCTTGTCAAATTCCGCAGCGGACTCTTCGATCTGTTTCAGCGTGAACTCCTTTAGCTTTTCTTCGATCCCTCGCACGTTCTCGTCGTGGAGCGTGCGCGCCGCCTGCTGGAGGCGGGCCTGGAAATCTTTGACCTGTGCTTCCGACTCCTGGTGAACCTTCTCGGCTATGGCGCTCGAGAGAATGCCAACCTGTTTTTCGATCTGCGCCCGCGCTTGCTCCTCCCAGTCCTTCAGTGCGCCCGTCGTCGCTCCCCTCTGCCTCTCTAGGTCGCCGGATATCTCTTTGACGACTTCCTCGCACTTGCTCCGGACCTGTGCCACGGCCTGCGTGGCCACATCTTCGCCCACCCGCTGGACCTGTTTCAGCACAGCCTGACGCTGCTTCTCCAGCGTCTTCTGGAGGTGATCCTCTAGCTCGCGGGTTCTCTGGTCCTGGAATTCCTGGAGTGTCTTGCGGACGTGGACGGGATACTCTTTCGCCAGGGTTTTGGCTTCCTCAGTCATCTCGTCCAGGATCTCCCGGCTGAGGATGACAAGCTGCGTCCGGGTCTGCTCCAGCGCAGCCTTTCCGGCTGCCTCTAGGGCGGCGGTGGAGAGTTGAGCGGCCCGAGTGTCTTCACTGACGGTGTCCACTGTTTCGCGCGCAATGTCAGCGAGTTGCCTCCTTGCCTCCGCAACCGCAGTCTTCGCGGCAATCTCCAGTTCCGCGGTCGAAAGCCTGGCGGCGTCGGCTTGCTTGCCGATGGTCTCCGAAGCCTCACGCGCCACAGCGGCAAGCTGGTTCCTGGCTTCCTCAACCGCGCTCTTCCCTGTAGCCTCCAACTGGGCAGTGGAGAGCCTGGCGGTCTCGGCCTGTTTGCCAACGGTCTCCGAAGCCTCACGCGCCACAGCGGCAAGCTGCTTCCTGGCTTCCTCAACCGCGCTCTTCCCTGTAGCCTCCAACTGGGCAGTGGAGAGCCTGGCGGTCTCGGCCTGTTTGCCAATGGCCTCCGAAGCCTCCTGCGTGACGACACTCAGCTCTTTCCTCGCTTCCTCGACAAGGCCCTTTCCAGCACCCTTCAGTTCATCTGTCAAGAGGAGCACGGCGTCTGCAGCCTGTGTCTGAAGGTCTTTGGCTGCGGCGTCCAGCGATTCATCGGCAGCTTTATGCAGCCTCTCCAGAATCTCCTTCCCGCCCTTCTGCTCGATGTCGACAAGGGTCTTTTCGAACTGGGATCGCCGGGCCTCGAGCTCGGGAGCTAGCGTGGCAAGATAGTCTTGTGTCAGCCTTGTCACGTGAGCGTTAGCGTCCCTACTGAACGTCTCGACGGCAACGGAGGCCGAATCCTGTACGCGCTTGCGCGTTTCTTCAACAAAACGGATGGAGGCAGCTTCCAACTCCTGCCCTACTTTTTCATTCAGCTCTTCTGTGGCCCCCTGAAGCGCCGCGAAGCTGGCGGCCTGTATGTTGCGTTCGGCCTTATCGACCTCGGCCTGCGTGGTCTGTTGGAGTTCCTGAAGCCGGTTCAGCAGGGCCTCCAGTTCTGCGCGGGCGGCGTGCAGACGCTGTTCCAAGCTGCCCCATTGCTGCTCGAGGGCCTGCGCCGTTTTTCCCTCCTGGCCGTTCGCTGCATCCTGGAGTGCGGCTTGCGTCTGAAACCCGATCTGCTGAGTGAGGCTTGTCAGTCTCTGTTCAAATTGGCGGAACCTTGCACTAAGGGTTTCCTCGATCTGTTGGGTAAAACGCGCCAAGGAAGCCTGCGCGGCCGCATCCAGGAATCCCGGACTTAGGGCAGGTGTCGGCGGCGTGACGACAGGCGGCACGCTGGGCCTGGGAGTCTCTGGTGCCTGGTGTCCCACGGAGGCGGCCGGTGCAGGAGCGGCGGCTGGTGCCCGCGCGGAAGGCCTCGCTGCCGGGGATGGAGGCGGGGGCAGTGGGGGCGGAGGCGCAACCCTCTGGCCGACGGTTCCCGCGGGCGTTCCTTCTTGCCAATCGTCCGGTGGGAATTCGATCCCCCAGATATTCTCTGCGTTAAACAGCTGGACGCCTACTTCCACCGCGTCCTTGGAGGAGGGCCGGTCGCCGACCCACACGACCGCTGCCCGAGCGGCGCGTCCCAGGGCGCGGTTTTCGATGGTGATCTCAGCGCCCATGCCCAGTTGGTGAAAGGTTAGGATCTTTGCGCCGTGCTTGTTGATGACAACGGTGCGCGAGTTCTCCTTGAACGTGTGGCCGTCCGTATCCTTGCCGCTGATGGCGATGGGGATGGCGACGGCAAGCCGTGTGCTGCGTCGGCGGGCAGCGCCTTGCGCGTCGGTTTTGCTTTCCTTCAGAGGGGCCGCCATTCTGGCTGGATTATAGTTTATAGATCAACTTAACTCAACTTGCTTGAACGAGTTGTGGGTCGTAGGGCCTTTGCCGGGAAAGGGAGAGGGTGAGCCCACATCTGAGCCTGAGGCAGCCAAAGGAAAGGGCTGGGTCACGTGGAGGAGCCGGTGTCTGGACGTAACCTGCTGATATTGCAGGAGTTGTTAATGGCCTGCGACTTCCTGTAGCCATCCTCTGGCTCGGCCGGCATGCAGCGTGCCCCGCAAACCGGTAACTAAGGAGTAGGGGGCAGGAGTTCGCCCTTTTCCAGATGACGAATCAGCGTCGCATGGTGCGCGGCACGTGGATCGTGCGTCACCATGATGATGGTCTTCTTGAAATCACCGTTGAGGCGGGAGAGGATATCCAGCACTTCTTCGGCGGAATGGGCATCCAGGTCTCCGGTGGGCTCGTCGGCCATCAGCAACGTGGGATCCGTGACGATGGCCCGGGCGATGGCGACCCGTTGTTCCTGACCACCGGAAAGTTGCCGGGGGTAGTGGTGAACACGGTCTTCGAGGCCCACCAACTTCAACGCCGTCATGACGTGCTCTTTGCGTTCGCGCGCAGAGAGCTTGGTCAGCAGCAGGGGCAACTCCACGTTTTCAAAAGCGGTGAGAACAGGAATCAGGTTGAACGTCTGGAAGACGAAACCGACATGCACGTTTCGCCAGGCGGCCAGGCGATCCTCGCCCATGGTGGCAACGTTCTCCTCCAGCACCCGCAACTCGCCGGCCGTTGGTCGGTCGATGCCGGCAATGATATTCAGCAGAGTGGTCTTGCCCGAGCCGGAGGGCCCCATCAGGCAGAGGAATTCGCCCTCCGTCACCACGAGGTCGATGTTTTCCAGGGCCACCACGGAAAATGAATCGCGCTGGAATTCCTTCTTCAGCCCTTTGATCTCCACCACGGCTTTAGCCATTTGGTCTCCTCACAGAAGAGTCAATAGTCGACAGTCGCCACTTCACTGCAGCATTTCGCGGCCGACCTGTGACTGTGGACTTCTCAACTAGACTCCCGCTTTCACTCTCACGCGTTGGCCGGGGGTCAGTCCCTCAAGACCCTTGACCACAACCTTATCGTTGGGCCCCAAACCTTGCGCCACTTCCATCCGGTCTCCGAGGTCGCGGCCTACCTGCACTTCGCGCAGTTTCACCCGGGAGCCCTCCAGCACGAACACGGCTGACTTGCCCTCGTTCTGGATCAAGGCGCCGCGAGGAACGGACAGCATTTCGCGGGCGTCGCTGGTCTTGGCCGAGGATGGACCCAGGAACGAGACGTGGGCATTCATCTCCGGCCGCAAGTAACCGTCGGGATTCAAGATCTTGACCTTGACCTGAATCGTGGCCTTCTGGCGATTGGCCTGGGGAGCGATCTCCTCGACCACGCCCTTATACACCCGGTCAGGATATGCGTCCGCGGTTACGGCGGAATCATGCCGCGGCGAAATCTTGGGGAAATCGTTTTGGTTGATATCCAGTTCGACTTGCAGATCGCTCAAGTCGGCCAGCGAGGCCACGGAAGCCTTGACGCCGCCGGGGCCACCGAAGTTCATAGTGGAGACCATTTCGCCCTTCTCAATCAGGCGCTCGAGCACGGTGCTGTCAACGGGCGCCCGGATCAAGGTGGAGTCGAGCATAGTCTGCGCGTAGTCCACCATCGCCTGTGCTTGGGCTGCCTGGGCACGAGCGTAATCGATTTGCTCTATGCGGGGTCCGATCTTGACCAGATCGTACCTTTTACGAGCGCTTTCGAGTTGGGCCGCCGCCACCTCGAACTGGGTTCGCGCATTGTCAAGCTGCTGCTGGGAGGCGATGTTCTGGCGCGCCAAGTCCTCCACACGCTTGCGGTTGACGGTGGCGTTTTGAAAGTTGGCTTCCGCCTCCTGCATCGCGGCCTTGGCCGCGTCGATTTCCTGCGGACGCGAGCCGGTCTCCAGTTCCTTCAGGCGAGCATTAGCGACTCCGAGGTTCGCGCGCGCTTGCGCCAGTTGGGCCTGATACTCATTGTCTTCGAGGCGCACCAGCACCTGACCTTCCTTCACCCGGTCGCCCTTCTCGACTCCCACCCAGGCCACTTTCCCGACCACCTTGGAGCTGACCTGGATCGTGTGGTGGGCCACGATGTAGCCGCCGGCGGTCAACACGACAGTTCCGGGGGTGGCGCCGCGCTCGAGCGTCACCCGCTGCACTTCAACCTCCGGGGCCGCAGCCAGTACCTGTGACACGACCACCACCACGACAACCAGCAGAACCAGGCCGGCGGCCACGTAGAGGATGGGCCCCCACGGAATTCTGCTCCGAGGTTCGAGCGACTCCTTGCGCGAACGATCGATTTGCAGAACGCTCAAGTCCTGTTGTCGGCTGTCCGTCGATGCCATGCAGATTCCTTTTCCTTCTTCCCAACGGCCCGTGACGACAGGGGAACTCCGTTTTGGTGGCTCTCCCTCAAGTCGAACGCAGGGCCGTCACAATGTTCTCGTGGGCCGCTCGCCAGGCAGGGAAGAGGCCCCCAATGAAGCCCATCAAGGCTGCAAAGATCATGCCATTCAGCAAAAGGCGCGGCGTAACCCGGAAATTGAAAGCCAGTTCGCTGAAGGTCGTGAAATTCGTAGTGCCGGTGGTCACGCCGTTGACCGGCAGCGCCAAGAGGCAACCTATCGCGCCGCCCACCAGCGCGATGAGGACCGACTCGATAACAAAAGAAAGCAGGATGCTCCCGCGCGAAAAACCCAGGACGCGCAAGGCACCAATTTCCTTCGTCCGGCGCGCCACGGCGGCGTACATGGTATTCATGGAGGCGAATGACGCTCCTATTGCCATCAGGCCGGCGATGAAGATCCCCAGGGCCTTGATGGGCGCGGCGGAGCTGGTTTGCTTTTCATAGTACTCGCGCTCGGTCACGGCCTTGAGGTGGAGTCGGCGGTCGTCGGCGAGTTGTTGCTTCAGGCGGTTCAGGGTAGAGGAGTCCACGGCTCGCAGGAATACACTCGAGTAAGCGTCCCGGTCAAAGTCCTGTCCCAGATCTTCCGGGTCGGTCCAGATTTCGGAGGCATAGGCGGTGTTGCCCACCTCGAAGATGCCGACCACCGTCCAGTAGCCCTTGGCAAATTTCACCTTGTCGCCCAGGCCGCAGTTCTGGAACCGGTCAGAGATCTTCTTACTCACAATCACTTCCCGCAGCCCGGAGCGAAACTGACGGCCTTCCACCAGCTTGAATTCCGGCCGCAAGCCGAATCCCGCCGGCGTGAGGCCCCGGATGGTCACATTCGAGCCCTGCGCCTGGCCACGCCGGGGGAGGTTGATGAGCACGATGAGCTCGGGAGACACCCAGGGCTCACCTTTCTCGTTCTTGGCGATCCCCTCCAGGTAGCGGATCACTTGCATCGAATCCCGCTGTACGGAGCTTTGGGTTTCCGACTGGGAGCCGTCCCGCATCACCAGCAAGTTCAGGGGATGACCGGTGGCAGAAAGGGAAGTCTCGAGCCCTCGTGCCAGAGCCATCAGCACGACGAAGACCGTCACGGTGAGCGTAATGCTGAAGGCTGTCATGAGTGTAGTGGTGCGCCGCACCGCCAGGTTACGCAGGTTGTATTTGAGCGGAATCGCCATGGAAATCCTCTGCCAGTCTGGCGGGTTCAACCCGCCGCTGCATCTCAGCCCGTGTAGCGGAGCGCCTCCGCAAGGTTAATACGCGCGGCACGATACGCGGGCCAGCCCGTTGCCAGCAGGGCAATGAGCAGAGACAGGCCTGCGCAAAGCCCCAGCGTCTCCGGCCGCAGTCTCAGATCAGCTACGGCAAATGGCCCGATGTGAGTTAAAGCTAGCGAATCGAACAAGAATTTTGCGCCCACAACCCCTAGCATTGCTCCCGCTAGGGTCAGCAAGATCGATTCGCCAACGAACGAGAAGATAATCCATCCCGGCCGAAAACCCAGGCTGCGCATGACGGCGGCCTCGGAAATCCGTTCCCGAACTGACATGGCCACCGTGTTAGCCACTACCAGGAGGATGGCGAACGCTACCGCCGACCCGATCAGCAGGATGGCATGGCGCACACTGCCGAGCATCGAGATGAGGTTCAGCAAGAACTGGTTCACCGACTCCGTCTTCGTCTCGGCGTCGGAGTTGCGGAACAAGCGGTCGATCGCGTTCGCCACCTGCATGGCGTTTTCCGGTCGGTCAATGCGTACCCAGTAGAGGCCGGCCAGGTTCGGGCGGCCGGCGGCTTCGTTCAAGTACTCCCAGTGAAACCAGAACTGATCGTCCGGTCCTCCTTCGAAAACTCCGACGAGGGTGAGTTCCGGTTTGACTCCCCAGTAGCTGCCGAGCAGCGTAATCCTGTCACCGATCTTCCAGCCATACTTCTCTACCAGCTTTTTGCCCGCCACTGCCGCCGTGCGGTTGCGCTTGAAAGCCTCCAGTTGGTCGGGGGGAATGCGCGCCCCGTTTTGCACCTCGAACACCGTGTCGGGGTCCACCCCTAGATTGGCAAACGAATTCGCCGGCTCGCGCCAGAAGCCCGCAAACCAAGCTGCCTTGGTGACGGCGACAACTCCCGGGACGGTCATGATCCGCGGCTGGTAGCTTGCCGGCAGCGATGTGTTGATGCTGGCTGCTCGGCGGACCAGCAGCAGTGGCATCTTCTCTCCTTCCGCGAGCGGCTTGCCCAGAGCGGTGTAAACCATGGCCAGCGAGGATACCAAGAACATGGTTATCGCCACGCTGGAGGCCGTCAGGAAGGTACGCCGTTGGTTGCGGAGCAAATTCCGCAGGATCAACCGCCACATCTTCATCATCTTCATCGACCGTTTCCACCCGTTCTGCGGTGGTCTATGAGCGCCGTCAAGCTACGACGCGGAGAGAGCGTCGCCACAGTTCAACCTGTGTAGCGGAGCGCCTCCGCAATGTTAACACGAGCCGCGCGATAGGCGGGCCAGCTCGACGCCAGCAAGGCGATGAGCAAGGCCAGCGCCGAGCAGAAGGCCAGTGTCTCCGGCCGCATGCGCATGTCGGCAAATATGAACTGGCCCACCTGTGAGAGGGCCACCGCGTCGGCCAGGAGTTTGGCGCCCCCGACGCCCACCAGTGCTCCGGCCAGCGTCACCAGCAACGATTCACCTACGAACAGGCCCAATATATGCCCCGTGCGGAATCCGAGGCTCCGCATCACAGCGGCCTCCGAGACCCGCTCGCGGATGGACATCGCCATGGTGTTGGCGACGATCAGCAAGACGGCAAACCCAACGGCGGAGCCAATCGCCACGATGATGCCGCGCACGTTGCCGAGCATCGCGATAAAGTTGAGCAGGAAGGCGCTTATCGACTCGGTCTTGGTTTCGCTGTCCGTGTTGCGAAACATCTCGTCAATGGCCTTCCCGACTTGTGCGGCAATCTCCGGGCGAGCGACGCGAATCATGTACAATCCCGCGATGTTGGGACGCCCCAGCGCTTCGTTTAGATATTCCCAATGAAACCAGAACTGGTCATCGGGGCCACCGGTGAAGATCCCGCGCAGCGTGAACTCGGGGGTGACTCCGTAAGGGCTGCCGAGGAGCGTAATCCGATCACCGATTTTCCAGTGGAACTTCTCGACAAGGCGCCTGCCGGCCACCGCCGCCGTCCGTTCCCGTTTGAACGCCTCCAATTGGCCGGGCGGGATGCTGGATGCACCCTGCACGTCAAAGACGCTGTCAGCATCCACGGCAAAGCTGGCAAACTGGTTGGTTTCGGCCACCCAGTAGCCGCCAAACCAGCTCCAGCTCGAACAAGCCACCACGCCGGGCACGGCCTTGATCCTCTCCCTGTAGCGGGCGGGTAACGGAAAGACGATGCCAGTGGCACGACGGACCATCAGAATCGGGATCGTGTCGGCGTTCTGCAGCGGCGCGCCGAGCGCGGTGTAAACGATGGCCAGCCAGGACAACAGGAACAGCGAAACGGCCACACTGGAAGCCGTGAGCAAGGTGCGTCGCTTGTTGCGGAAAAGGTTCTTCAGGAGCAGTCGCCACATCTTCAGGTACTCCTTATCCCACATAACGCAGGGCCTGGGCAATGTTCCCATGCGAGGCTCGGTAGGCCGGCACCAGCGTGCTCAGCAGGCTGATGCCGACGGCCACTCCGAGAGCCAGTCCTACGGTCGAGGCGCTCAATTGAATGTACATGGGCATCATGCCGCCGAGGCGGTAGCCCCTGAGCAAGGTGAAAAGAAGCCAGGCCCCCAGGCAGCCTCCCGCCGCCCCGGCGACGGAGATGGCCAACGACTCAGCGGTCAGCAATCCCAGCACTTGCTTTACCCGGAATCCAAGCGCGCGCAGCACCGCCAGTTCCGAGGTGCGTTCGCGGATCGACATGGCCATGCTGTTCGCGACGATGAGCAGCACCGCGAAGACCACGGCCGCTGAGATGCTCAACAGGATGAGTTTTATGTTTCCCAGCATGGCCAGAAAATCCAGCATGAACTGCTTCATCGTTTGCGTCCGAGTTTCCACATCCTGGTTGTGGAACAGGGCATCAATTTCCTTCATCAGCCGCGCCGTGTCGTCGGGCGTCCGGGCCAGGACCCAAAACGCTCCCGGTTTGTTGGGACGGCCGAGCGCCTCGTTCAGATAGTCCCAGTGAAAGGCCAGATTAGACTCCTCTTCCTTGGAAGAGTAGATGCCACGGAGGATCAATTCCAGGCTGACGTGGTAGTTGGGGCTGGCCAGCGTGACGTGGTCGCCCAGCTTCCAGCCGTATTTCTGCGCCACCTTCCGCCCCACCACGAATGCGACCTTTTCCTTCACGAAGGCTTGACGCTGCTCCTGGGGCAAGTTCCAGTCAAAGAGGATGAGGATGGCTTCCGGGTCGCAGGCCATGGCTGGCAACATGCTTGCTTCGCTCCCGTAGCGCGCGTCAAACCAGTTGAGCGGCGTGACGGACACGACGCCCGGCAACCGGGCGATGCGCGCTTGGTAACTCAGGGGCAGCGGCTGCATCAAGGAGGTGCGCGGCCCGACCAGCAGAACCAGGTGCCAGCGATCCGTGCCGGGGGGTGCGTCGAGGTACCGAATCGTCGCGGCGAAGATGGCCAACAGAAAGACCGACGCTGCCACGCTGGCGACGGTCAGGAATGTCCGCCGCCGGTTCCGGGAGAGGTTCTTGAGCACCAGCCGGGCGTGGGTCATGGCGAGGCTTCCCCCTCGACGCACTTGATGGGGTGGTGCGCCAGCCGACGCAAGTGCTTGATCCATGCCAATTCCAACCGGGTACGACGTTGGAAGAAATTCACCACTTCGCCACCGTATGCCCCTAAGTCCATTTCCTGGCGCATTCTCGCCACCTGTTGCGTCTTCGTTTGCAGCGCCTTCTCTCTGGCGTTGAGGATGTAGAGCCGCTGTTCCGGCGTGAGGGTGGGAAACAAGCCCACGCGGAAGAAGAATGCCGGAGACGATTCGATTTCCTTATCGGCCGGGGAAGCGGCCCGGCGAAGAAGCTCCTTCCGGCCGGTCCGAGTCAAGACATACTCCCGGCGGACCTGCCCTCGGTTTCCCGGCACGACCCGACTATTGATCCATTTTTTCTTCTCCAACCGGTGGAGGAGGGGATAAACGGTATTGTTGTGGAGTTCTTTCTCACCGAGGATGACCCGCGCCTCCTTCTTCAGCTGGTAGCCGTGCTTGGGTCCGGGGAGCAGGTTGGCCATCAGAAAAAGGTCAATCATGACATTGTCACTTTTAACCTATTGGCGCTCCGCCTGTCAAGAGGGTACTTCATCCTACAAACCGCAGGGCCTGGGCGATGTTGACGCGGGAGGCCCGATAGGCCGGCACGAGCGTGCTGAACAAACTGATGCCCACTGCAATGCCCAGCAAAATGCTCACAGTCGAGACGCTCACGGGAATGAAAATCGGTATCCATCCCGCCAGCCGATAACCGGCGATCAACTTGAATAGAGCCCAGGTGCTCCCACATCCCGCGAGCGCCCCCGCGAGAGAAAGGAACAGGGATTCGGCACTCAGCAAGCCCAGCAAGTGCGACGTGCGGAAGCCCAGCGCGCGGAGGACGGCCAGTTCCGCCGTACGTTCGCGGATGGACATGGCCATGGTGTTGGCAACGATGAGCAGCACGGCGAAAACCACCGCCGCCGAAATACTCAGCAGGATCAGCTTCACCTTGCCCAGTCCGGCGAGGTAATCCAGGCTGAACTGCATCATGGTCTGGGTCATGGTTTCGACGTCCGTATTGCGAAACATTGCGTCAATGGCCTTCATCACCTGGGGGGTGTCCTCGATCGTCCTGGTGACCACCCAGAACACCGCGCCTTTATCCTTGTTGGGCCATAACTCATTGAAGTAATCCCAATGGAACGCCAGGATACTTTCATCACCGCCTTCGACTGTGTAGATCGCCCGCAGCACCAGTTCCACGGTGACCTTGTGGGCCGGGCTGGACAGGGAAATATGATCCCCAATTTTCCATCCCTGCGCCTGGACGACCTTTCTTCCTGCCAGCAGCGCTGTCTTTTCGTTGATGTAAGCTCTCCGCTGGTCGTCGGGCACCCGCATGTCGGGGAAGATCTTAAAAAAGACTTCGGGCTCAGTGGGATAGGCCGCCATGAAAGCGTCTGCGCCCCCATAGTGGGCGTCAAAGGTGACGAAGGGGGTGACTCCCTCCACGCCCGGCAGTTGGGCGATGCGCTGCCCGTAACTCATCGGCACCGGGACCTGGGAGGGCGAGACCCGCGAGGTGACAATCAGCAGCCGCGCGGTGCGCGGGTCCCCACCTGAAGGCGAACTGATGAAGTGGTACGTGGCCAACAGGACGGTGAAGAGGAAAAAGAACGCCGCCACGCCCGCCATCGTCAACAGCGTCCGGCG
>Ga0187878_1002705_pt1 | contig 15438 bp, 17 predicted proteins | sample June2016WEW_17_1_FD_132979 | JGI IMG/M metagenome (GOLD analysis project Ga0187878, IMG submission 132979) | Peatland microbial communities from SPRUCE experiment site at the Marcell Experimental Forest, Minnesota, USA - June2016WEW_17_150 | ecosystem: Environmental > Terrestrial > Soil >...
AGACGCCAAGGCTCTAAGACGCCAAGAAATCAAGGTTCAAAACTCTTGGTGTCTTGGCGTTTGATTTTGGTTGCGGCATCGCCGCTCCAGGTAGTGCGTGTAATTGGTGGGTGGGTTGATACAGATTAGCCTTTGTTGAGAGAGTAAAGGAACTCGGAATTGCTCTCGGACTTGCGCAGCTTGTCGAGGAGTAGATCCATGGCCTCGTCGATCGAGAGCGGGCTGAGCACCTTGCGCAGGATCCAGATCTTGTTCAGGATGGCGCTTTCGACCAGCAATTCTTCCTTGCGGGTACCGGACCGGTTGATGTCAATGGCAGGGAAGATGCGCTTGTCGACGAGCTTGCGGTCGAGGATGATCTCCATGTTGCCCGTGCCTTTGAACTCCTCGAAGATGACATCGTCCATGCGGCTGCCCGTATCGATCAGAGCCGTAGCCATGATGGTCAGGCTGCCTCCCTCTTCGATTTTGCGCGCCGCGCCGAAGAAGCGCTTGGGCTTTTCCAGCGCATTGGCATCCACGCCGCCTGAGAGGACCTTCCCGCTCGAAGGAACGATCGTGTTGTACGCGCGCGCGAGGCGCGTGATGCTGTCGAGCAGAATCACGACATCCTTCTTGTGCTCGACCAGACGCTTGGCCTTTTCCATCACGATCTCGGCTACCTGGACATGCCTCGAGGCCGGCTCATCGAAGGTGGAGCTGATCACTTCACCTTTCACGGACCGCTCCATATCGGTGACTTCTTCCGGGCGTTCATCGATGAGCAGAACGATAAGGTAGATCTCCGGATGGTTTGTGCTGATGGAATTGGCCAGGTTCTGGAGGATCATCGTCTTCCCCGCGCGGGGCGGCGATACGATCAGACCGCGCTGGCCTTTGCCAATGGGGGTGAAGATGTCCATGACCCGGGCTGAAAGATTCTCCCGCGTCGTTTCGAGACGGATCCGATCGTGAGGATAGAGCGGCGTAAGGTTGTCGTAGAAGATCCGGTGGCGTGCCTCCTCGGGCGGCTCGAAGTTGACGGCATCCACCTTCACCAGGGCAAGATACCGCTCGCCTTCGTTGGGCATGCGGATCTGGCCGGAAACGATATCCCCCGTCCTCAGATCGAATTTCCGGATCTGTGAGGGCGATATGTAGATGTCGTCGGGTCCGGGCAGGTAGCTGTAATCTGGCGACCGCAGGAATCCGTACCCTTCGGGGAGCACCTCAAGAACGCCCTCGGAAAAAATCAGCCCGTGTTTCTCGGCCTGGGCCTGAAGGATCGCGAAAATCAGATCCTGCTTGGTGATTTTGCCGATGTCGGCGATCTTGTACTTTCGTCCGATTTTAGTGAGGTCTTTGATATTCAGGGCCTGCAGTTCACTGATGTGCAGCTGTTCGCCCTCCTTATCAAGAGCCTCCTGAATGGAGATTTTCCTTTCATCCGGCGGGTTGGGCTGTTTAGGTTCTTTCTCAGCCATATGGCTCCTATTGGAAATGATTGCCGAAGCGTAATGAGCGCGGTTGAAACTGCGGAATGGAATAGATTACGCCGGCGAGGTAGATCAGAAACATACCGCAAAAAGCAGCGAGAGTCCAGATCCAGATCCCGGGCGGTCCAAGGTGTAGGAGAGGAGAACAGCAGAGCCGACCGGATGCAGTTCCCCTCTCCACCGATTTTATTTGCACTAACCGATGCCCAAATCGCTCTTGGCCTTAGCCAATATCACGTCACTGCCATCCAGGCTGCCGCTATGTTCATTTTTGTAAAGCAGCTCAAAATTCTCCTTGGCCTTTGGGCTCATGCTCTTGCCAAGAACATAGGCTCTGGCGAATGGTTCGATCGCGCCTTTCTGATCCTTGCTCTGCCATTTCGCCATTCCGATGTAATACCAGGCTTCGCAAGCCTCCTCTCCCTTGGGCGCGAACTTTGTGACCTTGTCATACAGCTCCATGGCCTTTGGGAAGTCCTTCTTTGCATAGCTGTCCGCCGCCATCATTCTGAAAGCAGCCGCACGCACGGGGTTCCAGTTAGCCTCCTGAACCCCTGGTGGCACCTTATCGCCATAGACTCCCATCAACTCCGAATAATAGTGAAGTGTTTTTTCGGTGTTCTTTTTCTGGGCATAGATCTGGGCGACCTGGAGTGCGACGCCGAAGGACTTCTCAATGGGCACCTCGGCCAGCAACTTCTCACCGTAAACCAGCATTTTGTCGGCGTTATTCGCCTGACCATATATCTGATACAGGGTACTTGCCATCTCCTGGCTCGGCTTCTCCGCATACAGCTTTTCGCCGATTTCCGCCGCCTTGGCATAATTCTTGGTTTGATAATAAGCTGACATTTCAAGGGGGACGAGGGTCGTATTCGTCGGTGCCGCGGCCTGGAATGTCTGGATCATGGCAAGCGCCTTCTGAGGATCAGTTTTCAGCACACCCGCCACAACCTCACCATAGTACGAGGCGGCGTAGGCTACTGCCCTCGTCGCCCTGGGGTGGTCCTTGGCCCAAGCCACCAAGGCATCCGCCCGTTTTTGCGGATCTGTTTCCCTGGCCTTGATCTCATCGATTGCAGCGGAATCCTTGCGGAACATGTAATCCGAATCGGGAGGGATTTCCTCTTTCTGAGGCGCCGCCGTCTTTTGCGCCTGCGGCTGTGCGCCGGCGAATTGGACATGCCAGGCGAGCATGCCGAGACAAATCGCAATTAGCATCAACAGTGCTTGGTTCCTTCGAGAACTGATCATAAGCATCGCTCCTGCAAAAATTAGATCGCGTGACAGAAAGTGGCGTTCGTTGGCTGTTTGCTGCCACCTTTCGCCGACCAGGGGCACCACTTCTTTATGCTGCCGTTTGGAAATTAGGTTCTAATGAATTGGGACATCCTGTCAAGTCAAATTGGCGTTGGGAGGGCCGGATTTTTCAAGCAGCCATCGGTTTCCAGGGTACCAGCGCATCCGGCGCAGCTCATACCGGCCGGCCAGCTTGGCCCCTTCCAAGATCAATACCAGGTGGGCGGGGCTAGCCGCGGTGATCGTGGCTTCTCCTCCGTCCCAAACCTGAGCCTTCCCGGAACCGAAAGCCTCCTCCCCAATTCGGGGACGGCTGATCTCCTCTACCGACAATGCCTCCCTTTCGATCGCCAATCTCCGCTCCCCCTTCCGCGCCGGCGGCTCCTTGAGCATTGAAAACGAGCGCACCAGATCACCTTGGATCAACCTGAGGTCGAAATGAGGTCTTCCCGCCGTGTGGCGATGCACCAAAAACCTTGCCATATTCAGGCCTCCGCGCGGCAACCTTGTCAAGTATCGCTTTTTTTTAGACAATTTCTCAAGCGTCGACGTCTGTAATTGTGTGGTTTCCTGCGATTCAGACAGTGGGAAAAAACATAGCCACGAATAGCGAGGCGAAAGTCAAAAGCTTAACGCAGAGACCACAGAGCCTGATGCAGCGGCCGCAGAGAATATCCTTGTTTCGAGATATTTTTCTATCGGATCTCTGCGGCCTCCGCATTGATCCCTGTGGTCTCTGCGTTAAGTTTTTGCTTTTGGTTGCGGCCATGCTGCCCATGGAATTCGTGGCTGCTTTTTTTCCTGTAGTGTCTGAATCACAGGTGTGGTCTCCACTGTACTTGTCCATGCGCGAAAAATGTGCAAGTATTCTGGCGGAGAGTCGATGCATATCGAAGTCGAGTCAAGCGGGGATCGCCGCATCGTTCGGATCAAGGACAAGATAACCTTCGAGCACTGTCCGCTGCTGCAAAGCCGTCTCGATGGAGTTCTTGATGAGGGTGTGCGCGAGGTTGTCATTGACTTTCGGGACGTTCCTTTTATGGACAGCTCGGGAGTGGGTGAGATCCTGCGTCTGTACAAGCTCGTGCGGGACCGACAGGGCGAAGTGGTTCTCGCCAACGCGAATCAGAAGCTGCGCAATCTTTTTGCCATGTATCGCTTCGAGAAATTCATGAAAATCCTCGATTCCGATTCTGTGGAGGCGGGACAAGAATGATCTTGCGATGGGTCCGCCTCCTGCGTCGGCAGCTGTGGTTTTTGCTCTGGCTTGTAGTGATGACGGTTGCCCCTCAATCCTTCGCTCAGGTTGTGAGACCACCGCCACGTCTGCCCTCGATGACGCCGCCCAACAGGTCTGCCAATGACCCGCAATTGATAAGGATGCGGCTGGAAGGCCAGGATCTTACCGCGGAGATCCGTAACGCTCCGCTCCAGCAGGTCCTTGAAGAGCTGGCTTCGTGGAGCGGCGTGGTCTTCGAGGTGGAATCCCAGGAAAATCCGCAGATTTCGATCACTTTCTTTCGTGTTTCCCTGCCGGAGGCGATCGAGCGGCTGACAGGCAACAACAACTCGATTGCCTACTATGAACGTGACGAGGCGGATCACAGCCACTTACGCTTCGTCCGCATTTTCACGCGCAATCCCCGTCCGGTCGCGCCAAGCCTGCATTACATCGGAACCGGTGCGGTCACCAAGCGAAGCGATGACATTGTCGACAGTCCCGAGCAGGCGCTGGCCGTCCTGGCCGGCAGCAGCAATCTGGTCGCGCGGCAAAAAGCCATCGAGGTTCTGATCAACGCTAAAGGAGCGCCGGCAATTCAGGCCCTCAAAATGGTTCTGACCGATCCGGCGGTTGAGATCAGGGTGGCGGCGATCGAAGGGCTTGCCGTTCTTGGCGTGCGCGATGCCCTGCCCCAAATCCTGGCGGCCCTGAAGGACGCTCACCCCGGCGTGCGCCAGAGCGCCGTTACGGCGGTAGGGCTGCTTGGGGATTCAGCCAACGTGAAGGACCTCAAACCGATATTGAAAGACCCGGACGGCAGCGTGGCTGCCGCGGCCGGGGTGGCCATCCAGAAACTCTCCGCCCGTCGCCCCTGAAATGCATTCCTTGGACCGTAGCTGAGGAGATCTCATCATGTCAGTGCCGAGATTTTGCTTTACCTTTCTGTTGCTGCTCCTCTCCACTGGCGCGGCGCCAGCCGGCCAGCTACCCAAAGATATCACCGACAAGCTAGACGCCACGGTCGCTCTGGCCTATGAAGCTGCTGCCACGAAGCTGCCCTGCAAGGTTTCTCCGACCGGCAAGGCGCACATGCTGGACTGGAAGGACGTCGATAAATGTATGAGTCAGGCTGTGCTCCGTGTGGACTGGCAGGAACTCTCCAGACGGCTCAACGACCTCCGTCCCCCCAATGTCTCCGGCGGCGATTTTATCGCCGCGGTGGAAAACTCACTTTCCAAGCAGGCGCTTCCTTTTGATAAGGTCTTCCGGGTCAAAAATGCGCAGGCATTACTTCCGCTGACGAATTCAATCCTCAAATATCTTCCCCCAAACTCACTCATGGATCAGCCGGTGTTCGACCGAAAGAGCAAAAAACCGATCGGTACTTTCGCAGGCGTGTTCTTCTATGAACGCGAGGGGGGGGCGGTAACCGGAAACACGTACCGGCTCGCCTTGTTTCAATATGTCGATCCGCAGGGCAAGATGCAGTCTCCGGCGGACAAGCTGCTGCTCGATTCTTTCGGAATCCCCTGGGCTAAGGTGATGTCCCAGCCGGGGTTTCGCTTCACGACCGAAAAGCTGCTGGATGGTATCCGACGGTGAGGTGGGAATAGGTCGGACATTGCATCATCAAAATGACCGTGGATATTCATGGACATCTTGGTACCGGAGGCTAATCGGCCGGAAGGATCGAGAAGGCGTGGGTGAAACATCAGGGACAGAACGGGCTCAATCTTTACGGCAGGAACAAGTGACATGTCCATTGTGTTGGCTCTGGCGCCAAACGGCAGGCTGTTTATCGAGGAGTCCGATGAAGCTGCCTCGATTCTGCAAAGCGATGCCGCGGAGAGGATTCGCCGTGCTTTCGGGACCAGCAACTCGTCCGAGCTGCTTCATCTTGCAAGCGTCGAGTTGGGAACAGAACTTCCGCCCAGCCTGGCCTTCTGGAGAGACTTCGGCCGGATGTATTTGACGCAGCTTTGCCACACCCCGGGCGCGGAAAGCGGCGCGCGGCCCGTGGCATTGCCTGCTCAGGCCGAAATGGACGCGCTGGCGGCGTCGGCGCCCCCGATGACAGGGCTGGAATATCTGAACGCCGCCGTGCTGGAGGCGCTCTGGCACGACCTTGACGATGCCGTTCGCGGCGAGATGAAAGGGTTTCCCGGCGGCGCGCAGGCTTACCTCAGAGCGAAAAACCCGATCTGGAATCTCGTCGGCCGCGTCTCATTTCATCTCGCGGAAAACAAGCGCGATCCCGACAACCCTTTTGCCTTTCTTGCCACGTACTGCAGCCGGGTTTCGAGACAGGCCCGGCTGCAGTACCTGCCGCTCGGAAAAGCGCTGGAAGAGTATGCCGGTGCACAAAACCGGAATGCGCTCCTGTCGCTGCTGAGCCCGGTGCAGAGGGCGTCGGAGAAGAGCTCCCTGGTGCGCGAGCTGGTTGCGTCTGGCGACGTGTTCCGCCCTCTGGCTTGGAGGCCCGAGGAAGCGTACCGGTTCTTGCAGGAAGTTCCGGTTTTTGAGGAGAGCGGGATTCTCGTCCGGGTCCCGGACTGGTGGAAAAGCGGCAGGCCGCGGCGCCCCGCCGTCAACGTGCGCATTGGCGACCGCAACGCCCGGAAAATGGGATGGGATGCGCTGCTCGATTTTTCCGTGGGCCTCACGCTGGACGGCGAACCTCTCACGGACGCGGATTGGCAATCGATCCTAAACTCCACCCAGGGGCTTTTGCTGCTGAAGGGGAAGTGGGTTGAGATCGACCGCGACAAACTGTCGCAGGTATTGCAGCAATGGAAACAGCTCGAAAAGCAGCACCGCGGCGCGGGCATCTCGTTCCTCGAAGGGATGCGGCTCCTGGCCGGCGCGGGCCTGACCGCGAGCGATCAGTTCATTGCCCGGGAAGACACGCGCGACTGGTCCGCGGTCACCGCGGGTGAATGGCTGGGTGAGGTGTTGCGCGAACTGCACGACCCGGACCTCATCAAGGAATGCGACCCGGGCAGGGAGCTGAAGGCCGAGCTGCGGCCGTACCAGAAGGTGGGCGTCGGCTGGCTGTGGTTCATGTACCGCCTGGGGCTGGGCGCATGCCTGGCCGACGACATGGGACTCGGGAAAACGATCCAGGTGATCAGCCTGTTTCTGCTGTCCCGGCGGGCGCGGCAAAAGGGTGAAAACGGGCACGCGGCCCCGAGCGTGGTGGTTGTTCCGGCTTCCCTGGTTGCAAACTGGAAGGCGGAGATTGAGGCATTTGCTCCTTCGCTGTCCGTAGTCTATGCGCATCCGGCCGAGACGGTGCCGGATGTTCTGGACCAGTTCGGCCGGGATCCCTTGCGGCTTTCCGCAGCCGAACTGGTGATCACCAGCTATTCCATGCTGTCGCGGCTCTGCTGGCTGCGCGAGACGGAGTGGGATGTAGCGGTCCTCGACGAGGCGCAGGCGATCAAGAACCCCTCAGCGCGCCAGACGCGCGCCGCCAAAGAACTGAAAGCGAGGGTGCGGATCATCCTTACCGGCACGCCCGTCGAGAACCGTCTGTCGGATTTGTGGTCGCTTTTCGATTTCGCGTGCCCGGGACTGCTCGGTTCGGCCAAGGCCTTCAGCCAGTTCGTCAAGAGCGCGGACTCGGGCGGCCAGCGCCAGTATGGGCCGATACGGGCTCTAGTGAGGCCGTATATTCTGCGCTGGCTTAAAACAGATAAGAATATCATTACCGATCTGCCCGACAAAACCGAGGTCAAAGCTTTCTGCGCCCTTTCCAAGACGCAGGCCGCGCTTTACCAGCACTCGGTCGAGGAGCTCGCCGAAAAAGTCAGGAGCGCGGACGGCATCCAGCGTCGCGGCATAATCTTGTCTTACATCCTGCGATTCAAACAAATCTGCAATCACCCTGCCCAGTGGTTGGGGAGCGGCGAGTATGGAGCGGAGCAAAGCGGAAAATTCCAGCGCCTGCGCGAGCTGTGCGAGGAACTGGCGGCGCGGCAGCAGAAGGCGCTCGTCTTTACGCAGTTTCGCGAGATTACGGGTCCGCTCTCGGAGTTTCTCGCAGGCGTATTCCGGCGGCCGGGGCTCGTCCTTCACGGCGGCACCGCGGTCAAGGAACGCCGGGCGCGGATCGAGTCTTTCCAAAAGGAGGACAGGCCTCCGCTTTTTGTGCTTTCGCTCAAGGCTGGGGGTACGGGGCTCAACCTGACGGCGGCGTCGCACGTGATTCACTTCGACCGCTGGTGGAATCCCGCCGTCGAGAACCAGGCCAGCGACCGAGCATTTCGCATCGGGCAGCACAAAAACGTCCTGGTGCACAAGTTCGTATGCCGCGGCACGGTCGAGGACAAAATCGATTCCCTCATCGAGGAGAAAAAAGGCCTGGCGTGGGAGCTTCTCGAAGAGGGGGGCGAGAAGCTGCTGACCGAAATGAATGAGCAATGGCGAATTGCTGCGGTTTGTTGCGCTGGACATCAAGAGCGCGCTCGCGGAATGATCGCGCAAACGTCGACCACGTGTAAGAGCCAAGCCATGCAGGAAACTAGCAGACATGCTCGGCTTCGACGACCTTCGGTGGCCGACGGAAGGCGGATCAAAGAGGCTTGCCTTTGGCAGATTGCCCCATCATCAGAAAGGTTTTTGGGAATTTGCCCTCCCCGCAAATCTTAAAGGAACCGAAGTCCTTGTGCCACAGCCCCTCTGGCGCCTCGGGTTCCGATTCCCGCCAAAGCTTCAGCTTATAGAGATCCTCGACAGTTATTTGCCGTTCCGCCAGGCGGTCAAAGAGGTGCTGACGGAGGGCATCCGGAAGATTGGTCCACTGGATCTTGGACATCAGTCTCCGAAAGTCATCCGCGCCAGCTCTTCCCTAACCCGTTGCCGCTCGTCGGGATCAGCCGATTCCGTAAGTTGATTAGCGAGCGCGAAAAACCGCCGTCTTTCGGCTTCTTTCGATTGGAGGCCGGCTTCGATCAAATCCACAAGAACTCGATTGGCGCTGGTCTTCCGCGTCTTGGCGATGGCATGCACGTGTTTTGCGATGCGAGGTGGGAGGGATACACTCTGACGAACTGGTTTTTCCAGTCTAGCCATGCGGTCATTTTACACCACTTCGCACCAAAATGCATCAGAAGCGCCATGTCGGAAAGAGGACTGATGACGATGACGCTTTCATCCATCCGCAGGCCCTAAATGTGCGGCCAGGCGTGGTCCCCCTCGAAGAGCTCTTCCCTGAGCGCTTCCTTCTGCTCTTCCTCCATGGTCTTGTCATGTCTTATGGCGTTGTATCGCTCCATCTTACCGATGAGATCCCCTTTCATGTCCCCTATCACCTTCTCGAAATCCTTGAAATCCGCGGCGTCCACGATCCGCCGGCTTGCGAGGAATCCGTAGTAGGCCATTAGGGCCTCAAAAACATCCTCTAACATTTCACGATCGACGTCACCGAATTTGAAGATGAACTTGTGCATGATTGGCTTGAAGTTCATGTGCACCAGGGCAAGGTCCTCATTCAGGAAAGCTCCGCTGGAATCAATATCTTCGACGAAACGGAAAAAGACCCTGAGCGTTGCTAGATGATCGGGGAGGCGCGAGCGCATCTCCCCCGACTCCAGGAGGATCGATTGGGCAAACGCTTCCATGCGACAGTCGTTGTAATCCGCGCGCAGGCTGTCCACCTGCTCCCATTTCTCCTGGTCCGCTAACCGCTCGATCCGTTTTCGATCCAGAGGACGCAGCAGATAGTCGAAGTAATTGCCCCCGTGTTTTCCGAGATACTTATGGATCTCCAGGTTGCCGAGAACCACCGGGTCCTTTGGCTCGAGTTGGCGTGCCTGGAGCAGGGCGATGCCCGCTGCTTTCAACTCTCCCGCCATGAGGTGGTACAAGCCCTTGTTGCACCAGAAGTTTTTGTTGCGAGGCTCCAGCCGCAACGCTACGTCGATGTGGCGTTGGGCGGCCCCGAGGTCTCCAAGCCGTGCCGCTGCGTGCGCCAGAGAGTCGTAGAGTGTCGCGCTGAGGCTGCGGCGATCCGCCAGTTTCTCCAGGAGGCGTCTGCTGATGTCGAATCGCCAGAGCTTCTCCAGGTTCTCTATGACGCCGTCCATTTCCTCAGCGAAGTGCTCGGGCTCAGCCAGCTCGACCATAAGCCCGAACCCTTTTTCGATCATCCGCACCGCTCCTCGATCCCCTTTCCTGGGCAACAGGCTAAGCCCAAGCTCCATGACGGCGGGATAGAACTGAGGACATCGGCGGGCTATGCGTTTCAGCCGGTCAACGACCTCCGCCGCTGTCGGCGGGCTCCAGAAAGCAGCCATCCTCAAATCTGCCTGTATGCCGCAGTAATCCCATTCCGCCGCCTTCCACGCTGATGTTTTCTGCACATCCATTTTGTGGCCCCCTGTTTTTATCGGCCCGCGAATGATCCTCGTTCCTCTAGGGGCGGGAAAACCGCGTCATTCAGGGCGCGCGATCACCCCAACGCCAGGGATGAGGCTGAAATGCGCATCGGCCGTCAGGACTACCGCACCTATTTGCCGGGCACAGCAGCCGATCACCACATCCGGCAAAGGCAGAGTCAGACCCTTGCGGTCCAATTGCCAAAGGGTCTCCGCAACGTTTTTCCAGATCCTCTCGTCCGTGGGAACGCAGATCATGACATCCCAGAAAGCCTGAAAGCGCTTTAGGACCTGGAGTTCCCGAAGTCCCCTCCCCACCTCACAGCGCACCACACCGCAAACAGCGAGGTCCCGCGCCGCCGCCGTCAAAGCCAGCGCGCGCAGGGGATCCCGGCCCTGCCGAAGCATGTGAATGTAGAAACTGCTGTCAACGAGAACGGGACTTGCGGCCATAGGTTCTTCGTTTCTCTGCGCAGTAAAAAGTGGAGTCGGGATCCGAGACCTGATGGAAAGCGATTCTCAATTCCTCTGGGGTCAGTCCGAGCCCTTCCCGGGTGAGCCTGATCAGTTCAGCCCGGCGATCGATTTCCCGCAAGGCAAGATCAACTGCGCTTGTTTTGCTGGTAACCCCGGTTGCTGCCATAACTCGCTTCAACAGATTTTCGTCGATATGCATAGTCATCTTCATACAGCTAAAGTATGGCATGGATACCATCCTGATGTCCATCAGTGATGACATTGGTGCAACACAGGAAACAGGAAAACGCATTCCTCACCTCATTGCTCACGAAATCCTCCGGATGCAAGAGCCGTCGCGCTCGATGATGCCATGGCGGATGGCGCCGTTGATGACAGATTTGAAGGCGTCCTGCCGGAAGGGGACTGACGACGGCAACTGCTTGAAAGCGCTTGCAGAACCGCAGATCAGATGCCTCTTCGAGGGGTTTAAACAAAAATCGGACGCCGATTTTTCAATCTAACATCTGCATCGATGCGTTAGAGTAATCGCCATAGTTATGCGTCGCACTTTCCTGGGCGGTTGGAAATCGCCATGCATGGTCATCGGTCTTCGGCTCAACAATCTGGCCTGCTTTCTTGATGTAAGCGGGAATTTGGGGGGTGAAGAATTGTCGAAATATCATCCGGTTAGGATCTTGCCGTCGTCAGTCTCCAGTCGACAATAGGGTACTGATGGCTTCGGCAGCTGTACCGCCGTAGCAAAAACCTTAAAACCAGAAAATGACGACAAAAAGCTCGGCTAAGCGCGATCCTGGAGTCTTTTCCGGAGCCTATCCCCTCGGCATTCACGCACTTGCCCAGGTCCGGCACCGATTCCCCCGATGAGCTCTCCTTGGATGTCCCCTATCGCCTTCTCAAAATCCTCAGATCCGGGGACACAGTGCTTTTTTCAAAAGCCTGCCAAGCAATATGTCCCCGGAATTGGGGACGGCATGGTTTTTTTCGCATGGACCTGCGTCGCGGCGGCATTGTAAGATGGCGCCGTTTTATTAATCCGATCGCAATCCTGAAGGCATGACCTGCGGCCGGCCCGGCGCCGGCATCAAACAGGAGGCTGGATGTTTTGCAACCACTGCGGAGCCGCGAACGCCGACGGTTCCCGCTTCTGCTCTGCTTGCGGTGAGACGATCGCATCGCCGAGTCAGCCATCGAGACCTGGTGCCAGCCCAATCACTGACAAACGCCATCATCCCCTGTATCTTTCGATCCCGCCTCAACAGAATTAGGCTTGGCATCGGGCTTCCTCCTTGCTAATAGGTATCGAATTCTAAGGATGTTGGGAGTTGGCGGCATGGGACGTGTATACCTTGCCGAAGACGAGAGGCTCGGCGTTCGGGTAGCCATCAAGGTCCTCCGGGAGACCTTGAGCCGCGATCCAGGCTCCGTCATGCGGCTGATCGCTGAAGCAAAGCTTGCCATTCAGCTTGCGCACCCCAACGTGGTCCGCGTCGATCATTTTGAAGACGGCGAAATGTTGAAGTTCCTCGTCATGGAATACATCGAGGGGGAAACTCTGGCGCATCGGATTGCAGGGGAGAGAAAGCTGCCGGAAGGGGAGGTAAGACGGATAGCCATTGAAGTCTGCAAGGGATTGGAGCACGCACACCACAAGAGGGTGATTCACAGGGACATCAAACCGGGGAATATCCTTCTGGCCAAGAATGGAGAGATCAAGATCGCCGACTTCGGCATCGCGCGCGAGTGCCGCGACTCGGTTTCGCGACTGACCTCGCAAGTCGATTCCGGGACGCTCCTTTATATGTCGCCCGAGCAGCTGATCGGCAAAAGCAACGAGGTGAGCGATGTCTATTCGCTCGGCATCGTGGTCTATGAGATGGTGACCGGCCAGCCGCCCTTCCGCTCGGGGGACATCCCCTATCAGATCCGCGAAATTGTGCCCGACCCTCCGGCAGGCGTGTCCCCAGAGTTGGGCGCGATCGTGCCAGGTGCCTGGAGAAGAAACCGGAGCGCCGTTACCCCTCCGTCCTCGCCCTGCGCGGGGAACTCGACGGGACCGCGGAGGCAAAGCGGAAAGAGGAAGAGGCGCGCGCCGCGGCGCTGCGCAGGGCTGAAGAAGAGCGGCAGCGCGCCGAAGAACAACGCAAGGACGAAGAGCGTCGCAAGCAGGCTGAACTAGAGGCGAATCGGCGGAAAGAGGAAGAGAGGCGGGCTGCGGAACAATGCAAGGAAGAGGAACAGCGCAAGCAGGCTGAAATTGAGGCCAACAGGCGCAAGACGGAGGAGCGCCAGCAGCAGGAGGACGCGCGTTAGAGAGAGGATGAAAGGAAAAAAGCCGCGGCGGGGCTGGCTGCGGCTGCTCTGGACCTTCTCGGTCGCGGTGCATTAGATGAGGCTGAAAGGAAATTGCAGGAGGCGCTGAGCCTCGATCCCGCGCATGCCGAGGCCAAGGCCGCACTCGATCGCTGCCGCGATGAAAAGGCCGCGGCCGGGGAACGCATACAGCGCGCCGAGAGCCCAAAGACAGTCCCTTTTGTGGCAAAATCCAACTATGGCCGCCGGGCGGCTATTGGGCTCCTGGCGGTTGGCATAGTCGCGGTTGTTATCTGGGTCGTCGCCAACTTGGGAAAGAAGGGAACAATCTCTTCTGCAGTAGCCGAAATGGAATTTGTCTCTATCCCCGCCGGGAAGTTCACGATGGGGTGCTCGGCAGGCGACAGCCAATGCTCGAGGTGACGAGAACCCACGCCATGAAGTGACGATTTCCCGACGCTTCGAGTTGGGGAAGTATGAGGTGACCCACTGCCCCTGGGTCAAGGTGATGGCGAACAATCCTAGTTATTTCAAGGGGGATGACCGCCTGCCGGTGGAGCAAGTCAGCTGGAACGACGCGCAGGCGTTCATCGCGAAACTGAACACTCCGAATGACGGCTATCGCTATCGGCTGCCGACCGAGGCCGAGTGGGAATTTGCTGCGCGCGGGGGCACGGCTGGGCCGTATTACGGCGACCCTGACGGAATCGCGTGGTACGACTCCAACTCCGGAAACAAGACACACACTGTGGGGCAGAAGCGACCGAACGGATATAGTCTCTATGACATGCTGGGAAATGTCTGGGAGTGGTGCTCGGATTGGTATGGCGATAGTTACTACGATGGTTCTCCTGCCGCGGATCCCAAAGGCCCGTCCTCCGGGCAGTCAAGAGTTCTGCGGGGCGGGTCCTGGAACAACAATTCGAGGTACGCCCGCGTATCCGTCCGCCTCTGGGGCAATCCTGGCTACGGGAGCCTCTCTATTGGCTTCCGTGTGTGCCGGGAGAAGCTTTGATCCCTTGATCCTTCTTCCTTTTCCCGTTCCTTGGGGTCCCGGGGGCTTCAGCCCCCTGGACTTTTTCGCGATGGTTGAACAAGTGCAGGATCCTGCCGTCATAGTTATCAAAGCATACGATTTCGTGTTGTGGCTTCTGCCCAAGGCGGAGAAATTTCCGCGGTCGTATCGATTCAGCATCGGGGACCGCTTGGTCGCGAGCGGCCTGGACCTTTTGCTTCATCTCGTGGATGCGGCTTATAGCTCCGACAAGCGCGAACCGCTGCGCCACGGGGCGAATCATTCCTGGAGGTCATCCGGACTATAGAGTGTAATCCCCACAACCCGCTCGAAGTGCCGGTCGGCAGAGGCGACGGAATCGATACGCAGGCGCTGCGCGACCGAGGCAAGCAACGCGTCGTTGGTCAATAATCCGGCCTGACGTGAGATTGCCATGGCTGAAATGAAATCCGCGGGTGCCAGGGGTTCCTGCGCGAGTCCAATTGCGAGAATGTCGTTCACGAGCGCCATGTATCGGCTTAGCTGTTGGATCCGCTCCGGCTGGCGGCCCAACTGGCGCGCGGGATTTGCGGCCCGTATCCAGGCATTGGCACGCGCTTCCGCGAGCATCAGTTGATGCATCACTTCCGCGAGGATATGCGACGGCAACACCCCGGCCAGTTCATCCTTTGCGCAGCGTTCCAGCAGTGTTCTGCACTGGTTGGATGAATTCTGAATTGCGTAGAGAAAAATGTTCGCATCCAGCACCACCCTGTCCCCGGTCTTGATGTCGTTGAGATTCACTGGTCGAAATAGTCCTCATGGTTCAACGCAACCAGTTGACGGTTCGATAGCCGGAACGGGCGGGAGCACAGGCGCTCGACGGCGGCGAGCCTCAAGACAGCATTCCGCCCGCCATGCATGTAATTCGACAGTGCATCCGTGATGATCTCGCTCATCGGGCGCCTCTCCTGAACCGAGCGCTCCTTGAGCCGGCGTGCCGTGTTTTCGTCAAGCACCGTGCCAATTTTTTGTTTCATGTTTCCTATCTTACGGCTCAGGCCATGGTGCGTCAAGATGCTTTCTAGAAACAGATACGAATCAGTTCACAAACAGGTGAACATTTGATCCAAAAACGATGATCTGGACGGAAGTCGTGTTCGCTTTGGGTGGCGATCATCGGTATGGGGGGATCGGGGTCGCAGTCGCAATCGCAGTCGCTATCGGTTTTTCAGACCCATACAACCGACTGCGATTGCGACTGCGATCGCGATACCGACG
>Ga0187878_1002708_pt1 | contig 15415 bp, 14 predicted proteins | sample June2016WEW_17_1_FD_132979 | JGI IMG/M metagenome (GOLD analysis project Ga0187878, IMG submission 132979) | Peatland microbial communities from SPRUCE experiment site at the Marcell Experimental Forest, Minnesota, USA - June2016WEW_17_150 | ecosystem: Environmental > Terrestrial > Soil >...
CCGTGAACGAACCTTCTGTATGCTTCATTGGGCGGCCCTCCTAAAGGGTTTTGGATGCACGGAACTTGCGGAGAATCGATTTTCGATGCCAGATTCGGAAACGCTCAGTGTTGTCTTTGGCCCCCGCAAGCCCAGCCCGCACAGGGGACGCAACATGCCGGGGGCACAGGCGGAGGCCCCAACTTCAACGAGCAGGTTGCTACGGGGATAAAAGGCACTGCCTCGCCATCGGCCGAACGGTGGAACCGAGAAGTAGGTCGATGCCACACGGAGAGGCCACGCCAAGCCGAGCGCAACTTCCCGGGGCCCAGCCTCTAGGGGAGACAACCGCACTTGGGAATGGAGGAGGGGTATCGGGGAGCGAAAGTTCCAAGGGTCCGATCTGTTGAGCGGTTGACAATTCCAGGGAGCTGGGTTGGAACAGTAAGGTTGGATGGCCCCTCCCTCGCTATTGGCATCCAGAGTCCAGACTCGTTTTGGGCGTTTCGGCCAATTGGACGGGATTCCCCAGGGAGGGCTGACCTCATCCAGCCGCTCAGCCCATCGTTGTGGTCGCAGCGCGCTAGGCTCTCACCTCCTTAGGCCAGCGTTCCGCGAGCCAGCCGCCCAGGGCGCCCGCGAATCCCGAGCAGGGAATGGCCACAATCAGAATCAAACTGGGACCCAGAACGTAGACGAAATCCACGATCCCCAGGACCAGCCCAAGTGCCAGCCCATAGCGGACGCGATCGCGCCCAGCGAGGCGGCCGCTCACATATCCGCCGGCGACGAAGGACAGCAGCGTCACGATGACCAGAGTGACGAGCTTGTAGACACTACTTTGGCTCAGGGGCAGAAGCCAGGCCAAAGCGAGGAGTAGCCCGAGGGCGATCAAGGCCCCCAGGCAGCCCAACCCAAAAGAGAGGGCAGTCGACCCTCGGCGTTCGGCGGGTTGCATGGGAATCCCTCCGCATGAGACCAATTCTGAGGATTAAGTCCTGATCGAGTTGCGCAACGCACTTCTGCAGAGGTATTCCAGTTGCCCGACCTGGGGCGATTCCCTTTCGCCACTTCGATTCTACATTCTCCCGGGGCTCCAGGCAACTTGCGAAATCTGAACAAGTCGACTGTTTCCGCCGGTGACTCCTCAAGCTCCTTCACGGAGATTCGGGTAGTTTTCAAGCAGAAGGCTCGGCGAGCCCGCGAGAGGTTGGGCCTCCCCATGGAATCAGACAATTACATTGGTATACTCTGCGCGGGAACGGCACCGGGGGTCGGAACAGACCGTCCGCGAAGTGGTGCCGGCACACGGCAAAGTAGTGGAACCGCAAAGGAGAGGCGATAACATGGTGGAAGTACGTGCGAGAATGATTGAATTCAAGAGCAATTCCCACACCACGCCGGGTTACCTGACGGAGCCAACTGACGATGGGGAGCATCCCGGTTTGGTGATCATTCAGGAATGGTGGGGCCTGGTCCCTCATATCAAGGATGTTGCGGAGCGTCTCGCGCGCGAGGGCTTCATTGTCCTCGCCCCTGACCTGTATCACGGGAAGGCCTCCAAGGAGCCCGATGAGGCGCGCAAGCTCGCGATGAGCCTGGATCGAGATCGAGCGGTGGCCGAAATCGACGCGGCGGCGCGATTTCTGACTGAAATGGATCGGGTTAGGCCGAGGAAGGTCGGAACGGTGGGCTGGTGCATGGGCGGGGGGCTTGCTCTCTCCACGGCGGCAAGCTCGAAGCTGGTCGGTGCAACCGTGTCCTTCTATGGTCGACCGCTTTCGGAGGAGGACACGGCCAGGATTGCCTCGCCCGTCCTTGGTCTCTATGGGGAGGAGGATCATGGCATCCCGCTCAGCGCACTCCGGGATTTTGAGGCAGCCCTCCAGAAGGCCCGGGTTGTACACGAAATGCATGTTTATCCAGGAGCCGGCCACGCCTTCTTCAACGATACCCGTCCGGAGGCATACAACCCCAGTGCCGCGACAGACGCCTGGAAGAGGATGATCTCCTGGTTCCGGGCGAACTTGGTCTGAGGGGCCGAGGGAGAGGCGGCGGAAGTTGGGCCTTTGAAATCCTCGCGGGCGAACGGCCCCAAATTCGCGCCATCGCAGATGCCCGCCAACGGGCCGAAGGGGTCCGGAGGACAGGCGCACCCGTCCTATGCTCGGCGGACGACCAATCCGATAATCCCTGGCCCGCCGTGCACCGCCAGCGACTGGGCCAGGTCTGCCGTGAAAGCTTCCTTGACGTTGAGGCGAGCCTTTGCCCGCCCAAGCAAGTCCTCGGCTTCGTCGGGGACAAGGGCGTGGATCACGGCCAGTTGAACGGGATTCTCGCGTCCCACGGACTCCTCTGCCAGGCTGATCAGTCTGTCAATGGCTTTGGCCCGCGTGCGAACATTCTCGACCGCCTCGAGTGTTCCGTCTTTCACCGCAATGATCGGCTTGACGTTCAGCAGTGACGCGATCGCCCCTTGTAGCTTTCCCACCCGGCCGCTCATCTGGAGGTATTTGAGTGTGGAGGGGGTCAGGTAGAGGAAGGTTCCGGCGCGGATGGCCTCCAGCCTCCGCAGGATCGAGGAACGATCCTCCCCGGCCTCGGCCGACCGAACGGCCTCGAGGATCTGCATGCCGGTGCCCAGGGAGATGCTGGCCGAATCAAAGACCTCCACGTCGGCGCCAGGGACAAAGGTCTTGGCCAAGACGGCCGACTGATACGTGCCGCTGTGCTTGGAGGTTATCGTCACCACCAGAATGGGGTTCCCTTCGCTGGCCGCCTCCTGATAGTACCGAGAGAACCAACCCGGGGAAGGCTGCGATGTGGTCGGAATGATCCCGAGTTCCTCGATCTTCCGATAGAAGGTGTCCCGGTCGATGGTCAGCCCTTCGTCGAAGGCTTCGTTGCCGAACTGGATGCTGATTGGCGCCACGCGAACACCGTGAAGCTTGAGATATTCTGGGGGAAGATTGCACGTGCTGTCCGTGATGATGCGCAGCATGCCCAATTCCTCCTCTTGCTTTTGAGTGTTGCTGCCTCGCACTTGAGTACGGAAGCGCGTCTCTCACTGACTACCGGCTCGGGTTTCTGGCGCCGGTGAGCCCGGCGGTTGCCCAGAGCCGTCCGGCTCAAGAGACAGGGAAAATCGTCTCAGAAGGTGGACATTCTGAGCTGGGGTCTCCAGGCAACGGGCAGCAACTGAACATATTCTAGACTTCTCCTGGAATCGCGCTTGTCCCCTGGTGGGGGCAAGGATCTCCACGAATCGAGCCCTGGCCAGGGTCAACCCTTTTCCGCGGCCGAGGGGATCAGGATCCGATTTGCTATTGCCGCAAAGGATTGGCAACATCGCGGGGGGGACGGATACCGGGCCCGGGTTGGAACATACTTGTGCTCAACGGGAGAATCCGGGAAGCAGAGCGGGTAGCGAAGGAACGACCTCTCGTCTCGTCGGGGTGATCGTGCCAAGGGGAGGGCGGGTGCTTCTCACCGTGAGGAGCGCACGCACTCGCCTGTGAGCCGGCGCCCGCGTGCGAGGACCCGGCGGTGATTGAGATCTGCCTCATGTCGCTGGGATTCCATGGGGAGACGGGCGACCTGGCGGGAACGGAACCCAGCAGGTCGAGGACACCAGTCTATCATCGTGGATACGGGGCTGAGGCTTGGCTGCCTAGACGGTTTCATGCCTGTTAAAGAAGGGCGCAACGCGGGTGAGAGGAGAGCAATTGGTCAGGCAATGGTCCTTCTTCCGGTCGGAATGGTAAAATTGCGCCCGATTGGCCGCTGGGATGGACTCATGAGTCGACGATCCCTATTTGTTCTTGTGGTTTCTCTCCTACTCTTTCTCAGCGCCTGCGCTGCGTCAAAGGATGCGTCCGGTCGTGCTGTGGAGGAGCTTCTCCAGGCTCTTGTGAAGAGAGACGAGGCGCGCTACTCGGCCCTGACCTGTCCTTCCTACGAGCAGAGCGCCTTGGTGGAATATGATTCGTTCGGCCTTGTGACCGCGGATCTCAAGGGTGTTTCCTGCAAGCAGACAGGCGTCGACGGGGGTACCGCGCTGGTCCATTGCACAGGCAGCATTGAAGCCACCTACGGAAATGAGGTCCAGAGCTTCGACTTGAGCCTGCGCACCTATCATGTGAGCTTGGTCGGCGGAGACTGGCTCGTCTGTGGGTACAGCAAATAGACTTTCCCTGCTTCTGGGGCTCGCCACCCTGGCCCTGAGTTCCTGCCAAGGGGTCGAAAGCCCTGCGACCACACCCGGCCCGGTAGCCATTGTGCCCGCGGTGACATCCGCCCCCACAGCCGTTTCCACCTCTGTTCCTGGACCGGCTACTCCCCTTTCACCGGCCCAGGCTGTGCAGGATCCGACTCAGACCGCTGGGCCTTTGAATGCGGATGATTGGGAGACATGGCCAATTGTGCCAGGAGTGCCTGAGGCCATGAAGGCGCTGTTCCAGCAGGGCCAAGCGCTTGGCAATGATCCGCATGCTTTCTCGGTTTTTGGCGACTGCCAGAGTACCCCGGATGTCTTCATGGGGGTCTACGACACGGACCCGACCCAGGTCTCTCGGCTAGCCCCTGCGCTGCAGGAGACGGTCGGCTATTTTATCGGCTCATTCAATCGCGAGAGCCCGACCTCCAGGAGTGGAACGACGGCTGGCGCGTTGCTGTGGGATCAGTGGACCGAAGGCAAATACGGCTGTAACCCGAGCGAAACCCCTGTGGACTGCGAGCTGCGAGTTCACAGGCCCTCCTTTGTACTCATCATGGTGGGAACGCACTACGAGTCGCGAAATATCGATTACCTGCGCACGATCCTCAAAGACCTTCTTGGTCACGGGGTGGTGCCCATCCTTGCCACCAAAGCCGACGATCGCGAGCTTGACGATCACCTTAACCGGGATATGGCGGTCCTGGCCCTCCAAGACAAGGTTCCTCTTTGGAATTTCTGGGCTTCCGTCAAGGACCAACCGAACCACGATCTCTACACCAAGCCGATAGATAAACACCTCGGCGACATCTATCTGAACGATGACGGCCTGGAGCGCCATCGCCTTACGGGTCTGGAGGCGCTCGATGCAGTTCGGCGGGCAGTCGGCGATTCGCTGTCCCCATAAGTGCCTCAATGACGGATTCCTCCCGCTTGGGGGGGCAAAGGGGATGCTCTTGTCCCTGCCGGCTGAACGGTCGGCGAAGGGGTGGGGCTTGATGGGGGGATAGGTTCCGGGGGCACACGTCCAGTCTCGACAGCGGGGAGTCCTCGCCGAGACCAGTTGAGCAGGTTCCAAATGCCTGGATGACCTACTGCCCTTTTCGAGATTGACGCCGTCTCGGTCCCCACCAAGATCTCGATCGTCTCGTACTGGCCGGAGGGGGCGCTCCCATTCGACAGGCCTCAAGGGAGATTGGGGGACACGAAATACCGGGGCCGCCCCTCTCAACTCTCTTCGGCGAGAAGTTTGTCTCGATTGGCACCCCGCGCGATCTTGCCACTGCTGGTCTTCACGAGCCAGCGCTCATCGACCAGCTTGAGGGGTCCCAGGGTCACCTCTGAGCCTGTGGCGACCGTTTCGCGGATGGCCAGAGAGAGGCGGGCCGGATCGCCGCGCGATCGCGGATCGGTTTCCACGACGGCGGCAACTTCTTCGGTACCGAGGGCCGGGTTGAAGATCCCAAACACGACCACTCTGCCGGGATGGACGCCAGGCACTTGGTTGATCAGGGCCTCGATATCCTGCGGGAAGATGTTCTTCCCCCCCACGATCATTAGGTCCTTCTTGCGCCCGGTGATGAACACCTCGCCCTCCGCCAGATAGCCCAAGTCCCCGGTCCGGTACCAGCCATCGCGCAGGGCTTCGGCGGTGGCATCCGGACGGTTGAAATACCCGTCCAGCATGCAGTCGCTGTGCAGCACGAGTTCCCCCACCTCGCGGTCGGGGCGGGGAGACCCATCCGGGTCGACGACCCTCAACTCGCAATTGCGAAGCGGGGGGCCGGCCGATACGACTTCGACCACACGTGCCGAACTAGATTCAGCCGGCCGCGCCAGAGCTTGACGTGCGAGGACCTCTCCATCCACGCGATCAATCCGAACGGCCTCCCCAATTCCGCCCTGGCTGACGGCAAACACATTCTCGGCCATTGCGTAGCAGGTGGCCAGGGCGTTTTCGCGTAGCCCCCAAGCGCGAAAACGATTCGTGAACATGCGATGGCTTTCGGCGGCCATCGGCTCGCTGCAATTGATGACGGCCCTCCAAGATGAGAGATCGACCCCTGCCAGCTCGCGATCCGGGATCCGCGCGGCGCTGAAGTTGTATGCAAAGTTCGGTAGCCACGAAAGTGTACCGTGGTAGCTGCTCACGGCCTGCAGGAGCAGCCATGGCGCGCGCACCCATTCGAACGGCGAAAGCATAACAAGTTTCGCGCCCGCCAGTATGGGAAGCAGGAATCCGGCAATCAGCCCCATATCGTGGTAGAGGGGGAGCCAGCTCACGATCACGTCCTGGGTGGAGAACTCGAGGGCTGGAAGGTAGGCCGCAAGCTGGCGCAGCACGGCTGCATGCGAGAGGGCCACCCCCTTTTGCAGCCCGGTGGTCCCCGACGAGTGCTGCAAGAGGGCAACCGAGCTCCCCTCCGCCTTCAGGCCCTCCCATGAACTGGGTTCGGGGATTTCCGCACCCTCGAGGTGGGTACCTGGGTCGAGAATCGCCTTCACTCTTTCCGCGTGGGCGAGGTGGGCTCGCAAAACCGCGGCGAAATCCGATTCCGCGATCAAGGCCGCTGGGCGGGTGATCGCGACTAGGCTGTCAAGGCTCTCTCGGTAGCGGTTGGGGTCGAGCTTTTCGGTCAGGAAGGGGAGGATGCTTGGAATCGCACCGATCAGCGTAGCACCGAAAAAGGAGTAGAGGAGATCTTCCCCGGGCGGCAGGAGATCGACGACTACCTCCCCGGGGTGGATCCCAGCTGCGCGGTACCTGAGGGCGTGCCCAGCCGCACCCTCAAAAAGCTGCCTGACCGTAATCAAGGTATCGCCCCCGCGAAAATGGAGAACTAAGGCGATCTCTTCCGGGTCTTCGAGGTAACGGCGGAAAAGGACCTGGGCGATGTTTCTCTCTGTGCGCATCATGGTCGGCGCATGCGAATGAGCTGAGCGAGCTGGTTCAAGGTGTCGAAGGTGCCTGGATTGAGCTCGGTGTCGTCGATCCGCACTCCGAATTCGGATTCGACGAAAAGTGCGAGGTCGACAAGATGGAAAGAATCCACCAGGCCGCTGGTGAGCAACGGTTGTTCCGTGGGGATCTGCGCGGGGGGAAGGTGAAGGCAATTGTCGGCCAGGTAGGCACGCAACCGGTCCTCGATATCGTCCATGGATCTCTCCCGGATAACGGGCCAGAGTCTAACACGGGCCCCTGCGACCTCCAGGACGCGATCCAAGACGGGTCCAGAGTATCGGAGCACACGATTCCTGGCGGAAGGCCACGCGCCGAGTTGGTCGCTCCTCCCCAACACTTGCCGCATCGCGGGAGCCGACCCCTTCTGGTCGACAGATTAGCGGAGGATTGTTACCCAAACTCGCACTCAGCGGATTGTCAATCGCACCCTCGGGATCGCCGAGTTTTCGTGCCTCCAGCGGGTCGAACCCAGAGGCTGGTTTGCCCCTGAAAGGGTTACAAGAAGAGCGAGCCTTCGCAGCCGGACAGAGCCACGCATGAAGTCGGAAGGCGAGGCGGTTCCGGGTCGCGCGACTCGCGACTCCTTATCTGCAGGGCTGCGAGGGGATGGCCTCTGAGACTTTCTCCGCCAGGATGGATTCGCCTTGGATGGTCAAGTGAATGGGGCTGTTCGTGAATTCGCTCGCCGGAACGGTATCCCACAAATCCAGGTACGGCCAGCCAATCTGTTTTGCAAACTGACTCAACATGAAACGGTACTGGTCGAAAGCCCAGCGAGGGTAGAAGAGGTTGTAGCGGATATCGCTATTCTTGCCCGAGCTAATGAGGATGGGTTCGTTAACGAGTACGATGGGCACTCTCCCGGCCACAAGCTGCCCGGCGGCGAGCACTCCGAAGGCAAGTTGGGACTGCATTAGCGTGGGACCGGAGGAACCGTTGAAGGAAGCATCCGGCTCAAAGTCCCGCTGGGCAGGCGTAAACGAGGCTGGATAGGCCTGATCCACTCCGGTCGCGGCCCACATCACCCCGTACAATTGAAGGCGGGCAAGATCGGCCAGATCCCGTCGACGGCCGATGATGGTCTGATCCCAGAAGCTCTCCGGAGGGAATGCCGGATCATTGGGATCGAGCCCCAGATGATATCGGGCGATCAAATCGCGCACTCGGGGAGCGTTGTTAGCCACTATGGGGGAGGCGAGCTGGGTCGAGAGAGGGAATGCCTGCAGCGTGGTGAACCAAAGGACGAGATCCGGTTGGTAAGCCGCAGCTTGGTCGAGGATCATCAAGTCCTTGACCAGGGAGATGGTCGGATACCCCAAGTTGTAGAAGCGGGCGGGCTTGCCGCAGACAACCAGGTTGTCCATGTTGAGAAGACCGGTAACGGTGTCCTCAGGCTTGAGAAGCAGGCCCCACACGGACGAGTCCCCCAGGATCAGGACCCGATACTGATCTGCAGGCTTCCTCCCGCCGGAAAGGACGTGCGAGGCAAACATCGCATCGATGTCGTAGAGGCTGAGATTGTAGGATTGCGCCGAATCCTCCCCAAACGGAAAGCGTTCGCGGCCGGGCACAAGGATGTTGTAGGCCGAAATGCGACCCAGTCCTGAGGGATTGGCCGTGGCAAACCCCAAGTTGGCGAGGACGAATAGGGTGAGTGTCTTGGCCAGGAGACGAAATGGGCGGATCGGGTGTCCAGGACTTTGGGCATTCCCAGGGGCCGTCATCAAGGCACTCCTGCTAGTCTGCGGAGGAAAGCGAGTGTGATGGAGGGTGTTGGCAACGCGAAGAACGCCCAGCCAAGGGCCACGTAGTGAAAGGTCACCAGCACTCCGATCACCTCAAGGAAGGTTCGACGGGGAGAGGATCGCGCCCAGGCGCTGATTGGTCTGCGCATCCATTCGCTCCAGCGATTCTGGACGAACAGCCCGATGCCATGCCACAGCCCCCAGAGCAAAAAGTTTGTTGTGATCCCGTGCCAGAGACCGATGAGCAGCATGGTGCTCATCTGTGAAACGAAGAGGATTGCCCCGACAGGAATAGCATGCTTGCGGCTCCGTAGTGCGCGAGTCAGTGGATTGAAGAAGTAGGAACGGAACCACTGCGTCAAGCTCATGTGCCAGCTATTCCAAAACTGCGTCAGATTGGACTTGAGGTAGGGTGCGTTGAAGTTCTCGGGCAGCTGGATGCCCATCAGCCGTCCAAGGCCGATGGCAATATCGGTGTACCCGCTGAAATCAAGATAGATCTGGAATGCGTAGGCATAAAGGAGCACCCAGGCCCAGCCGGCGCTTCGAGCCTGCGTGGCATTCGTCCCATTTAGTGCGATGAGGGCCAGTGAGTCGGCGAGGACGAACTTCTTGAACATGCCTGTGACAAGACGCTGTCCTGCGGCCAGCCACCCTTCCTGACCCAGGGCAACAGGGTGGCGCAGGTCTTGGATGAAGCGCTCTATTCGATCGATGGGCCCGGCCGTCAGCGAGGGGAAGAAAACCACATAGGTGACATATTCGGCAAGGCTTACGTCGGGAAGGCGCCCGCTCTGCCGGTCGCGAAAGGTGTGGATCATGCGGAAGGCGATATAGGAGAATCCGAGCCACTGTAGGTCGGATGCCGCGGCAAGGTTGGTTGGCTGCCCGATCACAGCTCGGACTCCGGCGCTGGCCGCGATGCCTAAGGCGGGAGCTTTTAGGCAGATGAAAACCGCAAGGAGCGCCGCGGTAAACAGCCAAAGGCCCGCATGGGGTGTGCTTCGGGATCGGGTGAGGCAGAAAAATGCAACCCCGACGGCCGCCAGCAGACCGAGGGTCGGTTCGATTTGCGGAGGGCGATTGGCCGTAAGAATGGGTTCAAGATTGAGGTAGCGAGTCAGACCGAGCAGCAGGATGATGCCCAAGACGATCGCGGCACCCACCCAGTTCTGCGCTTCACGGCGGGAGGAAACTGGCACGGTGAACAGCCAGCCGAAGATCGAGAGCGTCAACGTCGCGACAGGGAGCCAAAAATCGAGCCCACGCAGAGGGAGGGCCGGTTGAAACCAGAATACGGCCAGCACACTCGCAGCCAGGAGGGAATAGAGTCTGGAGGGCTGGGGGAGGAGCGTACCGCACGCGAGCGCAACCGCACCTCCGATCAAGATCTGCGTCAGGGTCATCTAGAACCCTTGATAGATCCAGCGTGGACCGTTGCCTGAGGTGAGGACCACCAGCGCGATTAGGATCAGGCAAAATACAACTGCCAGTAGGTTCTCGGGGGCGAAGATCGTCGCTATCAGGCGTCTCATCTCCCCCTCACACTAATCTCTCTTGCGAACCTGGAGCGTCCAGTATTTCGCGCTTTCAGCGTCCATGCATAGACCACGTTACGAAAGCAGCTTCTCAATATGGGCGCTTGAGCCATGGCTCCCCTCGATCTCAGCTGAAGCTCTCGAGCACGCAATGGGAGCATAGCCAGGCGGACGGGACTGGTCTGCCTCGCGAATCGGTTCCGGCTTTTCTGAAACCGGAGGCGATATCGGACGTACTGCCATCGGGGCGGCGGTGTAACCCGTCAAAGCGGCCAAAGCGCTTACATCGTGGTCTGCACCACCAACGTAGCCGGTTCAGCCGCCGCGCTCCCGTTGGAAAACCCTGTGATTATATGCCACCCGCTGATCTCTACGATCTGAATTGTTCCAGATGGCCACAGCCCCAATCAGGGCGTATTGGGATTGGCTGCGGGAGCCATCCATTGCCTGCTCCTCAGCGCACAAAACCCTGACCTTCTCTCTTGGGTTGCGGCGAATCGCGATGGCAACTGTTCAAAGACTATCGGACTGCAGTCGCCTGAGGCCTGTTTCGCGAGGGTGGCCTGGCTAGGTGAAACCTTTCAGGAAGGAGCGGACAAGCTCGCGGACTTGGTTGCGAACTCGGCGGAAAGGCTGAAGCCGCGTGCGATCGTCACGCTGGATCGCGGCTGGGTCATCAAGAGGCCAGTGAATTCGGATTGCCCTTCCAGGGAAGACCGGGCAAGCCTCAGCCGTGGGTGTGAAGACCGTGATCACGCGATCGAAGGGCTGGCCGAGGAATTCATCTATGGGCTTCGAACGAGCGGCCCACGAGTCGATGCCCACCTTTGACGTCACCTGGATCCTGAGTCAAAATACTTGACCGGCCGGAGGGGCACCGGCGCTGAACGCTGTTACTCGGAACGGTGCGAAGTGGCGGAAAAACGGATCGACCATCTGGGATCGACAGTAGTCGCCCAAACAGAGGGCAAGAGCTAGGTCGGGCGACCGGTTTTGATCGAAGCTGGCAGTGAATTTCTGGGCTCCACCGACGATCGCACTTGGGATTCGGCTTTCTTGGGAAAGCGGGTCGCCAAGCTCAAAGGTCGAGAGTATCGCCTCGGACGCTAGAACGCAACGTTCACGAGCCCGATCATCACGGGCACCTCGACTAACAGGCCGATGACGGCGGCGGACGCCTCACCCGACGAGAGCCCGAAGAGAACGACGACCACCGCAATAGCCAGCTCGAAGTTGATGCTGGCGGCAAGGGAGAGCGTTACGGTTTAGCCCACATGGTGATCGATGTCTGGTTGGCACCAGATTGCCAAGAAGAGCGGGTGACCATAGGCGGACAAGCGTGCAAGGGCCAAGTTGCACTGTAGAACCCGGACCAGGCAGGCAATCTGATCCGGGCACCCGAGACTCCACGATCAGGATCCGGCTGTAGAAGGATCCCCTTTTTCTCAGTCACTCCTGCCTGCAACGGAAGAGGCCGGCAGTTCGACTGGCGGCCTCCCTTGGGTCCGGTGCATCAGAGCACGGTAAGCAGTCTCTTGGCCGCCCCGGATCAGCGATTGTCGAGGCGGATCGACACCCTTCAGCTACATTCCGTGGCTAAGTTGCGCGGCTCGGACGACATTGCGCATCAGCATGGCAATCGTCATCGGGCCCACTCCGCCAGGGACAGGGGTGATGGCGCCCGCGACCTCCATAGCTGCCTCGAAATCCACGTCCCCAACCATTCGATGGCCACTCTTCTTGGTGGGGTCATCAATGCTGTTTTGCCCGACGTCGATCACATAGGCCCCAGGTTTGACCCAACTCCCTTTGACATAGTTCGCTCTCCCGATCGCCGCAATCAAGATATCGGCTTGACGAACAACATCGGCGATGTTCTCGGTCTTGGAATGGCAGATTGTGACAGTGGCATTCGCACGGACGAGCAGCAGCGCGGCGGGCATCCCAACAATGTTTGAGCGGCCGAGTACGACGGCTCGCTTGCCCTCAATCTTGCACCCGGAGCGCTCCAGCAGGACGATGCAACCTGCTGGGGTGCAGGGAACAAAGAGGGGATCGCGTCGCTTCATGGCCAGTCGGCCGATGTTAATAGGATGGAATCCGTCAACATCTTTCTCAATGCTGATGAGCGAAAGGGTCCGTTCTTCATCCAAGCCAGCCGGAAGTGGAAGTTGAACGAGGATTCCGTTGACCTTGGGGTCCGCATTCAGTTTCGCCACCAGGGTATCGAGTTCCTCCTGGGGTGTGGTGGCCGGAAGCTCGTGGCCGAAGGAAACGATTCCCAAGTCTTCACAGGACTTACGCTTGTTTTTCACATACATGTGCGAGGCGGGGTTGTCCCCGACCAATACGGTCGCTAAGCCAGGGCGGGGCATCCCAGCTGCAATCATCTTGGCGACCTCCGCCGCTGCTTCGCTACGGACCTGCTCAGCGATCGCCTTGCCGTCAATAAGATGGGCTGTCACGTTGTCCTCCTGAAGTCAATAGGTTCTGGTCGAATGGATCACGGGTCGCAGGACCCGCAAATCTCGACATCCCTCGTCGCGAAGACCCTGCAGGGTTCGCCCCGGACCGAGATTCGCCATTGGAAGTGGCCGTACGCCGGTCGGCAAGCCACGAGACAAATCTAGCACGTCATTTGGGGCCTTGGGGAGTGAGATTTGTCGCTCCCAAGCCGCCGGTTATCAGCGGAAGTGTTCTCCTTCTCTTTTGAGGGGCCACAACGGCCCGCTGGAGGGCTTGGTCGGACCAGAACCCAGCGATCCGAGTTGGACGTCCCCCATCTTCCTGAGGGTTGGGGAGGGCTCTGAAAGGTGCCTTCCCGAACCCCACGGACCCCCTAATAAGGCTGGGCGGAAGACATCCTCAGCTCGGGCAGGGAGCCCTTCTGCCCGATCCTCTCCTTCTCACTATCGTCTCCAACGCAACAAACAGGAAAACGCGGGTCCAATGGCCATGGATGACGAGGGTGCTCTCTGGAGGAGGTGAAGGGGAGCGGGATTGCCCCGATTTCGAAGGCTGACAAAGGTCAATTCGACCCTGCCAGGATTCTGCTCAAAATTGATCTGGATCAGTGTAGCCTTCACCTCAACCGTTGAGCTGAGGCCGAGGCCCACGCCCGCAGGTTCCAGGTGCAGCTCAAGCCGGCCGGGTCCATCATTCTGAATGGATGGATCTCCTTAATTGCCTCTCCCCCGTACGATAACCTCGAGTAGCAAGTTGGTTTCTCGTGCGTGCCGATCCGCGTCGACCAGCCAGTCGACCATATCGCCCGCGCCGAGCATCAGAAGAGCAATGGCTATCCCTATCAGAATCCCCTCAACGATCTGGGTTCCCGCGATAGGCAGTGGTTTGGTCAGGATGAGCGTCATGATCGCCGACAGGGTAGCCACGGCCAGAGCTCCGAGCGTGATCCAGCCAAGAGCGCCGATAATGCTACCGACCAGGCGCAGGACTGTAAACGGCCTTTCGCGATCGACTGTCTCAAGCACCTGGTCAATCTCCCGCTGCCTTGAGTCAGCGGGCACTTGGGGTGGCATTCCAATGGAACCGAGGCGAAAACCGCACTGGGGACAGAACTGGTTGCTCTTGGGCTGCAGATTCCCGCAACTCGGACACTTGATCGTTTCGGACGTGCCCGCTTTCCTTGCTGAATTGTCGGGGTTTTCGTCCACTGGACACTCTCCTCATGGGTGCACAGATGGTTCGCAGGTGTTTCCACAGAAATGGGGTGGCGACTCCCCCAGGCTCCTTCGGCTCGGCCATTGCAAGCGCTTTGGCAACGCCAGAATCTCCTCCGGTTTCTCGCTGAGTGGTTGGCGTTTTGGTCCCGCGGGCAATTCGTAAGCGGACCATCAGCAGGGGTCCCCCGCAGCCGCTCGCGGTTCAGACGGGACCTCCATTTGTCTCAATTTCATTTCCCTTGGCATTTCACCAAAGACGGTTTCGCTGCTTGGCCAGAAGGCGCGCTTTCCTCCCCTGCAGGTTGTCTCTCCTAATTCTTAGCCGAGGATACTGTCGCCATTCGCTTCTTGGGCCTCTTCTTGCCACGGGCGGAATTGGGCACAAACGGATTCATCACGCTGACACGGCTCGAAATCCGCGCCCTGACATCGCGGGCGAGAGCAGGCCATGGCGGCAATGGTACTGACGCATTGGATTAATGACAAACATGCTGCTTTGGGTTAGGAGTGGGTAGATAGTGTGGAGTACTCTGAACTTGGTCGAGGTTGGGAGATGAAGCAACCCGCTCGAAAGCGGTTGTTTGTCCCTCTCTTTAGGTGGGCCGTCAGGGGCCGAACCCTTCCCTTGTGCTGAAGTGCGCCCGGGAGCGGGACGAGGCCAAGTTACGTAGGCTCGAACATTGTTGAGGCGATGTTCCGCTCAGTTCTCAGCGAGGGTCTTCAAACAAATCCAAGGGGCAGGCAAGGGGCATGGAAATAGAGGCGCAGATTCGCTCGCGGCGTTCTTCCTCATGGCGATCCACACTTCGGGAGACGATGCTCGGGTCAAAGTTGAGTTGGCACTTGGTTGCCAATTACAAGATCCTGCCGCGGACGGAATGAACTTCTGACTGCGAAGGCCTGTGAACCGCCCGCGCCTCGGCGCATCTGGCGGAGATCTTGTCCATTGGCCGATCTTGGGTCTCCCCGAGGGGCGCCTAGGACACCAGGAAGAGCATGGCCACCCCGGCGGTTGCCACAAGGGTTCCCGCGATTGCCTGCCAGCCGATGCGTTCATGGAACAGGACCCGGTCTATGGGGATCAGAAGGATGGGAGGCAGGGCCATGAGTGTGCTGGCGATTCCCACCGGGGCGAATTGGATGGCGATAAGGGATAGCCACACGCCGATGTACGGTCCCACCACGGACCCCCCAAACAAGGCGGGGAGTACAGCAGGATTGCGAGCGAGACGATCCACCGTGGATCGCGTCTGCGATTGAATCAAAGTGAATAGCCACAACACGGCCGTGGCGGC
>Ga0187878_1002710_pt1 | contig 15412 bp, 14 predicted proteins | sample June2016WEW_17_1_FD_132979 | JGI IMG/M metagenome (GOLD analysis project Ga0187878, IMG submission 132979) | Peatland microbial communities from SPRUCE experiment site at the Marcell Experimental Forest, Minnesota, USA - June2016WEW_17_150 | ecosystem: Environmental > Terrestrial > Soil >...
CGAGCAAGTCCTCGGCGTCAGGCGGCGCGGGCGTGGAGGGGAGGAGTGCCCCGCTCGGCGCGGCCGACGCCGCCGACGGAGACTCGCGAGCGTCGGGAGGCAGGGACCAGCCCGCTGCATTCAGGCACGCCGCAACCGTGACGACGAAGGCAAGAGCGATCGCCGTGAGACCATGCGGCCGGGGACGACCCATTTCGCGCGAAACCTCGCTCGCTCGCCGGCAACAACCGCGAGGCTAGCTCATCGGCGGCTCCGCCGCGCGCCTGACTCGCTGGCCCCTCGGCCATGGGACCAGGGCGGGGAGGGGTTTTGCGGGTTCATCGCGGGCTCCTTGAGTGCGGGCTGGTCGCCCACACACCTGGCTCCGGGGCGCCCCGGGAAGCAACTCTATGGCTGTGATAGAGACGCGGCGCGATGGTGCCGGTCGTTGAGCCAGACCGCACTCGGTCCCGCGTCTGGGTCAGGGCGTGTCTCTCAGCGATGCCGTTGCGCTGAAGGTGCCGGTCGTCGGGTCGTACACCTCGCTCGAGGAAAGCGAACTCAGATCGCTTGTGGAAGTCGGGTCGAGCAGGCCGATGCCGCGGATGTCGTCCTCGCCTCCGACGACAAGGACGCTTCCGTCCTGAAGCGACGTGGCCGTCTGGTTCCTCCGCGCGATGGTCATTGATCCCGTTGGCGTGGATATCCCCGTCGCGGGGTCATAAAGCCGGCGTTGAAAGTAGCTCGGCCGGGGCCGACGCAGGCCCGGAGTGGGCCGGCCGGGACGTCGCGAGACGGCCGCGGACCGCTTACGAGGTAGGGAGCGGGCACATCCTGTCGGTGGCGGGGCACACCCGACCTCGGGTGGCGTCCCGCCACGCATGCCTATGTGCCGGGCGAATAACGAATCAACGAGACGGGCCTCGGCTGCTTCGCATCTGCGTTCGCGGCCCGATACCTTCTGGGCTCCCCTACGCCAGTGCCACAGTGCCCGTTCTGGTCACGTGGACCCTGCCATTTGGCCCTAGCAGGGTCCCGATTGGCGGCGTAACCTCGCAATCTTAGAGAGCAAATGCTCATCCGTCGGGCAATTGCTCGGGAGGCCGCAACGGGGGAAACGTTGAGCGACCAGCAGCAATGGCTCCTGGCCAGGATTGCCCACCTCTACTACGTGGGCAATCGGACCCAGGATGAGATCGGCCGCGAGTTCGGTTTCTCGCGTCCCAAGGTCCAGCGTCTGCTGGACCGAGCCCGGCAGACCGGCATCGTCGACATCCGCATCGCCCAGCCTGCCGGCCTCAACCTCGATCTCGAGGATCGTCTCCGGTCGACGTTCGACCTCGTGGACGCGATCGTGGCCCCAAGCCACACCGACCCGGAAGCGCAGCGCGACGCCGTCGTTCGCGCCGCCGCCGACTACCTCGAGCTGCACCTGCCCCCTAACGCGGTGGTGGCGGTTGGCATGGGCCGCAACATTGGCGGCTTGCCCCGGTTCTACCGCCCGACCCGCCGGCTCGACCGCACGTTCGTCAGCGCCATGGGCGGGTCGCCGGCAGTGGCGGCCCCCACGAACCCGAACGAGATCTGTCGTGCCCTCGCCGAGTCGTCAAGCGGCCGAGCCGAGAGCCTGTACGCACCCGCCTACGTAGAGAACCCGGAGGTGCGCGATCAGTTGCTGCACGAGACGGCCGTGGCCCACACCCTCCAGATCGCGGCCGACGCGGACGTCGCCCTGGTGGGCATCGGCGGTACCGACGACGCCTGCACCATGGTCCGGAGCGGGTGCTGTCCTCTGGAGGAGATGGTGAGTCTCCGATCTCAGGGTGCGGTGGGAGACATCCTCGGCAATTGTTTCGACATCGAGGGACGAATGATCTCGTCCGATTTCAGCGCCCGACTCATCGGTCTGACCCTCGCCGACCTGCTCCGCATCGACACCGTCATCGGCATCGTCAGCGAGAGCGAGAAGACGGCCAACGTCCTCGGGGCCCTGAGGACCGGCGTCCTCGACGTGCTGATCGTCGACGAGAATAACGCCACCCAAGTTCTGGCCAGGGCAGGCGCGAGCGCCACCTGAGGTCAGGCGTCTGACGGAGAGGAGGTAAGCAGCAACAGCGAAGACCCACCAGCGCGTCGCGAGTAGTGCGTCCCTCCGCGGACGACCCGAGAGGGTCGTGAACCTAGGATTAGGAGGAGACATTCGTGGAGACCGAAAAGACCAAGGAGACGATCCCGCTCTGGCTCGCGGTGGCTATCACCGTGGTCGTATCGCTCCCCTTCGGCCTGTACATCGACAACATCAGCGGCAGCCTGAAGCTGATCAACCTGCCGCTCTGGGTCGCGTTCATCGTGTGGGCCGAGTACTTCGTTCTCGGGGCCAAGCCCGCGGCCCTCAAGATCATCATTCCGGCCTTCTCGCTTGCGGTCATCCTAACCGCGGCCACCATGTGGTTCTACGTGATCCTCAACGATCGCGTGCCCAAGGATGCGCCCGAAGGGACCGCTCTGGCGATCGCGCTGTTCATCGGCGTCGCGATCATCGTCTACATCATGCGATTCTGGTCGGTCCTTCAGACCGGGTCGCTCCCCTTCTTCAATGGCATTTCGATGCTGCTCGGCGTGTACTTCACGGGCAGCATCCCCGCGGGCACCGACCCCTATCTGGCCCCGTGGCTTGCGGCCCTCATGGCCATCCTCGCCGGCCTTCTCGGTGCGGCGCTCGGCTGGTTCAACGTAACCATCACCTTCCCGCGAAAGGTTACGAGCTGACACAGGTCTGAAACGCCGCTGGGTAGCCGGCGCCGGTCGAACGTCGACCGATGACGGCCCTGCTCGGAAGCCCAGCTAGGGCGTCCGAGTCTCGCGCGTGGCGGCGGAATGCCATGACCCGGACAGGGCGGAGACCGCCCCGGGGACGCGCTGGGCAAAGGCATCGCGCCCTAGCGGGCGCGGAGAGAGAGGTGTCTGATGGCGAAGAAGCCGCAGATTATCGTCGCGGGGATCCTCGACACCAAGGGAAACGAGATCCGGTTCCTGGCTGAACGGGTCCGGGCGGCTGGCGGCGAGCCGACGATCATGGAGCTGACCGTTGGCGGCAAGTCGGCCGAGTTCGCCGATATCCCGGTAGGCAAGCTGACGGCCCGAATGAACCACACGCCGGAGGAACTCGCCGCACTTGAGCGCGCAAAGGCCGCCGACATCGTCATGGCCGGCGGACGGCTGCTCGCGAATGACCTGCTCGCGCAGGGCAAGCTCGATGGGATCATCGCCTTCGGCGGCTCGATGGGCAGCAGCATCGCCGCCCACATCATGCAGGGACTGCCGATTGGAGTCCCGAAGGTGCTTCTTTCGACGATGGCCTCGGGCGACGTGGGGCCGTACGTCGGCACCAAGGACATCGCGATGATCTACCCGATTGCCGAAGTCGGCCTCAACAAGGTCACCCGTAAGGTCCTCAACAACGCGGCGGCCGGGGTCGTGGGCATGGCAAGTGCACCCGCACTCGAGACGACCGCCGAGAAGCCGCTCGTCGGCGCCATGATGTTCGGGGTGACGACCCCCACGGTCCTCCGCGCCTCAAAGTACTTCGAGGACCGCGGCTACGACGTCATGGTCAACCACGCCGTGGGCAGCGGCGGGCGGTCGATGGAGGAGCTGATCACCGACGGCTACATCGTCGGGATGCTCGACATCACTACCCACGAGATCGCCGACGAGCTCTTCGGCGGCGTCCTCGGCGCCGGCCCCGACCGGCTGACCGCCGCGGGCAAGAAGGGCATTCCGCAGGTCGTCTCCGTCGGCGGGCTCGACCTGCTCAACTTCGGGCCGCGCGACACGCTGCCGAAGAAGTTCGAGGACGAGGAGCATCTTCCTGGCCGCGGCATCTACGTCCACAACCCGACGGTCACCTGCGCAGGCGTATCGGTCGACGAGGCCGAGCGACTGGGTCGCGAGATCGCCACGAAACTGAATGCGGCCACCGGGCCCACGGTTCTCTGCATCCCACTGCGGGGATGGGGCGCCGTCGACACGGCGGGGCCCGACAAGTCGCTCGGCTGGGCGGGACCCGGGAAGGGACCCGTGTGGTGGCCCGATCCGGAGCATCCGGAATGGACGCTGCGGAACCCCTACTTCATCCGTGGGTTCGCCGGAACGTTCGATTTCTCCAAGTCGAACCTCGACGTCGTCGCCGTCGACCGGCACATGAACGATCCGGCCTTCGCCGATCTGATGGCGGAGCTGCTCGACGAGATGCTCGCTGGCAAGTGGCTCAAGGGCAGCCACCACGACCGCCCGGACGTCGTCGAGCTGACCAAGCAGGGACTGGCGCCGAAGGCCCCCCAGGCGACCTGAGGCCAAGGACGATTGGCATCTGGAAACTCGGAAAGTGCATGGAGGTGCACGGTGGTCAAGCGATACACACCTGCCGAGGTCCGCGCGCGGCTCTTCAAGACCCTCGATGCGGGCAGGCCGATCATCATCGGCGGCGCCGGCGACGGCTTCACGGCCAAGCTCGAGGAAAAGGGTGGCGTCGACATCATCGGCGTCTACAACTCGGGTAAGTTCCGCCACTACGGCGGAGGGTCGCTGCTCGGCCTGATGCCGGCGGGGCGCAACCAGGACATGGTGGCCGAGTATGCGGGCGAGGTCTGCGCGCAGGTCAAGGAGACGCCGATCATCGCCGGCTTCTGCGCGCAGGATCCGCGCACGGTCTGGCCCAAGTGGTTTGCCGAGATAGCCGAGTTCGGGGTCTCAGGCTTCATGAGCTTCCCGACCGTCGGCCTCATCGACGCGGACTCCCACTATCGGAAGAACCTCGAAGAGTCAGGGCTCGGCTTCGACAAGGAAGTTCAGATCCTGAAGCTCTGTCATGAGCTGGGCTACTTCACCATCGGCTACTGCTTCACTCCGAAGGAGGCGCGCATGGTGGCCCAGGCGGGCGTCGACATCCTCGCCTGCCATGTCGGTCTGACCTCGGGCGGCCTCATCGGTGCCGAGTCGGTCATGACGCTCGACGAGTCCGTCCGCGTGACCAACGAGCTGATCGATGCGGCCAAGGAGGCGCGGCCCGAGCTCGACTTCCTGCCGATCACGCACGGCGGTCCGATGGAGGATCCGAAGAGCACCGCCTACGTCATGGAGCGCACCGAAGCGGTCGGATACCTGGGCGCGTCGAGCATCGAGCGAACGCCGGTCGAGCCCGCGATAATCCAGGTCTGCAAGGACTTCGCTGCCATGCCGGTCCACGTGCCCGAGTGGGTGCGTGGGAAGCACGCTCAGCAGGTCTGACCTGCCGGTGCCCGGCGGTCTCGCATGAGGCCGCCGGGCACCACCTAGGAGGAAGGTGATCCGCGTGAGGTTCACGCGAACTGAGGTGCTCGAGCGCCTCCAGGGCCAAGTCCAGGCGGGACACCCCATCGTCATGTTGGGCGCGGGGATCGGCCTCACTGCCCGGTGCGCCGAGCTTGGCGGGGCGGACCTGATCGGCATCTACTCGACGGCGTTCTACCGCATGCAGGGCAAGCCATCTCTGCTCGCTTGGCTGCCGTACGCCGACGCCAACGCGGAGACCCTGCGCCACGCGCAAGAGATCCTGCCGGTCGTCCGGCAGACCCCATGCATCGCCGGGATCGGTGCCCATGACATGAGCCGCTCCATCGACCTGCTCGTCGACGAGTGCATCCGGATCGGATTCTCGGGCGTCACGAACGAGCCCTTCGCGAGCATGTACGGACCCGTCTTCGCTGCCGAACTCGAGGCCGCCGGCATTGGGTTTTCGCGGGAGGTCGACCTCGTCGCCCTCGCTCACCGGAAGGACATCTTCACGATGGCCTGGGTCTTCACTCCCGACGAGGCTGTCCGGATGGCGGAGGCCGGCGCCGACGTGCTGGGGGCCATGGTCGGCGTCACGGCCGGCGGGCTGACCGGTGCAACGAAGACGCTCGATCTCGCCGAGGCCACGGCCGCGGTGCAGGAGATGTGCGAGGCCGCTCACCGGATCCGCCCGGACGTTCTCGTGCTGACGCACGGCGGCCCGTTCAAGGATCCTGAGACAGCGGCCTACTCGATCGCTCACTCCGATGCGGTCGGGTACGCCGCTGGGTCGAGTGGCGAACGCGTGCCGACCGAGCGCGCCGTCATCGAGGCCACCCGGCTGTACAAGCAAATCGGTCTCGACAAGGCCGCCAGCACGGCGAAGCTTGCGGGGAGTCCAAACTGAAAGCGCTCGTCAAGACCGGCCCTGGCGCCGGCAGCCTCGTCGTGACGGAGGTCCCGAGTCCACACGCAGGCCGGGGCCAGGTCGTCATCCGCGTGGCGGCCGGCGGCATGTGCGGCACGGATCTCCACATCGCCCAGGGCACCCTGGAGGTACGGACTCCGAGGATTCTCGGCCACGAGCTCTCGGGCACCATCACCGAGATCGGGGAGGGCGTCGAGGGCCTCTCGCTCGGGCAGCGTGTGACGACAGAGACTGACGCCTCGTTCTGCGGCACGTGCGCGTTCTGCCTCAAGGGCGACATGCACCTGTGCGCAAAGCGGACCGGAATCGGCACGACCGCGGACGGCGGTTTTGCCGACTTCGTGGCCGTGCCCGCGGGAGGAGTGCACGCTCTTCCTGCAGCAGTTGATCTCCTTTCCGGCGCGCTGACCGAACCGCTCGCGGTCGCTGTCCACGCGGTCATCGAACGCGGGCTCGTGCAGGCCGGTGAAAGAGTTGCGGTGGTGGGCCCGGGAACAGTCGGCCTCCTCGCGGCGCAGGTTGCCCAGATGCAGGGCGCCACGGCGACGCTTGTTGGCCTCGTTGGGCACCGGGACCGCTTCCGCCTGGCGCGCGACCTCGGGATCGGCTCGTCGCTCGTCCTGGACGATCCCGCCGAGGCGCCGACCGTCGAGGCGGCCGACGGCACCATGGACGTAGTCCTCGAGTGCAGTGGCGCTCCGTCCGCGTTCGAGCGCGCGACCCGGCTCCTGCGCAAGGGTGGACGGCTCGTGCTGGTCGGGTTCTACCGCGAGCGGGTCGCGGTCGACCTCGATCTCATCATCAACCGCGAACTCTCGCTGATAGCGTCCCGAGGCAAGCGACCAACGAGCTTCCGGATCGCGCTCGAGCTCATGGGCAGCCGCCGGGTCGATCCGGGTCGCCTGATTACCCACCGCTTTCCACTCGACGCGTGGAGGACGGCGTTTGCCGTCGCGGATGGGCTCGGCACAAAAGTCGTGCTGGAGATGTAACCGGAGGTAACACCATGGCTATCCCGCGCGAAGAGATCCTGCGGCGCCTGAACGAGCAGGTGGCGGCCGGCCGGCCGATCGTCGGCTGCGGGGCCGGCACCGGCATCTCGGCCAAGATGGCCGAGGCGGGCGGCGCCGACATGATCATCATCTACAACTCGGGCCGCTACCGGATGGCCGGGCGCGGCTCGCTAGCCGGCCTGCTGGCCTACGGCGACGCCAACGCGATCGTGGTGGAGATGGCGTCCGAGGTCCTGCCGGTCGTCAAGAACACCCCGGTGCTGGCGGGCATCAACGGCACCGACCCGTTCCGCCTCATGCCGGTCTTCCTCCGCCAGCTCAAGGAGATCGGCTTCTCCGGCGTCCAGAACTTCCCCACCGTCGGGCTGATCGACGGGGACTTCCGAGCCAACCTCGAAGCGACGGGCATGGGCTACGACAAGGAGATCGAGGCGATCCGCCTCGCCCATGAGATCGATCTCTTCACCGCGCCGTATGTGTTCAACGCGGACGATGCCAAGGCCATGGCGAACGCGGGCGCCGACCAGCTGGTGGCCCACGTGGGACTCACCACCGCGGGCACCATCGGGGCCGGGGTCGCCCTGACCCTCGACCAGGCGATCGAGCGGGTCATGACGATCGCCGAGGCCGGCAAGTCGGTCCGTTCCGACATCCTGGTGATCTGCCACGGCGGCCCCTTCGACGAGCCCCAGAACGTCGGGACGGCGCTCGCGCGCATGCCCGGCATCGCCGGCTTCTTCGGCGCCTCGAGCATCGAACGTCTGCCCACCGAACGCGCCATCCGCGGACAGGTCGAGGAGTTCAAACATCTGGCACTCGCGAAGCCGTAGGCCGTCGGGGCGTAGGGCCCAGCCTGCGGAGCGGAGGCGGCCCGACCGACGGCCATACCGAAGGTCCCGCCTCCTCCGCGGCAGCTGGGCGGCGCCGTGGAAGCCTTACGCGTCCCGAGGAGACAGACCGGAGCATGGAGCTGGATGTCGCGTTGGTTCCGGCTCAATCGCGGGCCTGGGGCCGAACGGTGTGCATAGTTGTCGATGAGCTGCGAGCCAGCTCGACGATCACCACCCTGCTCGACATGAGCTGTCCGAGCCTGATGCTCACCGCTAGCCTGGATGACGCGCGCCGCCTGGCCCGGACGCATGACAGCCTCCTTGCCGGCGAGCGCCACGGGCTGACACCGCGCGGCTTCGATTTCAACAACTCGCCCGCTGAGTTGCGCCGGGCTGATATCCGCGGCCGAAGTGTTGTTCTGTGCACCGGCAATGGCACCAAGGTCCTTGCGAGCTTGCAGGAGCAGCCGGCGGTGCTCGTCGGGTGCCTGCTCAACGCCCGTGCCTGCGCAGTCTCGGCCGTAGCCCTGGCCGAAGCCCTGGACGCGCGATTGGGCGTCGTATGCGCCGGACAGCAAGGCCGGTTCGCGCTCGACGACGCGACAGCCGCCGGCGTCATCGTCGCCCGCGCGATCGAGGCGCTGACGGCGCGTGGCTCAACGGCGTTCCTGACCGATGCGGCCCGAGCCGCCCTCAGGCTCCAGGCCAGCTACCGCAATCCCGTGACGGCACTCCGGCAGTCGGCCAGCGGGCGGCTCGTCAAGGAGCTCGGGGCCGAAGCGGACGTGGAGCTGTGTGCCCGCACCGAGAGCAGCACCACCGTCCCGATCCTGCAGCTGGGGACCCCCCTCAGCATCGCGGCATATCATTCGGCGAGCTCGCTGCTGCGCCACCAATCGTCGATGTCCAATTGAAGGCGTGAGGTCGCTTCTAGGAGAGAACATGGCGGTGAAAGTGATCATGCCCCAGGCCGGGCAGGACCTCGAGACCGGGACGGTCAAACACTGGCTGAAGGCCGTCGGCGACCGCGTTGCCAAAGGCGAATCGATCGTCCAGATCGAGACCGAGAAGATCTCGGTCGACGTGGAAGCGCCCGCCACGGGAGTTCTCCTGAAGATCGTGGTGCCGGACGAGACGGAAACGCCGATCTTCTCCACGATCGCGGTCATTGGCGAGCCCGGAGAAGACATCTCCGGAATCGAGTGACGGCCGATTGCCTGTCTGTGTTGACCGCGAGCAAGCGGTGGTGAAGGAGCGGCGAGGGTGAGCCGTTCGGGCGCAAGGGAGAGCAGCTAGAGATGAGCGAAATCGGAGCAGACCTGCTCATGTCGATGTACGAGACCGCGGCCACCATCCGCAGGTTCGAGCAGCGGGCCATCGAGCAGTACCGCCTTGGGAACATCCGTGGCTACCTGCACCCCTACCTGGGCGAGGAGGCGATCGCCGTCGGCACGATGGCCGCCCTCGAGCCGGACGACTACATCGTGAGCACCCACCGTGGTCATGGCCATGCGATCGCCAAGGGACACGACCCGAAGCGGATGATGGCCGAGCTTTTTGGCAAGGAGACAGGGTACTGTCGGGGGCGGGGCGGATCCATGCACGTGGCAAGCCGCTCGGTCCGGAACCTCGGGGCCAACGGCATCGTGGGAGGCGGGCTGGCGATCGCCGCCGGGGCGGCCCTGGCCATCAAGCAGCGCGGTGGCAAGGAGATCGTCGTCGCCTTCTGCAGCGACGGCTCCTCGGCCAATGGCATCTGGCACGAGTCGCTGAATCTGGCGGCGATCTGGGACCTGCCGGTCGTCTTCGTACTCGAGAACAACCAGTACGCCGTCTCGACCCCGATTCGGTACAGCGCCCGCGTCGAGCACCTGTCCCAGCGAGCCGCCGCGTACGGCATGCCCGGAGTCACGGTCGACGGCAACGATGCCGCGGTCGTCTACGGAGCGATGCAGGAGCCGATCCGGCGCGCCCGAGCGGGCCAGGGGCCGTCGCTGGTCGAATGCATGACCTACCGCCATGGCGGCCATCACGTCAACGACCCGGGCCTGTATATGCCGCCCGACGAGCTCCAACGGTGGAAGGCGCACGATCCGTTGCTGGTCCTGCGCGGTCGCCTAGCGCGTGTCGGGGTGGACGAAGCCGCCATCGCGGCCGTCGACGAGCGAGTGGAACAGCTCATGGACGAGGCGGTCGAGTTCGCCGTCGCTAGCCCGAACCCCTCGGTCGAGGAGTTCCTCGCGGAGGTCGCAACGCTGTAACTGCAACCCTCGCCACGCCATGCCCGCGCGGACGGACGACGACGCGGCCGTCCCGCCAGCCCACCCGAGCCGAGGAGGAAGATGAACATGAAGTACCGCGAGGCCCTCCGGGCCGCTCTCCAGGAAGAGATGGAACGCGACGAGACGGTGTTCTGCGTCGGCGAGGGCATCGGTGAGCGCGGCGGCTCATACAAGGTCACCGAGGGGCTCCTCGCCCAGTTCGGGCCGAGCAGGGTCATGGACACGCCACTCAGCGAGGCCGGCTTCGTGGGGCTCGGCACCGGAGCCGCGATCGCCGGCCGGCGCCCGGTCGTCGAGATGCTCTTCATCGACTTCCTGGGGCTGGCCATGGACCAGGTCGTGAACCAGGCCGCCAAGTACCGCTTCATGTCCGGTGGAGAGGGTCGCGTGCCGCTGGTCATCCGCACCCAGGGCGGAGCCGGTAACTCGCTGGCCGGACAACATTCGCAAAGCCTCGAGGCGTTCTACTGCCACGTACCTGGGTTGAAGGTGGTCATGCCGTCCACCCCTCGCGACGCAAAGGGGTTGCTGAAGGCCGCGATCCGCGACGACGACCCGGTGGTGTTCATCGAACACAAGCTGCTCTACATGACCGAGGGCGACGTTCCCAACGAGGAGTACGTCATTCCGCTCGGCGAGGCCGAGATCAAGCGCCCAGGATCCAACGTCACTCTCGTGTCCTGGTCGCACATGGTCCTGAAGAGCCTGCAGGCCGCCGATGAGCTAGCCGCGGAAGGGATCTCGACCGAGGTCATCGATCTCAGGACGCTCGTGCCCATGGATATCGCCTGCGTGCTCGATTCGGTCCGGCGGACCGGCCGGCTGGTGATCGCCCAGGAAGCGATCAAGCGAGGCGGCGTGGCCAGCGACGTCGCGGCCACGGTGGTCGAGCAGGCCTTCGACTCTCTCCGAGCGCCGATCGTTCGAGTGGCGGGTCGGAACACCACCATCCCCTTCAGCCTGGCGCTGGAGAAGGCGGCCGTGCCTCAGGTCGGAGACATCGTCGCGGCCGTTCGATCGCTGATGCGGACCGGGTCGCCGGCTCTCTCGTGACCCGGGAACTACGAGTGGAACGTGGACGGCAGGCAGCATGAGCCGGAGAGGTATGGGTCGGTCCTCAGGGAGGAGGCGGAGGGAATGACCTCGACGAGCCCGCGACAGGAGCTCATGGCGACATACCTGGCCGAGCTGCCTCCCGACCGCCCCGACGAGGCGGCCGAGGCTTTCGCCACCGGTCAGAGCATCGGGACGTGGGTGCCCGTGCCTGGGATCACCGACAGGATGCGACGCCTGCACGGCGCTCGCGTCGTTGAGGTCCGCAGGGACGAGGCCGCCGGCCATGTGGGCGGGGAACCGATCGGCTCGCGGTGGGTGCTGAGAATCGGGTTCCCGACCGAGAACTTCGGGCCGCAGTTCCCGATGTTGCTCACCACCCTCGTCGGCAATGACTCCTCGACCTCCCTTACCGCGCGACTAGTCGACATCGATCTGCCCGAGTCCTACGAGGCTGCCTTCCCCGGGCCGCAGTGGGGGGTGGCCGGCTGGCGCCGAACCACCGGCATATGGCATCGGCCGTTGCTCCTGAACATGATTAAGCCGTGCACCGGGTACTCACCGAGCGTCGGAGCGAACCTGCTCGAGCAAACTGCGCGCGGTGGCGCCGACCTGATCAAAGATGACGAACTGCTCGGTGACGCGCCATTCAACCGCGTCGCCGCGCGCTCGCGAGCGTACCGGGAGCGGCTAGACCGCGTGGCCGAGGACACGGGCCACAGGGCCAGGTACATCGCAAACGTCACCAACCGCTCGATGCGGCTCCTGGACACGGCACGGGCGGCCATCGATGGTGGCGCGGACGCGGTCATGGTCAATGCACTGGTGGTCGGGCTGGATGCCCTCCAGGCACTCGCGGAGGGTGAGCTCGGGGTACCGATCCTGGCACACACCGCTGCCGCGGAGGTGCTGACGGGAGCGACCAGCACGGGGTTCGGACAGGCAGTCCTCTTCGGAAAGTTGCTGCGCCTGGCCGGGGCGGATGCCGTGCTCACGAGCACACCCTACGCCCGTCGCCCGCTTCCGCACCCGGTCTACGAGAAGACCCTCGAATGGCTGTTCGAGCCGCGAGGCACGCTCAAGCCGGTGATGCCGATGCTCGCGGGCGGGGTAACGGCCGAGATGATCGGGCCTTTGGTACGAGGTGCGGGCAGGGACGTGATCCTTGGCGTAGGGGGAGCGATCCAGGGCCATCCCGAGGGAGCGGAGGCCGGGGCTCGGGCCATCCGGGCTGCCATCGACCTGGCGGTCTCGGCGGGCACACCCCAATGACGCGGCGTCAGCTGGTGGGAACCAGCTGGAAGATGAACTTCACGACAGGCGAAGCACGCCAGTACCTTCGAGCACTGCTTCCTCTGGTGAGGGATCTCCATTCGCGAGATCTGTTCGTCCTGCCGCCTTTCACCTCACTCTGGGTCGCGCGAGAGGAGCTCGCCGGAACGGCGATCGCATGGGGGGCGCAAGATGTGCACGAAAGCCTTTCGGGAGCCCACACGGGCGACATATCAGCACCCATGCTGGTGGATCTCGGTTGCCGATACGTCGAGGTAGGCCACTCGGAGAGGCGCCGCGATCACGGCGAGCGCGACCCTCACATAGCCCTTAAGGTCGCGACCGCGATCGGATGCGGACTCGAGGTGATCCTCTGTGTCGGCGAGAGCTGTCCGATGCCGACGCCAATGGCCCGCTCTATGGTGCTTCGCCACCTCGGGGCCATTCTCGGAGGCCGCAAGCCGCAAGACCTCGACCGGGTCGTGGTGGCCTACGAGCCGGCCTGGGCCATCGGTGCCGGTGCCAGACCCGCCGCCGTCGACCACGTCTCGGCGATCCACCTGGCAGTGCGCAACTGGCTCGGCGGGCGTGGCAGCTCGGATCCGAGGGTCATCTATGGGGGCAGCGTCGGCCCCGAGTCGTGTGCAGACCTGCTGGTTCAACCAGGCGTGGACGGCCTCTTCGTTGGGCGCGCGGCCCTCGATCCCGGCGAGTTCGCCCGCATCGCCCACGCCGGGGTCGAGCCAACGGGTCAGCCGGCGGCTGCGAGCCAGTCGGTGGCCACGTAATGGGAATCACGATGATGCGCGGCCGCTGTGACGGGCCCCCCGTCGCCGGGCCAGGCCATCACTGCCGGGCGCGAACATGGAGAGAAGCGTAGCGGCGTCCCGACGGGAGGTTTCCAGATGCCTGTGGTACCGACCAAGTCAATAGTCGGCTAGCGGCGAGTCACGATCCTGCGATAGCGTCGCGCTTGGCGCCAGACTCGACGAACGCCGCAATTGGTGGTCGGCTGGCACTGGCCGGCCTCCGGGGCGCAGGGCCAGACGGCGTAGCTTCCGAGGCAGCACGGCCTCGGCGCCGAAGACGACTCCAGGTCGGCGCAGCGCTTCGTAACTGGTACCTGGAGACCAGTCGAAAGTCGTGGATGCCGATCGGTCGAAGGGGCGACTCGGACTCCATTGTTTGGCGATCCAGCGTTCGCGTCAGCGTGCCGCCTGACGAGCGGCGGGAGGCTTCAACCATGCGGGGCCGGACCCGGGGTAGCGGTGTCGCAGCCCAGCCGCTGCCACGCGTCGCCCTCAGAGCCGCCTCGTCGCTCGGCGAAACCCTCCGCTTCGGTCGTCCGACAGCGCGGCTGGCCGAGCTTCGGTGAATTCGGGCTTAGGGCCTGCGTGGCCACCGCGTTAACCCATTCGCAACTGTCCTCAGATATGGTTCGCCTTCCAAACCTGCCGCGACCAGGCGCCGCCGGGGCCAGGCTCGCGGTCGACCGGCGCGAGCCGGCAACCGCAGCGGCCGCAGACGATCGCGCTTCCATGCGAGACCCGGATGGCGACCGCCTCGCCAGCACCTCGAGTCCGAATGGTTGACCGCGGACTTCGGGGCAAGAGTTCCATGTTCTGAGCATCCTCCTCGTGAATGATATGCGCGAGGTGCCGAAGGGCCTCGCCGATCTGTGGTCGATACGATCAAGGCGTCGAGCTCGCCGCCAACCTTCGTGACCGACGGCCCTTACCGGACACCCGCTCGATCGCCGACGGCCGCTCCGAAGGCGGATTCGGAGGTTGGGGCGCCTCCGGCAGCACCCTTCTGCCTGGCGGAACAAGATCCGCTCCATCGGGGCCCACGGCCTGGACAGTGTGCCGGCCGGGATCAGTAGTGGGAGCAGTGGAGGCGGCCTAAGCTGCTAGTTCTCCGCGACAGCCTGGGTTACGGCGGTCGCCCTCGAGGCCATCCTCGTCCGCAGCCAGCCGGTAGCGATGCCGAGCGCCAGCTCTCCCTCTCCGAGCTTCACCGGTCAGTCGCACGAAGTCACGATGGTTTGAGTGTCACGCTGACCGGGTCCGGCGGCCTGGCTCGCACTATGGTTGCCGGCCTCGCGTGTGGCCGTCATGAATTCTGCCGGCCGCCGGACATAGCGGACCGGCCGACGTGACTTGACAGCCACACCGCAGGTGGGCACGGAGCGTGGGAGCCAACCGATCACCGACCTCGCACCCTACGGCCCGCGCGGCCCTGCGAGTCGAGCTGCCGACGCCGGCCCCTGTCCCGTAGAGGAAGCAGCCTTCAGGATTGGCCGAGTCATCGATGGCCTGAGCGGCGAGGACGGCGGCATCGGCTCGAACGGCGTCTCCGAAGGCTCGTAGGCACTCCTTGGCGTCGTCGGGCGGCATGCGGAGAAGCGAAAAACAGTGTCGACTCTGAGTCCGCCTGATCGCCGTGACAATTCCTCGGCGGAAGAAGTAACGTCACATCGATTACGCTACCGCCAGAGGGAGAGTCAGAGTCGTGGGCGCGCCACCAGGAGATCATCTCGGGTCCACGAGGCCACCGCAGATGGCTTCCTCATCGCACTGATAGTAAGTATCATGCGTGGCGCCGGATTACGAGCGGGAACCGCTCCCGCGCAGATGGCAGGAGACCTATGCCGCGGATCCACACGGCGACGACCGGGCTGGTCGGGAAAGTCAATCGCACGGTCATCCTCGAGCTCCTCCGGGAGCGAGGCGTCATGTCCCG
>Ga0187878_1002711_pt1 | contig 15400 bp, 9 predicted proteins | sample June2016WEW_17_1_FD_132979 | JGI IMG/M metagenome (GOLD analysis project Ga0187878, IMG submission 132979) | Peatland microbial communities from SPRUCE experiment site at the Marcell Experimental Forest, Minnesota, USA - June2016WEW_17_150 | ecosystem: Environmental > Terrestrial > Soil >...
AAAGAGTTGCTCCAGCGCGTCGGTGGTCCCACGACGAGTGGAGGCGCTCACGCCGCCCACGGTCGTGCTGCCACCCGAAGCTCCCGAGGGCGGGTAAGCACTGTCACCGATGTTGACCTTGATGTCCGGAATTTGCAGGCCGAGGGTCTCGGCGGCGGTCAGTGCAATGATAGTGCGGGTGCCAGTCCCGAGGTCCTGGCTCCCCAGGCTGACTTCCACCGAACCGTCGGGGTTGATGGTGACGTTGCACTTGCTGTTGTGCCCGCGCCCGCCCCAGGTGTGCATCGACATGCCCAGGCCGCGTTTGATGTGCCCGGCGGTCTTGTCGCCGCGCGGGTGCCACAGTTTCTTCCAGTCGGAGAGTTCCGCCGCCTTGACCATTTCCTGCCGGTAAACTCCCCCGCGTTCGCCCGCCAGGCCCGCGTTCTTGGCGAAGAACTCCATGGGATCCATGGCGAGCTTGGCGGCCAGATCGTCCAGCGCGCACATCGTCAGGACAGCGGCCTGCGGGTGATTGGGCGCCCGCCAAGCGCGTGCCGGGCCGGTGTTGGTGGCCACCGACGTGTGGCGCTTGGTCTGGTTGGGAATGCCGGTCAGCACGTAAGGGATGGGCGCCATTCCGCCGCCGCCCGGACCGCCGGTGCTCCACGATTCGGATTCCCAGGCCGTGATGGTGCCGTCTTTCTTCGCTGCCGCTCGGACCTTGGCGAAATGCGAGGGCCGCGCACCCGCCACCATCAACTCGCCGTCGCGCTCGAGCAACAGCTTGATGGGCTTGCCCACTTCCTTCGAGAATTTCGCGCACTCCGTCCCCCAGCGGTCGGCGCCGAACTTGCTGCCGAACCCGCCGCCCATGTAAGGAGTGAAGATTTCGACGTTGGTGGCCGGAATATTGAGCGCCTGGGCGTACTCACCCGGGATTCCCGAAACATTCTGTGTAGTAGCCCAGACCTTCAGGTTCTGACCTTCCCACTCCGTCACCTGCCCGTGGGATTCCAGGCAGCAGTGCGTGATGACCACGGCGCCGTAAGTTCCCTCCGAAATGACGGCCTCGGGGTCTTTGAACGCCGCGGCAGGGTCGCCGCTCTTCTGCTCGGCGGTGGGTTTCCCGTGCTCACCCACCTTGTCGAGGTCCTCCTCGTGCACAAAGTGCGGGAGAACTTCGTAGTCGATCTTGACGCGCGCCGCGGCGTCCCGGGCGACGTCCTCGTTGGGGGCCGCCACGATGAGAATCTCGTCTCCCGCCCAGAAGATTTCCGAGCCGATGTTCTGGATGATGTGCACCTTCACGCCGGGCAGCTTTTCAGCCGCCGAGGTGTCAATCGACTTGATCTTGGCGTGGGCGTAGGCGGAGCCCACGATCTTGCCGTAGAGCATCCCCGGACGGTTCACGTCGAAGGAGTACTTGGCCTGCCCGCTGGATTTTGCCGGGCCGTCGATGCGGTTAAAGCGCTTGCCGATCAGCTTGCGCTGGCCGGGCTCGGGCCAGTCATATTTGCATTTAGGCATGAGCTTTTCCTCCCTTCAGGGACTTGGCGGCTTCGAGCGCAGCCTGGCGGATTCCGTGATACGTTCCGCAGCGGCAGAGATTGCCGCCCAAACCCTTTTCGACATCCTCCAGCGTGGGGCTGGGATTGCGGTCGAGAAAGGCTTTGACTGCCATGACGAAGCCGGGCGTGCAGAAGCCGCATTGCTGCGCGTCGTGTTCGACGAACGCCGCCGAGACGGGATGGAGCTTGCCGCCGGCGGTCAGCCCTTCGATCGTCTGGATCTCTTTGCCTTGGGCTTCGATCGCCAGCACGTTGCATGCGTAAACCGGCTTGCCATCCAGAATCACGGTGCAGGAGCCGCAGGCGCCGCGGTCGCAGACTTTCTTTGCGCCGGTGATGTCCAGGTGGTTGCGCAGTGCGTCGAGGAGCGTGACCCGGGGTTCGATGTTCAATTTCTGTGCCTTGCCGTTAATTCGCAAAGTCACGGGGACGGCGCCCGGGCCGAGAACCGGCGTGCTTCCGCCCGGTGTGGCGGCCGCCGCCGGATTCTCCCCGGCGAGTAACCCGCCTGAGACGGCCACGCCCGCCCCCCTCAGGAAGTCGCGCCGCGAAAAGGCGTCGTTCGCGGCGGGCTTCCGCAACTTCTCCTTTTTTCGACTCATGATTCGCTCCTTTATGCCTTCCTAAGGAATGATGATCGAAAACCTTTACAGCGCCGGAAAATTCCGGGATGCACGACTTCGACTGATTTTGTGAACCAAGGGGCACATTATATCACTCGTCGTAGAAATACAAACCGGGAATCTTCGCCCAATCGGAAATGATTCTGGCACCCTCCGCAATCCAAATGGCAAGTCTCCTGCTCAATCAGAGCTTAAGGTATACTCAGGCATTTCGAGGAATGGTTGCCAGTCCGTCCAGCCACTCCTGCACGGGACGGGTTGTCGCACTATGCCGTTGAGAACCGAAACATCAGGGCAGAACGCTCTTCGTAGTCAGGTCCGGAAGATCGCTATTCTCCTGCTGCCCAGCCTGAGATATCTGTTCACAACCGAAGTCCACGCTTACGCCTTCTCGATTGCAGCCAATGTTTATCTCTCCTTTTTTCCCTTTGCCCTGATTCTCCTGAGCGTTTGCCGGCGCTGGTTGCACTGGGAAGGCGCCTACGAAACAATTCTCGGACTTTTGCGCGTGCACCTGCCGGCGGGCACGGATTCGGTGGTGACGAACCTCATCGCGCTGGTCCAGGGCCGCCCGCGGCTGCAGGCGATGTCGGTCTTCATGCTCTTTTTCACGGCTTCGGGTGTTTTTCTCCCCCTTGAGGTTTCGCTCAACAAGATTTGGGGCATCGCGCGCAACCGCAGTTTTCTGCGCAATCTCTTCGTGTCTTTCGCTCTTGCCATCGTCGCCGGCGTGCTGGCGCTGTTCTGGATTTCGATGGCGACGATTGCACAGGCCTTGCTCACCTTCACTCTCGACTGGATCCTTTCGCCTGGGCTCTTGCGCGTTATTTCGCGGGGTCTGCTCGAGACGATTTCCATTCCCTTTGCGGTGTCCATCTTTTTTGTCATCTATTTTTGCCTGCCGAATGGGAGAGTGCCAGTGGAGCGAGTGCTTCCCGCGGCAGTGATTACCGGCCTGCTGATGACGGTGGCGCGGTTTCTGTACGTCTTGACGCTGCCGTTGTTTCGTTTCCGGGAAGTTTACGGGCCTTTTGCTTTGTCGGTGACACTGCTATTCTGGGCTTTCGTGGGCGCGCTGATTATGCTCTTTGGAGCGCACCTGTCCGTGCAGGGTTTCTGGGACGATTCCTGGATTCTCCGGGCGGTTCGCGCCAGGATGAGATGAAAGGCCCGGCGGAGTCTGCGAGGACTGTACCAAACCATGCCTTCCGACCCTAGAAAAGAAATTCACGATCTTCCCGCGGCGCTCCGCGAAACCCTGGAGAAAGGGCGGCCGGAATACGAACGCCTGATCCGGCAAACGCGCTGGGGAGAGCTGCCATTATATTTCCTCGGCCGTGGGCCAGCCCTGGTGGTGGGACTCTCCGGTGCGCTGGCCTGCGAGACCCTTTTGGAATGGCCGGTGGTGATCCACACTCCGGACGATTTCACCGCCTATTGCCTTCCGCTCCTTCGTCCCCGGTCGATCCTGTGCTTCATTTCGACAGGCAAAGAATCACCCGAGACGCTGGAAGTGGCGAAGGCGGCGCGCGCGCGCGGGGCCACCGTCCTGGCGCTTGTCGAAAGCCCCCAGAATCCGATCGCCCCGGAGTCCGACGGAACCTTCCTGGTCCGGGCCGGACAAGAGCTGGGGAAGGGAATCTCCGTTGCTATCTGCCAGTCTGCTGCGATTAACTTCATCGTCTTCCTCATGGCACGCGCCCTCAAGCGCTCGAGCGCGAAGTTCGATTCTCTGGAGGACGAGTTCGCCAAGCTCCCCGACCATCTGACGTGGGTGTTCACACAGCTCAGCCAGGCGATGGACTCGCTGGCCGCGGAACTCACGGCGCAGGAAGAAGTCACGCTGCTGGCGGGAGGCTTTTATTACCCCGCGGCGGTCCATGCTGCCTCGCTGCTCAGCCGGCTCGGTGGGGTGCGGGCGGAGGCCGTCAACGCCACGGCGCTCCCGCCTTCCGAGATGGCGTCGTTTGTTCGCCACAAGACCCTGCTGGTGATTTCCGGCTCCCGCGTGCGCGTCAAGAAACAAGTGCACGAGGCGGTGGAGACCGCGAAACGCTCCGGCGCTCGAATCCTCTCCCTGACCGACGGGAACGATCCGGAAGTCTCCCGCCGTTCGGCGCTCTCCCTGCTGCTTCCCGTCCTTAGTGAAATGACCGGCGCCACGATGGCAGCCGCCGTTTTGGCGTGGGTTGCAGGCCAGTGTTCGCGGCACGGGAAGCGCCCGCTGGGACGGGCGGCGAGTCCTGAATCAGCGCCATAACTCCCTTCCCAAATGCTGCTCGGGTGCATCCCCCCCTGCGCCGTTATGAAGCCCGCTAATTCGTCGAAAAGATACTGTTGACTAGGCATCGCACTTCTGGTTTAATGCACTGCATGGATATCGGGAAACGGTTAAGAGAGTTGCGTGAGGCCCGGGCTTTGTCCCAGGGCGACATCGAACGACGTTCCGGACTACTGCGTTCATACATCTCCCGGGTGGAAGGCGGCTATACCGCTCCGTCGCTGGCCACTTTGGAAAAGTTCGCCGAGGCGCTGGGCATGGAGCCCTACCAGTTGCTGTATCGCGGCGAGGGAAAGCCCACGGCCGTTAAGGCCGGCGAGCAGACCACCCTCTCCAAGGCGAGCCGGAAGCTGGTGAAGATGTTTGACGGCATGTCCAGCTCTAACCGCAAACTGCTCTTGACTCTCGCAAGCAAGTTGGGCAAGGACTGAATCGGAAGTGACCGGCCGGCCCTCCGCCCAGGCATTTGACCTACGCACATGCCGGAGGGGAGTTGTTGGTAGTCTCCACACCCACCCAGCCCATCCCTCTTGCATTGGCTTGAGAAGACTCTCGGAGCGTGAATCCTGCGCGCTGAACCTTCCCTGGCGGGTTGAAAAGTTTAGAGTAGCAGTTCGCGAGTGCGTCTGGCGCGCCTGGAGGGATTCGAACCCCCGACCTTCAGCTTCGAAGGCTGCCGCTCTATCCATCTGAGCTACAGGCGCGTATCCTCAGTGTAGCGCAGTTTCCACGCTTTGAAAAAGGCCCCTCCGCGCAGCGGTGAGGGCGCTGCTTCAATCCACAAACACTGTGCTATACTCCGGCCCCGCGCAGGGGCGCGCGGCTGCATTCTATATCCGGAGGATCGAATACCTTGGTCCTCCACGAAGGAGCCAAAACATGTCGGATCGAGGAGTCTTCGTCACGGCATTCACGACGGTGGTGCTGATCGTTGCCGGAGCATTCGCACTGCCTCAGTTTTTCCCCTTCGAACTGATCAAAAGCCTGATCTACGTCGCCATCGCAATCCTCGTCTTTTTCGGCGAGGACCAGTACAGCTACATGTTGGGCATCGTCGCCCCGGTGGTCGGGTGGGTCGTGAACATTATCACCGGCGGTTTCTTTGAGGAATTCGGGGTTCTCTGGGCGTCGGTGACCATGAAGAATGTGCCCCCCCTCGACACGCCGCTGCACGGGCTGGCGATACTGACGCAAATTCTCCTCCTGGCGTTATCCTGGCGAGCGTGGCAGAAAGAGGTCACTGGCCCATTTTTCGGCAAGGTGTTTGGAGTGTGTGTCGCGATCGCCGTCGCTCACGCCATCGTGCTGGGGATTTACGTTGCCGTTGGAATTCCCGCCGGGACGGGGATGCCCTGACCGCCGGGCCGGCGATCAGCCGCCAGCCCTGGGACCACGCGAATCGGCCGGTGAGTCGTCTTTTGGTGCTCTCGCGCGCGGACGCGAACTTTCCCCCGATAAGTGTGAGTGCAAGGGACTCAATCCAACCTGACTTCCAGAACCTCCTCCCAGACCCTGCGGCCTGCTCTGGTATGATGAGAGGTTGTCATCAGATGCGCAGAGCGGCGAGTTGACTTCCCGAAACTGAGCGGACGCAGGACAACGATGTTTCACGAAGAAAATTTCCAGAAAGTTCAGATTGTGGAGCGCAAGGACTTCACCCCAGACCTGTGGATAATGCGCATGCGACCGGAGGCGCGCTTGCCCTTTCAGGCGGGTCAATACGTGACGCTGGGACTTCTGGACGGCGCCCACATGATCGAGCGCCCTTTTTCGATCGTTTCGAGTCCCCGCGAAAAAGACGTCGAGTTTTTTCTCGAGATGGTGCCGGGGGGCGGGCTGACCCCGGCCTTGCACACAATGGCCGTGGGAGAGACGCTCTGGATGCGCCGCCAGGCCAAAGGCCGTTTCACCTTCGACACGCGGAGCGGACGCAAGCAACACCTGTTCGTCGCGACGGTGACGGGCATCGCCCCCTTCGTGAGCATGGTGCGTGAGATGGCCGAAGAAATTCGCGGTGGCCGTGACGCGCAATACCAACTGTTTATCCTCCACGGCGCCAGCCGTTCCTGGGAATTTGCCTATCGCGAGGAGCTGGAGACGTTGAGCCGGGGTGGCGATTGGTTCCAGTTTATCCCCACCATCAGCCGGCCGTGGGAAGACCCTTCCTGGAAGGGAGAGGTTGGTCGTATCGAGGACGTGCTGAGGAAATACGTTGACTCGCTGGGGCTCGACCCTGCGCAGACGACCGCCTACCTTTGCGGCCACGCGCAGATGATCGCCAACTCGCGCGAAATCCTCCGGCGGCGCGGCTTCCCGGGCGAGGCCATCCGGCAGGAAGCCTATTGGGTTCCCAAGAAAAGCGAGAAGTAGCGGCACAGGATTCCAGGGGCGCTGGGAGACTGCCCCGAGTGCGATACGTTTCCTCCGCTGGGGAGTGTAAAGACTCTGCGCAAAAATGGCGAAGGATGGAGTTATACTGCCAGCGAATTCGTCACGTGCCGCGGAGACCGCCCATGGCCAGTGAAAAGCGAAGTTACGCAAACAGTCAGCGACTCTACGAAGAAGCCTGCCGGTTTACGCCGGGTGGCGTGAACAGCTCGCTGCGGAATGTCGAGCCCCACCTGGTTTTCAAAGAGACACGCGGGGCTCTGCTGGTGGACGCCGACGGCAATGAATACATTGACTACCAGGCGGCGTTCGGGCCGCCGATCCTCGGCCATAACCACCCAGCGGTAAATCGCCGCGTCGCACAGGCTCTGGATGGCCCGATGCTCCCGGGCGTGGGGACGACCGAGCTGGAGATCGAGGTTGCGAGAAAGATCCATCAGCACGTTCCCTCGGCCGAAAAAGTTCTGCTTTGCAACACCGGCTCGGAAGCGACTTACCACGCCATCCGTGTTTCGCGGGCCGTGACCGGGCGTCCGAAGATTATCAAGTTTCAGGGCTGCTACCACGGCTTCCACGATTACGTCCTGCGCAACATCATCAGTCCCCCCGACAAGGTTGGGAAGCTCGATCCCGGCTCGGCGGGAATCCTGCCGGAAGTTCTTGAGCAGACGCTCGTCTGCACTTTCAACGACCTGGAGGATGTGGAGGGCGCGCTCAAATCTCATCGCGGGGAAGTGGCGGCCATCATTCTCGAGCCGATTCCGCATAACATTGGCTGCGTGCTGCCCAAGCCGGGGTTTCTGGAAGGGCTGCGACAACTGACCACGGCGCACGGGGCAGTCCTCATCTTCGACGAAGTCATCACCGGCTTCCGGCACCACATTGGCGGCTACCAGGCGATTTGCGGCGTGACCCCCGACCTGACCACGATGGGAAAAGCCATCGCCAACGGTTTCCCCATGGCGGCACTGGCCGGCAAGGCCGCACTCATGGACCGCTTCAAGACCCGCACCGGCGGCGACACGTTTTTCGCCGGGACGTTCAATGGCAACGCGATGAGCTGCGCCGCGACGCTTGCCACCCTCGAAATCCTGGAGCGGGAGCCCGTGCACGAATACACCTTCCGGCTTGCAGACCGCCTGCGCCAGGGCCTGCGCGAGATCCACGCGCGACTGGGAATTCGCGCCACGGTGGCGGGGTTTGGCTCGGTGTTCCTCACCTACTTCATGGAAGGCCCGATTGAAAGCTACTCCGACCTGCTGCGCAACGACGAGGCGCGCTTCGTTGAATATCGACGCAAGCTCATCGATCGCGGCATCTTCAAGATGCCGGTGAACCTGAAACGCAATCACGTGAGCTACGCCCACACCGACGCCCACATCGACCGGACCCTGGAGGTTTGTGAAGACGTGCTCCGGGAGATGTTCGTTGCGCCGGTCCGCGCCGGAGCAACCCACGCTGCGTCCTAGAGCGGTGGGCAATGTCCATGCCATCTGCGGGCAGCTTATTCCGCGTCTTGGGATGCGGGAAGAGCTGTTATCATAAGTCCGCCCGCAGTCCTGCAACCCGCGGGCGGTCGAATGGGAAACCCTCCAAGGAGATTTGACTTGTTCTTGATGCGCAATCGCAAGTGTGCGTGGGCGAGCCTGTTCTTCGCGGCCTGGAGTGTGAGCCGCCTCTCCATAGCTGCCCCGCCGAATTCCACCCTTTCCCTGGATGGCGATTGGAATTTTGTGGCCGATACCGCGGGAACGATGAAGGTGACCGACCTTGCCGTCTCTCCGCCGGCCAACGTGCGTCCCACGCGAGTACCTTCTTCGTGGCAACAGCAGTTTGCCGACCTGCGAGACTACGCCGGCGTGGCCTGGTACTGGCGCTCCTTGAAGGTTGACGCTCCGCCGTCGGACGCCGTCGCCCTGCTGAGGTTCGGCGCCGTGGACTATCTCTGCGACGTGTATGTGAACGGCCAGAAGGTGGGCTCGCACGAGGGCGGCTACTTGCCGTTCGCATTCGATGTGACGGCGCAACTACACGCTGGCGACAATCAGATTGCCGTGCGCGTCGTTGACCCCGGGGCGAAACCGCGGGAAGAGGTGGAAGGAATCAAGTACGCCGAAATCCCCCACGGCAAACAGAACTGGTACCTCCAGACCAGCGGCTTGTGGCAGAGCGTGGAGCTTGAAGTCCGACCCAGGATGCGCCTTCGCCATGCGCGCGTCGCGGCCGGCATGGACGGCAGTTTCAAAATCCAGGCTATGGTCGAGAACCCCACCGTCGATCTCCCCATCGCCGAACCGCTACAAGTGAAGGCCCGCATCACCGACCCGGACGGGACGGAAGTGTGGTCGGGAGCCACCGAACTCAAGCGCGATCAAGCCCGGTACGAGCTCTCCGGCAAGCTGGCCAATGCCCGGCTTTGGTGGCTTCACAACCCCGCGCTGTACACGTTGCACGTCACTCTCCCCACCGGCGACGCGCAGGACTATCGCTTCGGCTTTCGAGCCTTCGAGACTCGGGGAGGGAAGTTCTATCTGAACGGTCACGTGATCTATCTACGCGCTCCACTCGATCAGGATTTCTATCCGGACACGGTCTACACTCCGCCGTCCTACGAATTTGTGAAAGCCGAGATGCAGCAGGCAAAGGTGCTGGGCTTCAACCTGATGCGCTGCCACATCAAGGTGCCCGATCCGCGCTACCTTCAGGCTGCGGACGAAGCGGGAATGCTCGTCTGGTACGAGATCCCCAATTGGGACAAGCTCACGGAGGACTCCAAGCGGCGCAGCCGAGAGACCCTGCAAGGTATGGTGGAGCGCGACGGGAATCATCCTTCGATTGTCATCGTCAGCCTGATCAACGAAAGTTGGGGCGTCAATCTCAAGGAAGCACCGCAACGCGACTGGCTGAAGGCTGCTTACAACGAGGCCAAGGCCATGGTTCCGGGCTGGCTGGTCGTGGACAACAGCGCTTGTTGCGACAACTTCCACATGGCGACCGACATCGCGGACTTCCACCAGTACAACGCCATCCCCGACCGTGCTTCCGACTTTGATCGCTTTGTGGAAGATATGGCGCAACGTCCCGGATGGCTCTTCAGCCCTTACAACGATGCCGTGGCACGGGGTGACGAGCCCTTGATGCTCTCTGAATTCGGCAACTGGGGGCTTCCCAAACTCCCCGACTCGAAGCCCTTCTGGTTTTCCCGGCCGTTTTCCGAGGAGCGCCCCATCACTTTGCCCGAGGGTGTGGAGCAGCGATTCACCGACTATTACTTCGGAACACTCTGGCCGGATTTCAACGCGCTCGCCGAGGCGACGCAGTGGCACCAGTGGCGGGCGCTCAAGTACGAAGTCGAGAGCATTCGCCTGCATCCCGAAATTCAGGGTTACGTCATCACCGAATTCACTGATCTGAACTGGGAATCGAATGGGGTGCTCGATATGTGGCGGCGCCCCAAAGCCTATGCCGCGCAGCTCGCCAAGCTCCAGCAGGACGATCTGCTCATCGCGCGCGCCGAGCGACGCAACCTCTACGACGGTGAAAAAGGCCAGGCGTCAGTTTACTTTTCCCATTACAGTTCGCAGCCGCTTGCCGGAGCCGAGGTCAGTTGGGAACTCGAGGGCACTAGCCTGAAAGGGTCGCTCCCGCTGGCGAGCGTCCCTGCCGGGACGGCGGCACATGTAGGCAATGTGGAGTTCTCGGTCCCTTCTGTTGAATCCCCGACGAAGCAGCTCTTGAAGCTTCGCGCTGCCGCGGGAGAGAAGACCTTCTCCGAAACCTCGCTCGAGTTCTTTCTCTATCCCAAGAAATTTCCCGATCTCCCGCCTCCGGTGAGCTTCAATGATCCCGCGGGGCGGCTTCGCCGGCTGATCAACGAAATGCGCGCGCGCAGTTACCTGGAGCCCACCGGCAAGGAATCATTTCCGGTCCTCATCTCGTCCGTTTTCGACGACAACGTGAAGAAAACTCTTGCTCAGGGCGGGCGGGTGATTCTGCTTGCGATGGACAAACAAACCATCGCCCCGGGTCTCGAGATCGTGCCGCGCGCCGGCTCCTTTCTGGACGGCAACTGGATTTCCAGTTTTCTCTGGGTCCGCATGGACCAGGAACCGTTCCACTCCATCGGCTTCGATACCCTGCCAGGGTTCGAGATGCAATCGACCGTGCCCAGCACCGTCCTGCGCGGCGTCCCGCCCGGAAACTTCAACGACGTGCTTTCCGGCATCTTCTATGGATGGATCCATTCGAACGTAGGCACGCTCGTACAGGCCCGGGCCGGGCAGGGCAGGCTGCTGATTTGCACTTACTCGCTGGCGACGATTTACGGGAGCGACCCATACGCCACGAACCTCCTCGACGCTCTGGTGCAGTACCTTGTCTCCGGGCCAACGCCCAATTTTGAAATTCCGCTCTGAGATCTTTATCTCGAGTCCATGATCGATGGTGCCCCTCGCTGAGCGGGATCGCCGGCGGGCCCGACAGAAACAACATCAAATTCCCCATCAAGTTTGACGGCACACCGTCTTACGACCCCGACGGCCAGCTCTACGTTTACTTCTGGGAGTTCGGAGATCGTTCGACGGCCGTGGGTCCGCGCCCAGTCCATCAATACGCTTCCGGGGGGATCTACACTGTGCGGCTGACCGTGCGCGATAACCTTGGAGCGATTAGTAGCGGAACAACAACGGCCACGATCCGTCCGTTCAGCAAGTAGCGGTGCGGGGGTATCGCCATCGGCCTGGGCGATTGCTGGGTCCGCCCAGGCTGATGGCTCCCTACTGCAGACGCAATTTCCGTTATTCCTCTTTTACCTCTTGAGTGTTGAAGCCCTCCACGACGACGCGTGGTTTCTCGCCGCGCGTGTCGGAGTTCTCCAATTCGATTCGAATCGTGCGCCGGTCGCCCGGCATCAGTGCGATATAGTTGTCGCTGAAGAACGCCGGCAGGATGCGATCACCGCTCTTCTCCCGCACCGCCTTCACTCGCACCATCAGCGCCGGGTGCTTCGACACGTTGTGGAGTTCAGTCGTCAGGTGCCAAGTGCTGCCCCGCTGCTCGACGCGCGTCGCAGCTGCGAGCTTTACTTTGGGCAATTCCCGGAGCGCCCGGTAGTCTCCCTCCTTGCTCCCGCGCCAGTAGAAATTGCTCGAGAGGATCTCTTCGCCGCGAGTCAGCTTCAGGAGCAGGAACTGCACCGGGGTTAAGCCCGCTGGGTACTCCATCTTGATGCAGGAGATCGTGCTGTCTTCCGGGCAGTCCAGGGAAGTGGTCTTCTCCCAGGAAAGCGCGCCGTCCAGGCTGCGGACTTCGACTTGCGCCGTCAGGCCCCGGGCGTCGCCACCGCTGTAGTTGACCACTTCAATGCTTTCGCTCAAAGGGTTCCATTGAATGTGCAGCGGTTCCGACGCCTTCTTGCTGGCAAAGTATGCTGCGGTCGGCTCAAAAAAGTAGTCGTAGGTCTGCCAGACGAAAGACGGCCAGGTGGGATGGCTCATCCAGATAAGTAATCCCATGCGATTCTTGCTCTGTGCCTCGAACATGGCGCGATAGCCTTCGTAATTGACGAACTGGGCGAGCGAGACCCAGTCGGCTACGTTGTTGGCGCCGCCGTAACTCTCTTCGATCTCTTTCCGGAAAGAAGACCCGCCCTGCGCTCCCTCCAGGCAGAAATCGTGCAGGCCCCACAGGCGTCCCTGGGGCCACATCGCGCTCTCGGGCATCATCGCCCGCAGGCTATCCATGGACGGGATGTTCGGCATGCCCATCTCGCTGTGCATCTTCGGGGTGGCGCGCTGATTGAAGTAGTAATGGAGCGGCATGCGCTGATAGGGGCCGTGCCCGCTCACGACGTCGTCCGCCGAACTCGAAATGTAGTGCAGGCCGGGGTGAAGGTCGGCGAGAAACTTCCGGATGGCGTCGTCGAGCGGCTTGGGCGGATAACCTTCGTTCCGCCCGCAATAAAGGCCCACAGAAGGATGATTGCGAATGCGCAGTATCGTGTCCTTCGCGTTGCGCAGGAAAATCGCGTCGTTGTCCGGGTCGGGGCCGTCCCAGGGATTGGCGAGCCAGAAATCCTGCCAGACGACGACACCGTACCGGTCGCACGCCTCGTAGAATGCGTCGTCGCCGATCTGGCCGACCCAATTGCGGATCATGTTGAAATTCATGTCGCGATGGTAGTGGACGGCAACGTCGTACTCGCGCGCGCGGTAACGAAGCATCGACTCGCCGAAGCCCCAATTCCCGCCGCGGGGGATAAAGCGCCGGCCGTTAATCCACATCTTCAGTGCGCCGCCCTCTTCGCTGTAGGCGAACTGGCGCACTCCGCTGTGAAACGATGTGGTGTCGGACAATCGCCCGCCCGCGACTTCAAAGCGCAGCTGGACGGGATAAAGATTCGGCTCGCCGTAGTCCGCCGGCCACCACAGCCTGGGATTTTGAAGCCGAAGAGCCGGGTGCGTGGACGGATCGAACTTCACGATTTTCTCCGCCAATCCCTCGACGGTTACCGGGGCCTCAAACGTCGTCTCTCCGAACTGCCCCCGCAGGGTCCCCGCCACCGGTTTCCGCTCATGATTGCGGAGCGTTACCTCGACGCTGACATCCGCTCGCGAGGTGTCCGGCAGCGGGAGCGTCGTCGACACAAAAGGATTCTCAAGGGTCACGGGACCGCTGGTGTTCAGATACACGTTGCTCCAGATGCCCGTGTCACGGCCGCGAATTGTGGGGATCCAGTCCCAGCCGATCGTGGCGTGGTAGGTGGGATTGTCCGCCCCGAGGACGCCGCCGTTCTTATCGGGGTTTTCGAATGTCTTCTCCTTGACGCTGCCGGGGTTGGCGTTCTTTTCGATGCGCACGGCCAGAGCGTTGTTCCTTCCACGTTGTAGCATGCCCGTGACGTCAAACCGTGCACGCGTGAACCCGCCTTCGATGCGGCCGACTCTCTTCCCGTTCAGGAAGACCTCCGCCTTCCAGTTGATTCCGTCGAAGTTGAGCCAGACGTGATTTCCCGGTACGACCGGCGGCGGCACGAACTCGTTGCGATACCAGAAATCCGCATGGAAGAACGAATCCGAAATCATGAGCTGGTTGTCGCCGTAGTTGGGGTCGGGGAGGGCGCCGGCGTTCAAGTAGCTCGTAAGAATCGTCCCCGGGACGGTGGCGACCACCCAATCTGCGTCCCGGTAACCGGGCTTCGAGAGGGTTTCGCCGCTCGCGCGAACGAGTGAATCCCGTTCGACCCGCCACGCACCGCCAGATAGATCGAGGCGACCGTCGGCCTGTGCCGCTGGAGCTGGCTTGGGCCGAGGAACGGGGCCGCCGCGGCCGTAGACTTCCAATTCGCTGAGGACGTACCCTTCAGGCGAAGCAGGCCGCGTCATCAGCACTCGCACATAACGGCCCTGGGCTGGCGCCGCGAGCTTCAGATCGTCCGTCGTCCCGGAGTTGGCGGGGAGCGTTTGGACGACCTTCCAGATGGTCCCGTCGTCGGAAACCTGAATGGAAGCTTCCGCGGCGCGGCGGATCCAGTAAAGCATGACGCGATCGAACGTGCAGGCGGCGCCCAGATCCACGTAGACCCACTCTTCGCCTTTCCCCGCCGGCATCCACGCGCTCGCGAAATCGCCGGGCCCGCCGATGGGCAGGCGCTGGTGGCCGCGGAAGAAGGTGAGCTCGCCCACCATCCAGCCCGTGGCTCGTGGGTCGTCAAATGAGACACGATAAAAGCGGTGGCGGGATGGGGCGGCGAAACCGATGGATGTGCGCAATTCCCCTCCGGGGCGCGCCATCCCCGCCACGTGGCCAAGTTCCTCCCACGCCTTGCCGTCATCCGATCCCACAACCGCACAGAACCAGTTTTCCGGCTCGGGGCTTGGGGCCAGAACACGGGCGTCCACGTCAATTCGATCGACCTCCGGCCTCTCATCGCCACCAATCTCGACTTGCACCCAGCCGCGCGCCCCGTTCAGCATGACTGCCGTCACCCAGTTCCCATCCAGCAGCCACTCGCGTTGATGCTTAGGCAGCGTGCCTTGCTCGCTGGTGGAGGTAGCGACCCAGCGTGGCACCTTCGTCTCCTTGATGCCGTCGGTCACGAGTTGCGCCGTCAGGTTGTAGTCGTAACTCGACGAGTGATACGCCGCCCGTCGTAGCGCTAGGTTACGATAGGAGGTCGCGTCGAGCTGCATTGCAGGCCCTGTGTATTCCTTCGGGTCACCCGGATACACGCCCACGCCGCGCGTAAAATCCTGCGCATGGAGCGAGGTCGCGGCCATCAGAAGTAAGATTGCGATTCTTCTCACGGCGGTTCTCCTTGCCCGGCTGTTTCTTGCCGGCCTCCGACCGGCACAGCGTTTGAGCGCCCAGCCAGACGGGATTGTAACCCCGACTTCCGCCAGGCGCGCCGAATTGTGTCGGGACTGCTCCTGCGCGGAGTTGTTTCTCTAGCCCGCGCGCACGCGCGCAAACGCCCTGCATCACCGATTGGCGCGCGTTGGCAGGCCATGGGGCGGTTCCGGCTCCGTAGCCGCCCCGCTGCGGCTTGGTGGGACGGGGAC